>Ga0302276_10001173_pt1 | contig 23690 bp, 18 predicted proteins | sample III_Bog_N2_3_FD_198768 | JGI IMG/M metagenome (GOLD analysis project Ga0302276, IMG submission 198768) | Peat permafrost microbial communities from Stordalen Mire near Abisko, Sweden - III_Bog_N2_3 | ecosystem: Environmental > Terrestrial > Soil > Wetlands > Peat | place: Sweden: Abisko...
GGAAGAGAACAGATTCGCGAGCTACTTGGCCGGTGTGGCCGGAGCGGATACGGGCGCGGGCTTGACGCCCTGCAGCACCGAATGCGAGCCCGAGGAGCGCTGGTAGAGCACGGTCAGCGAGATCGAGGTGACCATGAAGAGAATCGCCGACCAGGTGGTGAGCCGGGTGAGCACGTTGGCCGCAGCGCGGGGGCCAAAGGCCGTCTGCGAGCCCTGCCCGCCGAAGGCCCCGGCCAGGTCGGCCGAGCGGCCCTGCTGCAGCAGGACAACGCCAACCAGGAACAGGCACACCATGACGTGCACAACAATAACGACGTAAAGAAGAATCTGCATTCGTGAGCTGCTTTCCGAGTCTCGCCCGGTTGACCCGGGAACTGAATCTTTGGTGCGGAGGAGGGGACTTGAACCCCTATGCCTTGTGGGCGCCAGCACCTCAAGCTGGTGCGTCTGCCAATTTCGCCACCTCCGCTTGAGGTGAACTCATCGAGTATACCAAAGCACGACCCGGTTGAGGAAGGCTGCGGCCAGCGCGAACCGCCCGATTCAGCCGGTTGGGATCAATTGCATCAATGCGCAGCTGTGGCCATCTTGGCGCGCAGGCGCTTTTCTGCATCCGCGCCCCAGTATTTGCAATCCAGACGGATGAAAACGGACGTATACGGCACGGTGAGGTTGGTCTTGAGGATCAGCACGTTGAAGTGCTTGCTGGCGTCTTCCACGCCGGCGATCAGTTTGTCGTGGGGCACGGACTCGATCGAGTAAGCCCGCAGCAGGTCGCCGATTTCGGCGCGATATGTGGAGACGCCGGGCGCGTCGTCCTCGGGAACGAAGGGCAGCTCGGAGTCCATCTGGATGACGGGCCGCACGTGGATGGAGCGGTCGATATCGCCGAGCACGGCCCGCACCACCTCCAACTGGCCGGCGCCGGTGTCAATGGTCTCAATGCCCGGCGCGGATTGCAGCGGGTAGGCCGAATCGACGATCAGGATCCAATTGCGATGGCCGAGCAGCGGCAGGGCTTCCGCCACTTTGGCGCGCCAGTTGGGCTGCGGCGCGGACTGGGCGGCAGCGGGAAGAACGGAGGCCAGGAGCAGGCAGAGCAGGGCAGGGAGCTTGCGCATCGATTGGATCCTCAGATTGCCGGAATGCGAAACATGGTTGGGAGGGGGCGGAAGTTGTTCCGCGTCCCCGTCAAAAACAGTACACGATCGGGGCCGGGTTCGGCTGTCAGAGCTCAATCAGCCGCGCCATCCAGGCGGCCAGCGCCCGCTCGTCCGCAGAGCCGGCGGCCTGCGCGGCCTGCACTTTGCGCCGTTCCTCAGGTGCGCGGTTCTGGCTGAGCTTGAACTTGCCCTCAATGCGCGCAATGGGGATGCGGAAGCCCTGAATGCCGGCCAGCATGGTGCGGCGGAAGCCATCCGGCATGGCTGCCCAGTGCGCCGCAAATGCCGGCTCGTTGGCTTCAATCAGCCCGGCCAGCAGCGCGCTCTTGCCGGCTTCATCTTCCACCAGCTCGAGCGTGCCGTAGGCGTGGACGGCGATGTAATTCCACGTCGGCACAGACAGCGGCTCCGTGTAATTCGTGGGCGAAACATAGCTGTGCGGGCCGGGGAAGACGACCAGCGCTTCGTGCCCGGCCAGCGCAGCCCAATGGCGATTGGCCTTGGCAAAGTGGCCTTCGATCAGGCCGTGCTCGCCCTGGTCTTTCACCACCAGCGGCAGGTGTGTCGCCACCAGCGGAGCGGGCGATTCAGGCGTTGCCTGCGGGCCAAACAGAATGGCGAAGGAGTAGGCCTGCATGGCCTCAATGAGTGCAGCACGGTCTTCAATCTGATTGAATTTGGGGCTGTACATGATCACTCCTACTGAATTCTCTCAAAGCACCTGCGGTGCGGCAGACGGCGCTTGCGCGGCAATGAATTGTGCGCTTCGTTTCGGTAGAGATCGTGAATCGCAGGGGGCGCCGGGGGTTTATATCCGGCCTGAAACGGCGCAACTACTGGATCCGCTCAAACCGGAATCCGGCTTCGCGCAGGGCGTGGCTGATGGCTGTGATGTGCGTTGCGCCGCGGGTCTCAATCGTCACGTCGATCACGGTCTCGCCCAGGCTGACGCCGTAGTAGGCGCGGTTGTGCACCGTCTCGACGATGTTGGCCCGCTCGCGCGCCAGAATCTGCGTGAGCTGATGCAATGCGCCGGGCCGGTCCTGGAGGTAGACGCGGATGCGCAGCAGGCGGCCATCCTTGACCAGGCCGCGCTCAATGATCTTGGCCAGCAGGGAGACGTCGATGTTGCCGCCGCACACCAGCACTACTGTGCGGCGATGGCGCAGGTTGGTCTTCGACTGGACAACAGCAGCCAGCGCCGCAGCTCCGGCGCCTTCGGCCAGCGTCTTCTCCTGCTCCAACAAAAGAAGAATCGCGCTGGCAATCTCCTCGTCGTCTACCGTCACAATCTCATCCACGTAGCGCTGGACCAGCGGCAGCGTCATGTCTCCTGCGCGACGCACGGCGATGCCGTCAGCGATGGTGGCCTCGGCGCTGATCGTCACCGGATGGCCCGCTTCCCGGGCGCGCAGCATGGAAGGCAGCTTCTCCGGCTCGACGCCGATCACGCGAATGCGCGGATTGCTCTCCTTGAGCGCGCAGGCGACGCCGCCAATCAGCCCGCCGCCGCCGATGGGAACCACCACCGCCTCAAGATCGGGCACCTGCTCCAGCAGCTCCAGGCCAATGGTGCCCTGGCCACTGATCACCTCAGCATCGTCGAAGGGATGGATGAAGGTGCGGCCCTCTTCAACGCGGCGGCGCAGCGCTTCGTCGCAGGCTTCGTCGTAGCTCGCTCCATGCAGAATCACCTCCGCACCGTAGCCGCGCGTGGCCGCCACCTTGATCTGCGGCGTGGCCAGCGGCATCACGATCTGCGCCTTGATGCCGCGCGCCGCGGCGTGGAACGCGACTCCCTGCGCGTGGTTGCCGGCGCTGGCCGCAATCACGCCGCGCTTGCGCTCGGTCTCGCTCAGCGTGAGCAGCTTGTTGAGCGCGCCGCGCTCTTTGAACGAGCCGGTGCGCTGCAGGTTTTCAAGCTTCAGGTGCAGTGGCAGGCCAGTCAGCTCAGAGAGATGATGCGAGAGCTGGCAGGGCGATACATGAATGGCGTCGCCAATGCGGGCGCGGGCGGTCTGAATGCTGGTGAGCGAGACGGATTCCAAAGGGCGATCTCCTTCGAACGAACCTAAAGGCGGGGAATTCATGGGCGGAAAATGAAAAACCACCAGCCGCGTGTGCGGGTGGTGGCCTGTGGTGCTGAAGTGCAAAATCGGTTACATCAGGCTGGGCTTCCCGCGCGTGAGTTGTGGTTCGTAATTCGACGCATGGCACAAAACGCCGCAGTCCGCAGGGATGGACAACAGGCAGCGCTGGTGGAGGAAGGATGCATAACGTTGAAGCCAGTAGAGCAGAGCGGTAACCCGCGCGTCAAGGCAGCGGCGGTCCGCCCTGGTAGTAGAACGGCCGGTCGCCGAAGCGCTCGCGGAGCTCGGCAATCTTGCGCAGGTGATATTGAAAGTACAAAAATGAAAAGAAAAACGTCATCACGCCGCTGAGGTAGAGTCCCACCGGCTCGCGCAGGTTGTAGTGGTAGTGCAGGTCGGCGCGGATCACGTAGATGGTCACAAACCAGATCAGAAGCGCCAGCAGCGCCAGCGAGCCTGCAAAGATTGTGAAGCCGGTGGACATGGGCTCTGTGCCGGTGGGCACGGTAAAGGCGAGCTGCGGCGCAATGTAGGCCACGCACCAGAACAGGCTCATCGATGCCGGATTGAGCCGTCGCAGCCAGAGACAAATGTAGACGGCCCACGCATCGACAGCGACATTCGACACGAAGTTCCACCACGGCCTGGGAACCAGCACAATGGCCAGGATGGCAACCGCGATCTGCGCCACCAACAGCACCGCCCAATGCACGCCCGGCGGCGGCGGGTATAACACGCGCGGCGCGTCCTCGCTCGTTTCTGATGGTGCCGCGTACATCTCCGGCGGTTCCGTCTCCGGGTGGCTCGAGTCCATTGCGCTTCCTCGCGGACTTAGAAGATCGCGGTCAGTTTAGCAAACGAATCAAGCTCGAGTAAGTGCTGACCTTGAGGCGCGGCATCGAGCGCGGCGTGTTCCAGGACCCAGGTGTCCTTGTGGAAGAGAAATACGGCGTGCAGCCCGGCGGCAAGCGCGGGGTTGATGTCGCTCTTGATGCTGTTGCCGATCATCCAGCTTGAGTGCGGCGTGAGCTCGTGGCGCGCTATGACTTCGTGATAGGTGCGCGGGTCTTTTTCAGCCACAATCTCGACGGCGGAGAAGTGCGCGGCCAGGCCGGAGCGCGCCAGCTTGTCTGCCTGCTCGGCCTGGTCGCCCTTGGTCATCAGGATCAGCCGCTGCCGCGCAGCGAGCTCGGCAAGCGTCTCTGCCACGCCGGGCAGCAGCTCAATCTCCTGCTCGGCGATGGAGCGCGCAAAGCTGCGCACCCGGAGCAGATTGTGCTCGGTGACCGGCGCCGTGGTCAGGCGCTCATAGGTGGCGACCAGTGAACGAGTAAAGCTGGTGAGCCCGTAACCATGGGCCAGTATCGTTTCGCGTTCCTGCGCGTTCAGCGCGGTACGTACCTCGGCGGAAGAATATTCCTTATGATCCAGATAGCTGATGAAAGCGGCGATGGCGCGCTCGAAGTACACGTTGTTTTCCCAAAGCGTGTCGTCGGCGTCGATAAGCAGTGTTTGTCCAGCAGGGAATTGCGGCATGCGTCTATGGTATCGAATTCGGGCTGGCGGCCGTCACTCCGCCGGCAGCGTGTAGTCGAATGTGTACGAGTGCTTGCCGCTGGCGATGATGATCGTGAGCGTTCCAGCGATGCCTTTGAGCTGGCCGGTTCCCGAGCCGGGCACGACCGTAACCGAGAGCTTATAGTTCCCGGCCTCCATCGACCCGATATGCTGCAGCGCAAACGATCCGGTGTGTCCGCTGAGCGTGCCGGACACCTGCTCAATGGCCACGTAGCCGGCGTTTCCTGTCGCGAGATCGCCGGCGCCCAGCATCTCACCCTGCGCCGTTGCCTCCAGGTCGCCGTGATACTGCTTCACCAGCGCGTAGCGGCTAATCTGCGTGCCGGCGAGCGAGTCGTCGGCAGCCAGCGGCGTGGTCTTTACGTCGAAGGCTCCTTCAGCATGGCGGGTCATGACGGGGTCCTTTCGGTTGAGTGAAGGTGCGTGCGCTTGCGCGTGGGCGCAACAGGCAGCGAAGGCGAAACAAGCGAGAGCGAGGAGGAGGGTCAGGCGGGGCTTCATGGCGGCAGCCTTCAGGTCGGGAGTGAGCGTGAGTGAGTAGTGCTCTGGTACCAGCTCAATCGGCAGGCGCTGTGCGTGGGCAGCAAGCGAGAGACAACAGAGCGCAGTCGCAAGTGCGGCGGGGGAGAGAAGAGAGCAACAACTAGGCTTCATGCAGACCTCGATGGTGATCGAGCGCGCAGGCCTTCGATCGCCTGCGCCGCAGCCGCTCAGGATTGCAACTCTGTGCTGGCCTCGCGCCGCTTTGCAGGCAGCAGGGAGTCGAGCAGCAGCAAACATGCGCCGGTCACGATGGAGGAGTCGGCCACGTTGAAGTCGGGCCAGTGATAGCTGAAGATATGGACCTCAATAAAGTCAACCACGGAGCCGTAGAGAATGCGGTCGTGCACATTGCCCAACGCCCCGGCAAGAATCAACGCCAGGGCGAAGGTGGTGAGCGTGATGCGGTCGCCCAGGCGGACCAGGGCGATGAGCACAATGAGCGCGGCCAGCAGCGAGAAACCGATCAGCACCCAACGGACCATGTGAGGCGAAGCCGACTCGGCAAAGAGCGAAAACGCCGCGCCGTCATTGGTCCAGTGCGTGATACGCAGCACGTGGGGGATGATGGGAATGCCGCCGCCGAGCGAGACGTGATGCTCGACCCACACCTTGCTCAGCCGGTCAGCGATGAATACAAGCGCGGAGATGAGTAGGAGCCATGGAAGCCTGCGAGGGAAACGGAAGCTCACTGGGCTGCCTCCGTTGGCGCGGGCTGCGGCGGATCGATGCCCATCTCTTTGAGCGCACCCTGGCATCGCGTGCAGACGTTATCCCAGATGCCGTAGCTTGAAACTTCCGGCATGAAGTTCCAGCAGCGGGCGCATTTGTGGCCGGTTGCGGGCAGAGCGATTACAGAATTGGAAAGGTCTTCGATCACGGTGACCTTGGAAACATTCAGAATCTCTTTCAGACTTGGGGCGTATCCGCGCAGCAGGGTGAGCAGATCACCTGAGACACGGACCTCGATTTCAGCTTCCAGGCCCTTGCCAATGCGCTTTTCCTGACGGGCTTCTTCGAGTTTGATCATGGCCGCATCGCGCAGGCCGAAAATCTGCTTCCATTCTTCGAGGAGCTTCGCCGGGTCTTCAGAAAAGACCTCTTCGGGTCTTGGAAACTGCGCCAGATGCACGCTTGCTTCGCGGTCTTCGACGGCGGGCAAATACTCCCACACTTCGTCGGCCGTGAAGCTGAGGATAGGCGCAACCAGCCGCACCAGGGCCTCGGTAATCTGCCACAGCACCGTCTGCGCAGAGCGGCGCGCGTGGCTGGTCGGCGCGAAGGTGTACATGCGGTCCTTGAGCACATCGAGATAAAAGTTGCTCAGGTCCACGATGCAGAACTCGTTCACCGCGTGGTAGACGCGGTGGAACTCGAAGGCCGCGTACCAGCCGCGAATCTTCTCCGTGAGCTCACGGGTGCGGGCCAGCATGTAGCGATCCAGCGGCAACAGGTCAGCTTCGGCCACGCGGTCGCGCGCGGGCACAAATCCGTTGAGATTGCCGAGCAGAAACCGGAACGTGTTGCGCAGCTTGCGGTAGATGTCCGCGCAGCGCTGCATCAGGTTCTCGCTGGCGGCCATGTCTTCGCGGAAATCAATGGACGCGACCCAGAGGCGGACGATTTCGCCGCCCAGGCGGTTGGCAATATCCACCGGATCGACGCCGTTGCCGAGGGACTTCGACATGGCGCGACCCTGCTCGTCGAGGGTCCAGCCGGCGGTCGAGACGTGCGAGTAAGGCGCGCGGCCGCGCAGCGCGACAGACGTGAGCAGCGACGAGTGGAACCAGCCGCGATGCTGGTCGCCGCCTTCGAGGTAGAGCACGTTGACGTCCTTGTCGTTCTGGAAATCGGTGTACGCGTCCTTCAGCTCGGGGTCAGACTCGGCCACTGCAAACCAGCTCACGCCGGAGTCGAACCAGACGTCGAGAATGTCGAACTCCTTGCGGAAGCCCTGGCCGGGCGGGCGGACTTCTTTACAATGTTGGCAAACAACGCCCTCCGGAAGCAGGCCGTCGGTCGCGGAGGTATGCCAGGCCTCGGCGCCATCGCGATCGAAGAGCTCAACGATTCTGCGATTCAGCGCCGCATCGAGCACCGGCTGGTTGCATCCCTCGCACAGAAACACCGCGATGGGCACACCCCAGATGCGCTGCCGGCTGATGCACCAGTCGGGCCGCGTGGCGATCATGTTGGTGATCCGCTCCTTGCCCCAGGCCGGGTCCCACACCACCTTGTCGATCTCTTCCATGGCGAGCTGGCGGAAGGTCGTCTTCGTGCCGTCCTGGCGCTCGACGGGTGTCTCCAGGCCAATGAACCACTGCTCGGTGGCGCGGAAGATCACCGGCTTGTGGCAGCGCCAGCAATGCGGGTAGGAGTGGCTCAGGTCGGCGGATGCCAGCAGTGCGCCGGACTCCTCGAGCATGGCAATGATGATGGGATTGGCGGCCCAGACCTTCTTGCCGTCGAAGGCAGGTGGGGCGGTATGCGGCCAGGCGGCAGTGTCAACGTGGATGTGGCCCGAAGCATCGACGCGGCAGACCGGATCAAGCCCGTAGCGCTGGCCGGTGTAAAAATCGTCCGCGCCGTGCGAGGGAGCGGTGTGTACTGCGCCGGTGCCGGTATCCGCCGTGACGTACGTAGCCAGCACGCCGAGGATCTCGCGGTCGAGAAACGGGTGCTGGAAGGTAGTGCGCTCCAGCACCGCGCCTTTGAAGCGGGCGATCTCAACAGCGTCATCCAGCTTGCAGGCCGCCATTGTTGCTGCGGCCAGCGCTTCAGCCACAATGTAGATATTGCCGTCCGTGTTTTCCAGCGCAACGTACTCGAAGTCGGGATGAAACGCGACGGCGAGAGACGCGGGCAGCGTCCACGGGGTGGTGGTCCAGATGATTGTGTACACCTCGCGGCCGGAAAGCGCGGGAGAGATGTTTGCCGGGTCTGAAGTGAGCTTGTAGCGCACATACACCGACGGGCTGGTGTGGTTCTCGTACTCCACTTCAGCTTCAGCCAGGGCGGTGCGGTCGTTGATGCACCAGTAGACCGGCTTCAGTCCGCGATAGACGAAGCCCTTCTCAAGGAATCCGTAGAAGGCTTCCAGGGTGCGGGCCTCGTAGTCGCGCGACATGGTCTTGTACGGCTTGTCCCAGCGGCCAAAGCAGCCAATGCGCTCAAACTGCGAGGTCTGCAGGTCCACGTACTTCTGCGCGTAGGCGCGGCAGGCGTCGAGCACCTCGGCCGCCGGCAGCTCCAGCTTCTTGCGGCCCAGCTGCTCGTCGACCTTGATCTCGATGGGCAGTCCGTGGCAGTCGTAGCCGGGAACGTAGGGCGCGTCAAAGCCACTCATGGACTTCGATTTGACAACAAAATCTTTCAATCCCTTGTTCAGCGCGTGGCCTAAATGGATGGGTCCATTGGCGTACGGCGGCCCGTCGTGGAGCAGGTAAGGGGGGCGGCCGCGGCCGGCCTTGCGGAGCTCCTCATAGAGCCGGAGCGAGGCCCAGCGAGCCAGGCGAAGCGGCTCATTCTGCGGCAGATTGGCCTTCATGGGGAAGGTGGTCTGGGGCAAGGCAAGGGTCCCCTTCAACTCGGGCGCTGACGACATTGAAACTCCTGGCAGGATGAAGAACTAATCCAACTGTTAGTGTAAATGGCGCCCCGCCGAAAATCCGGGTAACAAACTGGGCCGATGTCGCGTCTATTGTTTATGGGAACCTGGCATCCGGTGAAATATGAGGCTTTGGAGCCGGGGCCGTAAGACAAGCGACAACTCCGGGCTTCGTCGAGCATAATAGAGCGGTGGGTCACGACGGCGGCAGGCATCCGCCAGAGCGGCCTGCAACCAGCAACGCAGCGGCAACCATGGAAAACGAAGCGTCTATGCCAAACACGGAAACGCAGGCAGCGGCCATCAGTACCGGCCACGAATTCGACGGCTTTCTCGGCAAGGCGTTTGAAGAGAAGCCCATCTGGACGGGGCTCTACGAGAGCGTCCGCGATGTGTTTTTCCCGGTCAAGCTGCCTCCGCTGCACCTCACCTCCACGCCCATCCCCGTGCCGGACCGCATGGCGGTCAAGGCCAATCCCTGGGCCATCGGCATCTCCAGTGCCGTCAATCTATCCATTCTTGCGTTGCTGCTCTTCTTTGTAGGCAAAAAGATCATTGAGGAAGTCAATAAGCCTCAGGTCACCACTCCCGTTGACGTGGGAGTCTGGCAGCCCAAGGCGCCCAAGGCCGGTGTCTCCAACGGCGGCGGCGGTGGCGGCGGCGATCACAGCATTGTGGACCCCATCAAGGGCCACCTGCCCAAGATTGAGAAGAACCCCATTGTTCCTCCGCAGGTGGTCACGGTCGACAAACCAAAGCTCGCCATGGACGCTGCGATCGACGTGCAAAAGAACATCACCCTGCCGGATAACCCGCTTCTGCCGACCATCGGCGTAACCAAGTCGCCCAACGTGACGGTTGCTTCCGGCGGCCAGGGCTCGGGCAGCGGCATTGGTACGGGTTCGGGCGGCGGCCTGGGTTCGGGCAACGGCAATGGCTACGGCCCCGGCACCGGCGGCGGCGCAGGTGGAGGGCTCTATCGCGTGGGCGGCGGCGTCTCGCAGCCTGTGGTTCTCAACGACGTTGAGGCCGAGTTTTCCGACGAGGCGCGTCGCGCCAAGTATCAGGGTGTATGCCTCATTTCGGTGATCGTCGATGCGCAGGGCAATCCGCAGAATCCCCGGGTGGTGCGCGCACTGGGCATGGGCCTGGACGAAAAGGCTCTGGAAGCCGTGCGCAAGTACAAGTTCAAGCCGGCCATGAAAGACGGAAAAATGCCCGTCCCGGTCATGATCACAGTCGAGGTCGACTTCCACTTGTACTGAGGGCCCGCGGGACATCAAGAGGGATCTAGCGGGGCGCTCAGGCGCTCCGCTTTTTTGTTGGCGCGCTCGGCGTTTCATCCGCACCCAGTCGCCTGTCTCTGGTCGATTGGCAACCTTTCAACCACATTCGGAATCAATGTGCGGGGAGCTGTGCGCACGCTTTGAGGAGAACGCTGAAGCCCTCCCGCCAGGTCCTCACCGCTCAAATGCTTCCCACTTCATTCCAACCGCAAGGGATCTGGAGACTATCTTCGCCGACTGGTCCGCACGACGACAGCGGTGGAGCAAACAACCCGCCAATCAATCAGGGACCGGGCGGATTCTCGTCACCGTAGACCCATCTTTCGCATGGGGGAGATCAAGCGTGATTACCTTCAAGTCCTGGCAATGTTCGGCGATCATTCTCTCAGCAGCGCTTGCGACCGCGAACTTTGCGCCAGCGCAGGAGAAAATCCAGATCGATGCGCGGGCAGCGGCAACGCCGTTTCCCCATTACTGGGAGCAGATGTTCGGCTCGGGACGCGCGATTCTGACCTTGCGCCAGAGTTACCGCGATGACGTTCGCGCCGTGAAGCAGGTCGCGGATTTTCGCTACGTGCGCTTTCACGCCATCTTTCACGACGAGCTCGGTGTCTACAACGAAGACGAGCACGGCAATCCCGTATACAACTTCTCTTATGTGGATCAGGTGTATGACGGGCTGCTCAAGGAAGGTGTGAAGCCGTTCGTCGAGATCAGCTTTATGCCCAAAAAGCTGGCCTTCAATCCGGACGCGCTGCATCCCTTCTGGTACAAGCCGAACGTTTCGCCGCCCAGGAGCATGGATCGCTGGGACGATCTGGTCAAGCATTTCGTGCAGCATCTCGTCGATCGCTACGGCATTGAAGAAGTGGCCTCGTGGTATTTCGAAGTGTGGAATGAGCCGAACATCGATTTCTGGAATGGCATTCCCCGGCAGAGATCGTACTTCGACCTTTACGCGCACACGGCACGCGACGTGAAAAGCGTAAGCCCGCGCCTGCGCGTCGGTGGCCCGGCTACCGCAGCAGCCTCGTGGATTGGCGACTTCTTGAAGTACACGGCAGACAATCACGTGCCGGTCGATTTTGTCTCGACCCACGGCTACGCCGACGACACGCCGCAGGACCTGTTTGGCGCCGATGAACAGATCCCCATGGATGAGCGGATTTGCCGCGCGGCGGTCAAGGTTCATGGCGAGATCAAGGCGTCCACGCAGCCCGATCTGCCCCTCATCTGGTCGGAGTGGAACGTGCAGGGCATGAACGGCGCACGCGACACCACCTTTGTTGGGCCTGCGCTCGCCTACACCGTAAGCCAGTGCGACGGGTTGGTGAACATGATGTCGTTCTGGACGTTTTCCGACGTTTTCGAAGAAGGCGGAGCGATCGCAAAACCCTTCACAGGCATGTTTGGCCTGCGCGCTAAAGGCGGCATCAATAAGCCAAGCTACTACGCCTACGGCTTGCTGCACCAGCTAGGCAGCGAGCGACTGGCCAACGCGTCGAAACATGTCATCGTCACCAAATCCGCAAGCGGCGGCCTCATGATTGCCGCGTGGAATCTCGTGGATCCGGATCAGCAGGGAGCTGCTCAGACCATCGACCTCGCGTTTCAGCATGTTGATCCTGATGCGCACGTCACTGTGCAGCGCGTGGATGCCGGGCATGGAAATGTGTTGGGGCCGTTCGCGGCCATGGGCTCGCCGCTCGATCCCACGAAGGAGCAGGTGGATCAGCTGAATCGCGCAACAGCGTTGCCCGCGCCGGAGCAGACCCAGCTTCGCGATGGCCATCTCCGGCTCAACCTGGCAGCCAACGCGCTGGCTCTTATTGAAGTTCGGCCGTGACTGACCGCGCATGGCGCAGCGACTATAGCTGTTCTCCAATTGCTGTGGACCGAAAGCACGATGATAAGTGGCTTTTTCCTTGAGAAAAAGCCACCTTGCACGGAACTAAATAGAGCACATGAATTGGAGAACTGCTCTAGTCTTTCAGCCTCGCCTTCAGAACCGATTTGCTGACCGGCAGCTCCTGAAGGAGCAATTCGGTCGCCTGCACCTCAGGGTTGGCATGAAACCAATGCTGCACCACGTTATCGTGAAGCAGGTTGAGGATCGCGAGGAGCGACATGCCCTGGTGATGCGCCATCCACTCGCGCACCAGCGTGGGCGATGCCGGTGAGGCCGAGTAATCTGCCGCTTCGTAAAATCCAAAGGCGCCGACCCATCCGGCTGAAGACATCTGGCGCAGGTTACGCAGCGCAGCCACGGAGTCTACGGCGAGGGCGAGGAACGAGGAGTAGGGTGAGACGACGGGTCCGGCGTTTGCTTCAATCCACAGCGCGGCCTGCGGAACACCATAGGCCTGGTAGTGGTAGTGGCCCACGTGGTCCTTGCGTGACGCGCCCGACTCCGAGATGCCCCATGGGATGTTGAGGCGGCGCGCAAAGTCCCGCTGCACCTGGACGCACGCTGTGAGCGTATTCGAGATGAGCGTATTGGGATAGCTGCGCATCCACAGGGCCGGCATGAGGTATTCAAACATGGTGCCCGTCCACGAAAGCAGAAGAAAGTGTCCAAAGGCGCGGGCATGTTCGCGGCTCAGCCTGAACCAGCTCTGCTGATGGATCTCTTCGTGAGCAATGGCAAGGAACGTGGCGATGCGGGCCTCCGAGGCAATCATGTCGTAGCAGGCCTCGTGCAGCTTCTCTGCGCGCACATCGTAGCCAATGGAGAGAACCTTGCGGGCCGGATGGGACAGGAAATCAAACCTCGTTGCACGCACCAGTTCCTCGGCCTGCAGTGCAGTGCCGCGCAGGGCGGAGTCGAGATCGCGCAGATTACGCGCCGCGCCGCGCAGTGACCCGCGGAGGCTTTCGCCAAGCGCAAGGTGCGATGGATTCTCGATCAATCTCGGCCACAAGCCTGCGAGGCGCTCCTCAAGAATCGCGCAAAACGCGATTGCTCCTTCAACGGTATGCGCATCTGTACGTAGCGCCGTGATGTTGAGCAGCTCGTGCAATGGCGCGTATTGAGGCAGCAACCACGGAAGATACTCTTCAACCAGGGACACGATCGCGCTAACGCGATTTCGCGTTTCGGTGAGCCACCAGCAGTCTTCGCCGTGGGCAGAGGGCGGGCTGGACTCCGCAGCAAAAGCAGCCTGGGCAGACACGATCCACGCGAGCCATACAGCCTGTGAAGCATCGGCGGCGGGCGGAGAAAGTTGCGCAAACGGAGCCGGAACTCTGCTTCGCGATCGAACCAGTTGCCAGTGCGTTCGCAGCCCGTTGAAGAGCTGCCGGGCCAGAAGAGGCTGATGCAAAAGGCCGAGTGCTCCGGAACGAAGAGTGAGCAGGGAAGCGACGAAATTGCCACTGTCGACCGAAGACACAAACGGCTGGTCAGTCAGCGCTTCGAGCGTCTGCGTGTCATACCAGTTGAATAAGTGGCCGCGGCATTTCTCCAGCCGTGCAATCGTTGCCATGGTGCGATTGGTGAGCGCGACAAACTCGGGCGCTGTCAGGAAGCCGAGTTCGTACGCCGCCTGGCGCGCGTTTAACAGCAGGCCCAGGTTGGTCGGCGACACGCGCGCCGCTTCAAACAAACCGGCTTCTTCAACGTTGTCGGGGATCAGGTAATTGTGGCCGCTTCCGCCAAACTGATGGAAGTAGCGCCAAATCCGCAGAGCGTGGGTGAGCAGGAAAAACTGGTCAGCCGAGCTCAGGCGCCGGCGCTCATCGCGCGGTGAGGCATTGAGCCACGCAGCGACAAGCGGCGCAACAGCCCACAGGATCAGGATGGGCGCGGCGACCACCAGCGCATGATGATGGCGAGCGTTGATGAGGTAGACAAGGCACGCCACAGCCAGCGCGACGACCGGCGTGAGCGCGAAATACCGGTCAATGACTGCACGCCGTGTGCGATCGAGCTCCGCCTCTGCGGCCGTTTCCCACTCGAGCAGACGTTCCCCGGTCACGAAGCGCCGCACCAGCGCGCGGACGATCGCGTCAAGACACAGAAGCGTCTGCTGGGGCAGAAACACGAGCGTCAGCAGCGCAATGAGAGCAGCGTTCGAGAAACCGGAGAGCGCTTCACCCGCACTGCCCTTGTTGTTGTTGAAAGACCCGCGAGCAAGTCCAAAACAACATTGAATGACGGCCGGGAAGATGAGCAGAACAATCGGAACGATCGTCCAATAGAGCGCTCCGCCCGGCAGTCCGAGCCAGCCTGCAACGAAGAGCAGGAACGTGAATGGCTCAAACAAAGAGCGGCGCAGATTGTCGAAGATCTTCCAGCGGGAAACCTCCGAGATGGGGTTCGACACCCAACGCCCGGACTCCTCAGGAACGCGGGAGAACATCCACTGCGCAATCTGCCAGTCGCCGCGAACCCAGCGGTGCTTGCGCCGGCTGTAGGCATTCAGATGCGATGGATAATCGTCGATGAGCTCCACATCCGTGACCAGCCCGGCGCGGCCGAATGCGCCTTCGATCAGATCGTGGCTGAGCAGGGCGTTGCGCGGAAAACGCTGGTTGAGCACGGCATGAAGCGTTGCCACTTCGTAGATGCCCTTGCCGGTAAAGATGCCTTCGCCGTAAAGGTCCTGATATGGGTCGGAGATGGCGCGCGTGTAGATGTCAAACCCGCTCTGCCCGGAGTAGATTGCGGCGAGGCGCGAGCGCGATGCCGAGCGCACGCTGACGCCGATGCGCGGCTGCAGGATCCCATAGCCTTCAGTGACGATGCGCCGCTGGGGATCGATGACGGCCTGATGCAGCGGATGAGCAAGGGCGCCGATCATGCGGGCTGCGGCGCCGCGGGGCAGTTGCGTATCGGAGTCGAGCGTGAGGACGTAGCGGGTCCTGCTCAGCACTTCGACTGGACCGGCCTTGATGGCAAAAGCGTCGAAGCTGCCGGCCATCAGCTTATTCAAGTCAAGCAGCTTGCCGCGCTTGCGCTCCCAGCCCATCCAGACGCCCTGGCGCACATTGAAAACGCGATGGCGATGGAGAAGAATGAAGCTGCCGCGCACCGAGCCATACTTTGCATTCAGCTCCGTGAGAAGCTGGACGCCAAGCTCCACCAGCGGGTGGGTGTCATTGGCAAACGGTGTGCTTACTGAGTCAGCAAGATCGGTGAGCAGCGCAAAATGCAGATGCGGGTCACGGTTGGCGAGATAGCGGACTTCGAGATCGTTAACCAGCGCACGCAGCTGCGGCTCATTCAACAGCAGCGACGGCACGACAACCACGGTGGTGCAGTCGACGGGAATTCCCTTGGTGAAATCGAGCTTCGGCAGAGGGTCAGGATCGAACAGGGAAGTGACAGCAAGATTCACCAGGTCCACGGCGCACTGCATGGCTGGCATGAGCAGCACCAGGGCCGCGATCATGCAATCGATCAGGTTGAATCGCGACAGGGGTACAAGAATCAGGATGCCGATGAACAAGATCGTGATGAGCTGAATACCGGTGATATAAAAGTTGTCGGGCTCGGTACGAATCAACATGCGCGCCCGCTCGATGAGCGGCGGATGATAGCCGATGCGTGCGGCGAGTTTGGGAAACCCCTTATCGATCAGATAGTATCCGACGTGGATGCGGCGGCTGTGGATTCGCGGATCATCGACCGCCGCCGTCAGGCCCTCGCGGGCTAGCTCCAGGGCCGCCTCGGCCACTTGAGATTCCGTGCAGTCGGAGTGCCGGGCGATGAGCGCCAGCCGCTTGCGATAGAACTCGCGGCTCTCGAAATCCATTGCGGCATAAGCCTCAACGGGATCCTGGCGCAGTGTTGCGTCGAACAGAATGAGCGGCTCGATCAAAGAGGCCCAGTCGGTCCGGCTGATTTCGCGGAGGCTCTTGAGATGTACTGCAACGGAGTGGCTGGGAGCGGGACCGGGCGAGCGAAGCAAGATGCGTGCATCATCCAGCAGCGATTCAAGCAGGATGAAGTTCAGAAACGCCGCGGCGCTCCATAGCTCATCCAGGGTGAGCGGGTCGTGCTCCTGCAGGGCGCAGATGAAGTCACGAAATTCCGGCGCCGAAAAACCTGCATCCACGGCCCGCAGGTAAGCCGTGGCAATGGAGGCAGCGCGCGGCTCGTCCTGCTGCGCAGGTAAAATGACGCGCGGCAGGCTGCGAATCTTCTCAGAGTCACCGGAAACAGCGCGGACCGCAGCGCGCAGCAGGCGGGCATTTGCGCGCAAGTCAAGAAGCGCGGAGCTTGAGCTTCCCTCCGATGCGGATGATGTACGCAGCCGTGCCAGATCGGCCTCAAGCGCGTTGAGCTCACGGCGTGCGGCGTGGACCCGAGCGGGAAAAGCTCCCGCCGACGCAGGCCGGTGCACAATATCCCACGATGTGGCGGCGCGAACACATTCGAGCAGCGCGCCGGAGAGCGGCTGAGCGGTTTCCGGAATGGCCGGCGTTTCAATCATGGGACCTCATCGGTAACTTGCAGCTTGCATTTCGAACATGGCGGCATAGCGACCGCCGAGTGCGATGAGTTGCGCGTGGCTGCCCTCTTCCACTAGCCGGCCGCCTTCGAGTACGACAATTCGATCTGCCATCCGCACCGTGGAGAATCGGTGCGAGATGAGCAGGGCCATCTTGCCTTGAGTCAGTTCGGCGAAGCGCTCGAAGACCTCGAGCTCGCTGCGGGCGTCGAGCGCGGCAGTTGGTTCGTCGAGTATGAGCAACTGCGCATCGCGAAGGTAGGCGCGCGCCAGCGCCAGCTTTTGCCACTCGCCGCCTGACAGGTCGACGCCGCCTTCAAAGCGGCGGCCGAGCATCTGATCGTAGCCTCCGCCCAGGCGTGCAACCACGCCTGCGGCCAGGCTCTTTTCTGCCGCGTGCTCAATTTCGTTCGCGTTGTGCGAGACCTCAACGCGGCCAACTGCAATGTTCTCCCGCGCTGTCATTTCATAGCGCATGAAGTCCTGAAAGATGACTCCGATCTCGGCATGCAAATCGGCCAGGTCGTATTCACGCAGGTCAACGCCATCGAGCAGTATCTGCCCTTCGCTCGGATCGTAGAGGCGCGTGATCAGTTTGACGACGGTTGTTTTTCCCTGCCCGTTTTCCCCAATCAGCGCGACGCGTTCTCCAGGCTGAAGTGTGAAGCTGAAGTTGCTGAGCACGCGGCGATCGGTGCCCGGATAAACGAAGGAGACGTTGCGGAACTCAAAGCCGCGAGTCATGGGACTGGGCGCAGGCAGGCCGTTCTCTTTGGACGCAACGCTCGGCTTCATCTCAAAGAACGCCAGCAGGTCGGTGAGGAACAGCGCCTGATCGGCGACTCCCGATGCAGTCGAGAACGCCTGCTGGATATTGGACATGGCCTGCATGATCGCGGTCGTGATCAGGGTGAGATCGCCAATGGTGTACCGGCCCTGAATGGTGCGGTAAATGCTCAACGCATAGGCGCCGTAGTAGCCGAGTTGTCCGACAAGGGCGAGCAGCCCGCCCCAGAACAGTCGCCGTCTATTCAGCGCGACGTTCTCCTCGTAGATCTGCTTGGAATACGCGGTGAAGCGGTTGGTCAGGTACTCGCTCAGGTTGAAGAGCTTCAGTTCCTTTGCGGCTTCTTTGCTGCCGCCCACCTGGCGCAGGTAATCCATTTGCCGGCGCGCCGGAGTCTGTCTGAAGTTCTTGGCGTAGGTCAAAAAAGCAAAGTGGCTCTCGCCGAGAAATGCGGGCAAAATTCCGGCCACCAGCAACAGCAGCAGGAAAGGCGAGTAGCGGATCAGCACGGCGGAAAAGGCCATCGCCGTCACTGTCTGCTGAATCAGCCGGCCCATCTGCTGAATCATTGCCAGGCGGTCGGTTGCCTGCACGCGGGCGCGCTCCAGGCGGTCGTAGAAGACCGGATCTTCGTAGACAGTCACGTCGAGTGACGCCGCCTTGCGCATCACTTCAACGCTGACGTGATGGGTGTAGCGATCGGCGAGCAGGTTGTCAAAGTAATCGACGGCGCGCGAAAGAACACCGGTCACGACAGCCAGCGCCATCTCCGCGCCCACCAGCCACCAGAAGTGCTGCGGCAAGGCTTGGTGCACGCGAAGGCGATTGACTCCGTCAATGATGAAGCGTCCGACGATCCCGATACCGACAGGCAGGAATGCAACGATGACGCGGATGGTGATGTTCCAGAAGACGACCGTGGGCCCGGACTCCCAGACGAAATAGAGCACTGGAGGAATGTTCTTGAGCGCGCGCAACCGATCGCTCCAGGCGTTGCCGGGTCCATCGTGCAGGCCGGGTTGGGTTTGGCTGGACGCTCCGGCCTGTTTCCCGTCGGTCATGGTTGAGGAGGCTCCGTTCGCAATGGGGCTGGTTCAACAGGGGCTGCCGCACAGGTGGCTTCAAAGCCGGAAGTTCACCATGGAGGGACGACTGGGCGCATGGCAGAGTGTGCGACCTGTTTCTTTGAGGTTGAGATGCATGCTCGCAAGACTGCGTTGGTTCCGGATTTCGATAAGCCCGCTTTCGTGGCGACGGCTGGGGGCCTGTCTGGCGCTGCGCCGCCGGCAGATTTCCACGGACAGACGCGGAAGGAACTGCTATGCCGTCGAGGTGTCGTAGGGTTTAAAGCCGGCCATTTCCATCCCGCGCTGGGCTTCGGGATTCTTCATGAACGTCTCCCACACAAACCCGGTGCGCGCATTCTCAGCCATCAGCATGGTGATTCCGGTGTCGATGCCGATTACGTCGGTGTCATACCAGCCTGTCATCGGATTGAACGCATCCACAAAGCCATAGCGGCACCACGCATTCGGAAAGTGATCGTGAATGTTGCGCAGCACACGCATGGTGGCCTGGGGAAGAAATGGCAGGGAGCCGCCGGCCGCAGCGGGAACAATGGTTCCATCGATCGGTCCCGTGGCTGGCGGGCCGCCCCAGGCCACGTACCCTCGCGCGGAGTCTGAGGCCGTAATTCCCCACAGTGCATTGGTGTAATCGAGGAATTGTCCATTCAGCTCAAGGCAGAAACGGCGATGCACATCCGTCGCGATGACCGAATTCTGGAAGTAATCCGCATAGTGGTCCCGCTTGCCGCGGAAGTCAAACCAGGCTTGCGAGTACTGGTGTACGAACAACGGCGCAAATGAGCCAATATAGCGCAGCCCGTCATATTCAAACGTGGTTCGCTTCCACGCAAACCACGCGTCGCTGCTGAGCGGATGCGATGAAGATCCGAGCCCCAGCAGGTACATCATCATCAGTTCGCTGTACAGGTCCCAGCGCGAAGGTATGAATCCGAGCTCGGGCGTCCATCCATGCGAAAGGAGCGTCGTATCTTCCGAGAGCCAGGTCCACTCCACGCGATCGAAGATGGCATGGGCCAGGTCGGAGATGGTCGGGTCGTGAAAGTACTCGCGGCAGGTGAGGATGCCGCAAAGCAGAATCGCCGTGTCGACGGAGGAGACCTCTGAATCCCACATGCGTTCCCCGGTATCGATATTGGCGAAGTGGTAGAAGAATCCGCGATGGGTGGGGAGCTTGTGCCACAGAAACGACAGACACTGGATGACGCGCAAGCGCGCATCCGCGTGGCTGACAAAGCCGCGCTTCTCGCCGATGCAGACCGCACTGAGCGCAAAGCCCGTGGATGCGATGCTTGCCGCGGTGCTGGTGTCCTTGGCGCGCACGTTGCAGCGATCTTTCGTCAACCCGGTCGGCGGGTTGGTCTGCTCCCAGAAAAACAGGAAGCAACCGCGCTCAATCTCATTCAACAGCTGGTCATCGTCGGCGGAGAGCGCGGTTGGCGCGGGCGGTTCGGCGGGCTGGTCATGGTGCCGCGCGTTGCCGGCCTGATGGCCAGATTGCGCGATGAGAGGCACGGCGAGCGACTGCGAAAATGGCAGACCCAGCGAAAGGTTGGCGAATTGACGCAAAAGCTGTCGCCGTGAATGCCCGGTGCCCAGCTTCAACTCGAACCCCATATTGCGCGGCCCCACCATTCGTTTGACTTATCCCTCAATCTCACATCCAGGCGTGCCTTCGGCCCAGTTGCCGATTCTGATCGCCAATCGATTGGATGCAGGAAACTTGATCGAGATGAACGGCTTGCGGACAGCATATTGGGCTGAATGCGCGTCAAACCATGGTATGTGCAGGGATCGGTGTCTTTACGGGCGGGGCTGACGTGAACAGGCGAAAGGTCTGGCTCTGGGTTCTGGCAGGCGCCATGGCGGCCGCCGGGGCCACGCTGGCGATGCTGCGGCTCCACCACTGGAACCCTGGCGCGCTGACGATTGAGGGCGCGGTGATCCGCAGCGACAGCGATACCCGCAAGCAGCTGCCGATCGCCGACGCAGTTGTCACCGCGTCGGACGGCGTCAACAGCGCCAGCACCGAGTCCGATGCCGTGGGATACTTCAAGCTCCGGCTACCGGGAGTCGTGTGGCCGGCCCGAATCGTCAATCTCACTTTTCGGCATGATGGCTACCAGCCGCTCAGCCTGGACATGCGCGCCGGCTTGCGCCTGGCCCGGAAGGAATTGACCATCACGGCCATGAAGCCCACGCTTCAGCAATCCGGCGCGGACTCCGACAAGCCGCAATCGGTCGTCTCCAACATTCGCTTGCGCTATACCGTGAACTCCGAGGCGGACGAGAACATTGGCAGCGCGGTGAGGACATTTCAAGTGGTCAATCAGGGAAACGTGCCCTGCAATCGTCAGACGCCGTGTTCGCCCGACGGCGCCTGGAAGGCTGCGCGCGGTTCCTTGTCGCTCGATGCAGGCAACGGCGACGAATTCCGGAACGTGCGCGCATCCTGCATCGCCGGGCCATGTCCCTTCACGCGCCTCGACTCGACCGGCTACGCGGACGGCGGGCGAACCATCATCGTCTCCGCACTGGACTGGTCGAATACGGCGACCTTTCTCGTCGAGGCCGAGGTCTTTCGCACCGCCCTCAGTTCCAGCGTGCGCGAGTCGTATCCCGTGATCTTTGGCCGGGCGCTCAACTTCACCGTGCCGCTCACGCAGGAGGGAGTCAGCATCGAGGCCGAAATCGACGGCACACCCATGGTTTTTCCGCTCGGGCCGGAGCTCTATCTGAGCTGGGCCAACTGCAGTTCCAGACCCACAAGCAAGGAGCAGAAGGCTGTGGTTTACCTGTGTGAGCTGAAGCCGGATTATCGCTTCTGAGCACCGGAGGCGTCCTCGCTTTCGGCGCAAAGGCGGCCGGCAGGCCGGAAGAACATGTGACAGCCAGGGTATCGAAATAAGAACTATGCCGTTATTCATCAGAGTCCGGGGCAGCCTCTCGGCGCATCGCCGCATCGGATTTGTACAGGAGAAAACCAGATGGAAAAATCAGTGGTAGACAAAGTGGCGAAAACCCTTGTGGAGCAGGCAGGCAATGTGGGCGAGACCTTCCGCAGGGCTTCGGAGTTCACATCGAGTGTCGCAGACAGTGTTCAGGATGGCATGAGCACGGCGAAGAAAGCAGTCAAAGAAGGGCGTGACGCAGTGGATGATTTCATTGACGATACGGCCCGGCAGGTAAAGCGCAGCCCGATCAGATCGATTCTTCTTTCGGCGACAGCTGGCCTGGCAATTGGATTTCTGCTTGGTCGCAGGACAGGGCGCGAATAAGCGCCAACTTCGGGTATCTCCGGCGCGTACTGACAAATCGAGGCTGCCCGCTCGGTGGCAGGCCCGTTGCTGACATGTGGGATTCGGCTTCTGCAGAGTTACCGCTAAGTTATTGATTTTATGGTGCGCCCGGAGAGATTCGAACTCCCGACCCTTTGGTTCGTAGCCAAATACTCTATCCAGCTGAGCTACGGGCGCACACAAGGCGGTTTCCGACTGAAACCATACACAGATTATCAGGATTCTGAGGCGCGCGCAATTGCCGATTGCGGTCCGTGGCTCTTCTCCAGGCCATGCGGCGCGGCGGCGTTTCTCCGGCGATAAAAACGTGGTTTCAGGCGGCCGGTGCTGGCTCCGGCTCGGGCTGGGGTGGAATCAGCGACAGCTCGGCGGCAATCTCCAGGCCGGTCTCGCGGACCAGCTTGGTCACCGCAGCTGCGGTCAGGCGGGTCGCGTCGTACTCAACGCGCAGCGTGCGCTCGGCGTGGTCGAAGGTGAGCTTGCGGATGCCGTAGACGTCTTTGGCGCCGGCCAAGGCCAGAACCGCCGTTTCAGTGGGCGGCGTCGTGTACGAGTAGAGAATCTCCACAGTCGTCATTCGAGAATCATACCAAGCCGCTCCCTGCGATGGATCGGTCAAAAACCTTGCAAATCAGGGGCCGCGCAGCCTACAGCCCTTGCAGGTAGGAGCGAATCTCCGGGGTGGACCAGTCCGGGTCGCCCACAAATTTGCGGCGGATCACGCCCTTGCGGTCGATGATGTAGGTCTCCGGCCAGCCGTCCGTGTGGTAGAGCTTCGCTGCTGACTCGGTCGGGTCGCGCACGGTGATCAGATCGACGTGGCGCTCGCTGAGGAATCGCTTGTACTCGTCGGCATCCTCATCAATGCTGACGGCAAGGATGGCCAGGCCGGGCTGATCGCGATGCAACTGCTGCAGGCCGGGCATCTCGCGGATGCAGGGTGCGCACCAGGTGGCCCAGAAGTTGAGCAGCACTACCTTGCCGCGGTAGTCGGCCAGGTGGATGGTGTTGCTTCCGTCGGAGACGGTGAAGTCCGGGGCAACCTCGCCCGTCAACCCAGGGCGGGCGCCGCGGTCGCAGGCCGAGACCGCGATCAGCGGCAGGCAGAGCAGAGCGAGAGCTAAACGTGAGTACCGCACACTTCTATAATACGGAGCGAAAGGGCGATTCGTCATGGGAAAGGATGTGCGGGAAGAAAACGATGGTTCCGTGCCGGGCGCCTACACGCCGGTGCTTGGCCTTTCTGACACGCCGGGCCAGCCCCTGGCCGTGCCCGCGCGCCTGGGCGCCGTCTATGACAAGCCCGAGCCTGACCCGCTGATCGAGCTGACCGTGATCATCCCGGCCCGCAATGAGGAGGCCAGCCTGGGTGCCTGCCTGGAGTCGCTCGTCGCGCAGTCGGAGGATATCTTCACCCTCGGGCGCGACTGGGAGCTGATCGTGGTCGACGACCACTCCAGCGACAAGACGGCCCAGATTGCCCGCAGCTTTGCCGGCGTCACCGTGCTCCCGGCCCGCAAGCTCGAGCTGGGCTGGACGGGGAAGAACAATGCGGTTTGGACGGCAGCCAAAAAAGCGCGCGGCCGCTGGCTGCTGTTCACCGACGCCGACACTGTTCACGAGCCCGGCAACCTGCGCCGCGCAATTCACGAGGCCACGCGGCACAAGGCCGGTGTGCTCAGCTACTCGCCGCGGCAGATCGTCAACGGCCTGGCGCAGCGCGCGCTCATGCCGCTGGTATTTTGCGAGTTGGCGCTCAGCTATCCGCCGGCCAAGGTGTCAGACCCCAACCAGCGGATC
>Ga0302276_10001183_pt1 | contig 23557 bp, 14 predicted proteins | sample III_Bog_N2_3_FD_198768 | JGI IMG/M metagenome (GOLD analysis project Ga0302276, IMG submission 198768) | Peat permafrost microbial communities from Stordalen Mire near Abisko, Sweden - III_Bog_N2_3 | ecosystem: Environmental > Terrestrial > Soil > Wetlands > Peat | place: Sweden: Abisko...
GCCATCGCCGTCAGCCTGCGCAAGGGCTTTCGCGCAGAAGACTTCGCCGACCTGCATCCCGGCGGCAAGCTCGGCCTCAAGCTGGCCCGCGTCCGCGACCTCATGCACTCCGGCAACGCGATCCCCGTAGTCGCGCTCTCCACACCCATGAGCGACGTCATCTACGAGATGTCATCCAAGAAGCTGGGCATGACCACGGTCCAGGATGAAGGCCAACTCCGCGGCGTCATCAGCGATGGCGACCTGCGCCGCCTGCTCGAGCGCGAAGGTGGCGCCGCGCTCAGCCGCACCGCCGGCGAAGCCATGAATGCCAATCCCCGCACCATTGCCGCAGAAGAATTCGCCGCCACAGCGCTGGCGATCCTGGAAGAGCGCAAGATCACTTCGCTGGTCGTGGTCGACTCCGATCGAAAAGTCGAAGGCGTGCTGCATCTGCACGATCTGTGGGGCGTGGAGCTGATCTGAGCACCGAATTCACAGCTACGACTGCGATACTCCGCTGGCATTGATCTGCAGATCGGGCACCTGCTCAAAATCTCTGCTGTCCTCTGGCCTGTTCAAGAAGATGATGGCCAAGGCCGGCGGCATTGCGGAGTGAAACCTCCGGCTCAGCCAATCTGCGGCACCGAAAGCACCCGCATCTCGATGTCGTGTTCCAAAATCACTGACTCGTCGGGGTTGGCGGGGTTGTAGCGCGCCTGGATTTTGATGTCCTTGATCTGGGCGACAAAGTCCTCAGCTGCGGCTTCCGTTTTGAACTTGCGCACGTACCTTCCCAGCCGGTACTCGTCGATGAAGTATGTGTAGGTCACCTCGGCCCACTGGGTCCGATACCCCTCGCTGCGAACTGTTCCGCCGCCGATGCGCGCCTCCACCGCCGGCCAGCTCTCCATCGCCTTGCGCTGGCGGCGTTTCTGGTAAAGCTTGCGCACGCCCATGCCCGCGGCTGCGCCGGGAATCAGGCCGAATTTGGCCGCGATCTTGAGAGCCAATGCGACAACAGGTTCCCAAGGAACGTGGCTCGCACTCATGCAAGGCAGTATCGCACAGCTCGTCGCCGCGGCCTAACCCTCCGGTTGTGCCCGAACCCTCCCGGCCACACGCGCGGCGCCAAACATTTAGAATACTTTCTGTAACTTCATCCGTGAATCGTCCGCCCCCGCGGACGGGAAAGTACGCTCTCATCGCCATGCATCGCTGGTCTAAACTCTTCATCCCCACACTCCGCGAGGCGCCGTCCGACGCTGAAGTCGCCAGCCACAAGTTCCTGCTCCGCTCCGGCTACATTCGCCAGCTCAGCGCGGGCCTGTACAACTACCTCCCGCTCGGCCAGCGCGCGCTCAACAAGATCATCGCCATTGTGCGCGAAGAGATGGACACGATCGGCCAGGAGTTTTTCCTGCCCGCTTTGCTGCCGCGCGATCTGTGGGAGCAGAGCGGCCGCTGGTCGGTCATGGGCGACAACATGTTCCGCCTCAAAGACCGCAAGGGCGCAGACCTGTGCCTGGGCATGACGCACGAGGAGGTCATGACCTCGATTGCGCGCAACGAGCTGCAGAGCTACAAGCAGTTGCCGCAGATCTGGTATCAGATCCAGACCAAGTTCCGCGACGAACCGCGCCCCAAGTCGGGCCTGCTGCGCGTGCGCCAGTTCACCATGAAGGACTCGTACTCGTTCGACATTGATAAGGCCGGCCTCGACAAGAGCTACGACCTGCACGACGCCGCGTATCGCCGCATCTTCTCGCGCTGCGGACTCAAGTTTGTCGTCGTCGACGCCGACTCGGGCTCGATGGGCGGCTCGCAGTCGCAGGAGTTCATGGTCTACACCGATGCCGGCGAAGACCTGATTGCAAGCTGCCCGGTGTGCGGCTATGCGGCGAATCTTGAGAAGGCGACATCGCTGCTCGATCCGGTCGTCGAGCTTGAATCCACGGGCGACGGCAAGCCTGAGCTGATTCATACGCCGGGAATGGGCGCCATTGCGGACATCGCCGCATTCCTCAAGATGAGCGAGGCCAACGACATCAAGTGCGTGGCCTACATGGCGCTCAAGCGCGGCGCAAAGGGCGAGCCGGACACCTGGTGCGGCGTGGCCGCATTCCTGCGCGGCGACCATCAAGTCAACGAAACCAAGCTTCTCGGCGCAGTTAGCGGAACAGAGCTCCGCACCATGCAGGCTGAAGAGCTCACGCAGTTCTTCAACGGCCCGGCAGGATTCCTCGGCCCCGTCGGCCTCACGCACAGCGCCAAGCCGCTGGACGAAGGCCTCACAGTGGTCGTCGACAAATCGCTCGAAGGCCGCCGGAATCTCGTCGCAGGCGCCAACAAGCTCGACTATCACCTGCGCAACGTTACACCTGGTCGCGACTTTACCTGGACCATCGCCGCTGACATTCGCAGCGTGAACGAGCAGGAGCACTGTCCAACCCCCGCCTGCAACGGCCAGTTGCTCGTCGGCCGCGCCGTTGAAGTGGGCCACATCTTCAAGCTCGGTTACAAGTACACCGAGTCGATGGGTGCCCGCGTGCTCGATGAGAACGGCAAGGAAGTGATGCCGATCATGGGCTGCTACGGCATCGGCATCGAGCGCATTCTCACCGCGGCCATCGAGCAGTCGAACGACAAGAACGGCTTCTGGCTGCAGGCTTCGATCGCGCCCTTCACCGTCGTCGTAACCGTCACCAACTCCTCGGACGCGCCGCTGGCTGAAGCCGGCCAGTCGCTGGCCGCGGCGCTTGAGGCAGCGGGCCTCGACGTGCTGCTCGATGACCGAGACGAGCGAGCCGGCGTCAAATTCAAAGATGCGGATCTGGTCGGCATTCCTTACCGCATCAACGTCGGCAAGAAAGCCGCCGGTGGCGTCGTCGAGCTAGTCTCGCGCGCGACGAGCACCAGCGTTGACGTTGCGATCAACGAGGTTGTGGCGCTGGTCAAGCAGCGCGTCGAAGAAGAAACGCTGCTCGACTCAGCCGAAGGCAACCTGTAGTCGCGTGCGCTACACTGTCCGCTGTCAGATTTAAGCTCTACGCAGTTTCAAGGAGCCTTCATGGCGTTGAAGATCCGATTCGTAAGACCACACGGCTTGAACTCCTGGGCAGCGCTGCTGTTTCGCGTTGCCCTGCTGGCCTTTGCCGCGGTCGTGGTTACGGGCTTCGCCGTCTTCGCCTTCTATTACTTCAAATATCAGGGCATCGTCGACGAGCGGTTGAAACAGCCCATCTTTGCCAACACGGCCAAGATCTATGCCGCCCCACGCGAGGTTCGTCCGGGTCAACAACTGACCCTGCGCCTGATCTCCAACGAGTTGCGCAATGCCGGCTACACCGTCGATGGCGACGCTCACGCATCGCAGCTCGGCACCTTCGCCGAAAGCGGCAACGCCATCACCGTGCATCCTGGCCCGCAGTCCTACCACGCGGAAGACGGCGCAACCATTCGCGTGAACAAGGGCCAGGTCGATTCCATCAACGACGATCATGGACAGCCGCTCTCAAGCTACGAGCTGGAACCGTTGCTGATCACCGGCCTGAGCGACGATGCAAATCGGACCAAGCGCCGCCTCATTACTTACGACGAGATTCCTTCCAACCTTGTCCAGGCCGTGCTCGCTATTGAGGACCGCCGTTTTTTTGAACACAACGGCGTCAACTACGGGCGTCTGGTTGAAGCTATGTTCCGCGACGTGACCACGGGCCAGAAGCAGCAGGGCGGCTCCACGCTCACCATGCAGCTGGCGCGCGGATTCTTCCTCACGCCAGAAAAGCGCATCAAGCGCAAGTTCATTGAGATTGTCATCACCTTCCAATTGGAGCACCGCTTCAGCAAGCAGAAAATCTTCGAGCTCTACGCCAATCAGATCAACCTCGGCCAGCGCGGCAGTTTTTCCATCGACGGATTCGGCGAAGCCTCACAGGCGTACTTCGGCAAAGATGTGCGCCAGCTCGATCTGTCCGAGTGCGCGCTGCTGGCCGGCATGATCCAGCGGCCCAATTATTTTTCGCCCTATCGCCACGCCGACCGCACCATCGAGAGGCGCAATCTGGTTCTCGACTCGATGGTCGAGACCGGCGCCATCACCAAGGATCAAGCCGAGCGCGCAAAGGCCGAGCCGCTCCACCTATCGCCGGGCAGTGTTGACGCCAGCGAGGCGCCGTATTTTGTCGACCTGGTGCATGAGCAGCTGGTGCAAAAGCTGGGCGAGCGCGACTTCAACCGCGAAGGCCTGCGCATTTACACTTCGCTCGATCCCGACTTGCAGCGCGAGGCCACGGCCGCAGTCGACTCGACCATGCACGTGGTCGATGAGCAGGTTGATCGGCTGCATCGCAAGGCCAAACCCGGCGAAACATGGGTCTATCCGCAGGTGGCGCTGGTGGCGCTCAATCCGCACACCGGGCAGGTGCTGGCGCTTGTGGGTGGACGCAGCTACGGGGGCAGCCAGGTGGACCATGCGGTAGCGCATCGGCCCACCGGCTCCATCTTCAAGCCCTTCGTCTACGCTGCGGCGTTCAACACATCGCTCGAAGGCGCCGAGCTCTCCGGACAGACCAAGCCGTTCACGCAGCTCACCATGCTCAGCGACGAACAGACCACGTACGAGGTCGGCGATCAGGAGTACACGCCGCGCAACTATGAAGGCGTCTATCACGACCAGGTGACCGCCCGTTATGCGCTGCAGCAGTCGCTCAACAACGCCACCATCGGGCTCGCAGCGCTGGTCGGCTTCGATCGCGTGGCCGCGCTGGCCCGCGAGGCCGGCGTCAAGAGCGCGCGGGGAACGCCATCGGTGGCTATCGGCTCCTATGACGCGACGCCGCTCGACATGGCCGGTGCCTATACCATCTTCGCTAACGGCGGCCTGCATCTGGACCCGTGGATGCTGGCCAGCGTCCGTACCTCTACCGGCGACATCGTCACCGACTACACGCCCACCTCCAAGCAAATGCTTGACCCGCGCGTTGCTTATCTCACCACGGACATGCTGGAGAATGTGATCAACCGCGGCACCGGCGCAGCCACACGCGCGCGTGGCTTTACTGCACCGGCCGCGGGCAAAACCGGAACCAGCCATGACGCCTGGTTCGCCGGTTACACATCCAACCTGCTGTGCATTGTGTGGGTGGGCAACGACGACTATACAGACGTGAAGATTGAAGGCGCCCACGCCGCCGCCCCGGTCTGGGCTGAGTTCATGAAGCACGCCGTTGAGTTGCCGCAGTACTCTGACACGCGTCAGTTCACGATGCCCGCAGGCATTGATACGGTGCCGATCGACAAGGTGAGCAACCTGCTTGCCGACGACGCCTGCCCCGACAGCGTCAACATGGCCTTCCTTGAGGGCACCGCGCCCACCGACACCTGCGACCATCCGCCGGACAAGCGGAACCTGTTCCAGAAAATCTTCGGGCTCGGCAAGCCAGGCAACTGAGCACCCCGCTCATGAACAGCGCCCCGTCACCGGTTGACACTGCGCGCACCAGAACGTGACCCGCGCATCCGGCCCTTGTTTGCGGCACTCGATCAACGCCTCGCAACGGCGGCAGGGCTCTCCGTGGCGGCCGTAAACCCACACCCGCTCCTGCGGATTGCTTGAGTGCGTGGTACGCCGGTGCACGCCGCCATAGGTCACCGTCATGTCGCTCGAGTTCTCAAGCACGTTAGCCCGCACCAGCCGCCGCGATAGATCGACCACGTTCGCCAGTGCTTGTGGAGCAAGATCGGCCACGCGCGCAAACGGATTGATCGCTGCAAGAAAACATATCTCCGATTTGAATTCGTTACCCACCCCGGCTATCACTTCCTGGTGCAGCAGCACGTCGGCAATTTCTTCGCCCGCACACGTGGCAATGCGGTGCAGCACTTCAGCCGCATCGAACTCCGCGCTGAGCACGTCGATCCGCGGCGATGGAATCCGCAACAGCCGCTCGACGTCCACAGTGGGTAGCAGCTTCGCCACCGGCACGCGAAACCCCACCGTGACGTACTCGCTGTTCTCCAGCACAATGCGCATGTTGGCGCGCGGCTGCTGCCAGCGCTCGCCGGGTCGATAGATGTGCCAGCTTCCATTCATCAGCAGATGCGTGGCCAGCGTGCCGCCGCCGGAAAAATGAATCAGCAGCCACTTGCCGCGCGGCTCCACGCGCACCACCGTCTGCCCGGCGAGCGGCGTGTCGTCGTCAAAGCGCGTCAGCAGCGGATAGGTAGAGCGAAAACCAGTGACAGGCTTCGCAATGAGCGCGCGACCCAACGCTCGCGCGGTGCGAAAGATCGTGTCCCCCTCGGGCATCGGCTACTGCACCTCGTGTTGCGCTGGCCCATGCTGCATCGGCGCGCCGTGGCCCAGCGCCATGGGAATACGCCGCAGGTGCATGCCCAGCGGGCCGGGATGAAACCCCGCATCCATCAGGAACCGTCCCATGGGATGCGCAGCAACCGGCTGCCCATTGATGGTGGTGATGAGCACGCCCTGGTGGCTGCTCTGCCGCATCCGTTCCTGCCCGCGCGCGCACACAAAGTGTGCCAGGCCCGCGGCTGTCTGCGATCGCTCCGGCTCTTCCGCCGGCAGAAACACCAGCAGGTTTGGATTGCCGCGCCGCAGCCACGCCACCAGTTGCCCGTTGCGCAGAATCACTTCCGCGTAGGCAGCGCGCGTCAACACACGCGGCGCGGTTTCAGAGTCTTCCTCAGCAACGGGAAGCTCCGGCCAGCGGAGCACAGACCCGTAAGGGTTGGCCGGATCGGTCGCAGCCAGTTGCACAAACTCCGGCTTCTCATCCGCGGGCGCGGTGCGCAACTGGCGCAGCAGATCGACCGCGGCAGGCAGGGCAAACTGCGTCGCGCCCAGGCCGGCAACAAAATAGCCGCGGCGGATACGCCCGCTTTCTTCAAGCGCCTTCAACACGTCATAGACAGCGGAAAATCCACCCGGAATATTCTCTGCCGCCGCGTGCTCGCGCAGCAACACGCCATAGCGGTTGAGCAGTTGCAGCGCCAGGGCATGACTGGCTTCTGTTGTTGAATGTGCAGCTCGATGCCCAGAATCGGGTTGGTAGGTCGGAGCTTCAGCCCCGGCATGAAGGCCAGCAGAAACGATGTGGGCTTGAGCCCCTGAGGCATGCATGTCGGGCACCGCCGGCGTAACCGCCTTCCTCGCTTCCAATTCACGCACCGGAAGCAGCGACCAGCGCCCCTGCGCGGTCGGCGGCGTGGTCCTGCGCGAGCGGAAAACAACCCCGGTCTGCAATCGCCGCGGCGCGCGCGCGCTGTCGGGCCGCGCGGTGTAAGCGCGCAAGGCATGCAGCGAGTCGTTGGTCACAAGTCCGCGCCACACCAGGCTCCACAGTGCCTCAATCGTCTCGCCCGGATAGCCGCCGCCCAGTTCCTGGTGCAGCGGATCGAAGAAACTCGCGCCCGTCGACTCAAGCACGGCAAGCAGTTTTCCTTCGCGCTCCGTCAAGGGCTCAGAGAGAGGCCGCGCCTGTGCCAGCAGCGGCAGCTTGTCGGCCAAAAACAGCGCGATGCGCCCATCGCGTTCGCCCATCGGCTCCACGCCCGCCCAGGCCACTTCGCCCGCCGCGATCAGCGTATCCAGACCTGCCGGTGCGTACTCGGCGATGCGCGCAGGCAAGATCGCCGTCTCCAGCAGCGACGCGGGCAATGGCGCGCCTTGCAGGCTCTCAATCGCGTCCAGCAACCCATCCAGGTTGCCGTGGCCGGTACGCCGCGGCGCAATCAGGCCCTGCCAGTGGGTCAGGAATCGCGCCAGCGTGTGCTGCTCCACGGGCTCCACCTCGCGCCGCAGTTTGGCCAGCGATTTGCGCCGGATCAGCCGCAGCATCTCCGCGTCGCACCACTCGCGATGGAGACCTCCGGGAACAAATCCCCCCTCGAGTACGCGTCCCTCGGCGGCAAGCTGGCGCAGCGCATTCTCCACGACCGTTGCATCCAGGCCAAAACGTTCGGCCGCAGCGCGCAGCGTGAACGGACCATGCGTGCGCGCATAGCGGCGCACGAGTTCGAGCACCGGTTGCGCCACCGGCTCCAGCAGCGCCGCGGCCAAACCCGGCGGCAATGGGATGCCCAGCGCATCGCGATAGCGTGCCGCGTCCTCGGCAGCAATCAGCCGCCGCTCGCCGGCAATGCGCAACTCAAGCAGCCGCCGCGAGCGCACCAGGCGGTCGATCATCTCGAGCAGAGATGGATCAACAACCCGCAGAGCAATATCGGCCCTTGATAAATCCCCAAGCCGCAGGCAAAGATCGTGGATCCCGTCCGCCGAGCGGGCGCGATAGTTCTCCGTCAGGCACTGCGCCGTCTCTTCCACTTCCGCAATCGCATCCGCATCCAGCAGCTCGCGCAGGTCCGCCTCGCCCAGCAGTTCGCGCAACTGATCCTGATCGATGGTCAACGCCTGCGCGCGGCGTTCGGCCAGCGGTGCATCGCCGTCGTAGAGGAAATTCGCCACATAGCTGAACAGCAGCGATGACGCAAAGGGCGAGGGCTTGCGCGTCTCCGCCACATGCACGCGCAGCTTCCGTTGTTCAATCTCCTTGAGTATGTCCACCAGCGCAGCCATGTCGAACACATCGCGCAAACACTCGCGATACGCCTCCAGCAGAAGCGGAAATTTCGGATAACGCGAGGCCACGCTGAGCAGATCGTAGGAACGTTTCCGCAGTTGCCACAGCGGCGAACGCGCATCGGCCCTGCGCCGTGGCAGCAGCAGCGCGCGGCCCGCCGCTTCGCGAAAGCGGCCCGCAAACAACGCCGTCGTGCCCAGTTGACGCAGCACCAGCGCCATGGCCTCGGCACTCTCCACCAGAAACCAATCCGCATCCGGCGGCTCTTCCGTGTCCGGAAAGCGCAGCACGAACCCGTCGTCGCCCCACAGGGTCTCCACCTCAGGGCCGCCCGCGGCGCGGATGCGCGCGCTCACCGCCATGGCCCAGGGAATGTGGATGCGGCTGCCGAACGGCGTCATCACGCAGACCCGCCAATCGCCCAGCTCATCGCGGCAGCGCTCAATCACCACGGTGCGATCGTCGGGCACCGAGCCGGTTGCCTCCTCCTGATCGGCGAGAAATTGCATCAGGTTCTCGGCGGCGCCCGGATCGAGATCGTGCTCGGCTACCAGGCGCGTCAGCGCAGCGGCTTTGGGCAGGGCGCGCAACTCGCGCACCATCGCGCCAATGCGGCGGCCAAACTCCAGCGGACGCCCAGGCCCGTCGCCCTTCCAGAATGGCATCTTGCCAGGCTCGCCGGGAGCCGGCGTCACCAGCACGCGGTCGTGCGTAATGTCTTCAATCCGCCACGTGGAAGCGCCGAGAATGAATGTATCGCCGGGATGGCTCTCGAAGACCATCTCCTCATCCAGCTCACCCACACGCACGGATTTACCCTCGCTGTGCGCGAGAAAAACGCCGTACAATCCGCGGTCGGGAATGGTGCCTGCGTTCAGAATCGCCAGCCGCGCCGCGCCGTCGCGCGCCGTCACCACGTTCCGCACACGATCCCAAATGAGCCGCGGGCGGAGCTCGGCAAACTCATCCGATGGATAGCGCCCGCTCAACAGATCGAGCACTCCCTCAAACGCCGCGCGGCTCAATCCCCCAAACGGCGCAGCGTGGCGCACCAGGTCGAACAGCGCGTCCACGCTGACTTCCGGCTTCGCTTGCTCAATCTCATTCCGCGCCGATTCTGAATCATCGAAAATGAACTCCGCAGTCGAGTTCTTCCCGCGCCGCGCTTTCTTGACCGCCTTCGCCTTGCGCGCCGGCGCGGCCGCTGCGGGAGGATGCGCCACGATCGCCACCAATTGCTGCGCCAGGACATCCAGCGGATTGCGCGGATAGCGCGTCGATTCAATGTGCCCCTCGTGCATGGCGCGGGTGACCGCTGCGCAGGCCACCAGATCGGCGCGATATTTGGGAAACAGAATCCCCTCACTGACCGCATCCACGTGGTGCCCGGCGCGGCCAATGCGCTGCATCCCGCTGGCCACCGAGGGCGGCGCTTCAATCTGAATCACCAGGTCGACGGCGCCCATGTCAATGCCCAACTCAAGCGTCGAGGTCGCGCACAGCGCGCGAATCTGCCCCGCCTTCAGCTGCTCCTCAATCACTGAGCGCTGCGCCGCGGCCAGCGAACCATGATGCGCGCGGGCAATCGGCTCGCCGGCCAGCTCATTGAGCGCGCCAGCCAGCCGCTCGGCAACCTGGCGGCTGTTGACAAACAGAATCGTCGAATTGCGTGCGCGAATGATTTCGAGCAGGCGCGGGTGAATCGCATTCCAGATGGAGACGCGCTTGGGCGCCTGCGATGCCGGCCCGCTGGGGATGTACTCCTGCTGGCCCAGGCGCGCCATATCTTCGACGGGCACCTCAATGCGCAGCTTGAGCCGCTTGGGCGCGCTGGCGTTGACGATGGTGACTGGGCGGTAGCGAAGGGGTGTGGCATCGGCTGCATCCGCCGACAATGCGGCTTGGACCTCTTCTCCCGGGCGAAGCTCAGCATGATCGAGCGGTCGATGAAGACCTTCGGCCGCACATGCGGCGTCTGCCCCACCGCGGGTGGCAACTCCGCCCAGAAAGCGCGCCACCTCTTCGAGCGGCCTCTGCGTAGCCGACAAACCGATCCGTTGCAGCCGCCGCTGGGTCAGCGCTTCAAGCCGTTCGAGCGTCAGCGACAGGTGCGCTCCGCGTTTGGTCGGCACAAGCGCATGAATCTCATCGATGATTACAGTATCGACCGTGCGCAGCGCTTCAGATGCTTGCGACGTAAGCAGCAGGTAGAGCGACTCCGGCGTGGTGATCAGAATGTCGGACGGATGGCGCGCGAACCGTGCGCGCTCGCGCTGCGGTGTGTCGCCCGTGCGCACGCTGATGGTCGGCTCGTGAATCGCTACGCCCTGCCGCCGCGCCATGTTCGCCATCCCCACCAGCGGCGAGCGCAGGTTGCGCTCCACGTCCACGGCCAGCGCCTTCAGCGGCGAAACATAGACGATCCGGCAGCCGCTTGCTGATCTCTTCTCCGTGCTCTCCGATCTCTGCTCCAGCATCAGGCGGTCCAGGCACCACAGAAACGCCGTCAGCGTTTTGCCGGTCCCGGTGGGCGCCAGAATCAGCGCACTCTCTCCGCGCGCAATCACCGGCCAGCCCAACCGCTGTGGCGCGGTCGGCGCGTCAAAGACCGCCTTGAACCACTCCGCTGTCACGGGATGAAAGCAGGCAAACGGATCGGCTGTTGGAGCCTCGATCAGAAACGAATCCGGGTTGGGCGGATTAGGCGACACAGTTCCTTGAGGATAGCGCACCCGGCGGCGAACAGGAAGCGAAGAAGGCCGGGGAATTGATTTTGAGGCAGGTGCGCTGAAAACCACCTGTGTCAGCCCGGATAGTGTCACAAATCCCGCTGCGTCACCGCTGCATCTCTGTTTTTATCAGGAACAAATCTCCTGTTCATGCATCGAACAGAGTAAATCGGGCTGGAGAAGGCATGCGCGACCATCTGGCAACCCTCATCGACGACTTTCGCCGCTACGGCGCGGACATTGCCGTGGTCCGATACCAGGGCAACCGCCGCCGCGTCACTGCCTACGGCCAGATTGCCCAACTCGCCGGCCGTTTCGCAGCCCTGCTCGTCCAGCGCGGCATCCGCTCCGGGGATCGCGTGCTCATCTGGGCTGACAACAGCGCGGAGTGGATCGCCGCCTTCCACGGCTGCCTGCTGCGCGGTGTGCTCGCCGTCCCTCTCGATGCTGCCGGCGCCGCAGACTTTGCCGCCCGCGTCGCCTCTGACGTGAACCCAGCCTTGGCCGTCGGCGACGCCGCGCTTCTCAACCAGCTCCCCATCGGCGTCGCCCGCATCGCCTTTGAAGACTGGCCCACCTCCCTGCCCGCCACCGAAGCCGGTCCGATCGACGGCCTTTCCGCCAAAACCCCGCTGCAGATCCTGTTCACCTCCGGCACCACCGGCGACCCCAAGGGCGTCGTGCTCACCCATGGCAACGTGCTGGCCAGCGTGGAGCCAATTGAGAAAGCCTCGCAGCCTTACCTCCGCTACGAGCGGCTGATCCATCCGCTGCGCATCCTGCACACACTGCCGCTCAGCCACGTCTTCGGACAGACGATGGGCCTGTGGGTGCCGCAGATCTACAGAGCCGAGTTGCATTTTGAAAGCCGCCTGGTCGCCCCGCGCCTGATTGAAACCATCCGCCGCGAGCGCATCTCCGTGCTGGCCGCCGTGCCGCGCGTCTATGCCCTGCTGAAGACGCACCTCGAGGCCACGCTCCCCGGCCTCGCCGAGCGGGTGGAGAGTTCAAAGGGACTGCGCCTGGGCGCCGCGCGCCGCTGGTGGCGTTTCCGCGATCTGCATCGCGCCCTTGGCTTCAAATTCTGGGCGCTCATCTCCGGCGGCGGCGCGCTGCCCGGTCCCGTTGAGAGCTTCTGGAATGGCGTGGGCCTGGTGATGGTGCAGGGTTATGGCATGACCGAAACCACCGCGCTCATCACCCTCAACCACCCCTTCCACGTGTCTGAAGGAACCATCGGCAAACCTCTGGCCGGCCGTGAGGTAAAGCTCGGGCCCGACGGCGAGGTGCTGGTCCGCGGCGCTGCCATCTCCGCCGCCACCTGGTCCGGCGGCGCCATGCATGCGCGCGCCACCGGGTGGCTGCCCACAGGCGATCTGGCCGTGGCCGAGTCCACCGGCGACCTGCGCTTTCTGGGACGGAAAAGCGAAGTCATCGTCACCGCCGCCGGGCTCAACCTGCACCCAGAGGACCTGGAGGCAGCCATCGAGCAGGAACTGGGCGTGGCCGCCTGTGCCGTTGTTCCTGTGCAGTCGGCCGCCGGCCCTGAGCCCTGCGCGGTGCTGGCCATGCGCGGCCACGACGATCAGGCCGCAACCGTCATTGAGCACGCCAACAAGCGCCTGGCGGAGTTTCAGCGCGTGCATCGCTGGGTGGTGTGGCCCGAGCCCGACCTGCCCCGCACCTCTACCGGCAAGGTGCGCCGCAAGGCGGTTGCGGCGTGGCTGGACAACAGGGTGGAGTCTGCGACCAATGGCCATGGGCACCACAATGGAAACGGCAACGGCACTCAGTCTGCCAGTGCGCCGTCTGACTGGCTGCTCACGCTGATCGCGCAAGCCAGCGGAGAGACGCCCCCGGGCGCAGACGATGACCTTCGCCTCACAGAGGACCTGCATCTCGATAGCCTGGGCCGCGTCCAACTGGCCGCGGCACTTGAGGAGCGCGCCGGCTTGGACACCGGCAACGGCCTGCTGGACCAGGTGCAGACTCTCGGTGAACTGCGCAATTTGCTCGGCGCAAAGCCGGCAGATACCCGTCCCGAGCAACCATTCCGTACTCCGGTCACTCCACCGCCCCTTTCGGAATGGATGGGAGAACAAGAACTACGGTCCCCCGTGAGCCAGTCGGTCCCGCTTGCGCCCGCGCCTTCGGCAAAGTACATTTACCCGCGCTGGCCGTGGCTTGCACCCGTCCGCTGGCTGCGCGTGGCCTTCCTTGAAGCCGTTGTCCGCCCGCTGGTGTGGGCACTTGCCAAGCCCAGAATCGTTTCATCCAAAACTCCTGTCACCAGCGCCCAGCCCATGCTGATCGTTGCCAACCACGTCACCAGCTTCGACGGCCCGCTGCTCGAATACGCCTTGCCGCCATCCGTGCGTCGCCGCATTGCCGTGGCCATGTCTGGCGAGATGCTGGACGAATATCGCCACTTCCGCAACCCTGATCGAACCACGATAGAAGCGAAATTTCTCCTTCCCGGCCCGTTGTTTTATCTCCTTCTGACCGCGCTTTTCAATGTTTTCCCGCTGCCCAAACAGCGCGATTTTCAGCGCAGCTTTTGGCACGCCGGCGAAGCGCTGGACAAGGGGATGCACGTACTCTTGTTTCCTGAGGGCACGCGTTCCGCCGATGGTCGGCTGGCGGCCTTCCGGCCAGGGATCGGCCTGCTGGTCAGGCAATCTGCCGCACCCGTGTTGCCCATGGCGCTTCGCGGCCTGGGGGAGTTGAAGACGGGGGGACGCGGCTGGTTCCGGTCCGGCGCAATTGAAATCCGCATCGGAGAGCCCCTGCGCTTCGGACCGTTGGAGACCGAAGCAAGCATCACCGCGCACCTCCACGCCGCCGTCGAGAAGCTCTTGAACACATGACACCACGAGCCCCGGCCGGGCAGCCGGGGCTCGTGGTGTGTCCAGGAAAATCGCGATTGTCATTCGCGCACTGCGGAGACTGCGAATGGAGGATCGATCAGCTCGCAAGCCTACGCTCGACCTGCGCACGCTCCACAGGGACGCTCACCCCGAGCAGCGAATCAAACAAGCTCCGGTACTCAATGAGCGCGCCACGCAGTTCTTCTGTGGTCGCCTCGTTTCTTCCCGCGCGCGAGGCGATCAGGCTTGCATGCCGGTACGGCCCCACCAACTCTGCGTGATGCACGGAGATATCGGCCGCGCGCTGGTCGAACTCGCTCGTCGGAAAGCCGCGCGCAATCAGCACGGACTCGACCAGTTCGTCGGCTTCAGTCACCGCTCCGCGCGGATGGTCGATGAAGCGCACCTGCACATCCTGCCATTGCACAAGATAGCGAGCGCGCTCCGCTTCGGTCAGATCGCGAATTTTCAAGTGCTCAATGCGCTTGACGCGCGACTCCAGCACCGCATCGGCCTTGCGCCGCGATCCCGTCTCGCGCAGGACCAGATCGTATTCCTCGCCAAAGCGGCTGCGCAGCCGCGCTGACTTTCGCTTCTCGACGTTTACGATCACAGCGATCACGACTGCAATCACCGCCACCACGACAACAATTCCGATAATCATTGCCGGACTTGAAAAATCGATTTGACTCAATTGGCTCATTGCAAGCGGCTCCCATGCCTCGTTATGGGATGAGAATCGCGGGCGCCCTGTTGCCTTGTAAAGTTTCAACGACGCCCGGCGTAGGCGTCCAGGCGTCGAAAGTCATTGAATCTACTTGCAGGGATCGGGGACGCGCAGATCCATAATTGGGTCGTTAGCTTGGCCGCCGCGGCCGGAAGTAGCAAGTTCCTCCCGCCAGCACAGCGGTCCAGATGGAGGGGTCGGCGGGCTGCTCGCTTGAGCCGAGAAAGAGAATGCCGTCGGGCGCGAGAACGCGATGAATTCCGGCCAGCAGCGCCTTGCGCGTCTCCTGCGAGAAGTAAAGCATCACATTGCGCAGGAAGATCACGTCAAAGCGGTCTTCGGCGCGGCTGAAGGGCAACTGCGCGCCGCTCAGACTGGCCTGGCGGAAGTTGGTCATCTTCTTCACTTCCGGCTTGACCACCCAGTCCTCGCCCTGGTGATCGAAATAGCGGACGAGGAAGCGCGCCGGCAGGCCGCGGTTCATCTCGATGCGGTGATAGCAGCCGGCCTGCGCGCGCTCCACCACCTCGGCGCAAATGTCTGTGCCCTCGATGCGCAGGTTCCATCCCGCCAGCAGCGGAAAATGCTCCAGCATGAGCATGCCCAGGCTATAGGCCTCCTGGCCGGTGGAGCAGGCCGCGCTCCAGAAGCGCAGGCCGCGCACCTGACGCCGTGTCTCAATCAGCTTGGGGAGCAGGTCAGTGCGCAACAGCTCGAACGGACGGCTGTCGCGAAAGAAACTGGTCTCATTGATGGTCATGGCTTCGGCGATGGAACGCTCTAAGGTCGGGTTCTTGCGCAGCTTGAGGTGCTGCACCAGTTCTTCCAGGTGGGTCATGCCCTGGTTGCGCAAGACTTTGGTGAGGCGCGTCTCGAACAGGTAGTCGCGGGAAGGGTCGAGCACATTCTGCGACAGTCCATAAACGAGCTGGCGAAGATAGCCGTAGTCCACGCTTGAAGAGGTTTGCATGACTAGACCACCGATTCCCGAAGCTCACGTGCTTCGTTGTGCGTCCGGCTTGCGAGCCGAAGGATTTCTGGAGCGAGATCGTGCAGGCTCAGCACGCGGTGGGCAAGGCCGGCCAGAGTCACGGCGCCGGGCATTCCCCACACCGTGCTGCTGGCCTGGTCCTGCGCCAGCACCGTGCCTCCGTGCTCGCGAATCACGCGGCAGCCCACCAGCCCGTCCGAGCCCATGCCGGTAAGAATCACGGCCAGTGTGCCCGAGCCAAAGGTGGGCGCCGCGGAGCGAAACAGAACGTCCACCGCGGGCCGGCAATGGTTTTCCAGCGGCCCCTGGTTCAGGCGAAGCGTGGGCGGCGCTCCACCACGCGCAGCGGGCACAATCTCCATGTGCCAGTTGCCGCGGGCGATGAAGATGGCGCCCGGCCGGACCACATCACCGTCAGCAGCTTCGCGTACGCGCAGCTTGCAACGCCCGTCCAGCCGCTCCGCCAGCAGCTTGGTGAACAGCTCCGGCATGTGCTGCACAATCATCACCGGCAAGGGAAAATTGGACGGCAATGCAGGCAGAAGAACATCGAGCGCCGCCGGGCCCCCGGTGGAGACACCGATCACGAGCGCGGTGGGATTGGCGTGAATTGCCTGCGGGCGCTGCGGCGGCGCCAGCGGAACCGGCGGTGGCGGCCGCACCAACCCCGGAAAGACAGCAGAGCCGGGAACTGGGCGCGCGCCGCCTGGCGCACCCGGCCCGAGCGCCACATCCTGGGGGGTCAGCGCGCGAATCTTGGGCCCCAGTTCCAGGCCCAATGCGCGCACGGCTGCCTCACGGTCCGACTGGCCCGATGGTTTGGCCACATAGTCGGATGCGCCGCTGGCCAGCGCTTCTACTGTTACCTTGGCGCCACGCTGGGTAAGCGAGCTGCACATGATCACCGGCATCTTGTGTCCTCGCTTGCGCAGTTCCCGCAGTGTCGCCAATCCGTCCATCACCGGCATCTCCACATCCAGCAGAATCAGCTCCGGGCGCACCACGCCCAGGCTGCTCAGAGCCGAGACGCCATCTGCCGCGGTTCCACACACTTCCAGTTCCGCATCGGCGCTGATCACAGACCGCAACAGGCTGCGCATCACCGCCGAGTCATCCACAATCAGAATCCGCGTTCGGTGACCGGCGGCCATCGCTCAGGCCTCACCCAGGCCGAGCATGGCTAGCTTCTCGCCCAGGGCTTCATCATCGAAGGGCTTCATCAGGTACTCGTCTGCCCCGGCATCGAGCGCGCGCACAATAAAGTCATTCTCCGCCTCGGTGGTCACCATCATCACCTTCATGGCGCTGAAGCCGTCGGCGCGCAGACGCTTCAACATCTCCAGCCCATCCATCACCGGCATGTTCCAGTCCACCAGCGCAAGGTCAAAGGGCGCACCGGCCTGCTGCTGGGCATAGAGCTGGTCAAGCCCGGCCTGACCGTCGGCGGCCTCTCCGCACTCGATTCCCTTTTCTTCCAGCATCCCGCGCAGAAAACCTCTCACAAAGCGGGAGTCATCCACAATCAGTGCTCGCATGGTCACCTCCATCTGCAACCGGAATCAGCCCCTGAGTCATCACGCCGCAAGCGCCGCCGCCGGCTGCGCGGTGTCCAGCCGGATCGGGTCCAGGCGTTCAGGATCGAGCATCACGAGCAAGCTGTCTTTCAGCTTGTACGCGCCCGCAAACAGCTTTCTCCGCTTCTCGTCCAGAATGGACGGATTTGGCTCGTGATCGGCGGAAGAGACCGTTAGCACCTCGCCCACCGAATCAACCAGCAGGCCGAAACAGCCGCCGCCGCTCTCGAGCACAAGAATGTCCTGCGCGCCTTCCAGCGGCGGCAGCTCGAGCAGGTGGCGCAGGCTCACCGTCGTCAGCACGTCGCCGCGATAGTGAACCAGCCCGCCCACAAATCTGGGCGCCAGCGGCACCGGCTGCGGATGCGCTCCACCCACAATCTCCAGAATGTGCGTGATGGGTACGCCGAACAGCGTTTTGCCCACGCGCACCGAACACATCTCCACCAGCGCCGCGCCGGACTTCTCCTTGCGGCTCATGGTTCCGCTTGCATTGCTCATCTCACTGCCTCCGCCATTTCATTGCTCGACTGCCCCCACTCGCCCTGGGGATTTTCATCCACCGGCAGAGGCTGCACGCCGCTCAGATTCACCACGCCGGTCACGCGGCTCTTGAGCAGTGTGACCCCACCGGCCCGTGCGCTGGTTCCGGCCTCGAACAGATCGCCGCCCGCGGCCACATCCAGCACATGGGAGACCACAATGCCCACCTGCCGGTTGCCCTCGCGACACACCACGACGATCACATGCGCCTCGGGATTATCCGCGACCGCGGCCAGCACGCCGCCCGTGTCGTCGACCGGCAACAGCTGGCCTTCGAAGTTCAGCACCGGGCGATAGCCGATGTACTCAATCCGCGAAACCGGCATCTGCTCGATGCGCAACACATCGGCCAGAGGCACCGCAGCCTGCCGTTCGGCCACTTCAACCAGCAGATACTCAGGGTTCTTGGCGGTCTCGGCTTCGGCTTCGTGTTTGGCTCCGCGCCCGGTCTTCTCGTCACTGCTCATCGTCACTCCAGCCCGCAGCGCAATCGCGCCGGGGTCCAGAATCAGCGCCAGATCGGCGTTGCCCAGCACCGTCGCTCCGGAATAGAGGCCGATGTTCTTGAGCACCGCGCTCAGCGGCTTCACCACAATCTCCTCCGGATCGGCCAGTCCATCCACCACCAGGCCAAACTGCCGTCCGTCGGCGTTCAGTACGGCGATAAAATTGTCGCGCTCCCGCATGCCGTGCTCGGCCTGCGGCATCAGCAGCCGGTCAAGGAACACCAGCGGCAGCAACTTGCCGCGCAGCCGGTATAGGGGCGCGCCTTCCAGCCATTCAATCGACGCCTCGGCCTGCTCCGGCGGCACATGCACCAGCTCGGACAGAGCCCCCTGCGGCAAGGCGAAGCTCTGCTCCAGGCTGCGCACGATCAGCGCCGGAATAATCGCCAGCGTGAGCGGAATCCGCATCCGCATCGTGGTGCCCTTGCCGGCCACGGACTCGAGCTCCACCTTGCCGCCGATCTTCTCCACGTTGGTGCGGACCACGTCCATTCCTACCCCGCGTCCGCTGACATTGGTCACTGCGGCTGCCGTTGAAAACCCGGGAAGGAATACCAGCTGCAGCAACTCCCGCTCCACCAGGCTGGCCGCCTTCTCCGCCGTGATCAATCCCTTTTCGATTGCCTTGGCGCGCACTTTTTCAACGGCGATCCCGGCTCCGTCATCGGAGACCTCGATCACCACATGGCTGCCCTCCTGCACGGCGCGCAGCCGCAGCGTTCCCTCCGGGTCCTTGCCGGCGGCCTGGCGCACCTCGGGCGGCTCAATGCCGTGGTCCAGCGAGTTGCGCACGGCGTGCGTGAGCGGGTCCTTGATGGCTTCGAGAAGGCTCTTGTCGAGCTCCGTCTCCTGCCCTTCCATCTGCAGCCGCACCTTGCGCCCGAGCAATTGCGAAAGATCGCGCACAATGCGCGGCATCTTGGAGAAGATGTTTGACACCGGCTGCATGCGCGCCTTCATCACGCTCTCGCGCAGGTCCGCCGTCACCATGTCCAGCCGCCGCGAGAGCAGCGTCAGGTTGGGGTCGGCCGCGGTGGCCTGCAACACCTGGTTGCGGGTCAGCACCAGTTCGCCCACCAGATTCATCATCCGGTTCAGCAGCGTCACATCCACGCGGAGCGTGCTCTCGGCCGCCGAGCCCGCCGCTGCGGTGCGCGACTTGACGGCATCGCCCTCCGGCTCGGCAGGCGGCTTGCTCGGCGCAACCGGAGCTACAGCAACGGGCGCCGACTCAGCCTCGTCGGGTGCGGGAGCCTCCGCGGGACCGGCCCCGGCATGCGCCTTCACCCGCGCATGCGGCCGCTTGGCGTGGTCGTGTTTGGCGTGCTCCTGCGCCGGCAACTGCAGCTCTTCCAGGCGCGCAATCAGGACAGTGTCTTCGCCTTCGCCCTCGCTGCCTTCCACTTCGATCGACTTCAATATCGAGCGCAGCCCATCCAGCAGCCCCAACAGGCCGGTCGTCGTCGGACCGTCGGCGGTCAGCTTGCCTTCGCGCACCAGACCCAGCAGGTTTTCACCCGAGTGGGCCAGCTTTTCCAAACGCTTGAAGCCAAGAAATCCGGTGGTCCCCTTGATCGTATGCACTGACCGGAAGATATCTCCAATCAGGTCCGCATCCTGAGGCCGCTCTTCCAGTTCGGTCAAGCACCGCTCCATGCGGTCCAGACCTTCCTGGCTCTCAATCAGGAACTCTCTCGTCAACTCATCCAATGCCATCGCGAACACTCATCCGTCTGCGCAAGATCAGTTCCCCGCACAGCAAGCTCTCCAGCCCTTATCGGTAAGAACGCGCTCAACTTGAGGAATCGAGATGAGAAAGCGGATTGAGAGCGGCAACTGGCCCCGCCGCAACCATGTACAGAGCAACCCACAATGCCTTACCCTCAAGTTTCATGTCCTACTCAGAGAGCAATCCGCACCCCGCACTGGAAGGGCTGTTGGCGCAGGCGCAGCAGGCCGCGTTGCATTCGTACTCGCCCTACTCCGGCTTCCGTGTCGGCGCGGCCCTGCTGCTAAGCAATGGCGCGGTGATAACCGGCACCAACGTGGAAAACGTCAGCTACGGCCTCACCATCTGCGCCGAGCGAGCCGCCCTTGTCGCCGCCGTTTCCCAATTCGGTCCCGGCATTCGCATTGAAGCTGTCGCCGTGGCCAACCTCAACAGCGCCGCCAGCCCGCCCTGCGGGGCCTGCCGCCAGATGCTCGCCGAGTTCACTCTGCCCGACGCTCCGGTTGCCTTCCCTGCCGCCGACGGCGCACGCATCATGCCCTTCAGCGATCTCCTTCCGCTGGCCTTCGAGATGAAACGGAAATAAGGAGCCAGCGCCAATGATCGTCGACAGCAAAACCATCCCTCTCCACATCATCGACCTGATCCGCAAAAAGCGCGACGGCAGCCAGCTCACTCCGCGCGAGATCGCATTCCTCGTGTCCGGCGCAGCCGACTCGTCGACTCCTTTGGAGCAGTTGTCCGCATGGCTGATGGCCGCATGGATTCGCGGCCTCGCTCTCGACGAGACCCGTGCTCTCACGCTGGCCATGCGCGACTCCGGCGAAAAGTTTGACCCCTCGCGTCTCGGCAAGGTCGCCGTAGACAAACACTCCACCGGCGGCGTGGGCGATAAGACCAGCTTCCTCGTTGCCCCCATCGCCGCTGCCTGCGGCCTCGCCGTGCCCATGATTTCGGGCCGCGCCCTCGGCCACACCGGCGGCACTCTGGATAAATTGGAATCCATCCCCGGCTACCGCACCGCGCTCACGCTCGAAGAATTTGAGACCGTTCTCGCCCACTGCGGCGCCTCTATCGTCAGCCAGACGCCGGCGCTGGTTCCCGCCGACCGCGTGCTCTATGCCCTGCGCGACCGCACCGCCACAGTCGAAAGCCCCGGCCTCATCTGCGCTTCCATCTTGAGCAAAAAGCTGGCCGCCGGCCTCAACGCCCTGGTCCTCGACGTCAAAACCGGCTCCGGCGCATTCCTGCGCAAGCAGGAAGACGCCGAGTACCTCGCCGCCCTCATGGTCGCCACCGCCGAGTCCGCCGGAACCCGCACCGTGGCCCTGCTCACCGACATGGGCCAGCCCCTGGGCCGCGCCGCCGGCAACTGGATCGAGATCATGGAGTGTCTTGAATTGCTGCGTGGGAACAGACCAGCGGAGAGCGCGGACTTGCGCGAATTGTCGCTCATCCTTGCGGGGTGGATGATTCATCTCGGAGGTAAGGCAGACATGGCGGAAGACGGCTACACTCTCGCCGCGGCAGCCCTTGAGGATGGTTCGGCGTTGCGCGTGTTCCAGGAAATGGTTTCGGCGCAGGGTGGAAACATTGCCGTGTTTGACGACCCGGCAGCATTTCATCATCCCGGAGAAACGGCGGTGGTTGAAGCATGGGAGAACGGCTATATCTCTGCAATGGACACGACTAAGCTCGGCTGGGCCGTCCAGCGCACCGGCGCAGGCCGCGAAAAAGCCGACGAACCGGTGGACCCTCATGCGGGCATCGAGTTCCACGCCCACCGCGGGGCGAGGGTAGAGCGCGGGCAACCGATAGCAGTGATTTACGCGACAACCGAGGCAATGCTGCGGGAGTCGAGCGAACTCGTCAGAGAGGCGATTATAATTTCCAACGTCTGGCCCGAATTCGTGCCCCTGGTCACCCGCATCTTCACCCACGAAAATGCCGAAACCCATCTCCGCAATGCTGTAAGGTAGTCGAATAAGAACCACTTCTCAGCGCTCAGTTATCAGTCGTCCGTTCTCAGGAACGAGTGCCCCCGCGACCGTCCACCGTTCACTGTCCACCGTTCACCGTTCCTCAAGGAGGAACCTTGGATCGATTTACAGGAATTCTTGGCATTCTCGCCGTGCTTCTGGCCGCCTGGCTGGGCTCCACAAACCGCAATCGCATCCGCTGGCGCACCGTCGCCTGGGGCCTCGGCCTGCAAGTCTGCTTCGCCTTCCTGGTGCTGCGCTTCGACTACGGCCAGCGCGCCATGACCTGGGCCGGCGGCGTGGTCAACAACATGCTCTCCGCCACCTTCGCCGGCACCCAGGTCCTCTTCGGCCAGCTTGGCCTGCCCAACGCCGGAGCCTTCGGCAAACTGATCGCTCCAACTTCAGCTTCCATCTTCGCGTTTCAGGTGCTGCCCACCATCATCTTCATCTCCGCGTTTTTCGCGGTGCTTTATCACATCGGCCTCATGCAGGTGATCATTCGCGGCATGGCCTGGGTCATGCTCAAGACCATGCGCATCTCCGGCGCGGAAAGCATGAACGTAGCCGCCAGCATCTTCATGGGACAAACCGAGGCGCCGCTCACCATACGCCCGTTTCTCTCCAAGGCCACGCGCTCCGAGCTCATGGTCATCATGACCAGCGGCATGGCGCACGTCTCTGGCGGCATCATGGCCATGTACATCTCGCAGGGCGTCGAGGCGCGCCACTTGCTCTCGGCCGTCATCATGACTTCGCCGGGAACGATTCTTATCGCCAAAATGCTGGTGCCCGAAGTCGGCATCCCCGCCACCGAAGGCCGCGTCGTCATCCCCAAGGACGAGCTGCACAAAGACGAGAATCTAATCGGCGCAATCGCCCGCGGCACCATCGACGGCGGCAAGCTGGCCTTCAATGTGGGCATCATGCTCATCAGCTTCCTGGCTCTAGTGGCGCTGCTCGACTCGCTGCTGCTCTGGACCCACGGCCTGGCTTACATGCACTGGGTTCCCGGCTCGCTCGGCCAGATCCTCGGCTACGCCTTCGCGCCCGTCGCCTGGCTCATCGGCGTTCCCTGGCACGATTGCATGGCCATCGGCAACCTGCTCGGCACCCGCATGGCGCTCAATGAAGTGATTGCCTATATCGCCCTCGGCGCGGAGAAAGCCACACTCGCCCCGCGCTCCTTCACCATCGCCACCTTTGCGCTCTGCGGGTTCGCTAACTTAGGCTCCATCGGCATGCAAATAGGCGGCATCGGCGCATTAGTGCCCGAGCGCAGAAACGACTTGGCAAAGTTAGGAGTTAGAGCCATGTTAGCCGGCACCAT
>Ga0302276_10001189_pt1 | contig 23488 bp, 17 predicted proteins | sample III_Bog_N2_3_FD_198768 | JGI IMG/M metagenome (GOLD analysis project Ga0302276, IMG submission 198768) | Peat permafrost microbial communities from Stordalen Mire near Abisko, Sweden - III_Bog_N2_3 | ecosystem: Environmental > Terrestrial > Soil > Wetlands > Peat | place: Sweden: Abisko...
TCGCATCGTCGAGCTGCTTGTGGTCGTATTGGAGCTGCCCGTAGAGATTGATGGCTGGCGTGCGCACGAACGACTGCTTGACCCAGAGGCTCTCGACCTCCGCGCTGCCGTGGCCATCGAGCGAAGCCAGGCTATCGCCCAGGATGTATAATGCAGCGCCGAGTAAGAGCCGCCCAGGCGGGTGCCCTGACCGTTCAACAGCCAGTCGTAGCTGACGCCGCCGTAGTCCATGTCGCCCGAAGTCAGGCCCGAGAGCCTCAGCGTGTCACCGTGCTGCATTGGATCGATGACGCTCACCGTGCCGCCCAGCCGTGCCCTGCCGGTATAGCGATTACCGTCATTGTCCACCGCCGCGTTGCCGGTCAGCGCCGGTGTGGGGTCCGTCCGCACCTGCAAGTCCGAGGTGCCGGCCGTCTCGCCCGGCTTCAATGTCGCGACGACGGCGACGCCCGGGACATCGGACAACAGCAGCAGCGCGTGATTGAGCGACGCGTCGCTGATTGCCTGCCCGCTTTGCAGCGGAGCAAGCGTCGCCTGCAGCAGGGGATCGACGACGCGGCTGCGATTGTCGAGAGCGATTTGGCCGTAGCGCGCTTCGATGATTACGAAGCGCACCATGCCGTCCTTCATGGTCTGGGCCGGGATGATCGCGCGATCCAGCGGGTAGCCGTGGCTGTGGTAGTAATCGCTGATTCGGCCGGCGAATCGGCCCAATTGGGGGAGCGTGAGGCTTTCGCCTTCCGCCTCTGCAATCAGGGCGTGCAGGGTCGGGGTATCGAATGCGGTATTGCCCGACAGTTGAATGGCCTTGACCAGAAAGAGCGCACTCGGCGGCAGTGTGCCACCGCCTGGCTGTTCGATGGCGAGTCCCGTTCCGCTGGCAGAGGGCGCGGGCGGCATGACCGGCTGCGTCTGTTGCAGGATCGAACCCGCACCGGGTACGACTGGCTCGGCAGCGTGAACGGCCAGCGGCGGAAAAAGCATAGCCAGCGCCGCCGCCAGCGGCTCTCGGGTGCGCAGTCTCTTAGCGTGCATTCACGGCGGCCACGTCGTCCGGCAGCTTCACCCCGCCGCATACGATCCGCAGGGACGGGACCATCGCGTTGATCACTGCTCTCTTATCCATGACGATGCCGGAGACGTCCGCGCAGTCGACTCCGCGTTCGGAGTCCGCGCTTTGTGCCAGGACGACGTCCGGGTTGAGGACCGACAGCGCCAGTCGGATGCTCGTCTGCGAGGAGAGCATCTCAGCCTCGAGCGTGCCCGCCGCGGTCTGGGCCTGACCCAACGTCGCCGCATCAGGGCCCGATGACGGAGGAATCACTGGTGGGATCACTGGCGGAATCACCGGAGGAATCACGGGTGGGATCACAGGTGGAATCACCGGTGGAACCACGGGCGGAACCACAGGCGGGATCACTGGCGGGATCACTGGTGGAATCACCGCCGTACTGCCGCTTTGCAATGTCAGCGCAGTGGCATCGCCTGGTGCCTCGACAAACACGTAGTTCGTGGCCGTCAAACCGCCGCCATCGATGGCGTAGTGGCCGGGCGCACTGCCGGCTGCCGCGTTCGTGGTCCAATCCAACGTGCCAGCGGTGGCATTGGCCTGGTTGTCGGCCAACACGAATCCGCTCAATGTGCCGGATAAGCCTGACGGGGTCTGTCCGGCAGTGAAGGTTGCCGCTGCCGCGGTGTAAGTCAGCGTCGCTGGCGTGATGTTCGCGAACAGGCCCAGCGACTCGGTCAGCGTGTAGTTGCCGCCGGAACCCCCGAGACCATCGCTCGCCGTGACCCCGATGCCGATGCCCACATTCGGCGAGACAAAGCTGCCCGCCTGCGTGAGCGTCACGGTATCGCCCGCAATCACTCCGTTGAGGCTCCCGCCCGTGAGCACCGCGCTGAGCGTACCGTCATAGACTTTGTTGCCGGCGCTCTGGCCGGCGACCGTCAGCGGTGCGGGCGTGATGGTCAGCGTGCCCTCAGCGTAACCAACGATGTATCCGGCCTGATTGGAGTACAGCCCGCCGGGTGCGATGACGTAGCTGCCGACATTGGTCGCAGTTTGTGCCGTGCCGCTGTAGCTCACCGTGCCGAGCAGGTTAACGCTGGGCGTGACGGAATAGCTCACGCTAAATGCCGGGTTGGCCTGACCGTAAGTCCTGCTGGCGTTGTTCGCTGTCGCCGTCAGCGGGGTCATGAAACCGCTCAGAAGAGGATAGGTGAGTCCTTCATACATCACCCAGGTGCTGGCGAAGTCCCACGCCGGGTTTTCCGGGCTGTTGGCTGTGGTCGCCGAAACAAAATTGGCCTGCGTCATCATCTGGGCAGTCGTCATGCCAATGCCACCGCCCGCAGAACTTTGCACAAGCGACGTCGAATTGTTCCAGAAGCTATCGGTCACCACGCCTGCGTTGCTGCTCCCGAGCAGCGCGCCGAGGCCGGCGCCGGTTCCGCTGACGCCTCCGGCAGCATAGGAATTGGTCACGGTGCCTGAAGTGTTGCTTCCGATCAGGCCGCCAACACCCGCGCCGGCAGCGCCGTTTACGCTGCCCGTGGCGTAGCTGCCGCTGATGGGAACGCCGGCCCCATTATTTCCGACCAGTCCGCCGGTGCCCGCACCACCGGTCACACTGTCACCAACCAGGCCCACGTTGCGGATGGCGGCGCCGGCGCCGGTGTCACCGAACAGGCCGACATTGGGCGCCGCCAGACTGATCGTGAGATTGCTGATCGTGTGACCCAATCCGTCGAAGGTTCCGGTAAAGGGCGCCCCGAGATTGCCGATCGGCGTGAAGCCTGCGCCTGCGTTCCAGCCGGCCGTCGCTGCGGCGTTGATGTCGCTGCCCAGCGCGTAATTTCCGGACGGGAACAGATTGATTCCTTGCAGGTCGGTACCGGTCATGCTGCCTGCCGCGCCGAGGGTGTTGATCACCGTGTAGGCCGTGCCCGCGATCGACAGGCTCGGCGTCGTTCCGGGCAACGTGATCGACACACCGCCGTGCAGTATGTACATCCCGGTCCCGCTCGCCGTTGCGGCACCGTTCGTGGTGTTAGGATTGATGACGAGGCCGGCGGCGTTGCCGGTAGCCGTGATGTTGGCGTTGATATTGACGTTGTTGGAGGCAGTGAGCGTCAAGGCGGTGTTCGCACTCCACGCGACTGCGTCGTTCACGTTTACATTGCCCGATCCCGCCGTCTGCCCGGCGCTGTTTTCCACCAACAACGGCGTCGTGCCGAGGTCGCTTGAGAGCGCCGCCCCTGTCATGTCCCCGCCGCTGGCTGCGATGGTGAAGTCCTGCGGATCGATCAGCCAGCTCCCGTACAGCCCCATGGCCGCGGCGGTCGTGACTCTGGCGTCCGCTGCCACTTCGACGTGCGCCGCGGAGGTCTCGATGAAGCCGCCGTTGCCGCCGTTCGGCGCAGAGGCATCGAGCGTGCCGCCGACACTGACGGTGCCTGCCATCATGCCGCCCAGCAAGGTGATGGTGCCGTCATGGTTTTCCACCGTGCGCGCTTCGATCACGCCGATGTTGTTCACCACGCTGGCGACCAGCGCATCCTTGGCGCCGGCTGTCATGATGACTTGTCCGCCGTCAGCCCGGATCAGGCCGCCGTTTTCAGCAAGACTTTGCCAAACGCTCTGATCCACCTGCAAGTGCACGAGACTGTTGTCGCTGAACGTGAGCGTTGCGGCGCTGCCGGCTGCCAGAGCGACGGTGCCCCGCTGGGCGGTGATCGCGCCCTGGTTGCTGACATGACTACCGAGCAGCGCCACATAGCCGCCCGGGTCAGCGTTGATCGTGCCCTCATTGACGACGCTCTCGGTACTGTTGCCGCTGAAGAACTTGGCACTGGCATCGGAGCCGGGGGCATTGAGATCCAGTGTTGCGGCCACCAAGCCACCGACGTTGACCTGCGCGCCGGGCCCAAACAGGATGCCGTTCGGATTGATCAGAAACACCTGACCGTTGGCGTTCAAGTGCCCAAGGATCTGCGTGCCATTGGTGTCGTAGATGCGGTTGACCGCAATCGCGCTGGCGGACGGCTGCACGAATTCCACGGTCTCTTGCGGCGCGATGTTGAAGCTTGTCCAGGTCAGCGAGAGCTGCGGACTCCCCTGCGTAATGGTGGTGATGGCGCCTGACTGGGCGATGCTGCCGATGCCCGCGGTAACCTGTCCGCCGGCAGGACTGCCCGCGTGCGCATAGGCTGCCCCCCGGTACAGCGTCGCCGCGAGCAGCCCATGGCGCTTCATTGAGCCAACCCCTTCCGGGTGAGCTGTTGACCATGCCCCGCGTGCGCCACAATTTTTGAACAACCGGCTCTCCTCGGAATTATCTGCAGCACTCCCGAGCGAAGTGATTGAATGAGCCAAGTATCTCCCTGGCAGCAGGCGGCTCTATTCGGTGGCAAACGTACCGGCGGCTATTGAATAACCCTCGCATCGATCTGTGACGCGCCACACGTTTATTACCGATGAAGGAGCCGAGAAGCGACGTTGGCCCGAGTATTCCGGGTCATTGCTCGTGCGGCGCCGCGCTCGCGAAGACGCTCACCGGGACTTTACGTCGACAACGAGGGCCCAAGACGGTCGTCGTCTGCGCCAATACGAGCGGCGTTGGATAGTTGAGCGCTTCTTCGCTCGGATGCAAAGGGAACGGCGGCGCCTCGTTCGCTGGGAATACTACTCGACCAATTCGCTCGGCTTCGTACAGCTCGCAGCCCTTTGCATGCTGCTCAGGCAATTTTGAGATATGTTCTAGTCACTTAACCGGGCGCGGATTCCTCGCATTGACGGATACCGCGTTAGCGTGTGCAATCAGCTCCCGCCTCACTCGGTCGAAATGACGCAATAAGAACCAACGGAAAGTTAATCAATGAACATGATTTCAAAGTGGACGATGGCCCCAGCGGTCGTGCTGATGTCGGCGGTTATTACGAGTCAATCCGCGCAGGCTGTGACTTTTACCACGCTGTACAGCTTTTGCTCACAAACCGATTGTTCTGACGGCCAAGTCCCCTGGGCGGCGGGGCTGATCCAGGCCACCAATGGCAACTTGTACGGGACAACCGCGGGCGGCGGGGTCAACGGCGACGGTACGGTCTTCCGCCTGTCTGTGGGTCTCGGCCCGTTTGTGGAAACGCAGACCACACTCGGGAAGGTGGGCGCAGCCGTCAAGATTTTAGGGAACCAGCTGAAGGGCGCAACTAGCGTCACGTTCAATGGGACCGCAGCAGCATTCACCGTGGTCTCGGAATCCGAAATTGCCACGACAGTTCCGACCGGCGCAACGACGGGCTACGTTGAAGTGGTAACGCCCCGCGGCACGCTCACGAGCAACGTGGTGTACACGGTGAAACCGTGATCGTCCGCGCCATTTAGATTAGGTGTATGAAGCCGCCGTGTGAGGCGGCTTCCTTTAGATTGAACCGCGTGCAAAAGTGATCGTTGGCAATTCTCGATTGAAGTGACAGATACACGTGTACTGCACGAGCTCACGTGTGCGGCACGATGATGGGATGGTGAAAAAGAAATGGCGCCGGCAGCGATACCTTGATCGATACCCATGTCCGGATGCCGCGGGCTAGCCGCGCCCAGAGCGTGTGCACTCCGGTAACCGCATTCTTTTCACGGATGGCTGATCCGGCCAAACTTTCCTTCCGCGGCGATGCGCCGCGCGGAAGGGAGAGCGAAGATGGCGGCCTTAGCGGAGCGGCAGCAAAAATGTTTGGAGTACGTCAAGCAAGCGCAGGATCTGGGAGTTTTTTCGCGCAGTTTTGTCGTCTCTTTGATTTGAACGCCAACACCTGGTACTCGATCCGCCTGGGTTTGGTGCGCAAAGCCGTAATTGATGGGCGTGCCAAGAAGGATAAACCTCTGAAGGCGAAAGCAATGATTGCGGGAAAATAGAATGGGCGGTCCCGACAGCGGCAGCCGGTGGCGCTACGGCGCGAAGTCCACGACGGATGATTACGAATGATACCGGTGAGGTCCGCCAAGTCCGAGGAAAATGGTGGGAGAGAGAGACTCGAACCCTCGTCCTCGGCATTATGAGTGCAGACACTGGGTCACGCAAAACTCACGCAGGCATCGTGGGCATCTACGCCGCCCTGCGGCGCCTCCCTGCTTGTGATAAATCTCAAGTCGACTGCAGATTCATCCACAAACGCGCCGGCCTGCATATCACACACAATGCAGCGAAACGTGACTACGACCCAACCATCGCGAACCGGTTCCGAGATCGGCCGTCACTTCCAAGATGGGCGAACCGAACTCAGGAGCCCCGTGTGAACGCCCACGGCACCTCGACCCATTGAATCAACGGCCCTTGAGACGAAATGGCAACAGCATCGGTACCCGCCTGCGGTAGTCCGCGTAGGCGCTTTCGCCCAGCTGCTGGCTAAGCCAGGCCTCCTCCTGGCGAGCCTTCATCCACATACCGGCCAGCAGCAACGCGAAGCCGCCGACGCCAAGCAGGGTGCCCTTAGCCACCGCCGTGAAGAGCAGCGAGAGGAGCAGCCCGCTGTAGATGGGGTGCCGCACCAGTGCGTACGGACCCGAGTCCACGACGCGGTGATCGCTCTTTCGGGTAATACGTGACGACCACAGCGGTCCCAAGTAGAGGCGCGCCCACCAGGCCACCGCAATGCCGAGAGCCACGCCCGCAACGCACACCCAGGCGCCGACCCAACCGACGTGCCACAAGCGGAGCCGGCCCTCATAGCCGTGCGCCGGCGGGAACATCAGCAGCGCGCCGCCGATCAACGGGATTCGGTAGCCGATCTCTGTCGCAAATGCCGGGCGCCGTTCGGTGCGGTTGCTCCAGGCAGCAGCCAGAACCCAGGATAGTACCCAGCCGATCCAGAGCGCGACGATGACGATTCCCGGGCGCATTCGACCTCACCTAGCCTGACCGATAGCTCTTAGTTTAGCAGCGGCGCCGAACTATGAGGGCCGGACGAGTTGAGTCGGCGGCAGTGCGACGGGCGCGACCACGACCAATGCCCTCAAGGCCGCTTCATTCGGCATATCCGCAACAGCAATCCTGACTACTTTGATTCCAGCCGCCTGCAGAAATTGATCCTTTCGTTGATCCCGTTCGCGCTGCACGCGGCGCCCGTGTGAGCGGTCGTCGAGTTCGATAACTGCCGCGGCTGTGAAGTCTGGCGCGCAAACCACAAAATCGGCAACGAGTTGACGAAATCGATTCGAGATCGATTGCGCGCTGCCCGCTGAATCACGGCGAACGATCAGCAGTTGAGAGAGCGCCACCGTCGGCTGCCTCGCCTATCCTGAATCCCTGACGACCCGCAAGTACGGGGTTGATCGAGCCCCAAGGGCTGATTAAATCCACCTAGGCCGGAGCCGCCGACGCTCGCGTCATCAGACGGGGCTTCCCGAGTGGTTACGCCAAAGTGAGGCTAAAACGTCGCACAGAAACCGGCACACAAAAAGGTAGCCCGGAAAACCCGCGCACAACCCATTGATTTTGGTGGTGAGAGACACGCCCGAAACGCGCTTGCAAGCCATTGACTCAGGTCAGGAAAGAGTGACTGCTGATTTATGTTGCTCCAAATCTTGCCCCCCGCTGGAATACGACCGAGCACGCGGGAGTTCGCCTACCCGCCGATCCGCCTGCGGCCGCCCGCTCGAGGGGTTTTGCAGCCATACCTGTTGCGGCCCAAGAACTTAAATTGCACGGCCGGATAACATCCCGATTACTGGCCCAGATTCGGTGAGAATATCGGGCCGCTCGGAACCAGGTTAGCTGAGAATGAGACCAGAATATTGATAATCAGCCAGGCGTGTCGTCATCCGTGGCATCGCCGAACAAGAACGATCGCGATTGAAACCAGCGAAACGAGGCGAGACCATAGTGGACTTCGCACCGCTCTGCCGATCGCGTGCGAACGATGCTGTCTAGATTGCCATCCGAGAATTTCGCGCGATACTCGACGATTTCGGAAACTTTATCTCCGGCTGCACGATCCTTCGGGTACGCATAGAACGTGATGTACCCGCTCGGCTCGAGATCATTACCATCCGAATCGATGAAGCGCCCCGATGCCGTAATCCGATAGCGGCACATGCACGGATCCGGGAATGACTTCGTCTGGAAACATGCCCCCGCCTCGCAGGCGTCGTCCGGAAGTGCGGAGTCACAATGGATCTCGTCGAACATTCCCATGATGCACCTCAGCTCGAAGTTGGCGGCGCCGCAGCCCCCGCGTCGTCGACCAGTTTGTAGAACGCCGCCAAGGAAATGGAACGTAGCCCCGCCGGCATGAGAAAATCTGCGCCCAGGCGCGCTGCGAGTGTAGCGGCTTCGCCGAACTCGAGCGCACGGGTGCGCACCACAGCGAAGCAGCGCCCGGGCCGAACCAGCGCGTCATCGATGTCACCCACGTTCGGCAAGTTCGTCGTGAAAATGATCTTTCGTCCCTGCGCCCGCACGACGCCATCCGCGATCGCGAGAAAGCGGTGCAAATCCACATTGCCGTTGGCACGCGCCATCAGCAGGTGATCGGCGTCTTCGATCACGAAGGCATCATGGCTGCCGGTAATGAATTCGACGAAAATCTCGTCATTGTCGAGCGCTCGCTGATCGGCAGTGTAGAGCACCCGCGCGCTATCGCCCTTGCGACCGGAGAGCGCCGCCAGAATCGCACGCACGAGACGAGTTTTGCCTGTGCCCGGAGGGCCTTGCAGGATGAGCACGGCCTCGCGGGACGCGAGATAGCGCGCCACGAAAGCCGCTACCGGTTCACCCAGCGTCGGGTAAGCCTCGCTGAATGGCTGCGGATCGGCCATTTCATCGAACGAAGCGCTGGACAGTCCCGTTGCCCCTTGGAAGTGCCAATCGATGGTAAACATTTCTCTGCGGGCCAGTTGCTCACCGACCAATCGCAAGATGCGATCCCGGGCGCTTTCGAGCCTCGGGATGGAGTCCGCCCAGAAGTCGAAGGTCAGCGAACCATAGTCGATTTTGCGGCGCCCACGCGCAGCAACGAACACGCCGGGCGCGTCGAGCAGCAGGGACGTTGCATCCACCCGGTGTGCGGTCATCCCCATGTGCAGCGCAAGATCGTCGAACAGCTCGTCGATCGGACGCCGGGCGGCGCAGCGTACCGTGCGCTGGATCGCGTAGCTCATCGCGCGCGTATCGAAAGCCTGAATCGCGCGCAGCTGAACTAGCGTCTGCGCGAGGTCGCCCTGCAGCGACAAATGCAGCGGAAACCCCTCGCCAAACGTTGAGACACCTTCGAGATCGAATCTAAACCGATTCATGAGCGCACCCAGAAAAAAAGCCCCTGTTTGTTACGCCAGGGGCTTTTCACCAAAGTGCGGCCGCCCGGCTCGAAGCTAACGCTTCGAGCCGAACCCGAAGCGGTCAAATCAACATATGACTACACGTCGTTTGCAGTGACCGTAAGGTCATTGGCCTTCTCCGAAAGAACGGTTGTTCGCCTGCGCCGAATTTACGGCCGCGTAGAATATCGCCGCATGTGCAATTGTCAATAGCCGCCGGCGGTGCCACCGCGCTGGCGCCGCGACAAAATGACTGCTCGGACCGGTGTCAATTTCCGCAGTGTTCCGCTGCGCAAGAACGCACCAAGAGAAAAATCGGTCGTCCCCGGCGTGACGCCCATCTTTTGGTGTCCGAATTGAAGTGACACCGAAATATGCCGTCAAGCCGCAGCGCTGAAAGCCGCTGTGTGTGCGGAGAATAGTCCTCGTAATCTCCGCATTCAACACGGAGATTAACTTGCCACCACGGAGATTACGGATCATAATCGCCGCATAATCAGCGGAGCTTGAATGTACCTGTGGGAGCATGAGAAGTGGCCTGAACTAATCTGGGATGCCGGGCGCCTGGCAGCGTTATTGGCGGAGGTCGCGCGCGAGCAAGGCCGGCTGTTGGGGAGGATGCAGGATCTCGGCTTCGACCTGCGCCGCGAGGCCCACCTCAGTACTCTCACGGAGGATGTGGTCCGCTCCAGCGAAATAGAGGGCGAAAAACTCGACGGCGACCAGGTCAGATCCTCACTGGCACGGCGGCTCGGCATGGACGTCGGCGGATTGGTGCCGGCCGACCGCAATGTCGACGGTGTCGTCGAGATGATGCTCGACGCCACCACGCACTATGCACAGCCCCTGACGGCCGAACGCCTGTTCGGATGGCATGCGGCACTATTCCCCACCGGCCGAAGCGGCCTGCAGAAAATCATTGTCGGCAGCTGGCGGAACGACGCCGACGGACCGATGCGCGTGGTCTCTGGGCCCATCGGCCGGCGGAAGGTGCACTACGAAGCGCCGCCGGCTGGGCGCGTACCAAAGGAAATGGCGCGCTTCCTGAGCTGGTTTGAAGCGCCCGGCGATGCCGACCCGCTGCTCACGGCAGGCCTGGCGCATCTATGGTTCGTCACCATCCATCCGTTTGACGATGGCAATGGGCGCATCGCGCGCGCCATCGGCGACCTGGCGCTCGCCCGCTCCGAACGGAGCGCTCAGCGCTTTTACAGCATGTCTGCGCAGATCCGTCGCGAGCGAGATGACTACTACACGGCTCTGGAGCGCAGCCAGAAAGGGAGGCTTGATATCACGTTGTGGCATGAATGGTTCCTAACATGTCTGCGCCGCGCGATCGGGGGCTCCCAGGAGACACTGGCCCGGGTTCTGGAGAAGGCTCGCTTCTGGGACCGGTTTGCGCAAGCATCGCTGAGCGCCCGGCAAGTCAAGATGCTCAACCGATTGCTCGACGGCTTCAAGGGAAAGCTCACGACGTCGAAATGGGCCAAGCTCGCCAAGTGTTCCCAGGACACGGCCTACCGAGACATCCTGCAGCTCGTTGAACGTGGCGCGCTGCGCCGGGATGCTGCAGGTGGGCGCAGCACGAGCTATTCATTGGCCAGAGACCCGGTGTTCATGCCGCCGCCTTAACCGCGCTGATCCTAAGTCTCGCGCAGGTGTGACGCTCGGGCGGGGCGGCGCGGGTAGAGGCGAAGACTCGTTTCCGGTCATGGACGGCGAACACCTCGCCGCGGACGGGATTGACCGGCCACAACCAGATTTGCCGGCGGAATAAATAAGTGACGCCGGCCAATTGGCGACTTGACCAGGCAGAGACGTGCACCCGCGACCTTTGACAGCGGACAGAGGCGGTAGCGGCGGCCTCCGGAAGTGTATTGCAGGGGCGTCGCTGCGGACGGCGACGGCAGCGCAAGGTCGTCGTTGCCTCGTAATTGCTGGCCTGGGCGACGATCTCGGTCCAATACCTCGCAAGTCGCAACCCCCGCGGCGATAGTTCCGCGAGCGAGCCACTATCCGCCAAGACTTCGGGTAAATGGATGCGCCAATGGTTGCCCATCACCCAGACTTCAACTTCTCTTCCGCATACAGCGACAGCTCGATCATTCGCTCGAGCAGCTGATCGGCCGGCAATCCCGCGAAATTCTTGAGCACGAGTTCCTTGACGTACAGGCGCACCAGATAGCGCAGTTGCAGCGCCCGATTCCGCGTCGCGAACACGAAATCCCGGTGCCCACTGTTGACCACGATGATGTTGCGATCGACATCGAAGCGGCACCGCCACAGTTCCCCCGCCGCCCGTTCGAACGTGTAACCGGGCAGCCCCCGACTGTTGACGGCCGCCGGATTGCAGCTTGGTTCCAGGCTGTCGGTGACGGTGATCAACGCATCCGCGCTCGCCGTGACCTCCCGCTGGGTGACGCTCACCCGCACCCGCGTGAGTCCGGGTATCCCGGGCGCCTGATACTCCACCTCCTGGTCCGCCACGCCCGAGAGCGTCCCCGCGCCATCCACCAGCGTCCACGAGAATGTCAGATCGTCCACCACCCGTCGCCGCGACCGATCCCGCGGCAAGGCCTTGAGCTTGCGGGTGTCATTGAGCGACGTGGTGCTCGCGGCCGGCGATACGACGACGCCAAACAGCGCCCCGGCGTACTCGAAGAACTCCCGCTGCGGCGAGTCCCGGGGGGAGGGTTCGGCCACCCCGAGCAGCGGCTCCACCCACTCCGTGCCAGCTGGCACCCCGCCGCCGGACGCGCCCGCGCCGCCCTCCTGGCGCGCCCGCCCTTGAATATCGAACCAGTCGTATTCCTCCCGCGGTAGCGCAAGCATGGCCTCATGAAAGGCCTTTTGGATGGTCTTGAGCGACTGTTGACTGGCCTGCTCCTCCTCCGCGCGCTGCTGTTCCTCGATCAAGCCTTTGACGTGCGCTTCGAGGGGCGCCAGGGCATCGATGAAGGCCGCGTAGCGCTCATCCTGGATGATCCCGTTACGGGTACCGGGGGTGAGATTGAGGAACGGAACATCGATGAGACCTTGAACGTACCGCGACACCCACGGCGCATGCTCCAAACCGGGAAGCGTCGATAGATCCTCGATCACCCGGGTGCCGACCCGGGTCAGGGCCACCCGAGCGGTGTCCGTGGGCTCCGCGAGGTATAGCTCCGCATAGGCATCCCCGAACGCCGTACGGATCGCCGGCAATTGATGCAGTAGCCGGCCTTCGAACTGCCGCGGCTCGACCTCGTATTGCTTGCGCGCGAGTTTGTCGATCACCGTAACCCGTGCCTGGGAATCCCGAATTCTGTCCCGAAGCTCGGACGCCAGATACCATTGGATCTTCTCGCCGCTCAACGTCCGGATGCCCTCGAGCAGAGGACTGATCTTGAGCTCCGTCCCCTTTTCGGCGAACAACAGCCGTTTGGGGCTGACCTCGTAGCGAGAATCCCCCTTGCTCATGGTCATCTGGTAGGCCTTCTGGTCGGTTCCCGTCGAGGTCATGGTCAACATGTCGCCCACGGTCCAGAAGCTCAACAAGCCGATGCCAAACTCACCCTGCAGGCCGCTGCCGTTGCCGTCGGCCTTCAGGCGCCGCTTGATCGAATCGCAGATATGGGTCGCCACGTATTTGAAGTCCGGAAGGCCATCGTCGTCCCGGGGCACGCCGTCCCCGTCATCCTTGATGGCAAGGTAATGCGCCCCATGTTCCTTGCCGCGCGTGATGGTGATCGTCTTCGCGTGAGCATCGATGCTGTTCTCGACGAATTCTGCAATTGCCTTCAAGGGGTTGCTTTGCGACAGCGCAATGATCCGGATCGCATTCCAGTCATCGCCGATGCGCAGCTTTCCGCTGTCTTTATTCTTCGCTTTCATGCGGGGCAGATGTCGCTGGTGCGACTGTTCAGTGCCGTTCGAATCGTCGCTACCATTGAGGACTCTGCTTCAGTCCGTCGACCGGCAAGACAGGGTCTCCTACCGCATCGGAGATATACCCCTTCTGGTGGAATCGGCCCATGACCTCCCAATCGAAGGATTTCCTGCTCCGATTGCCGTCGTGACGGCCGAGCGACAACAGCGCCAGGCCCGCGTGATCCACTTTGTCCATATCAATGTTTAATGCCATGTACGTATTCCTTAGAATGCGGTCGACTGGCGGGAACATCCGGCAGTCCTTTGAGATAGATGGCCCCGGGTCGATGATTGACATAGCCCTCGAAAATAAACTCCGGCCAATACCGGCGCGACGGACCCCCTTTGAAATGCCGTTTGAACACTTCGCTGTGAGAGCGCTTCGGATCCTTGGCCGCGATGCGGTCAAAATACTGAACCCAGGCCGCCTCATCCGGTGACAACAGCACATAGGGCGAAGTAAAGACCGCGTGATCCCCGTGGCCCGGCAACGCCGGCGGCAGCACGCGCGTGAACCACAGTTCCCCGACGTTCCCGCCATAGCCAGATTCGCAAATGGCGGAGCACCGTTGACCGGTCGCCAGATCAACCAGCCCCACGCCGGCGTTGCTAAGCGACTCAACCCGATAAACCCCCATCCGCGAATCGTTGAAAGCCTGCATGAGGGTGAGCATGGTGGGATGCACGCCAAATTCGATGCCAACCCGCAGGATCACAGAGCCCATTGTTTCCCGGTGCGCATTCCCCGTCATATCAAGGCTCGACCAACCCCAAAAGTAGGACGTGGTGATCGGGCTCATCGGCGGCCAGGAGGGCATGTACTCCTCCTGTGCCTTCCCGATCAGCCTCGCGAAGGCCTGCATCTCCTGAAGTTGCAGCAACTGTTCGGCCATGATCGACATCTGGTTCTGGACGTGGGCATACAGGGCGAAGGCCGGATGCGAGCCCTTCAGCGACTCCGGCGTCGCCACAGTCTTTTGCAGCGCGTGCGCAGACGCCATCCCGTCGCGGAAAGCCGCGAGGTTCACGACGGTCGAGCGCACCTGCCGGCGTATGCTGTCGAGGACGCGGCGGGCAATGGGCGCTTCACTCATGCCAGCGCGAGCTCCCGACCGAGGACTTGGCGAACGAAGCCGCCGGCGGGCTCCTGGGCGACCAGTTCTTTGGTGTGCGACTTGCTATCGTTCGGCGTGCGCAAGTGGCCGGCGGCCTTGAGTGTGCTGTGATACACACCCCAGATATCGAGGGCGGTGATCTCATAGCCATGTCCGCGGGTGAGCCACTGCAGGGCTGCCAATCCCGCCCCGTGGGCGAAGGCCGGTCCGCGAAATCGCGGGCGGCCCGTGCCAGTGTCTTCGGATCACACGGGCAGTCCCGAACGAGCGTCAGGGCCAGCTCGTACAAGCCAAAATCCTTGGCGGTGGCAAACCATTTGCCCTCATCGCCGGGCGATTGGGCAATCAAATCCGACAGAATTTGCGCCTCCGATGCATGTCTCTGGCCGAGATGACTCTGATGTATTTGTCGCCTCTTCTCAGCGGGAAGGTGATGTGCAATGAATGGACAAGCGTTCAGCCTACCAAACCGAGCTCGGATATTCATTTTTCACTCATCGCCGAACGAAGTCCCAAGTATCTGACGAACGGGTCAAAGTCCTTGTCCCGGTACAGCAACGAAAGACCATCAGAAATGCAGCGTGTGGCGATGATCGTGTCGATCGTCTGACGAATCGTCACACCCTTGGCTCTCAAGATTCGAAGGTTCTTGGCAGCTTGGACGGCGATCTCCTTGCCGCCCAGTTCCACAATGATCAATGAACCAAGCAGATCGTTGACGCGATTGAAATCGGCGTCCGCATCGCAACCCTGCAGCACTTCAGCCAGAATCAGATCACCGATGGCCAACGGCTCCGACCCCAGCAACGAATCGAGTCGGTCCGAGTGGGGATCTCGTGTCCCTCTGAAGTAGTCGATCCAGACACTGGAATCAACGAGGATCACCGGTCCTTCCGCATCGCCTCGAGGTCACCTTTCCAATCAATCTTGCCGCGCAGGCCACGGATTGCCTCTTGTTGACGCAGCCGGAGCACCGTACGCAAACCCAATTCGACGGCCTCACGCTTGGTCTTGAGGCCGGTGGCCCGCAACGTGTCCTTCATCAGTTTGTCGTCGATCACGATGTTGGTGCGCATGATGTGTATTTCCTCTACATTTTATACACATTCCATCGTACCGCAAACGCGCTGTCCGAGGCCGAACTTAGGCCAAAAAAGTTGCCCCCAACTGACGCGTGCTGCGATCCTGGGATTCGCGAGCCAACGCCTCAAGCGGCCGATTCAGGCCCTCAAATGCTCGATTTGATTTCCATGCACGTCATTTTTTTTATTATAATAATCAATGACTTATACGACTGGTGGTGAGAGAGGGACTCGAACGTGGCAGCTAACCCTCTGTCTCGATTAGCATTTGTTCGAGTAGCTTTCGATACTGTTCTCCAAAGTATTCCCCACCCTCGATAACGGTACGCTCGAGAACGCTGACGAACGCTGCAGTGATACGAAATTTACCGATGCCACACGAATCTCGTAACGGCGTTGTTCTCGCCATAAATCCCTCGGTCCGAGACTGACCGCTCAGAAGTCGTTAGGCGGCCACCTCCTCGTACGAGAAGTGGGGCGCATCGGCTCGCGTGGAAGCGTGCTCGACAGTGATCGAGCAAATGTTACCCTGGGCGTCGACATCCAGAATGGTGTTCTCGTCCAAGTCGCGAGTCTCCGCAACCGGCACCGAGCGAAACTCGATGTGCAGCGTATCTGTATCGGCAAAGTAGCGTACTTTCATGGGACGAACCCGCGGTCAAAAAAAGCGTTGTGAACCGTCTCACCATCCGGCAATAGAATAACCCGAAGATACCGGTTTTCCATCTCCGGCACCTGACCCAGCGTCGAATTCGACCATCCGCTTGCGCAACCTCCCGGCAAGGGGTCCGAATCGCGCGTTGGATCCACTCATCACGGATCGCGGATCGATCGGGGCGAACCCTCATGGCGTCGAAATAGGCCGTCGTTTTCATGTCGCATCATCCATAAATGCGCAAGAGCCCGCGCTGGTCGCCCGCTGTAACTCAGCAACCATCAACCATCTGCAGCCCAAAATCCAGGCCCGCCGTGACGCCCGCGCCGTATCTTGTAGCGGCAGCTTTTCTGCGTCGCCTGCCCGCAAGCGGCAAGATACGACATGCGCAGGAGGTCATCGTTTGTCTTTTCAGACAAATCCGACTAGTCTTTAACGTATGTCAGCTTGGCCTGCGAGCGCCGATGTTCCCCTCGTCACCGATTCCCACGGAACAATACATGTACGCGGGTCCCGGGCTTACGCCGCGCTGAAATTCGGATTCGGATCGACCGCTTTTTGGTAGGCGGACACCGCATTGGAATAGGCGTATCGGTTGTATGAACAAGTCGGCTCCATAGTGCGTCGAGTGAATCGCCGCTCTCGCGACCATCAATTCAGAAGCTTTCGACGGAGTGCGAAGCGCCTGGCTGGTGGGGCGCACGTGGGGAACCGGTCAGCGGGGAAAGCGGCGGGCGCCGCGCGGCGCCCTCCACCAAGCTCACCCTGTGCGTGCTGAGCATCAACCCGCGGTCGATCCATGGAATTAGCGCAGATCGAGCGCCAGCGCGCAGGGCGGAGACGGCTGATAGATCTTGTTCCTCTCCCCCTTGGCGATCACGAACGTGATAAAGAGGCGCGCGGGGGCCGCATCGACATTTCGGACAAAGTGCGGCTGGTCATCCTCCGTGAAGAAATCCCCGGCTTTGTGAATGTGCTTGAGGCATTTGGCGTCGTACCATTCGACCGATCCGTCCGCTATGGTAACGAGAACGATGCCGGGGTGCATATGCCAACCGGTACTGGTGCCTTGTTGCATGGTGTAATCCTGGAACACGAATACCGACGGACTGCGGGTTTTATAGCTCACGGAGACGTTTTCCTCGAATTCGGCCGCCGGAAGATTGAGCTGCACGGGATCGGTCGCGTCGGGATCGATCACCAAGGTGTAATTGACCGCGGCCGTGCCGCCGCTTGGGCCCGACTGCGTGGCCTGGGCCATCAAGATCGGGAACGCCCCCGCGAGTGCAATCGCAAGCTGGCATGCACCGCGTCTCCAGAGCGATTGCATCTAGGATATCCCTTCACACACATTGCGATCGTCGCGATGCCCGGCCAGGAACACCTCGCGCACCAGGGGATCGGATTCAATCTCATCGATGGCGAACCGGCGTTGCTCCTTGGGCAGCCACTTGCAGACTTCGCGCGCGAGATCCTTCGCGGTCGCATCCAAATTCGAGACATTCCACAATGACCCCGCGTCATCGGCCACAGTAAGAATCCTGCGCCCGTCAGGCGCTACGGCTGCTTGCCGCATCAGATTGGCGCGTTGCAGGCGCTGAAGCTCGCGGCCGCTGGCTACATCCCAAATACGGGCGGTGTGGTCGGCCGATGCAGTGATCACGTGCCGCCCGTCGGGTGTAAACACGGCCGACAGGACCGCGCCCTCATGATTGAACCTTGCGAGTTCGCGCCCGGTGTTGACGTCCCACACTGTCGCCGACCTGTCGGAGGACGCGGTCACGACCGAATTTCCGTCGGGCGAGAATTGAGCTTGAAGAACCGAGCCGGAGGCAGTCTCTCCGCGGCTCAGCCTGATGACTTCTTTGCCGGTCGCCGTGTCCCAGATTCTTGCCGTCTGATCATCGGACGCGGTCACGATGCGCCGCCCATCCCGCGCGAATTCGGCCCGTCGAACGGCTTTCTCGTGCTGCAGACGGGCGAGCTCCCGGCCGGTGACCGCGTCCCAGACGCGCGCGGTATGGTCCGCTGAAGCGGTGAGCGCGCGGGAACCGTCGGGCGAGAACACCGCGGAGTTCACCTGGCCATCGAGAGTCAACCGCAGGAGTTCGCGCCGCGTCTGCGCGTCCCAGATGCGGGCTGTAAGATCGTCCCCAGCCGTGATGACACGGCGGCCGTCCGGCGAGAAGCACGCTTGCCGCACCTTGCTCACGTCGTGACTTAGACGTCCAAGCTCGCGGCCGCTGGCCACGTCCCAGATGATCGCCAGTTGATCGCCCGCGACCGTGACGACACGCCCTCCGTCGGCGGAAAACGCCGCGGCGCGTACGCCAGCATCATGCTGCAGTTGCGCAACCTGTCGGCCGGTCGCGGTTTCCCAGACCCGGGCGGTGTGGTCGTCCGATGCCGTCACTACATACCGACTGTCGTCGGAGAATGCCGCTTGCTGAACGTTCGCCCCATGCGAGAGCGTCACGCCGAGGCTGCGCGAGGTGTCCCACAACTGGGCAGTGTTGCCTTGAGAGGCGGTGAGTACTTTAGTGTGGTCTGGCGAGAACGAGGCTGATTCGACTCCGGCGCTGTGTTCGAGCCGTGCGAGTTCGCGGCCGCTGGAAGCATCCCAGAGGCGCGCCGACCGATCGTCCGATGAGGTCAGTACCCAGAGGCCGTCGGCGGAGAAGACGGCTTGACGGACTTTCCCATCGTGCTGAAGACGCGCTATCTCCCGGCCGGCCGAGAGGTCCTCAAGATGGTTGGTGGCTCTTGCGATCGCCACTCTCATTCTCTGAAGATCGGGCGGCAGCAACGCATCGCGCTGCAGTTGAACGGCGTGCCGCTCGTGGACCAGATCGAGGCGCTCGGTCGCATCCCATAGACGCGCGGTGCCGTCGTCGGAAGCGGTCACTACCTCGCGGCCGTCGGGTGAGAAGGCCGCCTGTGCGACGGCGGCGTCGTGCTCGTAGCGCGCGAGCTCGCGCCCGCTGTGCGCGTCCCAGATCCGGGCCGTGCGGTCTCGGGAAGCCGTGACGATCCGGGCACCGTCGGGCGAGAAGGCCGATTGATACACGATGTCGTCGTGCTTTAACTCGAGCAGCTCGCGACCCGTTGCGGCGTCCCAGACTTGCGCGACATCGTTGGTCGAGGAGGTGACCACTGACCGACCGTCCGGCGAGAATGCGGCGTGCCGCAAGCCCGTCAGCCGGGGAACGGTGGACGAGGATCCTCGTTGATGCAGCTCGGCCACAAGATTTAACTGCACCACCTTGATCACTTCCAGCATTTCCAGGCCGTCCTTGAGACGCGCGAGGTTGCGGCCCGTTCCCGCGTCCCACAGCCAGGCCGTTCCATCGCTCGAGATCGTCGCCACGCGCGTGCCGTCGGCTGAGAAGATCGCCTGCAAAACGTTGGAGAAATTCTTGTCGCCGTGCTCGAGCTGCACCAGCAGCCGACCGCTGTCCGCGTCCCAGATCCGCGCCAGGTTGTCTCCCGACGCAGTGAGGACGCGCCGATCGTCCCGTGAGAAACTCGCCTGCCAGACCTTCGCATTGTGTTGAAGTCGCCGGACCTCTCGGCCGCTCGATGCGTCCCAGATGCGGACCGTGTGGTCCTCGGACGCGGTCGCGACCCGCTGCCCGTTGCTCGAAAGCGTCGCCTGAAGCACGGAATCCCCGTGCCCTGAAAGGAGCGAGGTGCGGTCGATCGCGAGCACGGCCGCGAGCAGCACTGGCCGCGCGCGCGCGTCCGAGCCCACGCCCGCCAACGTGCTCGCCAGCGCGTACCGCACCGCGGGGGGCAGCTCGGCGTTATGCAGCCGGTCCCAGGCCTTGGCCTCGAATTGAGCGGCGATCGCTTGCGAGGCGGTATTGCGCGCGCGTTCGAAATAGAACCCGAAAAAGGTCGCAATGACCGCCAAGCTCCCCATGCTCACCACGACCGCCTGTCTGATGCGCGCCGCACGCCGCGCGCGCCGCGCCGATTGCCCGGCGAAGCGCTCGGCTACCGGAGGAAGAGGGATTCGGGATTCGACGACCCTGCGGATCGAGGCGAGCCGATCGTGGGCGACGACCAGCCAATCCGGCTGCTCGCCGTGCTGTTGCCACCGGCGCGCTTCGCTGATCAGTAAATCCCTGGCCTGCAGCAGTGCGCCTTCCTGCGTCAGCCAATCCCGGAGCTGCGGCCACGTGCGCAGCAGTGCCTCATGCGCAAATGCCACAACCGCGATACCGTCGTGCTGATCGGTGACGCACAGGCGCGCGCTAACGAGCCGTTCGAGCAAGCTCCTCTGGACCGCGTCGGTCTCAATCTCGGCCGTGGCGGCGTAGCGGCGCGACGGCTGTCCATCGTCATCGACGCCGACGAGACTGCGAAAAATCCGCGGCGCCGCCCGCTTCGACTCTGCATCGCTCAGCGTCGTTTCGGCGCTCGTCGCGATGCTGCCCGCCATGCCGCCGAGCTCGTGGTAGGCCGCGTAGGTGAGCTCCCTGCCCGAGCGATTCTCGTACAGCTTAAACAAGGTGAATTGCAGCAACGGCAGCGCGTTCTCACGGTCGCGATAGGCCTCTTCACGCAACAGCTGGTCGAGGCGTTTGCCGGACGGGTCCCTCCCGAACGCGAGGCCCGCCGCGGCAGCGGGACGGCTTATCACATCGTCGAGCGCCGGGCCGAGCATCCGTTCGAGGTAGTACTGTCCCTCATTGGAGCCGAACACCTGCCGCAGCGTGGGGTGTTGCTTGAGCTGCGGCACCGCATCCGCGCGGATGGAGGCGAGGGTCCACACTCCATCTGCCTGCAGCTGCAGCAGAAATCGCCCCAGGTCGCCGACCACGGAATCGGCAAGCCCGATGGTAAAGAGCTCCTCGAATTGGTCGATCAGCCACACGAAGCGCTGCAGACTCGGCCAACGCTCGCGGCGCAGCGCCGCCAGGTCCGCAAGGTTCGCGCATTCACGGTCCAGACGCCCTGCGAGTTCGGGAAGAGTGTTCCAGCATTCGCGAATCGATTCGGCGATCTTCGGCTCCTGCGCACCGGCCGGCAGGAGTCCGAGCCGCCAAGTCGCCGCTTTGACGCTGTCGCGGATCGGCCTAGACTTGATCAGGCTCTCTATGTCATTGGGTTGCGAGGAAGGATTGACCAATGCCGGCAGCACGCCAGCGCGTAGAAACGAGCTCTTGCCACAGCCGCTCGCCCCTTCCACCAGTGCCCCCGGGACACCCGCCGCCTCGCGGCGCACCAGCTGCGCGACGAGCTCACGGACCTCGGCGTCCCGGCCGAAGAAAATGGACCGGTGCTCGTACCCGAAGTACTCGAGGCCGCGAAACGGGTTGCGCAGGTACACCTTCTCGAGTGTGATCCCGAGGTAATTCAGCGCCTCTTCCAGGCAGTTCACGGGCTGCAAATGAACATGCGCGGGGACTTCGGCGGCGGCGCTCCATTCCGCCACGCTGGCGCCGTCCGCGGCGGGATAAAAGACGACGGCGGCGGTCTCGCCGCTCAGGGCGCGAACGGCGGCGGCGACCTTCGCCACCGTGTTCTTGACGCTTTGAACCGCCGCGGTATGCTCCGTGCTCCGCGCCGCGCTGTCCATATCGAGCACACCGGTGGCTGCGATGGCCGGATAACCGCCGTTCCTCTTCCAGCGGGACGTGATCAACGCGAGCGCGAATAATAAATCGCCGCTGCGGCCCGCCACATTGATGTGCGCGCCGTGCACCTCGTACTCGACCCAAATCTGTGAGCGGACCATGCCCTCGCCCGCTAGAATCCGGTACGCGAGCTCGCCGGCGGCCTTCGCGGACTCGAACAGGAGATCATTTCTGACCGGCCGAAAGTGCACGGATACCCCGACACTTCCCGGGAATTCACGGAGCTGCCTGATGATGATCCGGGGACTGGTCGCGATCCCTTCGGCATCCACCAGCAGCAGTCGGTACGTCATGCGTCCTGATCTTGCGCCGGGTAGTCAGGCTCTTCGAGTTTGACCTTGCCGGATGCGAAATCCGTCATCGAGATGTGAACGCCGGACGGCAACGCGCCAATGGCCTTGCCGTCCGCATCGAATTGCCCGAGCGAGAATCGCTCCACGCCGTTCCAGAGATGCGGCGTTCTGCCGTAGACATGGGACCTGAGCTCAGGGGGAGCTTGAACGAGCACGCAGATCGGCAGCGGCGCCGCGCCGTCTCCGTCATCGTAAGCGAGGGTCACGCGAAACCCTGTTGTCGTGGTGACCTCAGGCGGCCGCGCATCATCGTCCAGGCCCGCTGCGGCGAGCAGTTGAATTACCTCGATAGGGCGCCCGGGCGATGAATCGTGGGCAGCCTCTTGCGCGGCGAACTCGGCCGCGCGCAGCGCCTCATCGCGCGCGGCGCGCGCGGCGCGGAGCAGGACCGCTTGACGGTCGGGGCCAGGCGCGGGGGCGCGGAACTTCGCGGCCGTCCAGCGCGTGAATTGATCAAAATCCGGCGGAGGGGCATTACGGGGCATTCGCGTTTACTCCACGGTGGAACGCGCGCGCCGTCGAGCCCATGGAGTGTGCAGCGAACCGCTCATAGGCCTCTTGGACGAGTTCGACGACGTACTTCACCTGATTTCGGGAAAGATCCAGTTGCGCCGCGATCTGGGCTTGCGTGTAACCCTCACCCATGAGGCCGAGCACCGCGGTGATCCGCTGGAGCTTACGCGTCAACGAGTCCAGCTTATGGCGCTCCGCGCTGGCGCGACGGGTACCCGCGGCGATTGCGCAAGCGCGAGCCGCGTCCTCGACCGGCTTGCGCAGATACTCATAGAAACGCTCAAATAGATCTTCGTTTTCATATTGCGGTGTCGGATCGACGGCCGGCACCGCGGAGCCCGGCAGGCCCTGGGCCATGGCCGGAGCAGCGCGGTCGACGCACTCCTCGCCGTCGCAGGCCGCCGCGGAATCGAGCTTGAGATCCACGACGGGGTGCCGCGAATCTGTCGCGCCCTCATCGGCCGCCGCCTCGAGTTCCGATGCAGCCGCGACTCGGCCTCCGCGCTTCTGTCGACCCCGTTTCCTGCGCTCATCGAGATAAATGGTCATCGCGATTTCGAACAGGTAGCTGTTGGTGGGTACCCGCAGGCGCGGGACGGCATCCACGATCACGGAAGTCCCTTCGACGAATGGCACAAGCCCGTGGTGGCTCCCGACGGCTGCCTGCAAGCGCTCCGAGTGTCCGGCCGCGTCGGCGACAACCGCCTTCGCGAACGCCTTCGCCGACGCGTAGCTTACCCGCGCCTCCGCATCGAGCGGCTCGCCAGTGTCGACATCCGCTTCGGCCTCTCGTTCGTCCGAATCCCAGTGCAGGCCCAAGCGGACTGTGTGCAGGATATGACAACCTTGGCGCTGCAACCGCGGTATTCGTTCCGCCAAGTCGCGTATCGATTCCTGCCAATCCCA
>Ga0302276_10001203_pt1 | contig 23333 bp, 14 predicted proteins | sample III_Bog_N2_3_FD_198768 | JGI IMG/M metagenome (GOLD analysis project Ga0302276, IMG submission 198768) | Peat permafrost microbial communities from Stordalen Mire near Abisko, Sweden - III_Bog_N2_3 | ecosystem: Environmental > Terrestrial > Soil > Wetlands > Peat | place: Sweden: Abisko...
CAGAGATTACGGCGCCCACTATACAGGGCGGTAAGAGTCGCGCCGCCAAAGCCTGCAACGATCATGTGAGACCATCCCCACATGCCCACATGCTCGATGGTAAAAACGAACCACGGCAGGATACATGCGGCGGTCATGCTGTTTGTGATTTCCTGGCTGCGTTCAATTGCGTAGCCTCGAAATACGACCTCTTCTCCAACTGCGGCGCGAACCACTGATGCCAGACGCCACCAAAGAGGTGTTGCCAACAGTTGATTCACCTGATGACTCTCACTCAAGTGTAGAGCCGGGAAAATCACATAGAAGATCCAGGCGAACCCCGCGAGAGTAATGAAGGCGACACCGATGCCTATCAACATATCTGAAAGCCTTGGCACGCGGAATCCGATGGAGGATAGTGGCCGCACCTCGAGCTTGCGGACATAGAGAAGGAGAAGGATGACGATAGACCACCAGATGGCTTCGTAACCGATTAAATGGCCCACTCCCGCGAATTCGTTCTCCCAACGTGAAAGCGGCAGACCGGGTATCGCGAGAAACAGGAGGATTCCGACAATGGACTTGATTGACTTGTGCGGTTTCACATTCATGCTCCTACTTCCTTATTGAAGGGGCCATAGCGTCCAGCGTTTTGAGCCATGCAGTTACCGCGCGATTCACGCGGATACGGTCATGTGTCGCGCAAAGATCCATCAAAAAACCGCGAAAACCCGCCAACACTACTGTCGCCATGAGGGAAGCATCGCTGCTTTTGTGGCCTTCGCTGCGGAGTTGCTCCACCGAGAATGCGAGCCAGTCCTTGAAAGCCGAGTCGAGAAAATCCTTGTAGAGAGCGGGATGACGAAGCGCTATTCCGTAAAGCTCGAAGAACAGGCGCCATTGCGGCTCCGCTGCCGGGGAGCTCATGTGCCGCCAAACAAGGCCGGTGGCCTCAGAGAACGACTCGGCTTGCATCTGGCTGAAGAGATCCCGCTGCCGCACTCGGAGTAATCCGATGGCATCCATCAACATCTTCTCTTTGGAGCCGAAATGATAAAGAAGGCCACGTGGGCTTGACCCGACGGCCTTTGCCAAGGGGCGCAGAGAGAGATCCGCAAGGCCGTTCTGAAGCAGGTATTCCAGTACTGCTTCACGCAATTCAATCGGCCGCTCTTCATCAACTGTCCGACTCATGCTGTCACCCTATCATAATTGAAACAGTTGTTTCAAGATTCTTTTGACACAAGTTCTTCCGAACCTGTCTGCAACGGGGCTTAAGGCACTGACACTTGAGGCAGTGGCAGGCGGACGCGCAAGCTGGCGGAGCCGGGGCTGGAGTTTGCGCTGAGGTGGCTGCGGCGGACGCATGACAGCGGGCTAACGATGCGCCGAAGATGAAATGGTTCATCCTTCGGGCCTGCAGGTTAATGGGGCGGGCCGCGGCGCAGTGAAAGACAGCGGGCGGTGGGGGTACATTGCCTCGGCGGGGCGTGCTAACTTTATTGGAACATTTCAATCGTAAGGAAAATGCCCCGAATGCTGCGTACCCTGCCTGCGTCACGGCCGTTGGCCTGCTTATGTGCCCTCTTTCTTTCTATGCTGGCTGGGGCATTTGCCCAGACAACGCCGGTTCCTGCGTCGCTATTTGACGGGGAGCCTTTCAGCGCATCGGCTGCCGAGTTGCAGAGCGCTTCGGCAGCAATGCCGCCCAGCAAGGAGTTCGGCGCGGAGATTTTCTATGAAGAGGGAATCTATCGCATCGCCCTGGACGGAACTCTGCACTATCAGCACCGCCTGATCTTTCGAGTCGATACCGATGCCACCGCCAAAGGATGGGCTGAGCTGTCGTCTGAGTGGGATCCATGGTTTGAGAACCCAACCCAAATCCGAGCGCGCGTGTTGCAGGCGAATGGCACCTTTGTTGAACTCGATCAAAAGACTGTAACCGACGCTCCCGTGAAGCCTGACGACAACGAAACATTCTCGTCACGACATGTGCGGCGCGCACCGCTGCCGGGAATGGCGATTGGCTCAATCGTCGAGCAGACGCGGGACATTGAAGGAAAGGCGCCATATTTTTCCGGTGGGTCACTTTACCGCTTTGCTTTTGGCGCAAGTGTTCCGATAGGAAGAACGCGTTTGATCATCGAACTTCCTTCGTCCCTGCCGTACAAGGAGTTGATTCATGCGCTCCCCGCAATTGGGGTGACGCGCAGCGAGAAAGATGGTGTGCGGCGGATCGTCTACGATTCGTCCCTCGTGGCCGCCTTGCACGAGTCGGACATTGATTTGTCAACCGATGCGCCCGTTACGCCTATGGTGGAGTTTTCGACCGGGCAGTCGTGGGGTGCGATTGCGAGCGGCTACTCAGCGCTTGTCGATCCGCAGACGGTCACGGCGGATGCGCAGGCGATTCTGCCGAAAGATCTTCCCACGGAACGCATGGCGAAGATACGAGCCATTGTGAAGCAGTTGCATCATGAAGTGCGGTATACAGGTGTGGAATTTGGCGCCGCGCAGCTTACCCCGCAGCGGCCTTCCGAGGTGATTCAACGACACTACGGCGACTGCAAGGATAAAGCCACTTTGCTGGTGGCAATGCTGCGCGCCGTCGGCATCAAAGCGAACCTCGCGCTTCTATCTGTTGGTCCCGGGCGCGATGTTGATCCGAGTCTGCCGGGAATCAACCGATTCGATCACGCGATTGTGTATGTGCCTGCCGGAGGAGCGGGCGAAGATGCCCTGTGGATTGACGCCACGGCTGAATATTTTGCCGTGGGCACACTGCCCTTTGGCGATGAGGGGCGCAATGCGCTGATTGTTTCGCCGCAAACGAGCGCTTTGACCAGGACGCCTGAAGCACGCCCCGAGGATTCGGTTCTGATTGAGACGAGGACGTACAAGCTTGCGGAACTGGGCCCATCACATGTCGACGAGATTTCGGAGACTCACGGGTATATCGACGCAACATTCAGGGCGGATTACGGTGGACCTGAAACTCCGGCAATCCACGAGCAGATGGAAACATACATCAAGAACGCGTACCTGGCGAAGTCGCTGGCAAAGGTCGAGCACGGGGATGCTGCGGACTTTGATCATCCATTCAACCTGACCCTGGCCGTCGACGGATCAAGGCGCGGGCTTACTTCGTTGATTGATGGCGTCGTCGTAATTTTCCCCACGTCAACAGCAAACGGGATGCAGAAGTGGTTTACTACCAAGCCTAAAAGCTCGGAACCGAACCTCTCGGCAGAAGCGAAACACGACGTAGAGCTTGGGGAGCAAAGCCGCCCGGCTACATTTGTCATTCGCCCTTACATCTCGGAACAGCGTGTAAAGATTCTGGTTCCATCGGGGTTCACGCTCCGCGCGCTTCCGCCGAACAAGACGACACAACTGGGCACAGCGACCTTGACGGAGACATACAGCGACGCGGAGCCGGGAGTGGTGACGGCGACACTCCGCTTCAACAGTGGGCCTTCCAGGCTGACAGCGGAGCAGGCTCTTGCGATGCGCACGGCATTAATTGAGCTGCACAAACGCGATTACATTGGAATCTTCTTTGACCAGTCAGGGATCAAAGCGCTTACTGCCGGCCATATCCGCGAGGCTCTCGAGATCGATCGCAACCTGATTTCTGCGGCACCATCCGATGCTCTGCACCACGTGCACCTGGCGCGGGCATTGCTTGAGGCTGGAATCGGAAACGAGGCGCAGTTGGAGGCAAGGCGCGCCACGGAACTGGATCCCAAACTGGCCGATGCATTTGCCACACTTGGATGGACGCTTGAACACAATGCGCTTGGCGAGCGGTTTGGCAAAGGCTTCGATCTCGCCGGGGCCATAGCCGCATACAAACATTCAATCGAGCTCGACAACGATGATAGTGATCATCGCTTCGACCTGGCCATTCTTTACGAATTCGACGCACGCGGGGAGCGCTATACAGCCGACGCGGATATAGTCTCCGCGATCAAGGGTTACAAGGAACTGATTGAGTTGAACAAGGACAAAGGTGAAGATTCGCTGGCACAGTACCGCGAAAATCTGATGTACGCGCTGCTCAATTCCCAACAGTTTGCCGAGCTCGACAAGATGATCGCCAGCCTGCCTTCCACGAATTCTCACCGGGTTATGGCGATTACTTCTGCTGCCGCACAGCGGGGGGCTGCGGCTGGAATCAGCGAGGCTGATCACGGCAACGTGGATTCGACTGACCGCAACCGCAATCTGCGTTCGGCAGGCGCGCAGTTGGCAAATCTTCATTTGTACTCTGCAGCAGCCGAGGTGATGAGCGCCGGGATGGAAGGAAACAGTGACGCTGCCACGGCGGCGCGGCAGATTGAACTTTACAAGACGCTGAAACCCGCTTCCATGGCGCCGTTGCCCGCTACAGACCCGGCAGCCCCGGTGCATGAGGGGTTTATGGGAATGATGGCGGGTACCATTACACGCGAGCAGATGGTGAATGCGACCAGCAAGCACGCATACTCGTCGCCGGAATCGATGGAGCGCGATATCGCGAAGAGCATGGCGGGTGTTGGCTTCATGCGCCGTGTTGCTGAAAAATCCGATATGACCGAGAGTGTCATGCTCGACCTTATTGCGGGAAACACAACGTTCTCCTCCAAGGGTGACGATGAGCACGGTTGGGCAGTGATGGCGCAGATTCCCGGAACGGATCCCAATCACTCCTACGTGGTCAAGGAAGATGGCGCTTATCGAATTGCCGCGGGCGAAAAGGATAGTACTGACGACAACTCCTCGATAGGAAACGAGGTGCTGTGGGCGCTGGAACATGGCAAGCCGGAAGAGGCTAAAGCGATGCTCGACTGGAAGCGCGACCTGACCCACAAGCAGGGAGGCGACGATCCGTTCGCAGGACCGTTACTGCCGCGGTTCTGGACGATCGGTAGCTCGAAGCCGGGAGCAGATTCGCCGGATGCAATGAGGCTCGCTGCCATTTCACTGCTTGCCGGCTCGATGGATGCAAAGCCGTATCTTGCGGAGATTTCAGGGGATCGCGATAAGGCCAGCGGGCAACGGCAAACCGACCTCGACCTGCTGTTGGCGGTGTGCGCGATGAACGCCGAGCAACCGGCAATCGGAATGCCTGCAGCAAAGCGTCTGTTGGAGCAGGAGCCAGATTCGATAGTCGCTCTCGACCTTGCTGGCCAAGGGTACGCACTACAGAACGACACGGCCGGCTGGCAGGCGATGCTTGCGCCTCTTCTAAAAAAGAAGCCTGACGATCACGACCTGCTGGCGGCACAATCCCGTGCGTACGCGGTGGCGCACGACTTTAACGCGGCGCAATTGACCCAGAAAAAGGTTCTTGATTCAGGCAAGGCAACCGCCAACGACTACAACACGTATGCGTGGCTGGGCTTGCTCCGCAACGATTTCGGCGAAGAGGTTGTGAAGGCGGCGCAGCAGTCCGCGCAAATGAACAAGAACTCCGGTTTCGCTGAGCTTCATACTCTGGCTTGCATCTATGCCGCGCAGGGAAAAACAACCGAGGCGAAGGAAGTTCTCCGAGAGGCGATGGATGCGGGGAACATGACGGAGCCGAATTCCGAGGTCTGGTACGCGCTGGGTCTTACCTACGAGCAATATGGCGCGAAGGCGGCGGCGCTGGACGCCTACCGTCGTGTGCAGGCGCACGAATTCGATGACCATGTCTACATCGACCCGGCTTCAACCTACAACTTGGCGCAAGACCGGATTCGGGAGTTGAGCAAATAGAGCGTCAAAGATTGGTTACGGCCGTTCAGCCTGCAACGAGGCTTAATATGCCTGCAGTTGATCCAGCGGCAGGCGTACGCGGAAGCATGTTGAGCCGGGCTCGGAGTTTACGCTGAGGTGGCCGCGGTGCTTGCGGACGATGCGCATGGCGTTGTCGAGACCGAGGCCGAGTCCCTGGCCCGGGGGCTTGGTGGTGAAGAAGGGCTCGAAGATGCGGTCCTGCAACTCGGGCGGGATGCCGGGGCCGGTGTCCCAGATTTCGACCAGCAGCATATCGGCTTCGAGTCGACAGGTGAGTTTGAGTTCGCCATTGTTTCCAAGGGCGTCGAGCGCGTTTTCAATGAGGGCGGTCCATACCTGGTTGAGTTCGCTGCCGTAGGCGCTGATGCAGGGCAGGTTTGGTTCGTAGTCGCGGCTGATTTTCACGTTGCCCATGCGCGATTGGAGCATTTGCACAGTGGCGTCAAGGCCGGCGGGGACATCGACCTCGAGGATGGGCGCGCGGTCCATGTAGGAATAGGTCTGCACGGCGCTGATGAGGTCGAAGATGCGGGCGGTAGAGTTGACGAGCGTGTCGACCGAGCGCGAGGTGCGGAGAAACCGCGCGAAATATTGCAGCGTGATGCAGGTAGCCTCGTCACCGATGATGGCGCGCACTTCATCAAGATCAGGCACGGTGACGCCGAGCTCAGCCAGCTGAGGCGCGACCTCCCATGGATCTTCGCAGTTGAGCGCGGCGAGCCAGGCGCGAACATTATCTTCCCGGTTGATGATGCCCACTACCGTCTGGTTTTCGGGGGTGGCGGCGCGAGCGATCATCCGCTGCTCCCATGCCTGCGTGTCCTGAATCTGCTTTTCACTCAGGCATAGGTTGACGAGCTTGAAGCGGTTCTGACGGCTGGCGCGGATTTCGGTAACCAGGTTGGAGGCGGCGCGCTGGGCTGCGGATGCCGGATTGTTGAGCTCATGGGCCAGGTTGCCGGAGAGCTTGCCGAGGGCGGTTAGTTTTTCCGCCTGCTGCTCCATGCGGGTGACCTCGCGGACGCGGTCGAGGAGGGTAGTGACCGAGCGCTGACCCATGGAGGGGACGGCGAGGAGCATCTCGGGGAACTGGGATTTGTGAATGAGGAGCGCCCAGACGTCGGAGATGGCGAATCCCTGCCCGCCGTAGCTTTTCATGCGGGAATAGGGGAGGATGCCGGTCATTTGGCCGGCGCGGCCGATGAACAGGGCCATGGGGCCGCTGCGCTGTCGGCGGACGTGGATCTCCCCTTTGAGGATAAGTATCATGTGGTCGGCGGGCGCGCCTTCTTCATAGAGGATTTCGCCTTTGGCAGCGACTTGCTCGCGCCCGTGGCTCGCGAGCCAGAGGCGGTCCTCATAGGAAAGGCCGTGCAGGGGGCCGATGCGCTCGAGGGCGGCGGCGATTTCTTCGACGGGGGTGGGAGTAGCGGGTGCGGTGACGGCGGGGGAAAGCATCCGGGAACCTCCGGGCAACCAGTTTCAGGATAGACGATTTCGGTGCTGGCGGATTCATGGGCTGGGATGATAGGGTTGCGCGGTCGGAAAACCGCGGTGCAGAAACGGGCGGATTGAAGTTCCTGGCTGGTTTTGAATCGTGTGGGTCGTAAGGTTGCGATGCGTTTAGAAATGGACTGGCGCGATGTCCTCGGATGATAGCGGTTTCACGTCAAATTAACCAAGCGGGATGATCGGCCGCACGAAAGTTTGCGATCCCATCGGAGAATATGGCGACTCCCGCAGTTCAGACGCTCAAGAAGGCGCAAAGTACTGATTGTCGTCGACAAATTGCACTGATGGTGCTGATTGCTTTGGTTCTCCGTCTTGCGGTTATTCCATTCGACACCATTGAGAACCTGATGGATGCCGACCACGTGTACGCGTGGGAGCAGGGAAATGTGGCCCGCGCGCTTGTGGTGGGGCAAGGTTTTGGCAGCCCGTTTGTTTCGAAGCAGCCATCTTCGATCATGACGCCGGTTTATCCGCTGGTTGTGGCGGGAATCTTCAAGGTATTCGGCGTGCACACGGCGCGGTCGATTTTTGCTGTACATGCGTTTGACTGCCTGATTAATTCGCTGGCTTGTATTCCGATTTTTCTGCTGGCGCGGCGCGGATTTTCGGAGCAGGTGGGTTTGTGGGCGGCGTGGACGTGGGTCTTCTTCCCCTATGGAATTTACTTTGCTGCGGCATGGGCCTGGTCTACGCATTTGCTGTTGCTTTGCCTGCTATGGCTGCTCTACCTGGCGCAGAGTATGGAGCAATCTTCGCGGCTCAGGCTATGGGCGGGGTTCGGATTGCTGGCAGGATTTGCGGGGCTGACCGAGCCTTCGATTCTAATCGTGATTCCGTTTCTGATGGCTCTGGCTGCGTGGAGACTGGCTCGTGCGAGGAAGCGATGGCTGATGCCGGGGGTAGTTGCGTCGGTGGTTCTGGCGGCTACGATTTCGCCGTGGCTGATTCGCGACGCGGTGGTGTTTCACCGGTTCATTCCGATGCGGGACAGCATGGGGCTGGAGCTTTGGATGGGAAACAATGGCTACTCCGAACGCTGGACGACAGACGGCAGGCATCCGCTGCATGATGCGGGCGAGTTGGCGGCATACGACCAGGGAGAGCTGGCCTATATGGACCACAAAGCAACGCAGGCGAAGGAGTACATTGCGGGCCACCCTGGGTGGTATGCATGGATGTGCGTGAGGCGCGCTGTCTACATGTGGACCGGCTACTGGAGTTTTGAAGCCGGCTACCTGGCGATGGAACCGACCGATCCAGAGAATGTACCGTTTGCGACGTTCATGATGTTGATTGGAGTGACCGGCTTATTCCTTGCGAGAAAACGGAAGCCTTTCGAGGCGATTCGTCTGGGCGGCGTGCTTTTTCTCTTTCCGATTCTCTACTTCTTCACGCACCCGGAGCCGTACCACATGCGTACGTTGGATCCGCTGCTGGTGATGCTGGGGTGCTATGCGGTTGTGGCGTTGCGCGGAAGAGCGGCGGAAAAGGCAGCGGCGGCGTGGCAGGCGGGCGAGGCAATTGAGGTTGTTGTGCCGGCGTAATTCAGGAGCCGAGAACCTGCTGGTAATACCGCACATAATGCGGCACGACGAGGGTGGAACAGAAGCGGGTTTGCGCGGTGCGGCGGCCTGCGTCGCGCATTTCCGCGAGGCGTTCCGGCTCCCGGAGTAAAGCAAGTGCGCCGGACGCCATGCCGTCCACATCGCCCACGGAGTAAAGCAGGCCGGTGATGCCATCGTCGATGAGTTCCGGGACTCCACCGACGCGGGTTGCGATGGAAGGAACCTTGCAGGCCATGGCCTCAAGCGCGGCCAGGCCGAAGGACTCCAGTTCGCTGGGCATCAGCATGAGGTCGGCGAGGGGCAGCAACTCGTTGACGCGGTCCTGCTTGCCCATGAAGTTAATTTTGTTGTGGATGCCCAGGTCGTGAGCGAGCCACTCCGCCGATGAACGGTCGGGGCCATCGCCCACCAGGACGAGGCGCGCCGGGATCTCACGGACGACTTGCGCAAAGATGCGGACCACATCGAGGACGCGCTTGACAGGCCGGAAGTTGGATAGATGGAGCAGGATTGCTTCGTCTGGGGCGGCCAGGCGCTTGCGGGCCGCAGCGCGAGCGTCTTCGTCGCGGATGGGCGCGTAGACATCGCAGTTGACGAAGTTGGTGACGACCTCAATGCCGCGCGTGACGCCAAAGTGCTCTACGGTTTCATGGCGGAGATAGTTGGAGATGCTGGTGACTCCATCGCTCTCCTGGATGGCGAAGCGCGTGATGGGGAGATAGCTCCGATCGAGGCCTACCAGCGTGATGTCTGTGCCGTGCAGCGTGGTAACGAAGGGCAGACGCCGGCCTTTTGCCGCGAGCATTTGCCGGGCAAGCAGGGCGCTGACGGAATGCGGAATTGCGTAGTGGACATGGAGCAGATCGAGCCCGCAGAACTCCGCGACCTCAGCCATACGCGAGGCAAGCGCCAGGTCGTAGGGGGGGAACTCGAAGAGCGGATAGCTGGAGACCGGAACCTCGTGATAGAAGATGCCTTCATCGCGTCCGCTGAGGCGGAATGGCTGGGAGTAGGAGATGAAGTGGACTTCATGGCCCATAGCGGCCAGTTCAATGCCGAGTTCCGTGGCCACGACGCCGGAACCGCCGTAAGTGGGATAGCAAGTGATGCCGATACGCATGAGGCCTTCTTCGAGTCGAATCTTTTCTGTTGGAACGCCATTGATTAAGACGTTGAGGATGCGCAGAAGATGCAGATACTGTGACAACGGCCAAACATTTGTGGAGCAGAAGTGGCTAGCCTGGTCGCACAGATGGTAGTTGGCAGTCTCTTGTGCAGTGAAGAGAATAAACGGGCGAATGGCAGACTACCAATGGATGCAATCGAATATTGATGTTTCGGCCTTCTATTGCCTATTTCACCGGTCGCGAGCCGGTTATGAGGATGTCCACCAGCCTGCGGGCGCTTTGCTGCCAGCCTGGACCGGACGCGACATGGGAGACGCCGATGAGCGCCCGAAGCAGGTCGAAGGGCTCAAGATCTTTGCGGATGTCGCCGCTCTTGATGGCGTTTTCCACCAGTGCATCGATAGCCCCATGGATCAGGCTGTGAGAGCTCTCATACAGCTTTATTGGGCCACCGATGACGCTGTTCAGCGCTGGAGCGATGATCTGCTTTGCCGCGATGTGGTCGACGAAGAGCAGCATCCAGGCGCGCAATGCGTCGATGGGCGCCATGGTCTGCGAGAATTTGCGCTGCGCTGCGGCCATCTTTTCCACTTCGCCGCGATAGACCGCTTCGATCAGTGCGTCGCGGGTGGGGAAGTGACGGTATAGCGTTCCGGCTCCCACGGCTGCCTGTTTGCCGATGTCGTCGAGGCTGGCGCTGGCGCCAAAGCGGGTAAACGCAACCTTTGCCGCGTCAAGAATGCGCTCGCGATTGCGTAGCGCGTCCGTACGCAGCTTTGGACGCGGCTCTCGCGGGGCGGATTGGGAACGCTTCTTCGCCATTAGGAAAATAATAATGCAACCGGAGACAGTCTCCGATTATCTACTGCTTCGGAGGTCTTATCCGTTTTTATTGGTGGCGGCAGCGATTCGTCAATGCCGGACGGGAACGGTAAGACCATGAAGGAGAGATGGAATGGGGCAGGTGAATCAAGCAGCAAATTTGGCGGGCAGCTTCACGTTTCCCGGCAGTTCATTGAGCGTGAACCGCACGGGCTACGGAGCCATGCAACTTGCAGGCAGGGAGGGAAACAAGCTGGTGTGGGGACCTCCTCGCGATGTGGACGAAGCGATTGCGGTTTTGCGGGAAGCGGTTGCCAGCGGCGTAAACCATATCGATACTTCCGATTTCTATGGTCCTCACGTGACCAACCAGATCATTCACAAGGCGCTGCACCCGTACCCGAAAGACCTGGTGATCGTGACCAAGGTCAGCTCACGTCGCGGCGAGGATGGGACGTGGATTCCGGCGCTCTCACGCGAAGAGCTGACTGCGGCGGTGCACGATAATCTCCGCAACCTTGGGCTGGATGTGCTGGATGTGGTGAATCTGCGCAGCATGTTTAACGTGCATCATCCGGCTGAGGGTTCAATTGAGGAGCCGCTCACAGTTCTCGCCGAGCTTCAGCAAAAGGGGTTGATTCGTCATATCGGGCTGAGCAATGCGACGGCCGCACAGATTGCCGAGGGGCGGCGGATTGTCCCCATTGTCTGCGTGCAGAATCAGTACAACCTGGCACATCGGGCGGACGATGCGCTGGTGGCGGATCTTGCCCGCGACGGCATCGCCTATGTTCCGTTCTTTCCGCTGGGTGGCTTCAGTCCGCTGCAGTCGGACACTTTGTCTACGGTTGCGACGAGGCTCGATGCGACGCCGATGCAGGTTGCACTTGCGTGGCTCCTGCACCGGTCGCCGAACATCCTGGTGATCCCTGGAACGTCTTCGCGGAATCATCTTCGCGAGAATCTGAAGGCGTCGAGCCTGCAGATTCCCGCAGAAGCGCTGGCCGAGTTGGATGCCGTATCCAAATAGGATTCCGTCTCGCGGCATGAGTGGGTGCGGCAATGAGCCAGCAGCGCAACTAGAACGAGACGAGTTCGATTTCAGGGAACTGGCGTAGCTGCTCGAGAGCGAGGCGTTCGGTGTCGCGCGAAGCACGAAGCCGGGTGTGGACGTCTGCCAGGTCCGCATCGTTGTAGCCGGGATGCGTGACAAGTTCCCACGTGCCTCTGGGAAGTTGGCGGAGCAGGGAAGCGATGGTTGCTGCGTTGAGGCTTCCGGTGGCGAGGACGCCGATGGCGCCGGCCGTGGTGGTGAATCCCTCTTCCGCGACGATGCGATGGAAGGACGATTGAAGGCGGCGCAGAAGGCTTACCTGGACGCGACGAAGACGGGGAGCGCCTTGGGTGGCATGCAGGCTCCAGGCGGGTTCAAAGGGATTGCGGACGGTGCGAATTCCGGCTGCTCGCGCCGCTCTCAGCACGGGACGCAGGACGGCGGGAAACATGTGGACATGCTTGTGGGTGTCAATGTGAGTAAGGCGGATTCCGCGGTTTTGCAACAGGGAGATTTGAGCAGCGGCTTCGCCTTCGATTTCCTTGTTCATGGGAGAAGCGGCCATCCGCGGCCAATACCGATGCACTGCGCCGAGGAACGGAATGAGAGAAGGCCGGAAGCGGCCGGTGATTGGATCGGCAAGATTCGGAATCTCCGATTGTGGCGAAAGAACCGGCTCGCCATCGAGCAGAACCACATGGCAGCCGACGCCGAGCGAGGGAGTGGCGAGGGAGATTTCGATGGCGTCGGCGGTGGCCTGAGCGCGGGCCATGAGCGTGGCGCTGGTAAGTAAGCCGGCCTGGTGCAACTCCGCGACGGCGCGATTTACACCGCTGGTCAGGCCGAAGTCGTCCGCGTTGATGATGAGACGTGTCACCGGGTGAGTTTATCAACTCTGCATGGGGCATTGAATTGGCGGATGGGCGAGGTTGGGATTGGGCAAGGTCGCTGGTATGATGGAGGCAGGCCACAATTGCCGTAGCGCCTTTGTGGGCGGTTAGCTCAGTTGGTTAGAGCGCCTGCCTTACAAGCAGGATGTCGGGGGTTCGAGTCCCTCACTGCCCACCAAAAAACTCCTATAGAACAAACATGGCGATGCCGGCGGCGAACATGGCAGCCGTTGTGACTGCTACGGTGATCCAGCCGAGGCGGGAACTGGGCTGGCCCTGCATGAGTTTTTTGTTGCCTGCAACCATGAGGATGGCGACCAGGAGGAACGGCGCCAGCAAGCCGTTGATCACGGCCGTCCAGTAGAGCGCGCTGACGGGATTGATGTGGAGGAAATTCATAGCGACTCCCGCACAGGTTGAGAGCAGGATTACCACATAAAATGCGCGCGCATGCTTCATCTCCCTGCTAAGACCCTGGCGGAACCTAAGCGTTTCTGCGAAGGCGTAGGCTGCCGAGCCAGCCAGCGTGGGGATGGCGAGGAGCCCGACTCCGACAATGCCGACGGTAAACAGGAGTGCGGCGAAATTGCCTGCCAGGGGACGCAGAGCCTCGGCAGCTTGCCTTGAAGTGCTGATGTTGGTGAGGCCATGGCGATTGAGCGTGAGAGCCGTGGTGAGAATGATGAAGAACATGGCTACATTGGAGAAGAACGCGCCTACGCCAACATCGACGTTCCTGAATTCGAGCTCCTTTACCGTCGCTCCTCGACGAAGACGCAGCGAGTGCTTGCCGGCTTCCTTGTCTTCCTCAACCTCTTCACTGGCTTGCCAGAAAAACAGATAGGGACTGATGGTGGTACCCAGAATCGCCACCAGCGTTGCCCAGGCGTCTTTGCCATGCGGCATGGAAGGCATGAGCGTGTCGCGCGCCACCTGGATCCAGTCGGCGCCGACGATAAAGGCAGTGACGGGATAAGCGAAGAGCACGATGACCAGCCATTTGAGCACCATGGCGATGTGCCGATACTGAAGCTGAATCGTGGCCCACGATATGAGGACTGCGAAAACGACAACCCACAGGTGAATATTGATGCCGGTGAGCATATTGGCCGCATCCGCCATGCCGGCCAGGTCGGCGCCAATGTTGATGGTGTTGGCAATGAGCAAGGCGAAGACACCCACCAGCAGGAGCCAGCGCGGAAATCGAAGGCTGAGATTTGCGGCAAGCCCCATTCCTGTGACTTTGCCTATGCGTGCGCACATCATTTGCACGGCGGCCATCAGCGGAAAGGTGAGGAGTGCGGTCCAGAGAAGCGAGGTGCCGAACTGCGCGCCGGCTATGGAATAGGTGGCAATTCCGGACGGGTCATCGTCGGCAGCTCCGGTGATGATGCCCGGGCCGAGAGACCCCAGGAGCATCCGCATCCATGAAGTTTGGGAAGGTTTGCGCAAAGGGAGTACGGATTGCTCGGGAGACATCGCAACACCACCGCCTGATGAGAAATAACAGCTCCTGGTAAACGGGTATGATGCGCAATGTGATGGCGGCGTTGAGAGAAATGAATCCTGGAAGTTACATGTGGGGTCGCAGGGCTCGCGGGAGGCTCGAAAGGAATTGGTTGAGGCGTGCGCAGGCGGGATTAAGCCTCATGATTTCGCAGGTCCTCATAAGCGATGGATCCTGGGCACCCGGAGTATACAAAGAGAGTTGGAAATCATTTGTGTCCGTTGGTAGGATTTGGACTGGTCTCGCATTCCGGGCGCGAGAGATGCCAGCGCGTGATTGGCCGTACATTGCGGCTCCGGCAGATTTTACCCGCACGATTGAGTCGACTCTTCCATAAAAAATGAGGAATTGCACATGCCACAATTCAATGCAACGGGTCGCCGTTTTTCATTTCGCGCCGGACTTTCGCTCACATCCTGCCTGGTGATTTGCCTGCTTCAAATCACTGTCGTTGCGCAGCCGCCGTCTCACCTCAGCCGCGACGTGCGCGACTATCTTGTTGCGGGATCGCGCATAACCGCTGCTCCCGCCGACAAGCGTGTTGCGGCAGCACTCAAGCAGGTTTCTACGGAGCGAATCCGCGCGAATATTTCCGCATTGGTGAACTTCGTGAACCGCAGCACGGTCTCAAGTACGGAGACCGATCTGACTGCGGGAACGGGTGTTCTGGCTGCATCGGACTGGATCAAAGATCAATTCGAAAGCTATAGCAAGGCGTGCGGGGACTGTATGGAGGTGAAGGAGGATGCCTTTGTGGAACAACCTCCTGCAGGCACCGCTGCGGCTCGCGCCCGCATTACAAAGCCCACGCCGATTCGTAACGTGTATGCCATTCTGCGCGGCACTGATCCGGCGCAGTCCAAACGCATGTACCTGGTCACGGGACACTATGATTCGCGGGAGACCGATGTGATGGAAACCCACGCAGCCGCTCCGGGCGCGAATGACGATGCCAGCGGAGTTGCCGTGAGTCTTGAGTCCGCACGCATTCTGAGCCAGTACAAGTTTCCCGCAACCATCGTTTTTGTCTGCGTCGCCGGAGAAGAGCAGGGGCTGAACGGAAGCCGGCATCTTGCGAAGCTCGCCAAAGAAGAGGGCTGGCAACTCGAAGGCGTTTTGAACAACGATATTGTTGGCGGAGATACCACTCCGGGCGAAACATTGCAGAATAAATCGTTGGTGCGCGTCTTCTCGCAGGGCATTCTACCTTCCGCGCCGCCTGAAGTGATTGCACAACAACTCTCTCTCGGGATGGAGAACGATACCCCTTCCCGCGAACTGGCGCGCGAGGTTCTTGCAGTCAGTCGCACGTACTTCTCACCCTCCGTTTCAACTGCCGCACCTGCGCCATGGAAGCCGTCTGAGCCGGTAATGGAAATGAGGCTCGATCGCTATCTTCGTGGTGGAGACCACAGTTCTTTCAGTGCCGAGGGATTCCCGGCGGTGCGCTTTACCGAGTGGCGAGAGAATTTCAACCACCAGCATCAGCACGTCCGGATGGAGGGGGGCGTCGAGTACGGAGACCTGCTGAAGTTCGATGATTTTCAGTATATCGCACAGGTTGCGCGCCTCAACATGGCCACATTGGCAACGCTTGCTTCGTCCCCCGGCGTGCCGCAGAACGTTCGTGTGGTTACGAGCAATCTGGATAACAACACGACGCTGAAGTGGGATCCGCCGACCGCTGGGGCCGACTCAATCCAGTATCAAATTGTCTGGCGCGAGACGGCCGCTTCCGATTGGCAGTTCTCGACGGACGCCGCAAAGTACGGCGCGAAGGCGGGGAACAATTCTGTCACGTTGCCTGTGTCGAAAGACAACGTGTTCTTCGGCGTAAGGGCATGCGATGCAGCCGGGCATTGCAGTCAGGCAGTTGCGCCGGTGCCGGAACGTCGCTTGTGAATTCTATCTGGCTCCTCGCGCTTCAAAATGGGCTTCAATTTCTTCCAGCGTCTTCCCCTTGGTTTCAGGCAGCAGGAAGACCGCGACGAGGAAGTAGATGACGGTGAAGCCGGCGAATAGGAAAAACATGGACGAGTATCCGTATTTGCTTACGAAGGGCAGGAAGATGCCGGCCAGCGTGGTGGAGACGAGTTGGTTGATGACCAGCGCGATGCTCATGCCGTTCGATCGAATGCGGGTGGGCATAAGTTCAGAGAGCGCAAGCCAGACGCACACGCCGGGACCGAAGGCGAAGAAGGCCATGAATGCGTAGAGGCCGAAGGCGACACGCCAGCCGTGGCTCGCGTCAGGAACGCTGCCAACCAGGGCTTTCTCAATTTTGAGCGGCGCGGTGCGTGCGGCGTCGAGATCGGCAAATGGATTCTTGAAGAAGGCTTCAACGCTATTTGCCGGAACGCAGCTTGCGCGGGTGATGTGGATGGGGGCGGCGCCTGCATCGTCAGAGCGCACATAGCTGGTTGAAGCTGTGAAATCGCCGTACGAATAGATGATGGCGAACGAGGCGCGACCGCTGTTGATGTCCGTGCCGGTGTAGCCGCTGGCGCTTAGCAGCCTGGAGGCTTCGGCGGGATCGAATCGGATGGTGAGTTCTTGATTTGGCTCTACCGCCGACTGGATCAGGCTGCGGGAATCGACGTTCAGCTTTTCTGTAGTCAGAAACATCAGGCCGACGGCAGTGAGGGAAACGATGATTCCGCTGGTGCCGAGCGTGAGCAGGAACTTGCGCCCCTTGCGGTCGACCAGCGTGACGCCCACCATGGTCATGACGAAATTGACGACCGTGAAAATCACGTATCCCCAATGCGCCTGCAGGTCGGAGAGGCCGCTTTGCAGCAGAATGCCGGTGTTGTAGCCAATGATGGAATTGATGCCGGTGGCGGTGTTGCAGGAAAGGATGATGCAGGCCAGCAGAAAGGGGATGACGTATTTGCGGCGCAGCAAGGTGTCCTTGAACTTCTCGCCGGTCTGTTTGTTTGGCGATTTGGACGCCTCGGCTAGATGCGCGGTCTCTTTCATCTCCTGTAATTCAAGATCGGCCTGTTGCGGCAAGCGCGAGCGGAGAAGCGCGGCAAGGGCGTGCGCTTCCTTGCCCTTGCGGAAGAGCCAACGTGGAGACTCGGTAACGAGCAGGCTACCGATGACAAACAGAACGCCGGGAGGCAGCGAAACCCAGAAGATTCTGCGCCAGGCAAGATCCTTGAAAGCCAAAAGGTCCGCGGCGTTTCCAACGGCGGCCACGGCTGCAACCTTGTAGCTGTAATACATGCCCACCAGCGCCGCGGCGACGATGCCGAGGGTGAGAAGCCACTGGAAGATCCCCGTCCCCTTGCCGCGATTGGATGCCGAGAGACACTCTGCGAGATAGAGCGGAACCACGATGCCGATGAAACCGCCGCTCATGCCCTGCAACAGCCGACCGAAGAACAGTGGCCCATAGCCGTGCGAGAGAGCAATGACTGGGATGCTGACAACAAAGGTAAGGCCGCTGAGGACCATCAGCGGCTTGCGTCCGATCCAGTCCGCGATCATGCCGGCAAAGAGCGTGGAAAAGACGCTGCCCAGCAGGACGGCCGCCACAATCACAGAGAGCTGCGCCTGCGTGAGGCCGGAGGTTGCTTCGAGGTACGGGTATGCGCCGCCGATGATGCCTACATCAATGCCGTAAAGCAGTCCGCCGAGGCCCGCAACCAGCAGCAGAAACATGTTGTAGCCGCGCTTGCTTGAGGCGGCCGGCAAGGTGCTCGAATTGGTGGACCGGATGGAGTCTGCTGTCATTGGGTTGAGCCTTTGCCTGAATTCTGGTTCCGCTACGGGAGTGTTTTCAGTCTACAATGAGCGAATCGAACAGATACGCTCAATTTTATGATCTTTTTTGAGAGACAGAGAATACTTTGAGCCAATTATCTGAACCGCATCAAGTTTGTCCGTTGTTCCGGCTCTCCAAGTTTTGCAGGTCGATGCCGAGCTGCTGGCATTTCTTGTACAGATGGCTTCGTTCCAATCCAAGGGCGCGGGCAGTTTGCGTGATGTTGCGGTTGTGCCGGTCGAGCTCGTTCAGAACCTGCGCCCGTTCAAAGGCTAAAACGCGCTCGGAAAGCGGGCCGGATGAGTCGGACGTCAGGGAAATTGGATTGGACCGACCTGGCGGATGGCCGGTGCGCGCGGAGGGAAGAGCGAGTTGCACGGCGGCTTCGTCGACTGTCGTATCAGCGAGCAGAAGCAGCCGCTCTACAACATTGCGCAGTTCGCGGATATTGCCGGGCCAACCGTATTGCTTGAGGGCGTCGATGGCGGAATCGGTGAAGGGAACGGGCTTCCACCCGTTCTGGGCGCTGACCTGGCGGGCAAAGTGTTCGACGAGTGCGGGCAGGTCTTCAGGGCGCTGGCGCAGGGGCGGTAACTCGACCGGGAAGACGACGACGCGATGATAGAGATCGCGACGGAAGGCGCCAGACTCGACCAGCGCATCGAGGTTGCGATGTGTGGCGACTATGACGCGGACGTCAACGGTAGTGGGCTTGTCGGAGCCGATGCGCTCGACTTCGCCTTCTTCTAAAACACGAAGCAGTTTGGCTTGCATGGCCGTGGGCATGTCGCCAATTTCATCCAGGAATAGCGTTCCGCGGTGAGCCTGCTCGAATTTGCCGGTATGGCGTTGCGCCGCGCCGGTAAAGGACCCTTTCTCGTGGCCGAAGAGCTCGCTCTCAATCAGTTCCGCGGGAACGGCCGCGCAGTTGAGAGTCACAAAAGGGCCGTTCGCGCGATGGCTTTTCTCATGGAGCGTGCGCGCGACGAGCTCCTTGCCGGTTCCGGTTTCGCCATAGATGCAGACGCGGGCCTCGCTGGCAGCGACGCGCTCAATCTGCGCCATCACACGCCGCATGGTTTCGCCTTGAAAGACGAGCGTGTGCTTCCCGACGCGGATGCGCAGGTCCTGATTTTCGGATTCCAGGCGCGTGAGCTTCAGGGCATTTTCAACGGTGACGAGAAGCTTTTCGGTGGAGAGCGGCTTCTCTAGAAAGTCCAACGCACCGAGGCGTGTGGCTCGGACGGCCATCTCGATGTGGGCCTGGCCGCTCATCATCACAACGGGGGCCGTGACGCCGGCGGTCTTCAAGTCTTCAAGCAGGGCAAGCCCATCGCGGCGAGGCATGACAACGTCGCTGAGGATGAGGTCGAAGGGCTGAGTGCGGGCTAGCTCGAGCGCGCGCGCGGCATTGTCGCAAACCACGGCTTCGTGCCCGGCGAGACGGAAGGCGCGAGCGAGCGAGGCCAGGGTATTGGCTTCGTCATCGACGATGAGGATGTGGGCTTTGGTGCTCATAAGACAGTCATCAGTTCTCAGTTGTCAGTTAAAAGCTAAACCTCAAGGCTACTTTTCGGCAGCGTGATGACAAAGGTAGCACCACCGGCGGGCCGGCTCTCAACGGCGATGGTTCCGGAGTGGTCAGCGATGACGGATTGCACGATGGCGAGGCCGAGGCCAGTACCGTGCTGCTTGGTGGTGTAGTAGGGGGTGAAGAGCCGCTCGCACTCTTCAGGCGTGAGGCCAGCGCCCGTATCTGAGACGCGGATTTCGATGTGATTGGCGAGTGGGTTGGCGGAGAGGGTGAGGGTCCCGCCGTCGGGCATGGCGTCCATGGCGTTGAGGACGAGGTTGCTGAGTGCCCGATGCAACAGCTCCGGATCGACATGGAGCGGCATGGGCTCAGGCGAGACGTCTAGCTCGAAGCGGATGGGCTGCGGGACTGGATTGGAGGTTGCGGCCGTTGTCTCGTAGAGCGAGCGCACGCGCTCGATGACACCTTTGGCGTCGACGTGTTCCAGTTCTGGCTTGGGCATTTTGCTGAAATCGCTGAAGCGCGAAATGATGGTCTTCAGGTTGGCGATTTCCATGCCCAGGGTCCGCGTGCTCTCGTTGAAGACTTCATCAAATTCATTCGGCGGAAGCGCGCGGGCTCGGACGAGATTTTCGACCGTAAGCTGCAAGGGGAATAGCGGATTCTTCAATTCGTGAGCGAGCCGGCGCGCAAGTTCGCGCCAGGCGGCAACGCGCTCGGTTTGGATAAGCTGTTCGCGCTGGCTCGTTAGCTGAGCGGTCATGTGATTGAAGCTGCGCGCGAGTTGGCCGACTTCATCACGGCTGCGTTCCGGGACATGCGTTTCCCAGTTTCCGGCGGCAACTTGTTCCGCGGCGCGGGCGAGTTGCTCGATGGGCCGGGAGACTCTGGCGGCGATCCAAAGGCTGCAAATAATGGCGAAGAGGATGCCCCCAGCCGCAACTCCGTATGCGATGGCGCGGATATGCTGCTGAGCTTCGACCATGCCGCCACGCGAGATGGAGACCGTGAGGACGGCGAGCACGGTGCCGGATTCAGATTTGAGAGGGATGGCGGTGGCGTTGACCGAGTCTTCGCGGTGGTCAGTGAGGTAGAGGATGGAACTGGCGGGCAGGCCGGTTTTGCGGGCGGAGTCGATGAGGGATTGATAACGAGCCGCGGCGGTGACGGGGCCGGTGGCGCTGAGGAGCCGCGCGGGATCAAATGCGGCGAAATTGGCAGACGGAACTGTCGAAGGATCCGTGCCTGGAGATGGATTGGCGCCGGCGTCACTGTATAGGCTAATCTGCATGCCGGGCGCTGCCGGAAGGTCGGCAAGGAAGCTTTGATCGAGGCGCTTGCCACCGACCAGATGCACCGCTGGCTCGGCACCGCGAATGGGGCGAGCGGCAAACAGGCCGAGGGCTGATGCGCCATTGGGAAGGTCTTCGCGCTTGAGAAACGTGGTTGTGGTTAGCTCGGCTGCAGGTTCGGGATAGCCAAAGCGCGCGGGCCATTGCGCGGAGCTCACGACATTACCGTCAGCCCCGACGATCTCAAGGAAGTCGAGCTGCGCATCCTGGGCAAGCGTCTGCGCTTCCGTGAGATACGGAGCCGCGTCGCCGGATTGAACTATCTCGAACGCCATGGCGCGAACGTGCTCGCTGGCTGCAATGTGGTCAACGGCTGCTGCAACTTCGGCGGAACGATGCTGGAATTCGCGCTGAAACTGGCTGACGAACAGTGCGGTCTCCTGCTGGTCGCGTTGCTCAAAGACGAGCCGGATGCGGACGAGGACGGTCCACGCAACGGCGGCCACGGCGGCAGCGACGGTGAGCGAGAAGAGCAGCAGCAGTTTCTGGCGAAGATTCATTCTGCGTCTCTCATTGTGCGTCCTGAAGCGAGACATCGGCCAGAAGGGGCCACCCACTAGCGCTGAGGCGGAGGTCGCGGACACGGCCACTTACGGCGTAGGCGCGGGGGAGATAGAGCAGCGGAATCAGGGTGTGGGTCTCAAGGAACTCATGTTCCGTTTTGTAGAGACCGGCGGGTGTGTTTTCGATGACCGGGGTTGATACGCCCACACTGCGCAGCATGGATTCAAGCGAGGACTGTGGCTGGCTGGAGGCTAGGGTGAGCTGAATCAGGGCAAGATCCTTATGCTGTGCGGTTGCGGCGTTGGCGACCTGCACATTGAATCCGGCCTCGTGGAGATTAAGGGCGAGGCGCTGCGCGGCCAACTGCATGGTGGCGCTGTTATCCGCAGCCAACGTGAGAGCGGGAGTAGCGAGGCCGCCGCGCATTTCGTGCGCCTTGTTCAGATCGCGTTCTATCGGGAAGAGAAACGAGTAGCCGGTAAGCGCGGAGGGCAACAGGCTGGCTGTAACCTCGCCCTGCTTCTGAAAAATGACGTTGGAGAGGGCGCTGCGATCGACGGCGAGGGCAATGGCGCCACGGATGTTGGGGTTAGAGAGCAGGCTGGAGTCGGCGACCGCGAGCGCAAGAAGCGTGACCGGTGGCGAGGTGAGGAGCGTGAGATGCTGCTGCTGCGCGACGCGGAGTTGTTCGGCAGGAACTTCAACTATGTCGGCGCGGCCTACGGAAAGATCGAGCCATTGGTCGTGGATGGATTTGTGGCTGAAGATCTCAATCTTGTCGACGAAGGGGCGGCCCTGCCATGAACCTTCGTTGGCCTCAAAGGTCTCTGCGCCGTTTTGGAGCCCGACGAAATGAAATGGACCAGTGCCAACAGAGCCGGGCAGAGCTTTGCCCTCTTCCGACTCAGCTTGGCCAATCAAATAGCCGTTGCCTGACAGTAGAGCAGGAAGGTTGGGCATGGGCGAGTCGCTGGTAAAGACTATTGAAGTGCCCACTGCATGGACCGTGGTCCAAGGGCATCCAGCATCGGCGCGGCAGCTTCCGGACAAGGACAGCACTACCGTCGAGGGTTTCAGCGGCCAGCCGCTGTGGAATTGCACATTGGGCCGTAGCCAGAATTGCCAGCGATGATTGTCGTTCTGAGTTTCCCAGCGCACGGCCAGAGCCGGAATTGCAGTTCCGTTGGAATCCATGCGAGTCAGTCCGTCATGCACGAGACTCCAGGCAATGCCGTCCGGTACTTTCCAAGGGTCGCCTTCAACCTCGATGCGCAGCGTACCGCCATAGTGAGGGCGGGTGCGTGCGGCGGCCGGCAGCACCGCCAGGGCGATGAGACAACTAATTACAACTTGCCGTAACACGGTCCACCTCATATTGTTCTGCTTGGCCTACAGGGGCCTGCATGCGCACCACAGCCATAACGCTCTTGCCTTCAGGTTCGGTCCAACTTGCAGTCACAGTTCCACCCATCGCGAGCGCGGCGCTGGCGGGGATCGCCTCCTGCGCGGGCAGTTCGTAGGCGCGGAGGCTGTCGCTCGTGGCTGCTCCTGAGCCGGACGCGACGACTTGCATGCCGGTACCGCAGCCTGAGTGGAGAACCGCAAAGTCGCTGCCCCAGTCGCGTGTGCCGGTTACTGTCCTGAGCTTGCCGTTCTCCAGCGTTTGAATCTTGCCGTCAATGCCGCCAGCGAGCAGAGGCATAGTTGCGGCTGAGCGCACCAACTGGGTGGCAACATAGAACGGAGGTAGGTCTACGCCAGAGGAGCCATTGATAACTCCTGTGAAGTAATTGCGTGCTGCGTTGTAGAAGGCCTTGATGGGAGTAACGCCGATGTTCATTTGCGTGGCGGCCTGGGCCTCCGTTCCTGTCTGCATCACGGGCGGTTGGACGATTGTCCAGGGATCGTCGCTCTCGCGGCAATGAACGCTCCAATCCGCAGGCGGTGAGGCG
>Ga0302276_10001205_pt1 | contig 23323 bp, 20 predicted proteins | sample III_Bog_N2_3_FD_198768 | JGI IMG/M metagenome (GOLD analysis project Ga0302276, IMG submission 198768) | Peat permafrost microbial communities from Stordalen Mire near Abisko, Sweden - III_Bog_N2_3 | ecosystem: Environmental > Terrestrial > Soil > Wetlands > Peat | place: Sweden: Abisko...
GAATACTTCTGCATGATGACCATGTCCGAGTTGTTCACCGTGGCGATGGTCAGGGGTGCTTTGCCGGCGGCCAGTCCAGCCGCGCAGACGACTGCGAATGAAATCGCAGTCAGTACAGATTTCTTCATACCTTCCTCCAGGGAATGTAGCGTTGAATATCTGGAAAATAAGCTGTCAACAGCGGGATAAATAGAAGTATGGGAGGGTTCCCGGAGGAGCGAAATAGTACTGCAGTACTAATTTGGTCCTAATTCCAGTACTAATCGGCCGACAGTCAAAGACCCAACATCGCGCGTTTTTCACCAGCGGGCGCCAGCAGGTTCCATGGGCCGTCTGGAACCTCGTATCGGCGCCCCATGGGCCTCGTCCAGGGCTCAGTCTGCGGCCTGGGCCCGGTCACTGTAATGCAGGGCGTACTGCATGACCTTGATCCGGTTGTGCTCGCCCAGCTTGTTGTAGATGGTGTAGACATAGTTCTTCACGGTCTGCTCGCTGAGGAACAGCTGCGCACCGATGCTGGCGTTGTCGAAGCCCTTGCCGATCAGCAGCAGGATCTCCCGCTCGCGGCGCCCCAGCTCGGCCAGGGCCGGCTGGGCCACGCCGGCCGGCGCCGGGGCCGGGACGCCCGCCGTGGCTTCCGGCAGCACCGCCCCGTGCTGCACCAGCTTGATCATCACCGAGGGCGACAGCTGCACAGCCCCGGACAGGGCCGCCCGCAGCGAAGCGGCCAGCTTCGCGAACGGCACGTCCTTGAGCATGTAGCCCATGGCCCCGGCCTTGAGCGCATCAATGATATATTCATCGTCGTCAAAGGTGGTAAGCACGATGATCCGGATCTCCGGGAACTCGCCGTGGATGATCCGGGTGGCCTGCACCCCGTCCATGCCGGGCATGCGGACATCCATGAGGATGATCTCCGGCTGCTCGGCGCGGGCGAAGGCGATGGCTTCCTGGCCGTTGGTGACCGTGCCCACCACGTTGAAGTCCCTGGCCCGGAATTCCAGGACCGTCTTCAAGTTCTCGGCGAAAAGGGCCTGGTCATCGACGATGAGTATTCTATTCTTCTTCATGGCGGGTGGGGGTCCAGTCGCATGCATCCATCAGGCCCAGGGCGCACGGAGGGCCCCGGCCTGGCCAGCGGAACCAGAAGCTGGGTAAATTGAAAAATGGAAGGATCTGGGGAAGGGTAAAGAATTGCACCCTTCTTCCACAAGTCAAGTTCTTCCGGCGGGGCGGCCGGGCACGGATGTGCACCGGACCGGGGCCAGGATCGCCTAGGATGGATCCAGGATGGATCATGCTGACAGAACCAGCGACCGATGAGGTCGGGGCGCCGCCCCGCACAACCCTGGGGCACGACCCAGTGCTCAGGCTGCTCATCCGCTACTCGGTGCCGGCGATCACCGCCACGGCGGCGGCCTCGCTCTACAACATCATCGACCGGGTGTTCATCGGCCACGGGGTGGGCCCCATGGCCATCTCCGGGCTGGCCCTCACCTTTCCGTTCATGAACCTGGCCGCGGCCTGCGGCGCCCTGGTGGGGGTGGGCGCGGCGGCCCTGGTCTCCATCCGCCTGGGCGAACAGGACCAGGCGGCGGCCAACCATATCCTCGGCAACGCCATCTTCCTGAACCTGCTGATCGGGACCTGCTTTTCGGGGGTCGGCCTGCTCTTCCTGGACCGCATCCTGGCCGGGATGGGCGCCAGCCGGGCCACGCTGCCCTTCGCCCGTTCCTTCATGCAGGTGATCCTGCTGGGCAACGTATTCCAGCACATGTACCTGGGGCTGAACAGCATCATGCGGGCTTCGGGCCGTCCGCACCGGGCCATGGGCACCACCCTGCTGACCGTGGGGGTGAACCTGGTCCTGGCGCCCCTGTTCATCTTCGGCTTCGGCTGGGGGATCCGCGGGGCCGCCCTGGCCACGGTCAGCGCCCAGATCGTGGGCACCCTGGTCGCCTTCCTGTCGTTCACCCGGGGGCACAGCCAGGTGGTGTTCATCCCGGCCTGCCTGCGGCCCCAGGCGCGGGTGATCCGCGATATCTTCGCCATCGGCATGTCCAGCTTCGTCATGCTGTTCTGTTCCAGCATCGTCATCACCCTGTTCAACCTCCGGCTGGAGCGCTATGGCGGCGACTATGCCATCGGCGCCTTCGGGATCATCAACGCCATGACCAACCTGTTCGTGATGATCATCATCGGGGTGAACATGGGCATGCAGCCCATCGCCGGCTTCAACTTCGGCGCCCGCCAGTACGCGCGGGTCACCGAGGTGTTCGGCTGGGCCGTGGCCATCGCCAGCGGGGTGGCCACCCTGGGCTTCCTGCTGGGCGAGGTCTGCCCGCTGGCCGTGGCCCGGCTGTTCACCCATGACCCTCGGCTGCTGGTCCAGGCCGTCCGGGGCATGCGCCTGGCCTTCGCCACCTTCCCGGTCATCGGTTTCCAGATGGTGACCTCCAGCTACTTCCAGTCCATGGGGCGGGCCAAGGTCTCCATCTTCATGGCGCTGTCCCGGCAGGTGCTGTTCCTGATCCCCTTCCTGCTGCTGCTCCCGCTCTGGCTCGGGCTGGACGGGGTATGGGCGGCCGAGCCGGTGGCGGACCTGGTCTCGTTCCTGGTGGCGCTCCAGTTCTTCCGCACCCAGGGCCGGCGGTTTCCGGTGGCGGGTTAGGAGCGGGCGTCCCCTTACCGCGCCGCGCTGGACCCGCGCTCCACCAGGTCGCCGCGCAGCACCAGCTGGCGGGTGACCTTGTCCGGGGCGGCGATGCGCTGCAGCAGCAGATCGATGGCCTCCCGGCCGATCTCGTAGGTGGGCTGGGCCACCACGGTGAGGCCCGGATGCATGAGCGAGGTCCAGGGCATGTTGTCGAAGCCCGCCACGGCGATGTCCTGGGGCACCACCAGCCGGGTGGTCTGCAGGGCCTCGGTGATGCCCAGCAGGATCAGGCCGCTGCTGCCGATGACCGCCTGGGGCAGCGGCGACTGCTGCAGCACCGCCATGACGGCGGTCCGGGCATGGTCGGCCATGGGCTTCACGCCCTGGGCCTGGACCGGCAGGTGGTGGCTGGCCATGGCGGCCTGGTGCCCCTCCAGCCGCTGCCGCCCGGTGGCGCTCTCGGCGCCGTACACGAACACGATCCGTTCGTGGCCGTTGCCGATCAGATGTTCGGTGAGCCGGAAGGCGGCGTCGAAGTTGTCCAGCAGCACGGCGTCGGCCTGGATGCCGCGCTCGAACCGGTCCACCAGCACCACCGGAAAACTGAAGTCGCCGGGGGTGAACCGGGACAGCAGCCGCAGCGAGGGCGACAGGATCACCCCGCAGACTTTTTCGTCGGCCATGAGGTTCAGGTAGGTGGCCTCCCGTTCCGGATCCTCGTCGGTGTTGCAGAGAATCACGCTCATCTGGTGGGCGAAGGCCACTTCCTCCACGGCCCGGCTCACCTCCGTGAAGAAGGAGTTGCGGATGTCGGAAACCAGCAGCCCGATGGTGTCGGACCGGCGCGAACGCAGCCGCCGCGCGGCCAGATCAGGACGGTAGTCCAGGGCCTTGACCGCCTCCATGACCCGCAGCCGGGTGGGTTCCCGCACCACGGGCAGGCCCGCCAGCACGCGGGACACGGAAGCCACGGAAACGCCCGCCAGTTTGGCAACATCCTTGATCTTGACCAATGGAAAACTCCAATGTATTCGAATACATTCCAGAAAAGGAAGCCGGGTGAACGCGCACACCAAGGGTTGTCCTAGAGTAGCTCATAAATTTCAAAGCAACACCAGCATCGCGTGAAAACGCAGGCAGGACGTGGGAACGCGGCACATTGCCGGTCCCTCGCCGCGCAGGCCGCGGTTCCGCCCGGGTTCTCCGCCCCGGGCCTCGGCGGGGCGCGGTTCCGCCTCGCCGGCCGGAACCAGAATTCGGTATTTTCCATTCATTTGTCATATGCCACAAGGATTTCATGGAATATCGAAAATTCCAGAAAAGGAAGTTGACAGGTTTTTTTGTAATCGTTTACTGTTAATACACTCTTTGAACAACCCTATATCCACTTCAACTTCCACATCTCAATGGAGAAATGAGAGATGAGAGAAAAGATCCAGCAACTCGGAGGGTTCTTGGCCGGCATGGTCATCCCCAACATCGGCGCGTTCATCGCGTGGGGCCTCATCACCGCCCTGTTCATACCCACGGGGTGGGTGCCCAGCGCCCACTTCGCCAAGCTCGTGGGCCCGATGATCATCTACCTTCTGCCCCTGCTCATCGGCTACACCGGCGGCAAGATGGTGCACGGTGTGCGCGGCGGCGTGGTCGGCGCGGCCGTGACCATGGGCGTGATCGTCGGTAGCGACATCCCCATGTTCCTGGGCGGCATGATCATGGGCCCGGTGGGCGGCTACTGCATGAAGAAGGTCGATGACATGCTCGAAGACCACGTCCCCGTGGGCTTCGAGATGCTGGTCAACAACTTCTCCGCCGGCTTCCTGATCACCATCCTGGTGCTCGTCGCCATGCAGGTCGTCAGCCCCGTGGTCACCGGCGTGAGCAACAAGGCCGGCATGATCGTGGACATGCTGATCAAGGCCCGGCTGCTGCCGCTGGCCGCGATCATCATCGAGCCCGCCAAGATCCTGTTCCTGAACAATGCCCTCAACCACGGTGTGCTCGCGCCCCTGGGCGTGGTCGCCGCCAAGAACACCGGCCATGCCGTGCACTTCCTGCTCGAGACCAACCCCGGCCCCGGCCTGGGCCTGCTCTGCGCCTTCTTCTTCGTCGGCAAGGGCATGCTCAAGCAGTCCGCTCCGGGCGCGATGGTCATCCACTTCCTGGGCGGCATCCACGAGATCTACTTCCCCTACGTCCTGGCCCACCCGGTCATGCTCCTGTCCATGATCTGCGGCGGCTTCTGCGCCGACCTCTGGTTCGTGATCAGCGGCGCCGGCCTGGTCGCGACCCCTTCCCCCGGGTCCATCTTCGCCTACCTGGCCGTGATCCCTCCCGGCCAGCACTTCCAGGTCCTCACCGGCGTGGCCATCGGCGCGGTGGTCACCTTCCTGGTGGGCTCCTTCATCCTGAAGCTTTATCCTGTGCGTGACGAAGAAGAAGCGGAGTAGTCTCTGCTGTGCCAAGCGGCGGCCCCATGGCCGCCGGTTGAAAATGTCATACCGAGCTTGAACCTGGCAGGTGCGGCGAACCTTTTGGTAAACGATTACCTGTTCCCGCACCTGCCTTTTTTCCCCTGGGGGGCTTCCATGCCTAACTCCATTCCTGCCAAAGACGTCAAAACCATCCTCTTCGCCTGCGAAGCGGGCATGGGTTCCAGCCTGATGGGCGTGAACTCGCTCAAGAAGAAGCTGAAGGCAGCAAAGGTGGAAGGCGTCGAAGTCAAGCACCTGCCCGCCCGGGAAATCCCCGCAACCGCCCAGATCGTCGTGGTGCACAAGAACCTGGCGGACGTGGTCCGGACCAAGGCGCCCAACGCCGTGGTGGTGACCTTCAAGACCTTCCTGAACGACCCCGCCTTCGACACGCTGGTCCAGTCGCTGGCTGACCAGACCGACATCGTCGCGTCCATCTAGGCGGGACGTTCCATGCCCATCATCTCCGAAGACCTCATCGCGCTCGGCGTCACCGTCGCCTCCAAGGAGGAAGCTGTTCGACTGGCTGGCGACCTGCTGGTCCGGGCCGGACGCGTGCTGCCCGCCTACGTGGACAGCATGCTGCAGAAGGAGCAGTCCGAAAGCGTCACCTACATCGGGGCGGGCGTGGCCATTCCCCATTGCATGGACGCCGACCGGGTGCACGTCCTGCAGAACGGGGTCTCCCTGGTCCAGCTGGCCCGGGGCGTGGCCTGGTACGAAGGTGAAGAGGCCAATCTGGTGTTCGGCATCGCCGGCAAGGACGGCGACGAGCACCTGCAGGTGATGGCGGCCCTGACCGAGGCGGTCTCGGACGAGGACAGCCTGGCCACCCTGCTGAGCACCAAGGACCCGCGGGTGATCCTGGGCATCCTGAACGGCACCAGCGATGTGTTGCCGGCGCCGCCGGCGCCGGCGCCGGCCGAGCCGGAACCCGCAACCGAGGCGACGCTCCGGCTGGAGCTGGTGGTCCAGAACCAGACTGGCCTGCATGCCCGTCCGGCCACCGTGCTGGTGGGCCTGGCCAAGCAGTTCCAGGCGGACCTGCGCATCCTGTGCCACCAGAAGCGGGCCAACGCCAAGAGCATGACCTCGGTGCTGACCCTGGGCGCCGGCTTCGGCGCGGCGATCACCCTGGAAGCCCGGGGTACGGACGCGGAGCAGGCCCTGGCCGCGCTCGGCCAGGCCATCCGCACCGGCCTGGGCGAGGCCATCGGCGCCCCCGCCGCCGGCGCGCCAGCGGCCGCGGCCGCGGAACGGCCCAGGCCGGTCCAGGTGGTGGAGCCGCAGGGTCCGGGCAGCGGCCTGGGCAGCGGCCTGGGCAGCGGTTTGATCAGGGGCATCGGCGCCGCGCCCGGCATCGCCGTGGGCCCGGTGTTCCACTACCGCACCGTGGACGTGCTGAGCTACGACAATCTCGACGGCGGCGGCCAGATGGCCTTCGCCGAAGCCCTGACCCAGGCCAGGACCCAGCTGCGCACCCTGCACCGGCAGATGTGCGAGCGCCGTCTGGACGCCGAGGCGGCCATCTTCGAGGCCCACGCGGAGTTCCTGGAGGACGAGGAACTGATCGAGCAGGTGGAGGCCGGCATGAAAGCCGGCCAGACTGCCGCCCGGGCCTGGAAGACCACCGTGGAGACCCAGGCCGAAGCCATCGCCAGCTGCGCCGATCCCCTGCTCGCGGCCCGGGCCGATGATCTGCGCGACGTGGGCCGGAGGGTGCTGCGGCTGGTGCTGGGCATCCCGGAAAAGGGCCTGTCCCTGCCCGAAACCCCGGTGGTGATCGTGGCCCGGGATCTGTCCCCCTCCGACACCGCCGCCTTCGACCCCGAGCGGGTGCGCGGCTTCGTCATCGTCGAGGGCGGTCCCACCGCCCACATCGCCATCCTGGCCCGGGCCCTGGGCCTGCCGGCCATCGTCAGCGCCGGCGAGCGGATCCTGGCCCTGGAGGAGGCCACGCCGGTCATCCTGGACGGCAATGACGGCACCCTGAGCGTGAACCCCGCCCCGGACCGGTTCCGCGCCGCCGCCGAGGCCCAGGCCGCCTGGCTGGAGCGCCGCCGGGTCGCCCAGGAGCAGGCGGCCCTGCCCGCCGCCACCGTGGACGGCCACCACGTGGATGTCACCGGCAACGCCGGCAGCCACCAGAACGCCATCGACGCCATGAAGATGAGCGCCCAGGGCATCGGCCTGCTGCGCACCGAGTTCCTGTTCCTGGACCGGGCCACCGCGCCCAGCGAGGACGAGCAGTACGCCGTGTACCGGGCCATCGCCGAGACCATGCGCGGATTGCCGGTGATCGTCCGGACCCTGGACATCGGCGGCGACAAGCCGGTGGCCTACATCCGTCAGAAGCCCGAGGCCAACCCGTTCCTGGGCGAGCGCGGGGTGCGCCTCTGCCTGTCCCATCCGGACCTGTTCCGCAAGCAGTTGCGCGGGATCCTCCGGGCCGCCCGCTACGGCCAGCTGCAGATCATGTTCCCCATGATCGCCGAGCTGGGCGAGCTGCGGCAGGCCAAGGCGATCCTGGAGCAGGAGCGGGCCGCCCTGAACGTCCCCCCGGTGCGCACCGGCATCATGATCGAGGTGCCGTCGGCCGCCTTGCTGGCCGACAAGCTGGCACCCGAAGTGGACTTCTTTTCCATCGGCACCAACGATCTGACCCAGTACACCCTGGCCATGGACCGGGGCAACGCCGGACTGGCGGCCAGACAGGACGGACTGCACCCAGCGGTCCTGCGCCTGATCAGCCTCACCGCCGAAGCGGCACACCGCCACGGCAAGCGGGTGGACCTGTGCGGGGAGCTGGGCTCCGACGCCCTGGCCATCCCCATCCTGGTGGGCCTGGGGGTGGACGAGCTGAGCGTCAGCATCCCCGCCATCCCCACCGTCAAGGCCCAGATCCGCACCATCCAACTCTCATCCGCCCAGCAACTCGCCCGGCAGGCCCTGGAATGCGCCAGCGCCGCCGACGTGCGCGAGCTGGCCCGGGGCTTCACCGCTCATTGAAAGGACATCCCATGGGCAACGCCTTCGAATCATACCGCTCCCTGGACTACCCCCTGCCCGCGACCACCCTGGGCTGGAACCTGTACGGCGTCGGCCTGGAAAGCATGGGCAAGGACGGCAAGCCCGAAGCCTTCCCCATGCCCACGCCGGGCGACGACCAGCTGCTGGTGCGCATCGACAGCGTCGGCGTCTGCTTCTCCGACATCAAGGTGCTCAAGCAGGGCAGCGCCCACGCCAAGCTCTACAACCGGGATCTGACCGTGGAGCCCACCCGGCTGGGCCACGAGGTGTCCGCCACCATCATGCAGGTGGGCCGGAACCTCCAGGCCACCTACCAGCGCGGCCAGCGCGTGGCGGTGCAGCCCGACACCTACCAGCAGGGCAAGAGCACCGCCTACGGCTACACCGTGCCGGGCGGCCTGATGCAGTACCACCTGATCGGCCCCGAAGTGCTGGTGACCGACGCTGGCGCCTGCCTGCTGCCCCTGGACGAATGCATGGGCTACGCCGAATCCTCCCTGCTGGAACCCTGGGGCTGCGTCATGGGCGCCTACACCCAGCGGCGCCGGCTCGCGCCCAAAAGCGGCGGCAGCCTGTGGATCGTCGGCCAGCCGGGCGACACCACCGCCTACCGCTGCAGCCTGGCCCTGAAGCCGGCCAGCGTCGTGCTCACCGATGCCCCGGCCTCCGTGCGGGCCCTGGCCGAAGCCACCGGCGCCCCGGTCACCGTCCGGGACGGCGTCAGCCCCGAGCAGTACGCCGCCCTGGCCCAGGAGCTGGCCGGCGGCGCCTTCGACGACATCATCGTGCTTGATCCGACCTCGGCCCAGGCCGTGGGCGCGGCGGCCCGGGTCCTGGCCCGGCGCGGCACCTTCAACCTGGTGGGCCGCAGGCCCCTGGACGGCCCGGTGCAGGTGGACCTGGGTCGCCTGCACTACGACTACGTGGCCTTCCTGGGCAGCCAGGGGCCGGACCTGGCCGCGGCCTACGGCACGGCCCGCAACCGCTGCGAACTGCGCGCCGGCGGCACCGCCGTGTTCGTGGGCGCCGGCGGCCCCATGGGCCAGATGCACGTGCAGCGCGCCCTGGAACTGCCCGATGGCCCGCGCCGGCTGATCGCCACCGAAGTGAGCGACGAGCGGCTGGAGACCCTCCGCGGCATGTTCGCTCCTCTGGCTGCCAAGCTGGGCCGGGAGATCATCTTCTTCAACCCGGTGTCCGCCCAGCGCAGCCTGGCCGACCTGGTGCAGGAGCTCACCGGCGGCGAAGGGGTCGACGACGTGGTGGTGTGCGTGCCCGTGGCCAAGCTCATGGAGGAGGCCGGCACCATCATGAAGGCCGACGCCATGCTGGTGGCCTTCGCCGGGATCCCCAACGGCACCTACGGCGCCCTGGACCTGGGCCGGGTCTACCTGGGCAACGCCCAGTACACCGGCACCTCCGGCCTCACCCTGAACGACCAGGCCCTGGTGATGGAACGGCGCGTGGCCGGCACCCTGTCGCCCGGACGTTCGGTGGCCGCCATCGGCGGACTGGACATGGCCGCCGAGGCCATCCAGTCGGTCATGGACGGCAAGTTCCCGGGCAAGGTCGTGGTCTTCCCGCAGATCCCCGACCTGCCCCTCATGGGCCTGAAGGAACTGGCCGAGAAGCTGCCCGATGTGGCCGCCAAGCTGGGCGAGGACCTGATGTGGACCAACGAAGCGGAAGCCGCCCTGATCGATCACTGCTGGAAAAAAGCCTGAGTCTGGAGATTTCATGATTTACACATTAACCCTCAACCCGGCGGTGGATCGGGAACTGACCGTCCCGGCCGTGGAGTACGACTCCGTGCTGCGGGCCACCGAGTCGCGGGTGGACTTCGGCGGCAAGGGCTTCAACGTGTCCCGGCTGCTCAAGAGCCTGGGCGCGACCAGCACGGCGGTGGGCTTCGTTGGCGGGCGCTCGGGCGAGCTGCTCCAGCACGGCCTGCAGGATCTGGGCATCGGCACCGACTTCGTCTGGGTGGCCGGGGAGACCCGCACCAACATCAGCATCGTCACCGAGACCCACGACCACTACATCAAGGTCAACGAGAAGGGCCCCCTGGTGGGACAGGCCAGCCAGGATGAACTGCTGGCCAAGATCGACGCCATCACCCGGCCCGGCGACTGGTGGGTGCTGGCCGGCAGCCTTCCGCCCGGGGTGGATGAGGACTTCTACGCGCGCATCGTCCGGGTGCTGAACGAGCACCAGGCCAAGGCCGTGCTGGACACCACCAGTGAATCCCTGCGCCTGGGCTGCGCCGAGCATCCGTTCCTGGTCAAGCCCAACCGGGAGGAGGCGGAATTCCTCACCGGCCTGCCCATGGACACCCCGGCCCAGGTGGCCCAGGCGGCCGCGGCCATCCGCACCATGGGCGCCCAGAACGTGGTGATCTCCATGGGCAAGTCCGGCGCCCTGCTGCAGACCGGCATCGGCAGCTGGCTGATCGGCACCCCGTCCATCCAGGAAAAGAATCCCATCGGCGCCGGCGACTCCATGGTTGGCGGCCTGGTCTGGGCCCTGACCGAACACTTTCCGCTGCGGGAAGCCCTGGGCTGGGGCGTCGCCAGCGGCGCGGCCAGCGCCAGCCAGGGGGGCACCGAAGTGGGCTCCCGGGCCCTCATCGAAGTCCTGGTGGACCAGGTCACCTTCACCACCGTCTGATATCCGTTCTCCACAGGAGATGGCCATGCCATACGAAAAGCATCAAGAAAAGCAGTACACCAGGGACATGGCGACCACCTACCGGGCCGTCCTGGCCGCCTCCGCCAAACTGGACGGGCACACGGTCTCATCGGACCCGGCCAAGGGCCATCTGGTGGTCAAGTTCCCCAAGAAGATCCTCGGCCAGACCCTGGGCGAGCGCACCCACCTGACCTGCGACGTGCGCACCGTCGGCGACGCCACCATGGTGGTGGTGGACGCCTACCCCCTGGACGCCGTGGAGCAGAAGCTGATGTTCGGCGCCCGCAAGGGCGTCACCCAGGCGGTGGTTGATCTGTTCATCAGCTCCCTGGACGAGCAGTGCCAGTAGGGCCGCGGCGTCCCTGACCAGGACCCGCGGCCACCGGCCTGTCCGCCCAGGCACCGCGTCAGGATCGTCCGGCCCCCTCCGGCGCTCCTGGCGTGGTCGTTTTTTGCTGTCCCGACCCTGGAATCATCGTTAAAGTATATGAATTATTGCAATAAGCGTTGAGAACCGGAACACCAGAGGGGGGCCGAATCCGGCCCGCAGGGAGCGCATTCCATGAACCGTAGTGAAGCAGCGATGGATTTTCTGACCCTCGGCGAACTGCTGGTGGACTTCTGCCAGACCACCACCGGCCCGCACGGCTATCCCCAGTACGAAGCCCTCCCCGGCGGCGCGCCGGCCAACGTGGCGGTGGCCATGGCCAAGTGGGGCCTGCGTTCGGGCTTCATCGGCAATGTCGGCCAGGACGCCTTGGGCGCCATGCTCAAGGCCACCCTGGTGCAGGCCGGGGTGGACTGCCAGCGCCTGCTGCCGTCCCAGGCCCCCACCTCCCTGGCCATGGTCAGCCTGGGCGCGGACGGCGACCGCTCCTTCGCGTTCTACTGGAAGGACACCTCCTGCTCCACCCTGGAGCCCGCCCTGGCCGATCCGGCCTCCTGCACCGGCTCCAGGCTGTTCCATTTCGGCTCGGTGAGCCTGAGCACGCCCCCGTCCCAGGCCACCACCCTGGCCGCGGCGCGGGCCGCCAGGGCCGCGGGCGCGATCCTCAGCTTCGATGCCAACCTGCGCCCGGGCCTCTGGGCCTGGCAGCCGGAGCGGGCCCGGGAGCCCATCCTCGAAGCCATGCGCCTGGCCCACATCGTCAAGCTGTCCGAAGAAGAGCTGTACTTCCTGGCCGGGGTCCAGGCCGCGCCGGGCAGCATCCAGCGGGACGACCCGCGCACCGTGGCGCTGCTGGAGCAGGTGCGCGCCGCCACCGGGGTGGAGCTGCTGCTGGTGACCTTCGGCGCCGCCGGTGCCCGCTGGCTCGGCCGGAGCGCCGGCAGCCTCGATTCCCTGAAGGTGCAGCCCCTGGACACCACCGGCGCCGGTGACTGCTTCATGGCCGGGGTGCTGTACCGCTTCCTGGCCATGGGCCGCCCGCTGGAGACCCTGGGCGCCGAGGACATCCTGGCCATGGTCCGCCAGGGGGTGACGGCCGGCGCCCTGTCCACCGAGACCCGCGGCGGCATCCCGTCCATTCCCACCCTGGAAGCCATCAGCCGGCGCGCCGAGGCGGCGAAATGAGCGGCCCGGTGGAAGCGCTTTCCTACGTCGCCGCGGCCGACCGCTACGCGACCATGCGCTACCAGCGCTGCGGGCGCAGCGGCCTGAAGCTGCCGGCCATCGCCCTGGGCCTGTGGCAGAACTTCGGCGGCTCCGACCTGTTCGAGAACGGCCGGGCCATGGCCCGGCGCGCCTTCGATCTGGGCATCACCCACTTCGACCTGGCCAACAACTACGGGCCGCCCTACGGCAGCGCCGAGGAGACCTTCGGCCGCATCCTGGCCAAGGACCTGGCGCCGTACCGGGACGAACTGGTGATCTCCTCCAAGGCCGGCTACGACATGTGGGCCGGCCCCTACGGCGACCGCGGCTCGCGCAAGTACCTGGTGGCCAGCCTGGACCAGAGCCTCAAGCGCATGGGCCTGGCCTATGTGGACATCTTCTACCACCACCGGCCCGACCCGGAGACGCCCCTGGAAGAGACCATGGGCGCCCTGGACTTCATCGTCCGCAGCGGGCGGGCCCTGTACGTGGGCCTGTCCAACTACCAGCCCGAGCAGACCCGCCAGGCGGCGGCGATCCTGCGCGCCCTGGGCACCCCCTGCCTGATCCACCAGCCTTCCTACAGCCTGTTCAACCGCTGGGTGGAGGACGGCCTGCTGGACACCGTGCAGCAGGAGGGGATCGGCTGCATCGTCTTCTCGCCGCTGTTCCAGGGCCTGCTCACCGACAAGTACCTGGGCGGCATCCCCCAGGATTCCCGGGCCGGGCGCAACCAGGGCGGCACCCTCAAGGGCAAGTTCTCCGAAGCCAAGGTGGAACTGGCCCGACGGCTGGACCAGGTGGCCCAGGGCCGCGGCCAGAAGCTTTCGCAGATGGCCCTGTCCTGGGTCCTGCGCCAGCCGGCCGTGACCTCCGCCCTGATCGGCGCCAGCCGGGTGGGGCAGATCGAGGACGCCGTGGGCGCCCTGGCGGCACGGCCGTTCACCGCCGAGGAACTGGCGGCCATCGAGGCGATCCTGCGGGGGTAGCGGGGAGTCCCTTCGTTTTACAGGCAGGCCCTTGCGCTAGTCCCATTTTGGGACTAGCCTTCGGGATGAGGTTGATTGCTCTGTCCACCTTGAAAGCCTTCTGGGCTGGCCACCCGGACGCGATGCAGCCGCTCCTGGCATGGCATGAGGAGGTCAAGCATGCCGACTGGCAGTCCCCCGCCGATCTGAAGCGCAGCTTTGGCAGCGCCAGCATCCTCCAGGACGGGCGCGTGGTTTTCAATATTGCCGGCAACAAATACAGGCTCGTCGTCTGGATCAACTACCCCTACCGCGTGGTCTACATCCGATTCATGGGGAGCCATCGTCAGTACGATCAGATTGACGCCCAAAGCATCTAGGGAGCAGCCCATGAACATCCAACCCATTCACAACGAAGCCGATTACCACGCCGCCTTGCGCACGATCGAGACCCTCATGTCGGCCGGCGCGGGTTCGCCGGAGGGGGACCGTCTGGATGTGCTTGTGACGCTTGTGGAAGCCTACGAGCGGAACCATTTTCCCATGGACCTTCCAGATCCCATCGAAGCCATCAAGTTCATGATGGAGCAACGCGGGCTGAGCCCCAAGGATCTCGAACCTGCCATCGGGCGGCTGAATCGAGTGTACGAAGTCCTGAACCGAACGCGCCCCCTCACGCTGACAATGATTCGGAACCTGCACGCCTCCTTTGGCATCCCTGCGGAAAGCCTGATCAAGCCGATGGCGTCCTGAGGTTCCAGGCTACTTGCGGTTCAGCACCAGCCGGATCTGGTTGCCCTCGGCGTTGTGGCTGACCTCGTCCATGACCAGCCGGATCATGGCCAAGCCGCGCCCGCACTGCTGGCTGAGGCTGGCGTCCATGAAGCGGCTCACCTGGGAGGTGTCGAAGCCGGGGCCGCCGTCGGTGATGACCGCCTCGAACCGCTGGGGGGTGACGTGCAGTCGCACGTCGATGGCCCGGGTGGCGTAGTGCGGGTCCGCCAGGCGGGCCTGCAGCAGGGTCTGGAACGGATCCTGCTCGGCGAACAGGTCCCCCTTCAGCTTGGAGTCCAGCTCCAGGCAGCCGTGCTCCAGGGCGTTCACCAGGGCCTCGTGGAAGGCCATGCCGATCACGTCCACGTTGGTGGGCCGGGCCAGGCCCATGGGCACCAGCCGATCAGTCATGTAGCCGACCATGCTCGGAATATCCAGTTCCCGGGCCTGGAACAGGAAGTGCCGCTTCTCCTCCACCAGCCCGCGCAGGCCCACCGCGGTGCGGCTGAGCTCCCGGTGCAGGTCCACCAGGTGGAACACGCTGTTCACCAGTTCGCGGATGGCGATGGGCTTCTGGAACAGGTTGGAGGCGCCCATGCGCATGGCCCGGATGGCGAAATCCAGGGTCGCCTGGCCGGTCATGAGGATCACCGGCAGGCTGGGCCGGCAGGACTTGACCCGGTTGATCACATCGAAGCCATCCACCCCGACCATGTTGATATCGGTGACCACCAGGTCGAACTGGGGCGAGTCCGGATCCTCCAGCAGGCGCAGCGCCCGGTGCCCTTCGGAAAAGGGGTGCACCTTGATGCCGAAGTGCGTCAACGCTTCGCCCACCATGTCCAGCACGTCGAGATCGTCATCGATCAGGAGAATGTGGGGAGGTTTGGTCTGCATGCGCGAAGGTTCCTGGGGGCTTGCGGGTGTTCCTTCAACTCTAGCTGGGCCCGGGTATGATTATCCGAATTAATTCCCACGTTTTTTCCAAAGCCCCGGAAAGGCTCTCGGGCAGCGCGACTCCGGCCGCGGCCGGGCGCAGGGGACCGGCCGTCAGAGCGGCCAGCACTTCCGTGGCCAGGGCCGGCTCCGGCACCACCCGCACCCGCCCGGCCTCGCGCAAAGGCGCCACCAGGTCCTGGAAATTCTCGAAGCCCGGTCCCAGCAGGGTCGGCACCCCCCAGCGGGCCGGCTCCAGGGGGTTGTGCCCGCCGCGCCAGGCCCAGCCGCCGCCCACCAGGGCCAGGGTGGCTTCCCCATACGCCGCCGCCAGTTCGCCCAGGGTGTCCAGCAGCAGCACGTCCACGTCGGCCCAGGCCCCCGGCCCGTCCGGCCACGGCTCGGAGCCCCGGCGGAAGCGCACCCCTTCGGCCTCCAGGAACGCCGCCACGGTCTGGAAGCGCCGGGGCTGGCGCGGGGCCAGCACCAGCCGCAGATCGCCGTGGACCTTCCGGGCCTGCCGCCAGGCCTCCAGGACCAGCGCCTCCTCGGTGTCCACCGTGTTGCCGGCCACCAGGATCGGGCTGCCGGCCCAGGCCTGCCGCAGCGGCGCCCAGCCCGGGTGTAGCGGGCGGGGTGCCGGCAGATCGGCCTTGAGGTTGCCCCCCAGCGCCACCCGGGGCGCTCCCAGCAGGGCGAAGGTGCGCGCCGAAGCCTCGTCCCGGGCGGCCACCAGGGTCAACCGGCCGGCAGCCCGGGCCAGCCAAGCCCGGCCCCGGCCCAGGCTCCGCTCGGTGAGCCGGCCGTTGACGATGCAGGCGGGGATGCCGCGCCCGGCCAGGGTCCGCAGCAGGTTCGGCCAGATCTCGGTCTCCAGGCTGATGAAGGCCCCGGGCGGGCGGCGCAGGAAGGGCGCCAGGCCGGCCGGATCGTCCACGGGAAAGGCCCCGCCGCTGATCCGGCCGGTGCCCTGATCCCATCCCGGCAGGCGTTGGCGCAGGAGTTCCAGTCCGGCGGCGGTGCCGGTGGTCACGTGCACCCGGTAGCCCGCCTGGCGCAGCCGTCCCAGCATTCCTTCGGCCAGCATCAATTCCCCCACGCTCACCGCCTGGATCCAGATCCACCCGGGCGGCTGCTCCGGCAGGGCGGCGCCCAGGCGCAGCTGCCAGTTGGCCGGCAGTCCCCGGGCCACGGCCCGGGCGCAGGCGCCGGCCAGCGTGACGCCGGCGAGGTAGCTGAGATCCACAAAGTCCATGGCCTTAGCCTCCCATGAACGCTCCGGGAAGGCATCATAAGAAGGCGGGAATGCCCCCGCGCTTCGGGAAGGTCGCAGATGCTTCAAGTGCTCATGGTCACCGGTCCGCTCGGCGCGGGCAAGACCACCGTGGTGAACCAGCTGCTCAAGGCCCAGCTGGGCCAGGGGCACCGGGTGGCGGTGCTCATCAACGAATTCGGCGCCGTGAGCGTGGACGGCCTGCTGGTGGACGCCGACCGGCCCGAGCTGGCGGACATCGCCAACCTGGTGGGCGGCTGCGTCTGCTGCAGCCTGCGCGCCGATGTGGTGACCACCCTGGCCGCCTGGTGCGATCTGCCCGAGCAGCGGCGACCGCACCGGGTGGTGCTGGAGACCACCGGCCTGGCCGACCCCACGGATCTGGTGGACCTGGACCAGGAACCGCTCCTGGCCGGACGCATGCACCTGGCCGGCTGTCTTACCGTGGTCTCGGCCCTGACCCCGCTGGGCCACCTGGTCCAGCGGCCCCTGCTCCGGCGCCAGACCGCCCTGGCCAGCCAGGTCTACATCAGCAAGGCGGACCTGGACCCGAGCCTGGCCATGGCCTGGGAAAGCCAGATCCGGGCGGCCTTCCCGGGCCACGCCATCCACCCTTCGCGCATGGGCGTCGCCGCCGCCGCCGATCCCTGGTCCGGCCGCATCCCGGACGCGCGCCCGGCCCCGGCCGACCCGGCCGACCCGGACGGGACCGGCTTCGCCGCGGCCCGGGCCCTGACCCTGCGCTGGGACCACCCGGTGGACCCCGAAGGCCTGGAGGCGCTGTTCCAGGCCCCCCCGACCCGGGGCGAGCTGCTGCGCGCCAAGGGCGTATGCGCCTTCCCGGGCTGGCCGGCGCGGCACGACGGCAGCGACCGCTGGGCCTTCCAGTGGGCCGACGGCCGGCTGGAGATCAGCCCGCTGCCGGCCGCGTCCGGCGGTCCGGCCCCCCTGGTGGCCGTGATCATCGGCCTGGGGCTGGCCTGGGACGACTGGCAGGCGGCCCTGCGCGGCCTGGAGCGGCCCCCGGCGGGGGCCCGGCACAAGGTGGCGCTGCGCCCGGCGGGGGACTAGCAGGCACGGGCGCCCAAGGGAACCGGGGCCGGTGCTAGACTGGCGCCAGTCCCACCCCCGCAGGCGGTCCACCGGATGCCCAAGCCCGTTCCCCAACTCGTCCGAATCCTGAGCCTCGCCGCCGGCGCGGTGCTGTGCGCCACCGTGGCCAACCGCCTTGCGCCGCCCGCCCGGCGCCTGGACTGGCTGGGCCGGGTGCCCCTGGCGGCGGCCCTCCCGGCCACGGCCGACGGTCCGGCACCGACGCCGGGGCCGGGTCCCGCGCCGGCGCCGATCCCGGAGCCGACCCCCGGCCCGGCCCCGACGCCCGGCCCGGCCCCGAACCCGTCCCCGAACCCGTCCCCGAACCCGGCCCCGGGCCCCCACCCGGTCCCGGCCCGCGCGGGCCAGGCCCCGGCCCGGCCCGCCAACGCGCCGGCCCCGGCGCTGGACGCGGCCATCCGCTTCCCGCCCGCCCCGGACGCGGTGGTCCAGGAGATCGCCACCCTGGACGCCTGGGACGCCTTCCGGCTGAAGCTGCCGTTCCTGGACGCCCGGCGCAGCGAGGACTACCTGGCGGGCCATGTGCCGGGCTCCTGGAGCGTGCCGGTCTGGGAAGCCGACCTGGCCGACCGCATCACCGAGTTCGAGGCCCGGGTCCGCCCGGCGCCCCGGGACCCCATCGTCATCTACTGCTCCGGCGGGGATTGCGAGGATTCCAGGCTGCTGGCCCGCAAGCTGGTGGAGCTGGGCTACCGGCACCTGCTCATCTACCGGGACGGCTTCCCGGACTGGGCGGCCCAGCACCGGCCCGTGTCCCGGGGCAACGCCCTGTGAGCGCCCGGGAGGCTCCGCCCGCCGGGTCCGCGCCGGAGGCCGGGCGCGGCCGCTGGTGGCTGCATCCCTGGCTCGGCCTGCGCGCCCCCATCGCCCTGGGCGCCGTGTTCGTGGCGGCAGCCCTGCCCAAGCTCCTGGATCCGCCCGGCTTCGCCAAGGACCTCTGGAACTACCAGCTGGCCCCGGCCTGGCTGGTCCACCCGGCAGCCCTGACCCTGCCCTGGCTGGAACTGTTGTGCGGCCTGGCCCTGTGCCTGGGCCTCTGGGTGCGCGCCGCGGCCACCTGGATCGGCACCCTGCTGCTGGTGTTCCTGCTGGCCCTGTCCATCAACCTGGCCCGCCGGCACCCGGTGGACTGCGGCTGCTTCGGCACCCAGGCCCCGGTCCGCCCGGCCGAGGAGCGGATGGCCGATCTGCGCTGGGCCATCCTGCGGGATCTGGGACTGCTGGTGCTGGTGGCCCAGGTGCTGGCGGCCGGAGTGACCCGCGGCAAGTCCGGGTTGGAAGGCTGACGCCCACGTCAAGCATTGGCTGGGTCCAAGCAGGAGCTCAACGCCTCCACCAGGAAGGAAGAGGCGGAGGCCCTGGTTCACTGAGCCCAAAAAATTGAAAAAATAAAAAACATTTGGCCCAAAGAGACCGATATTTAGCGCCTCTGGCCCTCTGTATTTTGCATTGGATTTTCATGGCCACCCACGGCGCCCCCGAATGGTAGTAACCGTGCCAACGATCGAACCTTCCCATCCATCCCCCAAATTGCCAGGCGCGCCTTTCAAGGGAGAGCAACAATATGCAGCTCACCGTAGCAAGGAAGATCACCCTTCTGGCCGGCACGGCGCTGCTGGGACTGGGGCTGTTGATCGGCGTTGGCCAGATCGAGTTGAAGAAGGTCTACGACACCACCAACTACGCCAACATCAACACAGTGCCCAGTTTCATCGACCTTCAGGCCGCGTTGATACCGGTATTTACAAATCGCGTACTGCTTTGGCAGCACATCAGCGCGGACGATAATTCGGGCTGGGCCACCATCGAGGCAAAGATGGCGGAAAACGATAAGATTTTCGAAACAAATGCGGCTTTGTATGAAAAGAATGATATCAGCAATGACGAGGACAAGAGACTGCTTGATGCTGATCGCGCAGCGGTGAAAGACTACAACGATCTGCGCGCCAAAATATTGCCGCTATCACGCCTGAACAAGGACAAAGAGGCTCGCGATCTCCTTCTGGCCAACCAGGTCATTCCCGCCAAAGTGGTCGATGCGTTCAATAAACATATCCAGTTCAATGTAGACCTCGCCAAAAAGTCGGCGAATGATGCCATTGCTGCCAAGGGTACCTCGGAGATCATTACTATTTTCATTTCTGTGCTTACCGTGGGTGCGGTCGGTGTGCTGGCCTACCTCATCAGCCGCGGCATCGTGAAGCCGCTGAATAATTGCGTTGCCATTGCCAACGAGGTGTCGAAGGGGAACCTTGCGGTCCATTTCGCGGCGTTCACCAGGGACGAGATCGGCGACCTGATGCAAGCCATGAAGCGGATGGTGGACAACATCCAGGCTTTGGTCACGGATGCCGGGATGCTTGCCAAGGCCTCCCAGGATGGCAAGCTGGCCACGCGAGCCGACGCCTCCAGGCACCAGGGTGATTTCCATACGATCGTGCAGGGGGTCAACGAGACCCTGGACACCATGATGAAACCGATGAATGCGGCCATCGATTTCCTCACCAGGTGCTCACGGGGAGAAGCCCTGGAGCGGATCACCGAGGATTATCGAGGCGATTACCAACAGATCAAGGACAGCGTCAACAAACTCCATGAGGTGCTCTACGGGCTGCTCGAGGAGGTCGAGCGCCTAACCAAGGCCGGTGTCAATGGGCAGTTGGACGCTCGCGCCGACATCGGGAAGTACCCTGGCGCATGGACCATCATCGTCAAGGGCTTCAACGATACCCTGGATTCGGTGATCGGGCCCGTCAACGAGGTCCAGCGCGTCATGGCAGCCATGGAAAACGGCGATTTATCGGCCAAAATAGCCAAGGATTATCGAGGCGATCTGCAGATTCTCCGGAACGCAGTCAACAACACAGCGAGCAAGCTGAGCCTGACCATCGACGACATGGTGCGGGTGCTGGAGGCGGCGGCCCAGGGAGACTTGACCGAACGCATCACTGCGGACTTCCCGGGCGAGTTCAACCGACTGAAGGCCGCATCGAACACCACCCTCGACAAGCTGGCTTCGACCATCGCCAACGTGCTCGAAGCCTCCCGGAACATGGTGGGCGCTTCGGAGCAGGTCAGCGCCACCGCCCAGTCCCTGAGCCAGGGCGCTGCTGAGCAGTCGGCAAGCGTCGAAGAGACCAGCGCTTCCATGGAACAAATGACCTCATCCATCGGCCAGAACAACGAGAATGCCAAGGTCACCGGCGAGATCGCCACCAGGACGTCCAGGGAGGCGGCGGAAGGCGGCCAGGCGGTGCGCGAGACCGTGGCCGCAATGCAAATGATCGCCAAGAAGATTTCCATCATCGACGATATCGCGTACCAAACCAACCTCCTGGCCCTCAACGCCGCCATCGAGGCGGGCCGAGCCGGGGAGCATGGCAAGGGCTTCGCGGTGGTGGCGGCGGAGGTACGCAAATTGGCTGAGCGCAGCCAAGTGGCAGCCGAGGAGATCAGTCAACTGGCCAACCAGAGCGTTGGCTTGGCAGAACGGGCCGGCATGCTGCTGGATGCCATTGTTCCCTCCATCCAGAAGACGGCGGACCTGGTTCAGGAGATCGCTGCCGCTTCGGCCGAACAGAATACCGGAGTGGGGCAGATCGACACCGCCATCAACCAGATCAGCCAGTCCGTCCAACAGAACGCGGCAGCCTCGGAGGAGTTGGCTTCCACTTCCGAGGAAGTGAATTCCCAGGCGCTGGAACTTCAGGCCATGATGGCCTTCTTTACCACTGCTGAAGCCCCCGGGGCGCAAACCGGGAACGTTCGGAAAAGCGCCCCCAATGCCCCGGGCCAGAAGCCTTCCGTAAAGAAGTCAGCTTTGAGCCAGGCGTCCAACCTCAAAGGAAACGAATTTACCCGGTTCTGAGCGGAAGATCGCCAAGGCCTGCATTGAGAGGATGGATTTCGCCGCAGTGACTGGGTTCCAGAGACCGGATTTCCAGACCATCCGCCTGTTCCGCAAGCGGTACCTGACAGCCCTGGGCGGGCTGCCCCGTCCAGGCCTCGCGCCTGCCGCTGGCCGCATGGACCCGGGAACCAAGCTCCCCCTGGGCGCATGTTGGAAAAGCCCAGCTGCGGGTGGAGAAGAGGGTGCTCGTCATGTGCCGTGCCTGGCATGCCGGTTCCGTGATGCTGACGGTATTCCTGCTGGGATGCTTTGGCTCATCCGGGCGAAGCCCGTCCCCGGCCCCGGTCATCCATGCGTTCAAGGCTGACCGGGAGCAGATCGAGCTGGGGGAGGCCGTGGACCTCCAGGCCCATTTCGAGCATGGCTCCGGAAGCATCGAACCGGCACCGGGCGCGCTGACCGGGTCCGGGACGATCCAGGTCAAGCCGACAAGCACCACCGCCTACCGACTCACGGTCACCAATCCCGATGGCGTCAAGCTCAGCCGGGAGGTGGAGGTCAGGGTCGCGCCCGGCCTGGCCGTCCAGATCGAAGGCCTGGAAGACATCCCTGGCCAGGTGTCCATCACGGGTCCCGGCGGCTTTCGGCGGACCCTGTGGACGAGTGGCATCCTCGCCCGGCTGGCGCCGGGGACCTACACCGTTTCGGCGGACCCCGTGCTGAAGAACGGCCATCGGTTCCAGCCCAGACGGCCACGGCAAAAGGTCGTGGTGACGACCGGCACCCGGATCGGCGTGCACTACCTGCCGCCCAGCTTCACCGTGAACCTGCCCGGAACCGTCCCCCTGGCGTTCGTCCTCATCCCTTCCGGCGCCTTCGTCATGGGGAGCGACGATCCTGAAGAAGGCAAGTACGATCCCGGACCCTCCCCCACACCCGCCCACCCGGTGACCCTGGCCAGCGCCTTCTACCTGGCCCGGACGCCGACCACGCGAGCCCAGTGGGGGGCGCTCGCGGGCGACGCACCGGCCAATCCGGACTTCGTGGCCAACAACGTCAGCTACCTGGACATCAAGGAGAGCTTCCTGCCGGCGCTGGAGCGCCATGCGCCCGGCCGCGGTTTCAGCCTGCCTTCGGAAGCGGAATGGGAATACGCCTGCCGGGCCGGCACCCGCACCCGCTACTTTTTCGGCCCGGATGAGACCCACGCGGAGCGCTACTTCAAACGATTGGGCGATCCGGACTACAGCGACTGGACGGTCGGACGCAAGCAGCCGAATCCCTGGGGACTGTACGACCTGGCCGGGCTTTGCCTGCAATGGTGCGAAGACGTCGACCATGACGACTATGAGGAGGCCCCGATCGATGGCCGTCCGTGGCTGGACCCCACCGGGAAAGAGCAACCATTATGCATTCTTCGCGGCGGCAGGGCTTTCCTGGGCGAGGGCCGCTCCGCCGGCAGGTATACCATGCCGCCCATTCAACAGACCGACTGGAGCGGCTTTCGGCTCAAGGCATCCGGGCCTGGCGTCGGGGATGCCCATCCATAAGGCAAGGCGGACAAATAGGAGAACAGAATGCACATAAAGCCCATGGCGCTCGCGGGGTTATTTGCCATAACCCCCATATCGGCAGAGTCAATACCACAACTCCGCCCGGGGGATCCGGGGCTTGAGGCAACCTGGGATTGGACTCAAAATATTCTGCACAAAATTTACTATTCAGAAAAAGTAGAAAAGCCAACAGAGTTGATGGTAAAACTCCCATTCTATATGGGGTTTAACCGTCTATGTTCAAGCGAACCATCTTCATCAAAAGACATATTAAAGGAGGACGGTTGGCAGTTGGTACATCGTAATTTTGGCAATACTGAATATGCGGAAGCATTCCCTTATTTTACCTTATACAATAAGTACAGAGGATTATTTAGGGTCATGCTATACAATGCGGTACAAAGAGAAGACACG
>Ga0302276_10001210_pt1 | contig 23309 bp, 18 predicted proteins | sample III_Bog_N2_3_FD_198768 | JGI IMG/M metagenome (GOLD analysis project Ga0302276, IMG submission 198768) | Peat permafrost microbial communities from Stordalen Mire near Abisko, Sweden - III_Bog_N2_3 | ecosystem: Environmental > Terrestrial > Soil > Wetlands > Peat | place: Sweden: Abisko...
CAGGAAATCATGGTGCACGACCGGACCGAATACATGGCTGGTGGAACCTACATGGTTGCCATCGAATGTGATTGAATTTCAACCTGCGAGCTTCGGGTCGTCTGGCGATGCAAGACCGGTTTTTTCAACTATGGAACGAATCTCAGAAAGAACATCTGAGATTCGTTCCAAAGCTAATTGTGGGAGTGGCCGGAGGGGTGTCAAGGGTCGAGATGAACGCCAAACAACGGCGCCCTTGACACCCCTCCGACCACAACAAGGGCCTTGTTGCGAAAATTAGTTGACAGGAGCCGACGCTGTCATACACGGCGTTACTCTCCGCGGCTTTGTTGGGCGGCGAGTTGATTGCACCTGGGCTACAGCACCAACAATGCCCGGACTACTGCACCATCAATGCCTAGGCTACAGAACTACGAGTGTTTCCGACTGCGCCGGCTGGCGGAAGGCTCCCGCCTCGTTCTCCAGCGTCCGATCCCAGTTCTTAGGCTCGTAGATGCAGCAGGGTTCCGGGGCCAGAGGATCGCCTGTGAGGGCGTAGGCGCGGGCGCGCGAGCCGCCACAAATCTCCTTGTACTCGCAGGCGCCGCATTTGCCTTCCAGCCTGCTCGTGTCCCGAAGCGACTTGAAAATGGGCGCGTTGCGGTAGATTTCGGCCAGAGGGGTCTCTTTGACGTTGCCGGCGTGGATGGGCAGGAATCCGCTGGGATAGACGTTGCCCACGTGGGAAATGAAGAGAAAGCCCTTGCCGTCATTGACGCGCCGGGTAGTCCAGCTCATGGTGCGGGTCTGCGCGTCGGCGGTCGGGGTTCCGGTCTCGTAGGCCTGCGCCGCGCCGTGCGGGTGTCCGTGGCCCATGCGCCGCTCCTCCAGATTGTGCTGGAGCAGGTAGCGGCGGTAGTGCATCGCTTCAGTGGTCTTGATCTGGAAGTTCACCCGCTGCGACAGCTCGTAGATTTTGCCGAAAACCTCTTCGAACTCTTCGCCGCTGGGCAGGTCGTCCAACTGGCCGCGGCCCACCGGAACTAGGAAGAATACATTCCACATTACGATGGCCATCTTCTCGAAGAGAGCGCAGAGGTTATCCAAATCGTTTGCGTTGTGGCGGCTGATGGTGGTGTGCACCTGGATAGGAATGCCCGCCTCGTTGGCCCACTGAATGGCCTGGATGGTCCGCTCCCAGGCGCCGGGAAGGCCACGAAAGGTGTCGTGAATCTCGGGGGTCGAGCCGTCCAGCGAGATGCCCAGGCGCACCAGGCCCGCCTCTTTGAGCTTGAGAATCGCTTCGCGAGTCAGCAGAGGAGTGGCGCTCGGGGTCAGCGCGACATGTACTCCCTTGTCCGCAGCGTAGCGGATCAGCTCGAAAACATCCTTTCGTTTCATGGGGTCGCCGCCGGTGAAGACGAAGATGGGCACACCCATCTCGGCGATCTGGTCGATCAGCTTCTTGCCTTCGGCGTTGGACAACTCATCGGGGTGCGCAATTGGCTGAGCCGCGGCGCGGCAGTGCTTGCAGGCCAGATCGCAGGACTGCGTGACCTCCCAAATGGCCAGAAACGGAGTCTCGTCGTAATCCAATCCGCCACGGGCGGGAATATTGCGCATCATCGGCTGCATGGAACCTCCACTAAAATCGCGACGAACCGGAGCCGTGAGGAAAGACAATCCAACGGCGGGGGAACACCACGATTTTCCTCTAGGAGAGCAGCCCAAGCCTGCGCGGGCTGTGATTGGGATCACAAAACTCGCTGAATCCTGAGAGGCTTACATCTTCCGCTGGACAACAACCAAAAAAAAGAACAGAATTCTTTGTCGAGGAGCAAACTCCCCGCAGGAAACGTCCATCTGTAGTAACAAGGGGCGTGGCGGCGAAAAGCCTGCAGTCTTGCCTTCAAAGTGATGTATATCACTTTCCCCTGTGCCGCCCGGCACCGTAACCCCACCGCAAGTCTGCCAGTATTGCCGCACCAGCAGGAGGTTCCCATGGCCGCCGTAATCAAGCCAGGATGGAGCAAACCCTCCACCATCCTTTTCGCCTCCGAGATCCCCGCCAACGAGAAGGCCTTTGCGTTTGCACTGGCGCAAGCCAAAGAATTTGGCGCTGAACTCATCATCTTCCACGCTTATGACACGCTGGTGGTGGCCGCCTCGGAGACTTCCGGGATCCGCTACTATGACTATGCCGCCGCCGCGCGCACCGAGATGCAGCATCTTGATCCGCTGGCCGAGCGGGTTCGGGAGGCAGGTATCCAGTGCGAAGTGATCGTACGGCCAGGATTGGCCGCCGACCAGATTCTCAGCTTCCTGCGCGAGCGGTCGGTGGACCGCATCGTGATGGGGACCCATTCTCCCGGTCCCATCGGCAAGCTTCTGGTGGGATCGGTGGCCGAGGCCGTTCTACGGACCGCCAAGGTTCCCGTGTATATTGTTGGACCCGAGGTGGTGGACGGTACCTACCGCAGCTTTGCCACCCGCACGATTCTGTGCGCTGTCAGCCTGATGGAAGCCAGCTATATCGTTGCCAGCTTTGCAGCTGAACTGGCGGCCCGCTACAACGCGCGGCTGGTTCTGCAGCATGTGATTCGGCCGCAGGAGCGCGCCGAAGTGCTAGCCGGGCGCTCGATCGATCAGATTGAAGGCGATCTGGTGGCGCTGGTTCCGGCCGAACTTCGCAACAAACTCACGATACAAGCCATTGTGGTGCCGGGCGACCCCACCGAGGAATTGCTCTACCAGGGCCGCGCGCAGCAGGCTGACCTGATCGTTCTCGGCGCGCAGGGCGCGTCGGCGTTTGCTGCCGTCACCCGCCATGGCGTCGTCTATAAGGTGCTGGCCCACTCTCACTGCCCGGTGATTACGCTTTCACCGGCAGTGCTGGCGGCGTGCGGCGTAAAGGGCGACAAGGAACATCAGCCCGAGGTCTTTCTGGCCGGCGTTTTTTAAGGCAAGACCGGGATGACCGGCAGACCACCGGAAGCGTGCCGGGTGAATTCGTTCGAGGATGAATTCACCCGGCGGCACGGGCTTTCGGAAGGTGCGGACGAGTCAAGGGGGGCTTCCACCCCCAGGCTGTACAACCTGCACGGCACACACGAAAAGGGGCAGGGACCGTCAAAGTCCCTGCCCCTTTCTTACGGTGCAAAAGCTGTGCAAAACAGCTTTACCTCTCGTCTACTTGGATCACTTGGATCGCGTAACCGGGCAGGGTGTGCTTGAGGTGGCTGCTTACGCCGTTCAGAACGCTCTCCACAGGGACGATCTCTTCCGGCTTGCTCAGCGAATTGGTGGCCTGGGTGCTGTGCGCACTTAAGCTGACCAGTTTGCCGATCGGCGCCAGTTTGGCGCCAGGGAACTCGATCTCGACCGGCTGGGGGATCGAAGAGGCGTTGACCAGCTTCAGGTAGAGCCGCTTTTTGGCCGAATCGCGTGTGATCGAGTAGAAGAACTTCGGCCCCGCGCCATCCAGCTTTGAGGCGACCGTCTGGTCGCCCAGGGACTTAGAGAAGATCACCTGCGCGTAGTAGCTCGGCGAGCCGTAGCTGCGCACGGCATCGTAGCCGATCAGGTCCGTTTCCCATTGCATGCCGCCGGGGTTCACGTTGACCAGTAGGGGCGCGTAGGCGGCCATCACCACCAGGTCGCTGTTGCGTTCCAGGCCGGTCATCCAGGCAGCATCGCCAAGAGCGGCGCCGAAGTTCGGCGTCGGTGCGCCCTCGCGGGTGGCCCACTCGCCCACGAAGATCTTGGGGCCGTTGCGGTCGGTCTTGTCGTAGTGCTTTGCGTCCTCGAAGAACTCGGTGGCGCGCAGGTAGTAATGGTCGTCGACCAGGTCGGGCCGGATACCCTTGACCGGCGTGGTAGCGATCAGTTGCAGTTCGGGGTACTTCGCCTTGATCGCTTTGTAGAACTGCGCGTAGCGGCCGTCGTAGCTGCCAGATTTGTCGAACTGGTCCTCGTTGCCGATTTCGACATAAGTGAGCTTGAAGGGCTCCGGATGGCCGCCCTTGGCGCGGAGGCCGCCCCACCTGGTGTCAACGCTGCCGGTCACATATTCCAACTCGTCCAGAGCGTCCTGCACGTAGGGCTCGAGAGCGGAGCCGGGTTTCACATGATCCTGAGCCAACGAATAGCCGCCATAGACAGCTAGCACCGGCTGCATCTTCAGGTCCTCGCACCATTCGAGGAATTCCAGCAGCCCCAAGCCATCCGTCGATTGGTAACCCCAAGGGCTGGGATGGGTCGGCCGGTCGACCATGGGGCCGATGGTCTTCTTCCACTCGTAGCGCTGGTCGATGTGGTCGCCCTCGAGGTAGTTGCCGCCGGGGAAGCGCAGAAAGGCTGGGTGCATGGCCGCCAGTTTCTCCATCAGGTCGATACGGTTGCCGTTGAGGCGGTCGTGATAGGTGGGCGGAAAGAGCGACACAAGATTAAGCCACAGCGTTCCGGCGTGGCCTACGGTGAGGGCCAGATGGTTGGCTGCCGAGGCTTCGATCGCGCCGGTCTTCAGGGTGAATTGGTACTGCTTCCAATCCGTCGTGATTCCCTGGACCGTCGCAGTGGCGGCGGGCTTGCCGGTGGTGTTGTTAACCAGGCTCACGGCTACTGCGCCAAGGTCGTTGGAATAGGCCTTGGCATAGAACGAGCCCTTGTAGGTGGTGTTGGGCCGCAAGGGCATGCCCCAGTAGCCATCGTTCAATACGCCGGCCTGGTGGCGCGGGTCAGCCTGTTTCACGTCGATACGGAGACTGTTTTTCAGAACGTCGCTGGGGCCGGTCTTGTCATCGATTGCGATTTTGGCCTGGGCATCGCCGTCTTCGGCCAGCAGCCAATGGCCCACGCCGCTCCAGTCGCTCCGGAAGGTGCGATTGCGGACCATTTCAGCGTAGAGGCCACCGTCGTAGGAGTAATTGATCTCCTCGGTCATGAGGCCATAGAGGGTAGGGCTGACTTGGGAGATGGGCTGATCGGGGTGAATGGTGAGGACGGCCGGGGCCTGGGCGTGGAGGGAGGCGGCGGCAAGGAGGGTAGAGGCGGCCAGGGCGGCGCCAGCAAACGTTTTCCCGTTCATCGATAGTTCCTCTTACAAATTCATGCGGTGCCAGTATAACCCGGTGGGGGGCATGCTAGACGATCCAGCCGCCGCCGAGCACTTCGTCGCCGTCGTAGAAGACCGCCGACTGGCCGGGGGTGACGGCGCGCTGCGGCTCTTCGAAGGTGGCGACTACCTCATCGGCTCCTGCCGGCTGCAGTGTGGCCCAGGCGGGCTCATGCCGGTGGCGAATCTTGATCTGCACGCGCATGGGAGCGGTCAGCTCGGGAATGGCGACCCAGTTCAAACGCCGGGCACGGAGGGTGCGCGTGGCCAACTCGGCATCGGCCCCCACGGTCACGCGGTGGTTGGCGGGATCGATCTGGAGCACGTAGAGCGGCGAAGGCGAGCTGACGCCCAGCCCCTTGCGCTGACCCACGGTGAAGTTGAAGATGCCCTCGTGATGGCCCAGCACCTCTCCGGTGGAAGCCACCAGTTCCCCGGCCGTCTCCGGCAGCCGCTCGCCCTGTTCTTCGAGATACGCAGTGAGGAACCGCTTGTAGTCGCCGCCGGGAATGAAGCAAATCTCCTGCGAATCGGGCTTTTCAGCCAGCGACAGGCCGTACTGCCGGGCAACCTCGCGCACCTCGGGCTTGGTCATGCGGCCCAGCGGGAAGAGGGTGCGCGCAAGCTGCTCCTGGGTGAGGCCGAAGAGGAAGTAGGTCTGATCCTTGGCCCGGTCGGTGGGGCGCTTCAGAATCCAGCGGCCGCGCTGGGGGTCGAACTCGTTCACGGCGTAGTGGCCGGTGGCGATGCTGTCGGCGCCGATGGAGCGGGCCGTCTTGAGCAACTGGTCGAACTTGAGGTGGTTGTTGCAGAGCGAGCAGGGGATCGGCGTGCGGCCGGCCAAGTACTCGGCGACAAAAGGACGAACCACGTCCTGCTCGAAGCGCTCCTGCTGGTTGACCACGTAATAGGGAATGCCCAGGTGCTCGGCTACACGGCGGGCGTCATAGACATCGTCGAGCGAACAGCAGCGTCCGGCCTTGGGAGCGTCGGGGATTCCGTTGCGGCCGGCCAGGCGGGTCTGGTCCCAAAGCTGGAGGGTCAGACCCACGACTGCGTCACCGCTATGGGTCAGCATCGCCGCGACCGTGGAGGAGTCGACTCCTCCGGACATGGCTACGGCAATGGTCGTGGGTTCGGTCATGGGGAAGTTTCTCTGTTTCTCAAAAGTCGATCACGTAAAAGATAGGGGCTTCAGCAGGATCTTTGAATTACATCCCTCAGGGGCTAAAGCCCCGGCTTCTTCTCTGCTCTTTTGTACGGGCTAAAGCCCGTACCCTTCAACCGAAGAAAGTCGCCTTGGCACCTTACCCCAGCGTTCCGGCCACCACCGGCGAAAGCTCGCGCAGATGGTTGACGGCCTCCGGAACCACTTGTAAAACGTAGTCCACGTCGGCCTCGGTCGCCGTCTTGAGCAGGCTGAAGCGGAGGCTGGCGCGGGCGCGGGTCTTGTCCAGGCCCATGGCCATCAATACATGGCTGGGCTCGGTGGCTCCGGAGTGGCAGGCCGAACCGCCCGAAACGGCGATGCCTTTCAAGTCGAGCGCAATGACGAGCGCTTCGCCCTCCAGGTGGTCGAACCAGATGTTGGTGGTGTTGGCCACGCGCGGAACGGGTTTGTCGCCGTCCCACGCACCGTTGACGCCCGTGGCGAAACTCTGCAGAATGCCGGCTTGCAACCGGTCGCGCAGTGCGGCCACGCGATCCATGACTCCATCTTCCAGCGAGTGCATGGCGAGTTCCGTAGCCTTGGCCATGCCGACGATGCCGGGGACGTTCAAGGTGCCGGCGCGATGGCGGCGCTCGTGGCTTCCACCCACCAGCAGAGACTCGACCGGCGTTCCCCGGCGGACGAAGAGAGCACCGACGCCCTTGGGGCCGTGCATCTTGTGGGCGCTGATGGAGAGTAGGTGGCAGCCGAAGCGGCGCACGTCGAACTTGACCTTGCCCGCGCCCTGGACGGCGTCGATGTGGAAGAAAACACCCGCGTCGGCGGCGATTCTGCCGATCTGTTCCACCGGCTGAAGGACGCCGGTCTCGTTATTGGCCAGCATGACGCTGATCAGCCGTGTCTGAGGCCGGATGGCCCGCAGAATCTCCTCCGGGTCGATCAGGCCACTGGGCTGCGGCTCGATGAAGGTCGTCTCCACGCCACGCTCGGCCAGGAGTCGTGCCGGTTGCAGTACCGCCGAGTGCTCGATCGACGTGGTAATGAAGTGGTCGCCGGGCCGCAGCAGGCCAAAGAGCGCGGTGTTGTCGCCCTCGGTGCCGCCGGAGTTGAACACCACCTCGGCCTCGTGGCAATGGAAGAACTCCGCCATGGTTTGGCGGGCCTGGTCCACGGCCGTATGCGCCTGCTGGCCGTTCAGGTGGATCGAGGAAGGGTTGCCGAAGCGCTCCATCCAATACGGACTCATTGCCTCCAGCACCTCTGGCAAGAGAGGGGTTGTTGCGTTGGCATCCATATAGACTCTGGGCATGATTGCGGTTCCTCAACCTGAATTGTACGAGGAATTCGGACATTCCGGGTTGTGGTTGGCAGCGAACGGAAGATTCACACGATCGTAGTGTCGAAAGCCGGGGCTGTTCTGGTAAATTTCCTGCACGCGGCAGAAGCCGCCAGAGGAGAGACACCATGCACATCCCAACACACATCCCCAGTCGGATTCTGTGCTGTTGCCTGATGGCCGCAGCGCCCTCGATTGCTCTTGCCCAAGCCGCAGCGCCGGCCAAGCCGGCTGTCGGCACCGTCATGTCACCCGCAACCACCTATGGATCGGTGCTCAGCATCATGGAAAAACAATTCGTGGGTGCCGCTGAAGCCATGCCGGAAGACAAATACAACTTTGCGCCCGCGCCCACATTGGGCGAGTTCAAGGGCGTGCGCAGCTTCGGCGACCAGGTGAAGCACGTAGCCGAGACCAACTGGTATTTCTTCCACGACCCCACCAAGCCGATGGTGGACAATCGCGCCGATATTGAGAAGCTGAAGACCAAAGCCGAGATCGTGCAGGCGCTGAAGGACTCGTTCGTCCAGGCGCACGCCTATGTCGACGGCATCACAGCAGAGAACGCCTTTGTGATGACCGAGCATGGAACGCGCGCGGGTATGGCGGCTTTTGGAGTCGCCCACCTGATGGATCACTACGGACAGCTCGTGATCTATCTGCGCATGAACGGGATTGTTCCCCCGGCGAGCCGCGGCAGCATGTAGTTCCCTGCTCCGGAACGTGCGAATCGGCTGCGGAAAGACTCGCTATATCGGGCGAAGTTGGCGGAAGGTGCGCCCCCGATCGAGTTTTCCGCAGCCAGTCGATCTACTCGTTCCGCTCCCTCGACCACTCCCAGAGGGCGCGGTCGAGGGCGTGCAGGGCGGAAGGGCCGGGAAGACCGGGCTGCGGCTTGACGATGCCGCGCTCGGCGAGGCGATGGCAGAAGGCAACATATTCGGCGTAAAACTCGACGTTGTGCCGCTCGTGTCCCAATGCCTCCAAGGCACGGAAATCCAACACGTTATAGCGCTCAGGGTCGATGGCGGCGAGAATGGCGGAGGCCAGCGGCAGGTCGACGCCGCGCAGTTCGGTGAGCGCCTCGACCGCCTGCTTGACGGGGGTTTCAGGCGCGGCAGCCACGGCCAGGATCTTTTTGATCTGCGCCTCGCTGTTGGCGATCAGATAGTGAACGACGCGTTCGGACTTCCATCGAACAATTGCTTCCAGATTAGCCAGCGTGTAGTCGCCGCCGCGGATTGCCGCTCCGGCTTCAAAGGCGGCCTTCTCCAATTCCTGCTCTCGCGAGCCAGCTTTTTGCCAATACGTTTCCGCCAATTTCTGAAGTTCCGATTCCGCGGGCTGAAGAGTAAAGTGCGCCATGGTGTCGAGTCCTCCGTTCCTGCAAAGCGAAGACACAATAGGCTCGGCCAAAACCTGTTGTCAATAACCGATTTGAGGCTTGGATTTGCGGAGGGAATGAGCGGGATTTCAGAAGGAGACGGCGCCGGATTTGAGGACGTCTCCGAAGCGAAGCGGTCCTCATTCGACAGCGCAGCGGAGCGGCAGGAATTGAGTCAATTTTGTGTCGATTTTGGGGCATTATCAGGCCAAAAATGGCAAAAAACGGCTAAAAAAGGGCCAAAAACGGGGGTTTGCAGTTACTAGTCAGTTAACTATGTATTTTTGTATATTGTTCATTTATTGAGACTTACGCGATTTTTTTACGCGAAAAAGTGATAATAATCGATAGGGGGGGTGGGGGGTAGGGCGATTTTTGGCTGTTTTTTAGCTAAAAATCGGCCTCGAAAAAGGTGCTTCCGAGGACTGTGGCTGCCAGAAAATTTTCTTTGCTATGGGCGTGAGCGCGGACGAGGACGTCCGCGCTACAGCCGACCGGGAGGTTACTCCTCCGCGGCGTTCGTTTCCTACTAAGAACATTGTGCGCTCATGGGGGTTAATTCTACGCAAGGGAAAGGGCAATCCATCTCTTTGGTATTCCTTGGTATTCCCGCGAGCCGAGCTGCTCAGGCGGGCACGGAGCTAGCCAGGGAAGGCTGCTCGGTCTTCCCGCACGCCAAGCGGGATTGCCGGTGCTTGTAACTGGCGGCGATGAACTCGCGGAAGAGGGGGTGGGGCTCCAGGGGCTTGGACTTGAACTCGGGGTGGAACTGGCAGCCCAGGAAGTAGGGGTGGCCGGGGAGTTCGACGATCTCCACATAGGTTGCGTCGGGAGTGGTGCCGCTGATGCGCAGGCCAGCGCCGGTCAGGAGGGATTCGTACTCGCGATTGAACTCGTAGCGATGGCGATGGCGCTCACTGATCTCCTTCGCGCCGCCGTAGGCCTTGGAGGCCAGCGAACCTTCCTGTAGGACGCAGTCCCAGGCGCCGAGGCGCATGGTGCCGCCCATCTCTTCGACGCCCAGCAGTTCGCGCAGCTTGTAGATGATGCGGTGTGGGCTGGAGGCGTTGAATTCGCTGGAATTGGCGTCCTTGAGACCGCAGACGTTGCGGGCAAATTCGATGCAGGCGGTCTGCATGCCGAGACAGATGCCGAAGTAGGGGACCTGCTTCTCGCGCGCGTAGCGGATGGCGTTCAACATGCCTTCGATGCCGCGCTTGCCGAAGCCACCGGGGACGAGAATGCCGTCAAACCCCTGAAGCTGCGACTCATAACTTCTATCTTCAGGAGTTTTGCACTCCAGATTCTCGGCTTCGACCCACTTTACCTTGAGCTTGAGGTGCTGCGAGATGGCGCCGTGGGTGAGAGCTTCCTTCAGGGATTTGTAACTGTCCTCGTACTCCACATACTTGCCCACGATGCCGATGACGACTTCGTCCTTGGGATGATGGACGCGCTCGATGAGGGCTTTCCACTGGGAGAGGTCGGAGGCCGGAGCATCGATGCGCAGGTACTTGAGGACCAGGGCATCCACGCCCTCCTCGGCAAAGCCGAGCGGCACTTCGTAGATGGAAGGCACGGTCAAGGCGCCGATGACGGCAGGCTCCTCGACGTTGCAGAAGGCGGCAATTTTCTGTTTCATCTCGCGGCCGAGGGGGCGCTCGGAGCGGCAGAGAAGGATGTCGGCCTGGATGCCGATTCCGAGCAGTTCCTTGACGGAGTGCTGGGTGGGCTTGGTCTTGAGCTCCTGGGCGGCGGCGATCCACGGGACCAGGGTGAGATGGATGAAGACGGTGTTTTCGCGGCCCAGTTCCTGGCGCATCTGGCGAATGGCCTCAAGGAAGGGCAGGGACTCGATGTCGCCGACCGTGCCGCCGATTTCGACGATGGTGACGTCCGCGCCGTTGGCTGCGACCTTGCGCATGGCGGCTTTGATCTCATTGGTGACGTGGGGGATGACCTGGACGGTTTTTCCAAGGTAGTCGCCGCGGCGCTCTTTGAGAATGATCTGCTCGTAGATGCGGCCGGTGGTGTGATTGTTGTCGCGCGAGAGGGGGGCGTGGGTGAAACGCTCGTAGTGGCCCAGATCGAGGTCGGTTTCCGCGCCGTCGTCGGTGACAAAGACCTCGCCGTGCTGGAAGGGCGACATGGTGCCGGGATCGACATTCAGGTAAGGGTCGAACTTCATCATGTTGACGCTCAGGCCGCGGCTTTCAAGCAGGCAGCCGATGGAGGCAGCCGCGAGACCTTTACCTAAACTGGACACAACTCCGCCCGTCACAAAGACATACTTTGCCGACATCTATGCAACCTCATATGAGAACTGTTTGGATTGGATGTACCAGGTGGGCACAATCAAGTATGGCAGAATTGGGAACGCGAGGGAAGCGGAAAAACGGGACCGCGGTGGATATCCCGCATGTTATCAAGAGTTATTCATCATGGATTCAACATGTTATGAAAGTAGATTCTGTTGTCATAGAAGCCAGATAAGAGACTTTCGAAGCGCAGATTCCGGCGGCTGGCCGGCGACGCCGAAGACCCCTTGCCTGATTGCGTGATCCGTCCTAGGATGCTCGGTGAAGGAGCCGGACCATGACAAGAACGGCAACGGAACGGCGGAGGTTGGGCCGGGGTGGGCCTGAGGTGTCTCCACTGGCGCTGGGGTGCATGGGGATGAGCGGGGTGTACGGGGCGACGGACGAAGCGGAGAACCTGGCGACCATTCACGCGGCCATCGACGCAGGGATCAACCTGCTGGATACGGGCGATTTTTACGGGATGGGCGCGAACGAAATGCTGCTGGGGCTGGCGCTGCGCTTTCTGCGGGAGAAAGTGGTGCTCTCAGTAAAGTTTGGGGCGCAGAGGGCACCCAACGGCGCCTGGCTGGGGTACGATGCGCGGCCCAACGCCCTGAAGGCCGCGCTGGCCTACAGTCTGAAGCGGCTGGGAACGGAGTACATCGACATTTACCGGCCGGCGCGACTGGACCCGAATGTTCCCATCGAAGAGACCATCGGGGCGATTGCCGAGATGGTGAAGGCCGGGTACGTGCGGTACATCGGGCTGTCGGAGGTGGGTCCGGAGACGATTCGGCGCGCGGCGGCGGTGCACCCGATTGTGGACCTGCAGATTGAATACTCGGTGGTGAGCCGCAGCCCGGAGGCGCAGATCTTTCCTCTATTGGAAGAGCTGGGAGTGGGCGCAACGACCTATGGTGCGCTGTCGCGGGGCCTGCTGACCGGCTCGCAGCCGGCGGAGGAGGGAGATTTCCGCGCCTTCCTGCCGCGATTCAAAGGGCATAACCTGATGCTGAATCAGGCCCTGGTGAAGAAACTGGCGGAGATTGCACGCGCCAAGGGAGTGAGGCCGGCGCAGTTGGCGATTGCGTGGGTGCTGGCCAAGGGCAGCTTCATTGTGCCGGTGGTGGGCGCGCGCACCCGGACGCAACTGGCGGAGAGCCTGGGCGCGCTGCATGTGGAGCTGAGCGCCGAGGAGCTGGCGGAGATCGAGACGCTGGTTCCCGCCGAGGCCGTGGCGGGGACGCGCTACGACGCGGGACAGATGACGATGCTGGACAGCGAGAGGTAGAGGGTGCGGGATGTGCCGCGCAGGATAGAATCGGCGTTGTGAGCAACTCCTTTGAAATCGGTCCGGTTCATGTGGGCGGAGGCCAGCTCTTCCTGATCGCCGGCCCCTGCGTCATCGAGTCAGAAGCGCATGTGCGGCGCATGGCGGAGGCGATCCAGCGCATTACCAGCGACCTGGGCATCCCTTACATCTTCAAAGCCAGCTACGACAAGGCCAACCGCACCAGTGTGGAGAGCTTTCGCGGCCCCGGCCTGGTGGAAGGGACACGCATCCTGGGCCGGCTGGCCAAAGAGACCGGGCTGCCGGTGTTGACCGACGTGCACGAGCCCGGACATTGCGAAGTGGCGGCGGAGTTTGTGGACGTGTTGCAGATTCCGGCCTTCCTGTGCCGGCAGACGGACCTGCTGGTGGCGGCGGGGAAAACCGGCCGCGCCGTCAACATCAAGAAGGGGCAGTTCGTGGCGCCGTGGGACATGACCTACCCGGTGGAAAAGGTGCGCTCGACGGGCAATGAGCGGGTTTTCCTGACCGAGCGCGGGGCCAGCTTCGGCTACAACACGCTGGTGGTGGACTTCCGCTCACTGCCGGTGATGCGGCAGATGGCGCCGGTGGTTTTTGACGGCACCCACTCGGTGCAGCAGCCTTCGGCAGCTAACGGCGTGAGCGGCGGGCAGCCGGAATTCATTCCGCTGCTGGCACGGGCGGCGGTGGCGGCGGGAATTGACGGGCTGTTTCTGGAGGTGCACGACGATCCGGCGCACGCCAAATCCGACGGCGCGAATGCGCTGGATTTGAAGCTGCTGAAACCGCTCTTGGAGAAGCTGCTGGCCATTCATAAAGCGGCGGCGGTGGATTGAGACGGAGCTTGCTCGCAAAAAACGAATCGAGCCTCTGGGCCTAGTCGCAGCGCAGAGCCACCATGGGATCGACCTTGGCTGCGCGGCGAGCCGGCAACCAAGCCGCCAATATGGTCATTCCGCTGACCACGGCAATGGCCAGGATATACGTCATCGGATCCAAAGCGCTGAGGCCGAAAAGCTGCTGCTTCACGACCCTGGTCGCCGCAAGAGTAAGCGGCAGTCCCAGCGCCACGCCAATGGCCAGCAAGAACAGCGACTCGCGAAGAATCATCCAGAGCACTGCCGGGCTTTGCGCGCCCAGGGCGAGGCGAATGCCGATTTCGTTGGTGCGGCGGACCACGTTGTAACTCATGACGCCATAGAGGCCGATGGCCGCCAACAGCAGCGCCAGCAACGAGAAGACGCTGGTAGTGGTGAGGCTGGTCAACCAATTCATGGTGCTTCTCCTGTGGGCTTGTGCCCAAGGCTCCGAATTACGCTTCAAGAATGCGGGAGATGGCCATGATCTGGCGCTGCCATTGCTCGGTTTCAGCAGTGAGCGCCTTGCGGCCGGTTGCGGTGAGCATGTAGTACTTGGCGCGGCGATTGTTTTCCGTGGCGCGCCACTCGGAGATCACGCGGCCGGAGCGCTCCATCCGGCTCAGGGCCGGGAGCAGCGAACCTGGATTCACGCGGAAGACGCCGTCGCTGACCTGCTCAATGCGCAGGGCTACGCCATAGCCATGCATGGGCTCAAGCGCCAGAGTCTTGAGGATGAGCATCTCCAGGGTTCCCTGGACCAGCTCACGGGATTTGGGGTCTTGCGGTGCGGTGTCGTCGATCTTGGCGGTCATGGCTGCTTCCTCTTGATTATCTAGAGGATGACACCGCTCCTCTGGATTGTCAAGAGGAGCGGGCCAGTTGATGCAGTTTGACGCAGAATCGATGGGATTGCGTGGCCGACTGAGGGCTGGTTGAGGTCCGTGCTATCCGACATGTCCAGGCAATAACTTGGTTGGAGGAACGACCCGCAAACTTGCTGGAACTTTCAGTTTTGGCAAAAGCGCAACCAGGTTGATGGCGGTAGCACACAGAAGCCGGTGCTCTTCCAGAGCATACCTGGCGCGTTCCATATCGACATTCTTCCGGGCCGCCAGTTCGGGGCAGAGGTGGAAACTTACCGAGGAACGAGCCAGGAGGTACTCAACGAGCCCAGCCTCATAAACTCGTTTCAGATTCGTGCAGATGGGGCAACTCACAGATATACCTCTCCGGCGTTTTGCCGGAAGAACCGCAACTTGGATGCGGCCGTGGTTTAGAAACTGCTTGAAATCTCGATCGAAGCTAAATCCAAGCCGGAAAGAGAATGATCGAGCGAGAAGTCCTTGACATAATCCAGTGTGCCCGCCCGCAGCCGGTCCGGCGAGATCTTTGAAGAGTCGACACAATCGGCCAGTTCCAACCGCATGAACCACAGCCGGATCTTGTTACGATTTGCACGTGGGCGATTGTTTGCAACGTATTTTTTAAGACAACGTATCGCAGCCCCCGTTGTTAAGTTACGTACTTGAACGGTGCTCGTCTGGGGCAAAACATGTAAAGCGGAAGGCGAGAGTACTTAGTTAGTACATCAAGCTTACGCCCACACAGGTTCACGTGCCGATTGTCAACACTGATAATTACTAATATTTACTCCGAAGCAAGGAAGCAGTGGGTTCAAGCTTCAAGGCAGGCAACGCGTACGACACCGAGTCATCCAGGTTCGAGTTATCTTCTTATCTTAAGACAAAGAGCGCCTGGAGATAGCGAAAATCCAAATGAGCCGAAATACATCCCCCAGGGGCTGAACAGGCTGCGAAATAAGTCCCTCTTTTGCGGAAGAGCCGCTAGACCTATCCCTCCGCGGCTCAAGCCGCGCTGATTTTGCTGGCTTTATGCGGGGGTTAAAATCCCCGCCTCCCTCCGGATCGAGTTTTTCGCAGTCTGTAAAGGGCCGCTTATTCTGCGGTACTTGCGGCACGACTGAAGTCGAGCCCTGTTACAAGGCGAACTTATGCAGAGCTTCTCTTATGTCCATGCAAAGGGCGCCTGGAGAGAGGCGCGCACTTGACTGCCCTGGCAGACGGCACGGGGCAGGAAGCCGCTGGGATGTGGAACGGCGGGTCGATCAGCGTTCTGTTTTCCTGGCGCCGGGGCAAGAGGCGGGATCTTCATCCGGGGGCGCTGTCCGGCGGACCAGGCACTCCACATCTTCCATTTTGTCCAGAAGCAGGCTCATGCGGTGCGAGAGCGACTGGATTTCAGTTTCCGCGCGCCTGTTCACATCGAAGTCCAACTCGCTGCGCACGCGGTCTCTGACGTCCTGGCGGTTCTGGCTCATCATGATGACCGGCGCCTGAATGGCGGCCAGCATGGACAGGAACAGGTTGAGCAGAATGAACGGATAAGGATCCCATGCGCGGTTGCGCAGCGCCGTGTTCAACCCGGAGTAAGTGACCAGCACGATGGCAAAGAGGATGATGAAGGTCCAGGAGCCGCCGAAGCGCGCCACGGTGTCGGCAAGGCGCTGGCCGAAGGTGGACTGCTCCTCGATGACTTCGTTGGGGTTGCGGCTCATCCGGTTCTGGACGAGTTTTTGCGCGCTGTGGAACTGGCGGGCCTGGACAGTGAGCATGTCCATACCGGCATCGGGCCGGTGGGCGACCAGATCGGCAATGTCGTCGCGGCCGACCTCGAGGCAGACTGTCTCTTCGATGGCCATGGCGGTGGTCTGGTGGGGAGTTCCCTGCAGCATGGAGGCAAAGCCGAAGAAGCCTCCGTGGGTGGGTTCGTCCACCACCACGTCCTGCTCGTCTTCATCGGTGGTGAGCACCTGCACCTTGCCGGACATCATGACGTAGCCATGTTCGGCAGGGTCGCCGGTCTTGAAGATGCGCTGGCGGGGCGCGAATTGCCGGATCTCGACCTGTGCGGCCAGGACGCGCGCTTCATCGTCGTCCAGAAGCTCGAAAAGGGGAACGTGCCGTAATTCGACTGGATCACATGGCATGGGTTGCCTCATTGATGGCCTGGGAGGGGCCTCTGCGAAGTGCTTTGAGCGAAGATAGCAGAGCGGTCTCAGGGGCGTGGTCAAAGCAGGGTTGATTTTTGGCCGCGGCGCGATGCCCGTTCTGCTTTGTTTTGCCTGATAGCATTTTCCTATGGAATCGTTTGCGTATCGCAGTTTCCTTCGCAATGCATTAACCGCGTGCGCGGTATTGCTGGTGGGCGCGTCCACAGCCTGGCAGACGGCCGCGGCGGCACAGCAGCAGCCGGATCGCGCGCATGTGGACGAGGTTTTGAAGGGGCTGAACCGGGGGCGCTCGTTCGGCCAGGTGGCGGTTTCGCCGGACGGCAAGCGGCTGGCGTGGATTGAGTGGACGCGGGAAGGCGCGGAGATCCGGCTGGCGGCGCTGGGTGATTTGAAGAAGAGCGAGCGGGTGACGGCGGCGGCCAAGGCGGAACAGCACTGCCGCGAAGGGGAGATGGCCTGGGCTCCGGATTCCCATGCGCTGGCGTTCTTTTCAGACTGCGCCCGGGACGGCCAGGAGGACCTTTATCTTTCGCGCCTGGACGGCAGCCCGGCCGAGCGGCTGACCGAGTTGAAGGGCTACGAGGAGGCGCCGGCTTTCTCGCCCGACGGGAGCCGGGTGGCTTTCTTATATGTAGAAGGAGCGACGCGGCCGGCTGGCGCGCTGGCGGCGATGAAGGCTCCGGCCGGGGTGATCGGCGAGGACGGAGTGGAAATTGAGCGGGTGGCCGTGGCGCAAGTGGGGGCGACGAAGCCGGCCGCTCCCGCCGTGGTGACGCCGGCCAACCTGCATGTCTATGAGTTCGACTGGCGGCCCGATTCCCAGGGGCTGGCCTACGTGGCCGCCGCTCCGCCGGGAGAAAACAACTGGTGGGTGGCGAAACTTTACACGCAGACACTGGGCCAAGGCCCCAGCGCGATTCTGGCGCCCGCGGAAGTTCCTGGAGCGCTGCATGGGTTGCAGATCGCGGTGCCGCGCTGGTCGCCGGACGCAAAGGCCATCGCCTTCATCGGCGGGCTGATGAGCGACCAAGGGGCAACGGGCGGGGATGTGTGGATTGTCTCGGCAGCCGGTGGGGAGCCGGTGGATTTGACACCGCAAAGGGCCAGCTCCCCGGCCTGGATCGAGTGGGACGGGGACGAGCACATCTACATGAGCGAGTTGGCGGGCGGCAGCAGCCAACTGGTGCGCTTTCGGCTGCAGGGCGACCGGACCAGCATGAGCGTGGCCAGCAGCTTCGGCGCGCCGGTCTTCAGCATTCCCGGCAGCTTGGGGGATGGGCGGATGGAACTGAGCCTATCCGCCAGCGCAGATCGCTCGCTGTTTGTGTTTCACGCCAGCACCTTCGACCACCCGATGGAGATTTACGCCGCCCGACCGGGCGCGACGAAGGGCACGGGCCTGGAAGGCGTCGAGCAACTGACACACTTGAACGACGGTGTGGAGACGGGCTGGGGGAAGTCGGTTTCGCTGGAGTGGAAGAGCGGGAAATTTGACGTGCAGGGCTGGCTGATGCTGCCTTTGCACTACGATGCGGCCAAGAAGTATCCGCTGATTGTGGAGGTGCATGGAGGGCCGGCTTCGGCGGTGGTGGGGCGCTGGGGCGAAGGCGGCGGGCTAAGCGCGGCGGCCTTTTCGGCGTTGGGCTATTTTGTGCTGCAGCCCAACCCGCGGGGCAGCTTCGGGCAGGGCGAGGCGTTTACCCAGGCCAACCGCAAGGACTTTGGCTACGGCGATTTGGAGGACATTCTGGCCGGGGTGGACACGGTGGAGGCGCACTACCCGGTGGACCCGAAGCGGGTGGGAGTGACGGGTTGGAGCTATGGCGGGTTCATGGCGATGTTCGCCGTAACCCAGACCGGGCGCTTCAGGGCTGCAGTGGCCGGAGCGGGGATTTCAGACTGGCAGAGCTACTACGGAGAGAACTCGATCGACCAGTGGATGACGCCCTATTTTGGCGCTTCGGTCTACGACGATCCGGCGGTGTACGCGAAGAGTTCGGCGATCAACTACATCAAGCAGGCACGGACGCCGACGCTGGTGGTGGTGGGTGACCGGGACGGGGAATGCCCGGCGCCGCAGTCGTTCGAGTTCTGGCACGCGCTGCGGGCCCAGCACGTTCCCACGCAACTGGTGGTGTATCCGAACGAGGGGCATGGATTTACCGACCCGGCACACCGGCGCGACGTGCTGGAGCGGGCGGTGGAGTGGTTTGGGCGCTACATGCCCGCCAGCGACGAGACTGCTCCCCTTTGAGGGGTTGGGGGAGTCTATGGAAGAGGCGGCGGAGAAACGGGCCGGGCAGGACCTGAGCCGGGGACCACTCCGCCCTGATACACTTTGGCTTGGAGTATCGCGAGCGCGTGCCGTTGACGGACCGCTCCAGTAGAGCGTTTTTCCCATTTCCGTGGTGTTTCCGGCAGCGGTTCGAGCGGTTCTTTCACGAAGAAGGAGCCTGCCGAGCCAAAAAAATCCGGACTACGGGGAGTGGAGACTCGCAATAACCCATTTTTCTGACGGATTCGGAGAGACCGTTCCGCGGTTCGACAAAGCGGGGCGGGGAGGATTCATGCGGCGGTTTTTGACGCTTGTTTGCTTTTTGTGCCTGGCCCTGCCAGCTGGAATTTCGATTTCGGGTTGCTATCGCAATCCGGCGGCGAATTATTGCAATGGTTTGGGTTACGGGTTGAAGATCACCGACGTGTACTCGATCACGCTGCAGCCCGCAACCACGGGGCTCTCCCTGGCTTTCGGGCAGACGCGGCAGGCCAACGCGCCCGCGGCTTATACCTGCAAGGGGGTCTCGGCCGCCACGGGGTCGTATACCTACGGCACCTCCAACAACCAGTTGGTCGATATAACGCCCACGGGCAACCTCTGCGCGGGAACGTGGAATCGCAATTCGGGCGGCGGCATTCCGAATTACACGATTTGCACCGCACCCAACCCGCTGCCTGTCTCAAAGGAAGGCCTTCCCTACGCGTCCGCCTATCTGACGGCGTCAGCGTCTGGGGTCACCTCGAATCCGGTGCAGGTATTTGTCCATGCGCAGGTGACTTCGATCACGCTGGTGGGACCGCAGCAATGTCTTTCGCAGACCCAGCAGGCCCAGTTGGATGCGCAGGCATGCTATAGCGCCACGGTGGCCAACAAGCCGACGAACGTGCTGTTCTGCGCGCCTGCTTCGGTGACTCCGCAAAACTATGCCTGCCCTCTTCCTCCGGGTGTGAGTTCGGTGCCCAGTTGCTCGAACTCGCTCGGGACCCTCGGCTACAACGTCAACACGACCCAGGTGGCCTCGATCAACGCCTCGACCAACGAGATTACGGCCTTGTATCCTGGCACCACGGCGGTTACGGCCTTCCTGACCGGCACCGGTTCGACGGCCGGCTACTTCTCGACCTGCCCGCCGAAGTCGATCAGTGTCACGCTGGCCAACGGGACGACCAGCGGCTCGATCACCCAGGGCGTAACGCAAAACCTGGTGACCACGGTGACGGATACCAACGGTCAGGCCATTACCGGGCTGACGCTGGACTATCAATCGACGGACCCGATCGACATCGCGGCAGGCAGCGGCGGAGCGGTTACCACCAGCTTCCCCGGTCAGGCTTCGGTCTACGCCATTTGCCAGCCATCCGTCTGCAATCCCGCCCCGATCAATGTGGTTGGACTGAACGGCACCGGGCTGTCGGTTTCATCGAACGCGGTGAATATCAGCACGCCTGGAACGGCCAGCGACTACGTCTGGTTCGGAGCACCGGGTCAGTCGCAATACATTGCGCCGATTGACCTGCTGACGGGGACGGTGGGTGCGACGGTGCGCCTGCCCTACGTCCCCAACTCGATGATCATGGATCACACCGGTACGAGCATTTACCTGGGCTCGTCGCGCGAACTGATGATCTTCAGCACCTTCTCGAATTCGCTGACCAAGCAGGACACCAGCGTCCCGGGCGTGGTTCTGGCCGTGGCGCCGAACAATACGTCGTTGCTGATCAACTCGCAGACAAATGTGAGCCCGACCTTCTACATCTACAACTCGAGCGGCAGCATCGGTTCGACCTTTCCCGGGCTGGGCGCCGCGGCAGCCTGGACGCCGGACTCGAAGACGCTCTACATTACCGACAGCGCAGCGCTGGGCGGGAACCACACCGATACGCTCTACGTTTACAACGGCAACACCGGGTGGACCACTTACCCCCTGGCGGCTTCGGACCCGAAGAGTCCCGAACTCAGCCCCGGCGCGCAGAACCTGGCGATCACCATTCCCGGGGTGGGAGCGTTCCTGAGCGGCAATCCGACCGTGGCCCACACTTGGTGCCCCACGGGGACCATCGGCAACTACGCCAGCATGAGCTTCTATCCGCAGCCGCCCGAAGATTCCGTGCCCACCCTGACGGACGTTTTGGCCGCGACTACAGATGGCCAGCACATTCTGGGCGCATCTTTCACCGCGAGTACCGGAATCACGCTCTCGGATATTGGTGTGACGGTTCCCAATGGCGAGTGCCCGACAGCGGTCAACGGCGTCCTGCAGCCACTCACCGTTCCGTTCACGATGAATGCCACGCTCAACGTGGGCAAAGTGATTGCGTCCGGGGTCTCCCAGGTGAACCAGGTGATCCCGTCGCCGGCTTCCAACCTGGCGTTTGTCACCTATAGTCCGTCGGCCTCGCCCGAGTTCAACGCCCCGCTGCCCTACTACGTACCCGGCAAGGACGGCGCGGCAGGCACACTGAACTATGTGACGCTGAACGGAGCCGCGGCCATCACCGCCCCGGTAGCGGGCGCCTTCTCGCCGGACGACAAGCTGTTCTTTGTTTCCACGGCAGGCGACAACCAGATCCACTACATCAGCGTACCGACGCTGACCGACACGCAGCAGATCAGCCCCAACCTGCCGGCCTGCACGCCGAGTTCGGCTACCGACCCCAACTGCCTGAACACGACATTGCCCACAGGCAGCTTTGTTCCAGCTACGGTCATCACGATCAAGCCACGGTCTACCACGTAAACTGGAGCGCAGTACGACCAACAGAAGGGCCGGCCATGTGCCGGCCTTTCTGCATTTGGGTGCACGGAGCGGCTCGACACTCCAGACGGCAACGCGCGGCCGCGCACCACCGCGGGGTATGTTCCAGCCTCCGGGGAGGAGGTCGCAAACTTCCGCGCGGTTCGAGGACATACGGAATCCCCGCTCCCGCACGATAGAATCAAAGAATGATCAAGGGAATTTCCTTCCTTCGTCCAGCAGGGAGCGCGGCGGTCTACGACCGGCTGGGCAGCTTCTTTTCTGCGCTGGGTTTTGAGCCCGGCAAAGGCTGGGACGAACAAGACAGCCGCGGCGCAGCATTTCTGGCGCCGCTGGGCAATCTGGAATTTGTCGATGGCGAGTTCCCTGCGACTGCGGATGTGCTTGTGGAGGTGACCGCGCTGGACGCCGTTCACCAGGCCGCGGCAACTTGGCTGCGCACCGACGCAGCTCCTGGCCAATCCGGCGATGAGGCTGTTGCGCGGCTTTCCGCAATTACCGAGACCCACTGGAAGTCCTCTATCTTTACCGTCGAGCCAGAGCCGGGATTCGCTTTCAGTTTCTGGGCATGGACCGACCCCGCGAAGGCAAGGCCGGTGGCTGTGGAAGGGGATCTCTCCGCCACGGGCATGAAGTTTGCCATTGTGGTGGCGCGCTGGAACGCGGTGATTACCGAGCGGCTTCTGGAAGCTGCGCTGGACGCGCTGCTGCGCTCTGGCGCACGGCGTGCGGACATTGAAGTGGTGCGGGTTCCCGGCGCATGGGAGATTCCCTCGGCCGCGCGCACGATTGCCAACCTGGGCAAAGTGGACGCGATTGTGACCCTGGGCTGCCTGCTGCGCGGCGAAACGGCGCACTACGAGGCTATCTACAACGAAGTGTCCCGCGGCATCGGCCAATCGCAGCAGGAGACGGGCATTCCCCACAGCTTTGGCGTGCTGACCTGCGAGACGCTGGAGCAGGCGCTGAACCGGGCCGGCATCAAGGCCGGGAACAAGGGGTTTGAAGCTGCCGTGGCAGCCATCGAGATGGTGAGCCTGAGCCGCAAGCTCAAGCAAGGCGGTCCTGCTTGACGGCCGGGTTGCATCACTCGTCGGGCCGGCGCAAGTCGCGCGAGCTGGCCATGCAGATGCTCTTCCAGGCAGACATCGGCAAGCAGACCCCGGAGCAGGTGCGCGCCAACTTCTGGAAAGCGGCCGACGAGGTGGAGCCGGAGGTGCGCGGTTTTGCCGAAGATCTTTTCCGTGTGGCAATCTCCCACCAGGAAAAGATTGACGAGCTGATCGTGGCCAACTCCAAGCACTGGCGGCTGGAGCGGATGCCGGCCGTGGATCGGAACCTGCTGCGCATGGCGGTGGGTGAGATGCTGGGATTCAAGGGAACGCCCTTCCCTATCGTCATCAATGAGGCTCTGGAGATCGGCCGCCGCTTCTCCGCTCCGGAGTCGATCAACTTCCTCAACGGGATGTTGGACGCGATTGCGCGGAGCCTTCTGCCCAAATAAGTCAATAAGTCCAGGGGCCCCGAGCCCCGCTGTGCGATGCAGGGTTGAGTTCACCCTGCATCGAATGGGCCTCGTGATCCTCATTACATTCTCGGATGCGTGTCGCGACCTTCTCCACTACAGCGCTTCCACGATTGCTGTAGGCAAGGATTGGGGTACCTTGAAGCGTGGACCGGGAGGTTGATTACATGACAGCGCCGGCTCCTTCGAGCCCGAGTAGACTGGTTGCTGCTAGACGCCCAGGAGCTCGGGAGAAGGAGCCTGGCATGGCCAAGATTATAGGCTG
>Ga0302276_10001212_pt1 | contig 23287 bp, 12 predicted proteins | sample III_Bog_N2_3_FD_198768 | JGI IMG/M metagenome (GOLD analysis project Ga0302276, IMG submission 198768) | Peat permafrost microbial communities from Stordalen Mire near Abisko, Sweden - III_Bog_N2_3 | ecosystem: Environmental > Terrestrial > Soil > Wetlands > Peat | place: Sweden: Abisko...
TGTTAGCCGGTTTTATATCTCCGCGAGGCTGAAGGTGAGCGGGGGGTGGCCTCCGGTTTGATGCTCCCCAATTCATTGGACATTTTTAAATCCGGTTTCGGCCATGCGAAAATGCCGTTGGCCATTGTTGGTGTTGGTCGGATGCGGTGGATCGAAGCGCCCGTCTGGAACGATTCATTTGTAAAAAGAATTATGCGGTTAACGCTTCGATTTTTTCGCCGGGGCGGCCCGGGATATTTTTCCCATCGGCACCGCCGGGAATCCATTGCTCAGAAACAGTGTCGGACTTTTTCCACCCTGAAAAAAAAGCCACACCCGTCCGTGCCGGCTTGGGTGCTTCACGGCTCCCCAAGCACCCGGCGGGTCAGTGTGCGCTCACGAATTCCTGATGCAGGCGCGCATAGACTCCGGCCTGCCGGAGCAGGGTGGTGTGTGTCCCGCGCTCGACGATCCGCCCTTGGTCCAGCACCAGCACCAAACTCGCCTGACGAATCGTGCTTAACCGGTGGGCCACGATGAATGACGTCCGGCCGCGCAGCAAAATCTCGAGCGCCCGTTGCAGGCGGGCTTCCGTAACCGAGTCAATGGCGCTGGTGGCCTCGTCCAGCACCACGATCCGCGGATTGGCCAGCATGGCCCGGGCAAAGCAGATTAACTGCCGTTGCCCGAAGGACAGAGAGGCGCCCCGTTCCGCCACGCGTGTGTGCAGTTTTTGCGGCAGCGACGCCAGCAGATCCGGGCAATCCAGGGCCGCCAGACACGCGGCCACCTCAGCTTCCGTCGCCGTCGGCCGTGCAAACCGGATGTTGTCCAGCACCGTGCCGGAAAACAGAAAATTGTTCTGCTGTACACTGCCCATCTGCGATTGCAGGGACAGGCTGGTGACGTCGTGCAGATTCACGCCATCCACCAACACGCGGCCGCCGGTGGGCAGATAAAACTTTTGCAATAATCCCACCAGCGTGGTCTTGCCGCTGCCCGTGTGGCCCACAAGCGCCACCGACTGGCCGGGTTCGACGGCAAAGGAAATGTCCCGCAGCACCGGCCGCCCCGGCTGATATTCAAAATTCACCGCCTGAAATTCCACCCGCCCGGCCATGGCCGGCAGCGGTCGGGCGCCGGGGGCGTCCCGCCATTCCGGCGGCTGATCCAGCATCCGGAACAGGCGTTCCGCCCCGGCCATGGCCATCAGCGCCTGGTTCAATTGATTGCCGATGACCTGAACCGGTTCAAAGAACAGATTCGCCAGGAAAAAGAACATCACCAGGTCGCCCGCCTCCATGTGCAGCCAGCCGTGCCAGCGCAGCGCCCCAAAGGCGCCCAGCAGCGCCATGGCCCCCAGAAACACCTGGCTCTTGAGCTGCAATAACGGCACGAACACCGCCGAAGCCTGGGCGGCGTCCACGTTGTTTTCGCCGTGGGTGTCAATTAATTTTTGGAAGAAGTCCGCGTTGACTTCATGCCGGACAAACGCCTGGGTCACCCGGATGCCGCTCACGGATTCCGCCAGCGTCGAAGACACGCGGCTCCAGGATTCCTGCACCTTGCGCAACCGCCGGCTGGTCTCCTGTTGGAACTTTTTGTTCACCGCCCAGATCATCGGCGCCATGATGACCATCAGCGAGAACAGCTTCCAATCATACCAGGCCATCAGCGCCGCCGCCGCCGCCATTTGCAGACCCTGCACCACCAGCACAAACATCACGTCCTGCACCCCGGCCCGCACGCTGTCAATGTCCGAGGTCATCCGGCTGATGATGCGGCCGAATTTGGTCTGATTATAAAAGGACATGGGCAGCGTCATCAGCTTGCGCACCAGTTCCAGCCGCATGTCATGCACCACGGCTTCGCCCAGTTCCAGCGCCAGCCGCTGGCGGAAATGGAAGGTCACCACCGTGAACAGCGCCAGGGCCAGATACCCCGCCGCCGACCAGTAGATCCCCGGCAAATCCCGGCCCGCAATCGGGCCGTTGATCGTGCGGCCGATCAGCCACGCCAGCGCCGGCAGTTGCAGGCCGCGCGTGAAGGTCAGGGCAAACAGCCAGTTCCGCTTCGCCGCGCACGGCTTCGTATAACTGAAAATCCGCCGGATCAGCGCCGCCTGCAACGGCGCCCGGTCCGCCTCCCGCTCCTCCGCCGGGTTGTAATAGGTGATCGCCCCACGAGCGGAGGCGTTGTGCGCTCGCGTCCGGTCGGCGGGGGACGGCGGCTGGACCGGTGGGTTCATGTTACGGTCCTCCGGCGATCCGGTTGGTCCAGATCCATCATCTGCAAAACGGCGGTGTCATGATACGGACCGGGCCGGCCCACCAGTTCGTCATGCGTGCCGGTTTGCGTCAGCCGGCCGTCTTCCAGCACCAGAATCACATCCGCCCGGCGCAGCAAATTCAGCCGGCCGGAGACCACAAACGTCGTGCGCCCCGCCATGGCCGCGCACAACGCGGTGACAATTTCGTTTTCCGTCCGCGCATCCACCGACGCCGTGGGGTCATCCAGAATCAGGATGGGCGGTTGCAAGATCAACGCCCGCGCCAGCGCCAGCCGCTGCCGCTGGCCGCCCGACAAATCCACCCCCGATTCCCCCAGCACCGTCTCGTAACCCCGCGGCAGCGCCGTGATGAACTCGTGCGCCGAGGCCGTTCGCGCCGCCTGTTCGATTTGCTCCAGCGTGGCCTGCGGATGCCCGAAGGCGATGTTGGCCGCGACCGTGTTCGAGAATAGGAAACTCTCCTGATACACCATGCCGATCTGCCGCCGGAACGCGTCCAAATCCAAATCCCGCAAATCCCGGCCGTCCGCCAGAATCCGGCCGGCCGTCGGATCGTAAAAGCGCGGGATCAAACTCAGCAGCGAACTCTTGCCCGAGCCCGTCATCCCGAAAATGCCGACCACCTGGCCCGGTTGCGCGGCGAATGAAACCCCGGTCAGCACCGATTGGTCCGGGTGATAACCAAATGACACGCCCTCCAACTCCACCCGGCCCGTGAGCCGGCCCGGCGGGATCGCGCCCGGACGGCTCGCCACCGCCACCGGCATGTCCAGCACCTCGAACACCCGCCGCGCGGCCGCCAGGCTTTGCTGCACGGAATTGGCGATGGTCGCGATGTTGGCCACCTGCGACGTAAACTGTTGGAGCAGACCCGCAAACACCACCATCCCGCCGCCCAGCGGGATTTTCCCCTGCACATACAACCAGCCGCCGTAGGCGAACAGAATCACCAGGCTCAACTGCGATAACAGTTGCGTGCCGGGCGTGAACACCGACAAATCCCAAAAAATCCGCCGCTGCTGCGCCGACACCCGCGTGTTGGCCGCCTCAAACCGCTGAATCTGGTGCGCCTCCCCCGCGAACCCCTTCACCGTCTGCATCCCGCGCACACTCTCGCTGAACAGCAGAATCATGTCATCCGTCAACTCCCGGTTTTTCAGATAACCCGGCCGCAGCCGGGCGGAATAAAAACACGCGAGCCACCCCAGCGGCAGCGTCACCGAGAGACAGGCCAGCGTCAGCGCGGGCTGAATCCGCCACATGAAAAACGCATAGGCCGCCAGGGTCAAAAGCAGGTTGGTGCCCTGCAACAACACGCCGTCCACAAACAGCCGCGTATTCTGCACATCCCCAGTCACCCGGTTGAAAATCGAATTCGAGCCGTGCGCGTCAAAGAAACTGAAACTCAGCCGCTGCAACTTGGCATACAGCTCGGACCGCAGCGCCGGCACGATTTCCCCCTGCGTCAGGCGCGCCGTGATCATGTTGTAAGCGTAGGTCAGCAACGCGCGCGCCACCGCCAGCACCACGATGGCCGCCGCCAGCGCCGCCACGACCTGCAGCGGGGCCCAGGCGGCCGGCGGGTGCAGGCCAAAGGGATACGCCGGGGGCGGCAGCGCCGGGTTCAGCGCGTGGCGGATGACATCAATCACCACCCCGAGCCATTTCAGCCCAACGATGCTGAACAATAGCAGCACCAGGCTCAGCCCCAGCGACCACAGACAGTCCGCACGAAACCGCCATGCCAGGGCCAGCAGCCGCCGGAATAGTATCCACGAGGAATACTGTTCGTCGCCCGCCGATTTTGAGTCTGGAACCGTCATTTTCAGAACCGCCAGACTGCCGGATTTTGGGGTCGTAATCGAATCAAATATTCCCGGTTGGGACCGGCGGGGACACCCAGGCCAATAGCGGTCTGGCTCAACTGAATGACGATTAGGTTGATCGTTATTTTGGTTGGCTAGATGAGTTCCAAAAAACACTGATGAAAGGTGATGAGTAACGTTGATTAGCGTTAAAAGCCGTTAAAAGGGTTAAAAGCGATTTTAAACTGCGTTGGTTCAAGTGGTTATGACTTTCATGTGAAATCCGGCCCCCCGGCGGACGCAGGCTTGAACAGCCTTGTTTACCTTTTAACCCATTAACCCGGTCTGACCTTGACTAGCCTGGACTGGGCTTGCCCCGGTTGAAACGGCCGAAGCCAACCGGAAGGGGTCTTGGACAGAATGACAGAATGGACAGAATGGAAAACCCCGATTGGCCCCCTGAGCCGCAGGGTGACAAAGTTCCTGGATACAAGGTTTTCTCCTGAGACCTCCGTAGTCTTAAATCCCGGGCCGTATTCGGGGACTTCAATATGATATGTCAAAGAGCCATGGCTTGGCCCCGCGCCCCGGGCCCCAAGCCTCACACCCCTTATCATACCAGCCCCCCGGAGTTCCGACAAGGTTCTGAGAACCTCATCGGAAATGATCAAAAAATGGCAAAGGAATCAATGGATACGGGGCTTTCGTTGAAAAACACACGTTGTCAATCTAGAAAATAGTTTTGGTCAAAATGGCGGCATCATCCGGCCGCCTTAATTTATTACCACCTCCCAAGACAAATCCACCCCAGTCAATTCTTCAAAGGCCATTGATTCCGCCCGGCAGTCCCGACCCGCCGGGAGCCACCGCCACATTACCGCGTCCGGCGCGGCGCGGGGCGAATTGCCAGACGGGGCTGGCCACGCTGGCATAAACTTCTTTGGCGAAATTCAACATGCCAATGTAACCGGCCAGCGGCTCTTTGCGCTCGTGGTTGTGATCGCAGAAGCCAATGCCGAGTTTATAGGCGATCGGCCGTTCTTTCACGCCGCCAATGAAGAGGTCCACGTCTTTTTCCAGGCAGAATTTGGCCAGTTCGAGGGGGTTGGAATCGTCCACGATGATCGTGCCGGGATCCGCCATTTGCTGGAGTTGCCGGTAATCCTCCTTATCGCCGGTCTGCGAGCCGACAATGGCCGTCTCCATGCCGATCAATCGCAGGGCGCGCATCAGGGAAAAGGCCTTGAACGAGCCGCCGACATAAATCGCCGCCCGTTTGCCAATCAACTTTTGCTTGTAACGCAAAAGTTGGGGATAAATGGCGGCGACCTCCTCGCGGACCAGATTTTGCGCCCGGGACATGATCTCGGGGGCGTCGGAGAAAAACTTGGCGGCGTCATACAGCGCGGCGCTCATGTCCTCGATGCCGAAATAGGAAACGCGTTTGAAGGGGATGCCGTAATCGCGTTCCATGCGCTTGGCGAGACTGGTCATGGAACCGGAGCATTGGACAAGGTTCAGTTTCGCGCCATGGGCGCGGCGGATATCCTCAATCCGCGAATCGCCAGTGAGGCAGGAGACGACCTCGATGCCCAGGCGCTTATAGTAGTCGCGGAGCACCCAGGTCTCACCGGCCAGGTTGAATTCGCCAAGGATGTTGATGCTGTGCGGGCTGATGCCCGAGATGTCGCCCGTGCCGATCAGGCTGAAGAGGGCGTCGCACGCGGCGCGGTAGCCGTCTTTTTTCGTGCCCTTGAACCCTTCGGAATGAACGCCGATGACGGGGATGCCGGTTTTCGCCGAAACCCGTTTGCAGACGGCGCTGACGTCATCCCCGATCAGGCCGACGATGCAGGTGGAATAGACAAACGCCGCCTTGGGGGAATGATGGGCGATGAGTTCGAGCAGCCCGGCTTCGAGTTTCTTCTCGCCGCCGAAGATCACGTCCATTTCCTGAAGATCGGTGGAGAAACTCTGGCGATGGAGTTGGGGGCCGCTCGAGAGGGCGCCGCGAATGTCCCAGGTGTAGGCGGCGCAGCCAATCGGCCCGTGGACAATGTGCAGCGCGTCGGCGATGGGATACAAAACCACGCGCGAGCCACAAAACACACAGGCGCGCTGGCTGACCGAACCGGCGACACTGGCTTGGTCGCAGGTCATCTCGGCGGGCCGGCCGCCGCCCTTTTCCACGACCGAGGATACGCGGGAGGGGAGCACTTCGATCATACTCATACGGCCACCTTTGCTTTCGCCCCGACCAGTTTACCGACTTCCCGGCCGTCCATGCGGAGCAGCGCCCATTCATTCATCACCGAGGCGCCGATGCTCCGGTAGAAGCGGAAGGCATTTTCATTCCAACGCAGCGTGATCCACTCGAAGCGGCCGCCGCCCCATTCCGCGCCGATTTCCGCCACGCGCGTCAGCAAAGCCCGGCCGAGGCCCCGCTTGCGAAACGGCGGACGGACGAAGAGGTCGTCCAGGAAAATTCCCGGGCGACCGACAAACGTGGAGAAGGTTTGGTAAAACACCGCGTAGCCCGCCGGCCGGCCATTCAGCCGGGCCACGAGCGCCCGGGCGACCGGGTTTGACCCAAACAGGGCCGCCTGCAATAAATCCTCCGTCACCTCCAGTTCATGGGCGAGCTGTTCAAACCCGGCCAGCTCGCGGATCATCTCCAAGAGGAGGGGCACATCCGACGGCGTGGCCGGGTTGACAGTGTAGGGCGGCATGAGGATCGGGTGGTTATTGCACGAGTTCGAAGTTTTCTTCGGGGCACTCGCGGTCTTTATGGTCGAGGAGCGCGTCGTTCATCAATTCCATCAGGCGCAACGCCCCGGTGTATCCGACCGTGGGGAAATACCGGTGGCCCATGCGGTCCAGGATGGGAAAACCAAAGCGGACGAACGGGATGTTCTCCGTACGCGCAATGTATTTGCTATACGTGTTGCCGATGAGGAGGTCCACGGGCTGATTTTTAATCCATTGATGCAGCGCGAACAGGTCGGTGTTTTGCTTCACAATGACACTGGGAGCCTGATCCCCGAGAATCTCGTTCACGCGTTGCTCGAAATGGTTGCCGGGCGAGCCGGTGATGACGTAGGCGGGCTTCATATCCAGTTCCACCAAGAACTGGGTGAGCGCGATGACATGGTCCGGATCGCCGACGAGGGCCACGCGTTTGCCGTGGAAGTATTGGTGCATGTCGCCCATGGCGTCGAGCAACCGGCCGCGTTCTTCGCCAATCGAGCCGGGCACATCCACGCCGCCGTGGTTGCGCAGGGCGTGAATGAAACGGTCGGTGTTCGTCAGGCCGTAGGGCAGTTCCAGCAGGGCACAGGGGACGTTGCACTTTTCGTCCAGTTTCATCGCCGCCGGATGCGAGGCGAAATGGCCCAGGGCAATCGTGCCGACGCTGTCGCCGGAGGATTTGATCTGTTCAATGGTGGCCCCGCCGGTGGGGAACATCCGGTAATGACCGTCCTGCGGCAGGTCCAGCACGCCGCTGGTGTCGGGAAACATGACGGTCTTGACGCCCATCTCGGTGACGATGCGTTTCAGTTCGCGCATGTCGGAGGGATCAATGTAACCGGGGATCAGGTTCAACTGCCGATCCGCCTGCAATTGGGCCTCGGTCTTGCCGCTGGACTCGGATAAATAGCGCACCATGCCGGAGACCATGCTGGCGAACCCGGTGACGTGCGAGCCGACAAAGCTCGGCGTGTTCGCATGGATCACCACCTTGCCGGCGGGGATGATCCCCTCCTCGGTGGCCTTCTTGATCATCATCGGAATGTCGTCGCCGATGACCTCGGACAGGCAGGTGGTGTGAACGGCCACAATCCGCGGATTATAAATCGTGAAGATGTTGTTCAGGGCCTGGGTCATGTTGGCGAGGCCGCCGAACACGGACGCGCCTTCGGTGAAGGAGCTGCTGGTGGCCACCACCGGTTCCTTGAAGTGGCGGGTGAGATGACTGCGGTGATAGGCGCAGCAGCCTTGGGAGCCGTGGCTGTGCGGCATGCAACCCTGGATGCCCAGGGCGGCATACATGGCGCCAATGGGCTGGCAGGTTTTGGCGGGGTTGATGCGGAGCGCCTCGCGGGGTTTGATTTCGGCTGTGGTTCCGTCGAGCATAAGATTATGGGGTTAAAGGTTTTAAGTTGACAAACGTTCAGGCGACCTCGGCGGCCGCGGCGGGTTTGCGCCAGGATTGCGCTTCGTCATTCTTGGCCGCGCTGTTCTTGCCGGCGTGGGCGAGGGCGACGGACTCCAGGGGCGCCTTCGCCCACGGCGGGGTGATATACTTCCAGACCTTGGTGGTGAGCATCCGGTCCACTTCGCGATAAAAATTGATCGCGCCGCCGAAGGCCGCATAAGGCCCGCTGTAGTCGTAGCTGTGCAACTGTTTGCACGGCACGCCCATTTTTTCGATGACAAACTTGTCCTTGATGCCCGAACCGATGATGTCGGGCTTGTAGATTTCGATGAGTTTTTCCATCTCGTGATGGCTGATGTCGTCAATGACGAGCGTCTGCTTTTTCATCTCCGTCATCATGCCGTCGTAATCCTTGAAGGTGAACCCGCCGGCCTCGAGCGCGGCCATTTGCTCCGGGGTCTTCCGCAACTTGAATCGCTCCGGGTCCGCCTCGACGTGAATCTCCTCGATGTTGCGCGAGTCGGCATCCACTTTGATGGTCGGGAGGACTTTGCGGCCCTCGTAATCGTCGCGGTGGGCGAACTCGTAACCGGCGGAAACGATTTCCATGCCGAGGTCGCGGAACAAATCCTGGTAATGATGCGCCCGGGAGCCGCCGACAAACAGCGCGGCCTTTTTGCCTTGGTGCCGGGCCTTGATCTCCTCGCGCACGGGCCGCAGGGCGATCATTTCCTGGGCGATGACTTCTTCGACGCGATCCGTCAGTTTCTTGCTGTCAAAGAATTTCGCGATCTTGCGGAGGGTTTTCGCCGTGGCGTCCGCCCCGATGAAATTGACCTTGATCCACGGGATGCCGAATTTCTTCTCCATCATTTCGGCGATGTAATTGATGGAGCGATGGCACATGACGCCGTTGAGCATGACGGTGTGCGCCTTTTTCACCTGGTCATAGCTGACGTCGCCGCTCAGCGTGGAAGTGACATGGATGCCGCATTTGCGCAGCAGGGTGTCAATCTCCCAGGCGTCGCCGCCGATATTGTATTCCCCGAGGATGTTCATGTTGAACTCGGCCTCGTCGGCCTGGTCATCCAGGCCGATGATGTTTTTGAACACGCCGTTGTTGGCGATATGATGGCCGGCGGACTGGCTCACGCCCTTGTAACCTTCGCAACTGAAGGCCATGACGTTGATGCCCAATTCCTCCTTCATTTGTTTGGCCACGGTGTGAATGTCGTCGCCGATCAGCCCCACCGGGCAGGTGGCGAGAATGGCAATCGCCTTGGGCTTGAAGATGTCATAAGCCTCGCGGATGGCCTGCTTCAGCTTCTTTTCCCCGCCGAAAATGATCTGGTCCTCCTGCATGTCGGTGTTCATGCAGTATTGCAGATAATTGGTGGTGCCGGCGGGCGGCCGGACGAGATTGCGGCGCGAGAGCCAGGCGTAAAATCCGCAGCCCACGGGGCCGTGGGTGATTTGCAGAATGTCGTAAATCGGCCCCAGCACCACCCCGCGGCAGCCGGCATAGGTGCAGCCGCGCTGGGTGATGATGCCGGGGAGCGTGCGCGAATTGGCGCCGATTTCCGGCGGCGTTTCCGGCTCGTTGAGGACGATCTGCTTGTCGCGTTTCTTCCGGGTCTTGGCGGGATAGATTTTCAACATCTCCGCCTTGACCGCGGCCGGATCCGGCAGGGCGACGGGAACTGTGAGGGTCGGTTCGGACATAAAATTTCCTTTCTGGTTGGTTGGTTTTCTGCGGGGGCCTCAAATTCGCCCCGGGGCCGGGGTTCAGTTGTAGAGGCCGAATTCCATGAGGAGTTTTTCCAGCTCGGGAATGGCCAGCGGTTTCGGAATCACGAAATTCTGATTCCCATCAATCGCCTTGGCCAGGGCGCGGTATTCATCGGCCTGGCCGCATTTGGGATTCCATTCAATGACCGTTTTGCGGTTGATTTCGGCGCGTTGCACGTCGTTGTCGCGCGGCACGAAATGAATCATCTGGGTGCCGAGCAATTTGGCGAACTGTTGGATCATTTCCTTTTCATTGTCCACCTTGCGGCTGTTGCAGATCAGGCCGCCGAGCCGGACCTTGCCGCTCGTGGCGAACTTTAGAATGCCCTTGCAGATGTTGTTCGCGGCATACATCGCCATCATCTCGCCGGAACAGACAATGTAGATTTCCTCGGCCTTGCCGTCGCGGATGGGCATCGCAAACCCGCCGCACACCACGTCCCCCAGTACGTCGTAAAACACATAGTCGAGATTCTCGCTGGCATCATAGGCGCCGAGTTGCTCGAGCATGTTGATGGAGGTGATGATGCCGCGGCCGGCGCAACCCACCCCGGGTTCGGGGCCGCCGGATTCGACGCACAGGGTGTTGCAGAAACCGCCGTTGCGGATGTCCGCCAGCTCCACGTCCTCGCCTTCATCGCGGAGTGTGTCCAGCACGCTCTTCTGCGAGAGGCCGCCCAGGAGCAGCCGGGTGGAATCGGCCTTGGGATCGCAGCCGACGACCATGACCTTTTTACCGCTTTCGGCCAGGCCGGCGACGGTGTTTTGCGTGGTGGTGGATTTTCCAATCCCACCCTTTCCGTAGATTGCAATTTTTCTCATAAGTGTAGTTAAGTTTTATGTTCATGCCGGCGAAACCTTCCAACCGGCTCTGCCCCACCTATTGCAAACTTGATGCCAACCCGGTTTTCCGGCGGGTTAAAATGCGGATTGCCCCGCAAACAAAGGGGATCCAAGCGAAAATAACCCCGGCGGAGCCGCCGGGCGCTTGGGTGCCGGGATTGAATCCCACATTTGTGTAGGTTCAAAACTGGAAAACCACCTGAATGTAGCTGACCGGCAACCAAGCAGGGCAACCGGCGAAAAAATGGGGGGTTCACCGATTGGAACCGATAATGCTCTGTCATTGGGGGGTCACCCTGACGCGGTCCGATTGATCCAACAAACAATAATACTATGGAAACCATTGAAGCCTTGAAGGCGGAAATCAAAAAACTCAGTTCCCGGGCGGTTCAAGCCAAGCTGGATTTGCATGACTTATCCGAAGATTTGCCCACGGGCTGGGAGCGAATCCCGGAAGTGGCCGCAAAAACCTTTGAAATCCACCAGCAACTCGTTGAAGCCAAGAAAAAACTGACGACGCTGGGGGGATAGACGGGCGCTCAGCCGGAACGATGCAGTTGAAAGGCATCGTTCCGGCTCAGCACAACAGGGTGCGCACGCGGTAGTATCCCCCCAGGACGAGATACTCGGATTCGCCCATGAGCAGGGATTTGGGCAGCAGCCCGCTGAAGAAGACGATTTTGGCCAGCGGCACCTCCACCGCCCAGGCGCTCGAGCCAAATTCCCAGGCCACTTCGGGGTCGGAAGTGAACGAACTCAGGTTGTTGAGCTGCACCAGGGCGGTGCGCCTGGCCAGCCCGGTCCCCTGCCCCGCCAGCGTGTGAATGGCGTATTCTTCGGGGTCGTGGGTGCCCCGGTAGAGGGTCTGGCGGCGGACCCCGGGAAAGCGGCGTTGCAGTTCGTCTTGACAGAATGTGTATAGCAGATCAAGCTGCATCAGCACGCCGATGGAGCGGGCCGAACCGCGCATCCGATCCAGCGTGAACGTTTCGCGCGCGGCGGCATCCTCCGCCAGCCGCCCGTGGTGGTAGGTGGCCAGAATGCCAAAGCGGCTTTCCACCCAGGCTTTGAGCACGGCCCCGGCCTGGCGGTTGCTGTCCGCCCCCCAGGAGTGCAACAAATTCACATAGTTATACGCGGATTTGGCTTTGCCGGGCGGCCCGACTTTTTCGTTGAGCCCGAATTTGACGCTGACGTAGTCGTGAAAGAGACGGCTGCGCTCGACGGGGTCCGCGATTTCCGCCAAACGGCGGAACAGCCGGGCGTCGGTGTCGCGCGCGCCGTCAATTTCCAGGGGCAGCGGGTTGGCCTGAAATTCCTCGGAACCAATGATCCACGGGGAGAGATTGCAGCGGTTGAGCGAGCAGGACGAGCGCGAATGATCCTCGGCGATGTTCTGATGGTAGAGGTTTTCCGGGGGGCGCATGGATCAATGAAAGAAAGTGGCGGGCGGCCTGTCCAGCATTATCTGACGGGCGGGGAAAGATTGAGCAGCAGCGGGGTTTGTTCGGAAATGGCGGCGGTGACCGCGGGATCGAGCTTTTTCAACCAGCGGGCGGGAATACCCTGGAGCCCGTAAAGCGCGCCGGCCAACTGCCCGGCGAGGGCGCCGGTGGTGTCGGCATCGCCGCCGCGGTTGACGACGCGCACCAGACAGTCTTCAAAGCTGCCGGTGTTGAAAAAACCCTCGAACACGGTTTGCACCGTATCCACGATATAGCCGCTGGTGCGGCCCGGCCAGGGTTTGAAGGCAAAGGCGGGGTGCCGCGCGACCAGATCGCCGGCGATTTGATCACAGGCCGCCTGTTCCCCCTCGAGGAGCAGCCGCCGGGTCATGCAGGCCAGCGCCACCGTGCCGGCGTCGGATTGGGGATGGTGGTGGGTGAGATGCGCCTGTTCGAGACTTCGCCGGGTCAGGAGCGCTTCACTTTCCAGCGAGGCGAACACGGTGGGCAGGTTGCGCATGGCCGCGCCATTGCCGCCATTTTCCTCGGCCGGCGGGGCGCACAAGCTCCCCTCGGAAAGATAACGGCTGATGCCCCGGCGACAGGTGTGGCCGATGTCCACGGGCCGCCCGCGCATCCAGGTGACAAAGGCGTTGGCAATGGCCGGCAGGTTCCAGCCCCCGCTGGCGATCAGGGCGGAGCCGAGCGCCAGGGCCATTTCGGTGTCGTCCGTCACGCGGCCCGGTTTGAGGCGCAGCCAGCCGCCGCCGAGAATTTGATGGTGAACCTGATATTGCGCGGCAATTTCCCCGGCCGACATGAACTCAACGGTGGCCCCGAGGGCGTCTCCGACAGCCAGGCCAAGGTAGGCGCCCAGGGCGCGGTTTAACAGCATGGCGTTCATGGTTGCCGCGGCGCCCGGGCCGCCCGGGGCAGTCAGGCCGCCGCGGCTTCCCCCCGCCGGAAACGCTTGAAATCAATGCGATACCGCTGCACGCGCAGGCCGATCTGCCGTTCGGTGAGCCCGAGGCGCCGCGCGGCGGCGGCCATGTTGCCGTCGCAGGCTTTGAGTTCGGCCACGATCATTTCATATTCCAGCGCGGAAACGGCGGATTCCAGCGTGCCGGACGACGCCTTTTCGGAGGCGTCCTTTTTCTGGAGCGTGGGCGGCAGATGATGCGCCTCGATGGATTTGCCCGGACTGAGCAACACGGAACGCTCCATGCAATTCTCCAGTTCGCGCACATTGCCGGGCCAGTGGTAGCTCATCAGCAGATCAATCGCGGCGGTGGAAATGCGGCGGACGGATTTCTGGTTCAGCTTGGAATATTTCTCAATAAAATAGTCGGCCAGCAGCAGGAGGTCCGACTTGCGCTCGCGCAACGGCGGGGCGTAAATGGGAAACACATTGAGCCGGTAGTAAAGGTCGGCGCGAAATTTGTCCTGCTCGATCATTTCCTCCAAATTGCGGCTGGTGGCGGTCAGGATGCGCACATTGGCCTTGATGGGGGTCTGGCCGCCGACGCGCTCAAATTCCTTTTCCTGTAAGACCCGCAACAGCTTCACTTGCGTGGCGGAGGAGACGTCGCCGATCTCATCCAGAAAAATGGTGCCCCCCTCGGCGATTTCAAAGCGGCCCTTGCGCATGGAAATCGCCCCGGTGAACGCCCCTTTTTCGTGGCCGAACAACTCGCTTTCGATGATGGATTCGGGCAGCGCGGCGCAGTTGAATTTCACAAACGCCCGGCCCTTGCGCGGGCTTTGTTCGTGCAGTGCGCGGGCGATCAGTTCCTTGCCCACCCCGCTTTCCCCGCGAATCAGCACGGTCGTCACACTGTTGGCGACCTGTTCGATATGCCGGTAAACCGTTTTCATGGACTCGGAATTGCCAATCATGTTCGGCGGCCGAAAGCTCGTCTCGATTTGGTGCTGCAAGCGCTCGTTTTCGCGCTGGAGCAATTGCAGTTTTTCCTGCGTGAGCCGGTGAAAATGGACGGTGTGCGCAATGACGTTGGAAATGAGCGAAAGCAGCCGCCGGTCGGATGCGAGCCGGAAGTTGCCCACCAGGACGCGTTCAACACTCAACGCGCCAATGACTTCCGTGCCAAATTTGATGGGCACACAAATGTAGGCTGCGGACGGCGATCCCGGGGCCATTTGTTGTTCCTGCTGCCAGCGGGCTTTCAACGCCTGTTCCTTGGAAATATCCGGCACCACCACCGCCAGGCCGGATTCGATGACCTGCTGGATGATGTCGCCGCAGGCCAGCAAATAATCCTGCTGGCTTTGACCCGTGGGCAGACCCACGGCCTCGCTGATGGTGGGCGTGCCGCGTTCGCGATTCAGGATGGTGATGGTGCCGCGTTTCATCCCCAGCACCTCGGCCATTTTCAATAGCACCGGCCGAATGACTTCGCGCAGCTCAATGCTGCTTTCCAGCGTGTAAGAAATGTCGAAAAGCAGGCTGAATTCATCCACCACCCGGCAGCCTCCCGGCGACGCCGCCGCCCCGGAAGGACTCGCGTCATTGGTTTCAACGCCGGGACAACCCGGCGGACATTCATCCAATATCTTTCTCACACCGGCTTATACGCAAGCAGTGTGCCAAGAAATTGAAAAATCATGTATCCGCTGAAAATAACCACGGGTGAGTAAATATCATAAACTAATTGATCGGAACGAAAATTGCTAATGATAGCAAGGGTCGTTGCCGAATTTAATTCAAACTGGCGCAGTAGGAAAAATTTACCCACTTGTTGTCTGTTTTCAGACGAACTGGTCGAAAATTAACAACGGTTGTTTTTCGGCCGATAGCGGAACCGCCGCCATGGCTGAAACTTTTGATTAAAAATCCGGTTGATAACCTTCCGGATTGGCCGCCACGGTTTTGGGAAGAATGGTGCTGACATGACCGTCCGCAAAGGTGATGTCCGCCTTTTGGCCGTGGCGGTTGGAGAGGGAATTATCAGGAGTCACGCCGTCCGGCTGGACGAGTTCAAAACGCCCGTCATCGGGCTCGCTGCCGGAAACCCGTTCCTCGGCCAGCATCATTTTTTCCGAGCCGCGCCTGACTTGCGCCTGTTTAAATTTCAATTCGGGGGATCCGCCAAAGGAGGTGATGCCATGATTAACGTTGTCGCCGTTGGCATCCTGATATACATCGCTGACCATGGTGTAACTGAAAGCATACGCCGGCCCCCCGCCATGGCGCTGGTCCAGCGGACAAACCAGGATGTTGGTGGTGGCCGCACTGCCGCCGATGGCCACAATCACCTGGCTTTGTTGAACCGGCAGACCGCCGTTCCAATAAATCCAGTCGTCCACCTGGTGGCCCGCGCCCGCCGAAGCGCTGCCGAAAAAGACATCCTGATTGTCACCGACATAAATAATGGTTCCCAGCCCGATTTGCTTCATGTTATTCAGACAGGCGGCCTGGCCGGCCCGGGCCTTGGCCTTGGCCAGCGCCGGCAGCAGCATGGCGGCGAGAATGGCGATGATGGCGATCACCACCAGGAGTTCAATCAAGGTGAACGCGGCGACTTTATCTGAGCGTGGTTTGAACATGCCAATTCATGCAACGTTATGCTCGAAAACTCGGCGGGGCGCCGGAACCCAAACCGGCACCCCGCCACCGTTTATCGTCCAACCCCTGGTCCGATAAAAACTTAAACCGGCGATTATTGACCCTTAATAATATAGAACTGCTGCGGGAAACCGGAATTTAACGCCCCGCTGACGGTGTAAGTGAAGTTGCCGTTGCCGTCATAGTTCCCGGAGGTCACCGTCGTCCACTGCGCCAGCGGCAGGGTGAGGTTGGTGGTGCTCAACACACTGACCGGATCGTTGGGGTTGCCGCCCGTGGCGCTCAGCACGAGACCGGTGCCGGAAACGGTCACCCCGGTGAAGGTGACCGGCGGTGTGTAAGCCACGATGCTCTTCACAATCAAGGCCAGCGTCGTGTAACCCGGAATGATGCTCGGGTCGTTGGTCAGGGTTCCCGTGACGCCCCCCGGCAGCGTGAGGCTGAAACCCTGGCCGCTGTTGGTGACAATCCCGCCCCCGATTTGGATCAGCGGATATTCGTTGGGGGCCGTCAAATTGGCCGCGTCGGTGATCACCAGTTTAGTGGTTCCATTTAAATCCACATAATTGGCATGGAACGCCGCGCTGGTCGTGCTGGAGAGGTTGCTGAAAACCAGGGATGCCCCGCTGCTCTGGCCCAGCGTGAGCGAACCGATTTCCGGCGTGGCGGCGTTATAATAGGCGCCAAAGGATTTGCCGTCATTCACGGTGAAATTTTCGGCGGAGTTATTCAAAGCTCCCGAGATGAGGAGGGTGCCGTTGCTCACCGTGGTGAGTCCCGAATAGGTGTTGGCTCCGCTCAAAATCAGCGTGCCCGTGCCCTGCTTGACCAACCCGGCGTCGCCGCCGCCCGCCAGCGTGGCGGCGATGGTGATGGTGTTGGTGGAACTGTTGATAAACGCCGGCACCAAGGCATTCGTGACATTCACCGTCACGCCGGTGAGGACGGGCAGGAAGGCGGAACCGCCCGGGTCGCTGGCGGTGGCCGCCAGCACCCCACCGTTAAAATTAATGTAGGAAAGGTGCGTCGCACTGCCCTCGGAGGCCAGCAAATTACCCACCGCCAGGGTGCCCCCGTTCAAATTGAGGGTGTCATTATTGGCGGTGGTGCTCAACGCATCATTAATGTCGAAGCTGCCGGAAAGTGACAGTAAAGCATGGTCCTGCACTGTCACAAAGCTGCCCGTCGGCACGCGCCCGACGTCACTGCCAAAATTAAGCGCCGCCGCGCTCAAACTGGCGTTGTTTTTCACGACCAACGTGGCGACGGACGGGCTGCTGGCCCCATTGGCCAGCAAAATGGACCCGCCAAAGACCGCCACGGCGTTGTCCGCCACAATCGCATTGCAGACCCCGGGGTTTCCAGAAATCTCCAAATTGCCGGGGGCGTTCATGATGCCGACGCCGCCCAGCGTCAGGGTGCCGTTATCCACCTCGGTGGTGCCGGTGTATTCCGCCCCGCCACTGGTGCCGGAGCCAATCGTGATGTTGCCGCCGCCCACCACGTCCAGGGAACCGATGCCGCTCAGCAGGCCGGAATAAGTGGCGGTCGTCGTGTCATTGCCCAGGTTCAGCGCCACCGCAGCGGCCGCATCATTGGCCAGGTTCACGTTGCCGGGACCGGACAAGCCGCCCAGCGTGGCGGTGGTCAAAGTGCCGAAGTCCAGCGTGCCCGCCGTCACATTCACCGTGCTGTTCTGCAACGCCAGGGCATTGGCCAGTTGCAATTCGCCGCCGGCTACGGTGGTCGTGCCGTTCAGGGGATTGGCGGCGGTGAGGACCACCGTGCCGGGTGAAGCCGCCACGCCGTTGACCGTCAGGTTGTCCGCGCCGGAGTTGCCCGCCGTGCCAATGAGGCCGTTAACCGTGAGAGTTTGGCTCGTGGCGGCATCCAGATAACCCGTTGCCCCCGTCGCGCCACTCACCGGTCCGATGCCGATGTTACGGTTGCCACTCAGGGTCAGGGTGGTGTTGCCCAGCAAATCGCCTCCATTCAGGATGACATTGATCGTGGCCGTGACCGGATCGGCACCCAGACCGCTGTCCGCCGCAATGCTGACTGCGGCCCCCGCGCCGATGGTGGTTGAACCGGTGTAACTGTTCGCGCCGGACAAGGTGAGCGTACCGCTGCCGGTGCCGCTGTTGGCGGCGCTTAAATTGCCGACCCCGCTGAGGGTGCCGGCCAGGGTGGCGCTGTGCCCGCCATTATTGTCCACGGTGGTGGTGCCCACGCCCAGCGTCACGTTGTTGGCCAGACTCAAGCCCGTTACGCCCACTTGCAGTTGGCTGCCGCTCACACTCACATCCCCCGCGCCCAGCGCGTGATTCCCGCCCACTTGCAGCGTGGCGCCGCCGGTCACCGTCGTGCCCACGGTTCCCGCTGCGGGTCCGTAGGTGTTGACGCCGCTCAGGGCCGTGGTGCCCGTCCCCTCAACGGCGAGGGTGGACACGGCGGTTCCGTTCACGACGTTGCCGGCAAGCGCCAGCGAGGCCCCGCTGCCCACCACTGAGGACACACTCTGGTTCAAGCTCAACGCACTTTGAATCACGTTGGTGGTCCCGGCGGTGACCGAGAAACCGGCGCCGCCCAGACCCTTGTTGTCCACGGTCAGGGTGTTGGCGCTGTAGCCAATCTGATAGGAATTGGGATTGTTAAACGTAATGGAACCCACCGTCTCGGAGGCGTCCAACGTGACCGCGCCACCCGAGCCGGTGCCAAACGTGGCTCCGTCCCCGGCCAGACTCGGCACCCGGATGGCCGTCGGCCAGTTGGCCAGGACGGACCAATTGGCACCGCTGGCGCCGGCCCAGGTGTCGGAGACCCCGGTTAACGTCACGGTCAGCGTGACCACGCCACCGCTGGTGGAAATGGAACCGGCGGTTCCGGCCACCAGGCCGGCGCCGGAAATGAGGGCGGGAATGGAATTGAAGCTGCCCGAGCTGCCGGCGGCGGTATAGGTCGCCAGCGTGTATTGGCCGACCCCCAAGGCGGTGTTGCCGGGGATGGTCACCGTCACGGCGTTGTTATTCAAAGCCACCGTTCCGCCAATCGTCAGGGGCGAACCTTCCGTCAATAGGATGGTGGCGCCCGTTTGCAACGTCAGATTGCCGGAGATGGTTCCCGCACCCCCAAAGCCGGCGATGCCGGCCACGGTCACGTTGCCCGAGCCGGTGGCCGAACCCGTGGTGTTATTCACCAGCAGCGTCCCCACACTCACCGTCGTATTGCCCGTGTAGGTATTGGCGCCAGTCAACGTCAGGATCCCGCCCGCCGTCGTGCTCGCCACCGTCAAGCCCCCGCTGCCACCGTTGCCGATGGAATTGGCCAGAGTGACACTGTGACCATTGACGTCCAGCGTGCCGCCGCCCGCCCCCAAGGTGACCGGCAGCGTCGAAATATCCGGGGTGGTGGCAATCCACTGGAAGGTGCCGCCATTGAAGGTCAGGCCGCCGGCGGGCAGCGCGGCCAGGCCGCTGACATTCAAGATGCCGCTGTCCAGCACCGTCCCGCCGGTGGCGGTGTTGGCTCCGGTCAGCGCGACCGTTCCGGTGGCCAGAACATTCGTGGGATTGGCCGTGTTAAGCCCGGTGCCCGGCAGCAGACCCGCCACATTCCCATTGGCGCTGGAGGGCGGAATCCCGATGATCAGGGGGCCGCCGCCACTGACCACGCCGTCCACCGTCAGCTTATTGCCCGTCGTCGCCGCGACGCCGCCGCCTTTAACCCCCAGCACAATGGGATGCTCGCCGGCCGAAGTGCTCGTGCCGTCGTCCAGATTGCCCGTGAAGTTGGCCAGCAGGGTGCCCCCGTTCAGCGTCACCGGCGAGTTGACGGTGCCGACCGTCGTGCCCGAGAAGATGCCGCCAATCGAGGCGTCCTCGGCGATCTCCAATACGCCGCCGTTCAGGAACGTTCCCACCGTATAGCCGCCCAAGCCCAGAAAGGAAACGGTGCCCGGACCATTTTGCTCGTAACCCGAGCCCTGGATGATGGTATCCGTGGTGGCGCGCTGGCTTTGATCCCAAATCAATTCGCCCAACGTGTTGTTTTGCCAGACCAGGGTCAGGGGCGTGCCAGTGCTGTCATTCCAACCATCCGTTCCCTGACAATCAATGGTGATATTGTTGGTGCCAACCGCGGGGGTCACCAAAACACCGCCGCAGTTGAAAGGATTCCCGTTATGGCCGGCCTGGCCGTATTGAATGGTAAAGTCCACCGGCTGCGGCACATTGAAGCGCACACTGGCCAGATAGTAGCGGGAGCCGCCCTGACCAAAGAGGTTGCTCTCCTGCACATTGGTGGTGGTGACGTCAAAGTTGGAATTGATGGGGATGGAGGGTTGGACCGCCGTGCTTTGGAAGTAGAAGCCCGGAACCTGGCTGCCGCCGACAATCGTGTAGGGCGACGATCCCGTCGTGGCCGCCCAATCGTATAAGCCAACGGTGGCGTAGTTCACCGTGTTGACGTTATTGGCCGTGCCATTGGCCCCTTGAATCAAGCCGCCCGGGGCGGATTCCGTGGTCGTGGTGGTGATGTCCGCCGTGGCGGAAACGATCTCCGTACCATTGGTCGTCTCCGGCCCATCCAGGACAATGCTGGACCCCGCAACGAACGTCAACGCGCCCAGATCCACTTCAGGAACGTCCGGCCCGGAAGCGTTAATGACGGCCGGTCCTGAACTTAAAGTGGTGCCATTGAAAGGCTGGTCGTTGGCCACGGTGGAACTGCCGACCACATTCAAGGTGGCGGACCCCAGCGACAAGGCGGAGGAGCCGGAAATGATGCTGGCGGTGGCTCCGTGGCTGAAATCCAATGTCAGGGTTCCACCGTTGGTGACAATCGTGGGGCCGGTGAAGGCATTGGTCGTGCTGATTGTCAGGGTGCCGGAACCCTTCTCGATCAGACCCTCAGGCCCCGAAATCCCGCCCGTGCCGGAGAGAATATAATTCTTCGCCGTGTTGGAGAAGGTGATGCCACTCGGAGTCACGAGCGAATTGAGGGTCACCGTAATCGGACCAGGACCCGTGAGGCCGTCGCCAAACGTAACGGAATCCCCGTTCGCATAAACCGCACCCCCCAGCCAGTTGGCACTGGTGGTGTCCCAGGTGCCGGCGGAGGCGGAACCCGTATCCCAAGTTAACGGGGCGGTGCCGCTGGAGACCACGAGGTTGATCGTGTTGCCACTCTGCACAATGGTGGCGGTCACCCCCACCAGATTGATGGTCGCGCCGCCGTTTGCCGTGGTCGGCGCGGTCCCGGCAATGGACGTCGCGGTGATCAGCGGGTAAGTGCCCGCGCCCAGCAGCGAGTTGCCATAAACAACCAGGTCCGCAGAGGAACCGAACGTGAGGGTGCCGTTGATCGCCACCGGGGCAACGGTGGTGCTGAGGGTGTTGTTGTTGAAATTCAGCGCCAGCACCGACGTGTTGTCCGTGAAGGTCAGGTTGTTCGTCAAGCCCCACTGGCCGCCGGACGTCGTAACACTGTTGGAGAAGATCGTCGAACTCGCCATCGAGATGGCGCTCCTGCCGCCCCCGCCCGAAAGCACCGTGAGATTGGCCCCGTTGGCAACGGTGGTGGCGCCGCTATAGGCGTTGGCCCCCGAGAGCGTCAGGGTTCCCGAGTTGACGTTCAAGACGCCCGTTCCGCGGATGGCGCCGGAAAAGGTCTGCGGGCCATTGCCGTTATAGTTGAGGACACCGTTGTTGGTGATCAAACCCGCATAGGTTCCGGCGGTGCCCCCCAGCCGGGCGGCGGTGTTAATGGTCAGCGTTCCGGCGCTGATGGTGGTCGGGCCGGCATAAGTTTCCACCCCATCGAGTTGCATCGTGCCGTTCCCCTGCTTGATGATGCCCGTGTCCGCCGTGCTGGTGCCATCAATCAACGTGCCGGACACATCCAAATCCGGGGTGCCGCCCGTGACCGCCACGTTGAAGATCGTGCCGCCCGATTGATCAGGAATCACGTCCAGCGCACTGATGGTGGCGGTGGCGGTGCCGATCACCACCACGCCGTCATCCAAGTCCCAACTGCCGAAGGCGCCTTCCGAACCGCCGCCATTCAGATCGCCCAGGGTCCCGCCGTTCAGGGTCAATACGCCCCGGATGTGCGCGGAATCATTCCCGTTGCCGCCGTCGAAGGTGAGCGTGCCGCTATTGGTCACCGGCAGGCTGCCGATGGCGATGGTCGAACCGGCCAAACCGTTGCCGGACAACACCGATACCGTCGCGCCATTGCTGATGGTCAGGCTGCTGCTCTGGCCGATGCCGCTCGTGCCGCCGTTGACAAACGGTCCCAGATTAAGCTGGCCGCTGCCGACCACCGTGGGTCCGGTGTAAGTTTCCCCGGTGGCGGCGTTGTTGGTCAGGGTCAGAACCCCGGTCTCGCCGTTGGCGTTGAGGATCAGCCCGCCCGCCCCTGAAACCAAGGCGCTCACCGTCAAGTTGCCCCCGGCCAGCGAAATCGTTTGATTCGCCGCCGCCAGCGCGATGGGTTCATTAATGGTCTGAGCACTGCCACTGTTTTGGTTGATCACGGTCCCGGCCGTCCCGGTGCCGAGGGTGAATCCTGCCCCGGGCCCCTGACCACCCGCGATTGCCGGCGTGAACGTGAAGGCGGGCGCGTTGCCGGTGAAGGTGATATTGGTAAACGTCCAAACGGCGGGCCCCCCAATCGTGAGGTTGTCATTCAAAGTATCCGCCACCGGGGTGGTCGCCCCGCCGGCGCTGCTGTCCGAACCAAAGATCAAACCATCGCCCGTGATGGGCGGAGTATTGCCCCCGGTCCAGTTGGCGCTCGACCCCGTGCCGGTCCAGTTGGCCGTGAGGCCCGAGGGGCTCCAAGTGTCCACCGCGTTATTAAGCGTACCCTGGGAAACCACGAGGTTGATCGTGTTCCCACTCTGCACCACCGTGGCGGTCACCCCCACCGGCAGGTTGAGCGTCACATTCCCGTTCGCCGTCGTCGGCGCGGTCCCCGTAATTCCCCGCGTGGCGGTGATGAGGGGATACGTGGCCCCGGAAATCAAATTGGTGCTGCCATTGACGGTCAAGCTCACGCCGCTGCCAAAACTAATGGGGCCGTTGACCTGCAGCGGGGGCACGCTCGGGCTGAGGGCATTGGTGAAATTAAGCGCCAATGCCGTGCTGCCCACAAAGGTCAAATTCGTCGTGATCCACTGGCCGCCGGTCGTCAGCACCTTCTCCGTGAAACTGGTGCCCGCCGTGTTCGTGACGCTGCCCAACAGAGTGCCGCTGGAATTAACGATGAGGGCCGCCCCGCTGTTCACGGTCAGTTTGCCCGAGAACGTGTTGGACGCCGTGAGGGTCACACTGCCCGCATTAACGTTGATGACGCCCGTGCCACTGATGACGCCGGTGAACGTCTGCGCCCCCGTGC
>Ga0302276_10001217_pt1 | contig 23219 bp, 16 predicted proteins | sample III_Bog_N2_3_FD_198768 | JGI IMG/M metagenome (GOLD analysis project Ga0302276, IMG submission 198768) | Peat permafrost microbial communities from Stordalen Mire near Abisko, Sweden - III_Bog_N2_3 | ecosystem: Environmental > Terrestrial > Soil > Wetlands > Peat | place: Sweden: Abisko...
GGGTTGGGCGGAAAGCCGCATCTCAGACGCGAGATACGGGGCACCCAGTGTGGTGAGGAGGAGGGAGGCTAGGGCCGGGTTGCTGAGGCGCATGGGGCTTCTCCGGGGTGAAGCATACAAACAAAAGCAGCGGCAATGCTAAAGCCAAAGCAGATTCCCTTCGGGAATGACAAACAAAGGGCAAGCAAACAAAGGGCAAGCAAAGGCAAGGACTATGGCAAACAACAGTTAGTCGGGAGGGGGCGGAGGAATCGGGCGCCCGAATTCGAGCGAGAGGTCCTCCCATGTGGGATTGGTGGTCTCGATGAGGATGATCTTCTGGGCCCGGGTCCAGTGCTTTAAGGCCTTTTCGCGGGCGATGGCGTTGAGGACGTATTTGAAATGTTCGTAGTAGACCAAGCGGTGGACGTTGTAGCGAGCCGTGTACGTCCCAGTGCGGGCCTCCCGGTGGATGGACAATCGTCCGGTGAGATTGTTCGTGATTCCGATGTAGAGGTTGCGGGACCGGCTGGAAAGGATGTAGACCCAGAAATTGTATTCGCGTTTCATCGGGAGCAGGATAACAGCGATTGTGCGACGGTATAAGGCAAAAGCAGATTCCCTTCGGGAATGACAAGCAAAGGGCAAGGACAAGCAAAGGGCAAGGACAACGGCAAGGGCAAGCAACGGCGAGGGCAAAAGCAGATTCCCTTCGGGAATGACAAACGAAAGGGGAATGACAAACGAAAGGGGAATGACAAACGAAGGGGAATGACAAACGAAGGGGAATGACAGACGAAGGGGAATGACAGACAAAGGGCAATGAGAGACAAAGGGCTATGACAAACAAAGGGCAATGACAAACAAGGTGGGAATGACAAACAGGGGGGCAATGAGAAACAAAAGGGCGGGGTGATTTATACTTGTCGCTTGCCTTGCTTGTGGCTGGGCGCGCGGAGGTTCTGTGCGCTGGGATGAGCAAAATCAACGGGCAGGCGGCGGTTTCAACCGAAGACAGCGGGATTTGGGCCTGGGTTTGATGGGGTCTGACCAGTTGGGCGGTACGGGTTGGAAGCGGCGCGCGAAGTCAAGGTCGTCAGTCAAGCATGATTCGTTTTCTTCAGCAAGACAATAAGCTAACCAAGATTATCTTTGGCGTGATCATCGGCATCGTGACCGTTGGAATGGTGGTCTACCTGATCCCAGGGCTGATGGACAATGGCACCACGAACGACACGGCCGTGTATGCAACGGTGCATACTCCGGGCGCGTGGGGACGGGTGTTCGGCGAGAGCACCCCGGTGCAGATGGACCAGGTGACCCGGCTGGCGCAGCGGCAGTTGCAGCAGAACAAGTATCCCGACTTTTTGCTGCCCTACATGATGAACCGCGCGGGACAGATCCTTATCCAGCGGACGATTCTGAAGCAGGAGGCCGACCGGCTGCACCTACAGGTGTCTGACCAGGACCTGCTGAACTACCTGAAGACCGGGCCGTTTGCGGAGTACCTGTTTCCCGGCGGGAAGTACATCGGGGACGACGGATACATCAACTTCATCCAGATGGCGATCGGACAGAACGAGACGCGCACCAGCTTTGAAGAGCAGGTGAAGGAAGACCTGGAACTGCAGCGGCTACAGGCGCTGATCACGGGCGGAGTGACGGTGTCGGATGCGGCGGTACGCGCGGCGTACCTGGTGCAGGGGACCAAGGTGAAGTTCGACTACGCAGTGGTGTCGCTGGACGACATCAAGAAGTCGATCAACCCGTCGGACGCCGACTTGCAGGCATTCTTCCAACAAAACACCGGGAAGTATGCGAATGCGATTCCAGAGACGCGGAAGATTGAGTATGTGGCGTTCGATGCGGCGAAGATTCCGGGCGGCAAACCGCAAGTCAGCGATGCCGAGGTGCAGGCGTACTACACGGCGCACCAGGCGGACTACAAGACCGACGAAGAAGTGAAGACGCGGCACATCCTGATCAACGCGAAGGCGGGTGCGGATGCGCAGACGGATGCGGCAGCGAAGGCCAAGGCGCAAGACGTACTGAATCAACTGAAGGCGGGAGCGAATTTTGCGGACCTGGCGAAGAAGTATTCAGATGATCCGGGTAGCAAGGATCAGGGCGGCGAGTTGCCGTTGATTCCGACGAGCCAACTTGATCCTGCGTATGCGAAGGCGGCAATGGCGCTGAACCCGGGGCAGACATCTGGGCTGGTGCGGTCGCAGTTTGGATACCACATTATTCAGACAGAGCAGAAGCAGCAGGCGGGAGTAAAGCCTCTGCCCGAGGTGAAGGACACGATTGTGCAACTGCTGCAGCAGCAGAAGGCGGGCTCGGCGGAACAACAGTTTGCCGCGCAGATCGCTTCGGACGCGAAGAAGAATGGGATGGACAAAGCCGCATCGGCGCACGGGTTGAAAGCGGTGACGACAGACTATTTGGCGAAGACCGGGACCATCGGCGGACTGTCGGACGCGGCTCCGCTGCTGGCGCAGGCGTTCACCACCGATAAAGGCTCGGCTCCCGCGACCGCATCGACCGGCGACGGCTATGCAGTGTTCGAGGTGCTGGATACGAAGGCCGCCCACGCTCCGAGTTTTGCGGAGTACAAGACGCATATTCTGGATGACTTCCGCGAGCAGAAGGCTCCGGGAATACTGGCCGACCAGACCAAGAAACTGGACGACCGCGCTAAGGTGCTGAACGACTTGAAGAAGGCCGCGGCGGAAATGAAGTTTCCGGTGAAGTCGAGCGACCTGGTTGGTCAGGACGGACAGGTTACGGACCTGGGCGCGATGAACGGGCCGGGCGCAGTGGCGTTCTCGCTGGCGAAGGGACAGATCTCGGGGGCGATCAACGCGGGGCAAACGGGCGTGGTGCTGGTCGTAACGGACAAGCAGGAACCGACGCCGGACGAGATTGCCAAGAACTTCGACCAGACGCGCGAGGGGCTGCTGAACACCCAGCGGGACGAGGTCTTCCGCGTGTTCCTGGGGACGATTTCGCAGAAGTACCAGGACGGTGGCGGCATACGCCTGACGAAGCTGGCGGCAGCCCCGGGCGTTCCCGGAGGGACTCCGGCAGGCAGCTAGAGCAATTTCAGGAGGAGGGCCTGTTCCCTGCCCCGCGGGTTCGACTACGCGGGGTTGGGAGCGGGCCCTTTTGAGTTGTCAGTTGCAGGTTGTTGGTTGTTCGTTGCGTGAGTGCAGAGGCAGGCTGCTTTGAACCGACAACCGGCAACTAACAACTAGCAGCTTCTTTTCAAGGGTGAGGGATGAGTCAGAATCGGATGTCCGGAGTGTTGCTGCATGTGACTTCGCTACCGTCGTATGGCGGTGTGGGCGACTTTGGGCCGGCAGCGTATGAGTTTGTTGATTTTCTAGCGGCGGCGAAGCAACGGCTGTGGCAGGTGCTGCCGCTGAGTCCGACAGGGTATGGGAGCTCGCCCTATTCGGCACTGTCGGCGTTTGCCGGGAATCCGGTGCTGATCAGCCTGGAGCGACTGGTGCAGGATGGGTGGATTTCGGCGGAAAAGATCGAAGGACTGCCGGGGCACGACGGGCCAGCGGACTTTGGTGCGGCTGCAGCACGGAAGATTCCGCTGATTGAAGAGGCGGCGGCAAATTTTCTGGATGGAGCGAGCGATGAGGCACGGGTGCGGTTTCAGAATTTCTGCCAGACGAATATGAGTTGGCTGCCGGACTACGCGATGTTCAATGTGCTGCGGCGGCGGTTCGGTCAGGTGAGCTGGATCGACTGGCCGGCGGAGTACGCGCAACGCAAGCACGATGCGCTGACCGCAGCGCTTACGGAATATGGGCGCGAACTGGCGGTAGAACAGGCGATCCAGTTCTTCTTCGATGAGCAGTGGTGTACGCTGAGGGCCTATTGCCGGGAGCGCGATATACGCATTCTGGGGGATGTGGCGATCTTTGTAAACTACGACAGCGCTGATGTGTGGACGCATCCGGAGCTGTTCGAGCTGGATGAAGAGCGGAGGATGATCCGGGTTTCGGGCGTGCCGCCGGATTATTTTTCAGCGACGGGACAGCGCTGGGGAAATCCGCTGTACAAGTGGGGCGAGTTGAAGGAGCGCGGATTCGATTGGTGGGTGGCGCGGGTGCGACGGTCGCTGACGCTGTACGACATGATCCGGCTAGACCACTTCCGCGGGTTCGAGGCGTACTGGTCGATTGCGGCGGACGAGGAGACGGCAGTGAACGGGCAGTGGGTGAAGGCGCCGGGGCTGGAGTTGTTTCAGCGGCTGAAGGACGTGTTCGGCGAACTGCCGTTTGTCGCGGAGGATTTGGGGCTGATTACTCCCGAGGTGGACGAACTGCGCGAACATTTTGGCATGCCGGGGATGCGAATTTTACAGTTTGGCTTCTCGGACCGGGGGGCGCACCTTTATTTGCCACACCAATATGTGCCGAATACGGTGGCCTATACAGGGACGCATGACAACAACACCACGCTGGGCTGGTGGAAAGAAGGCATAACCACGGTAGAGCGCGCCAACGTGCAGACTTACTTGCAGCCAATCGAGCATGATGGTGATGTGGTGTGGGCGATGATGCGGGCGGCGGCACGGTCGGTGGCGAATGTTTGCATCTTTCCGATGCAGGACATTCTGCACGTGGGTAGCGAGGGGCGCATGAATACTCCTGCGGCTTCCGGAGGAAACTGGACGTGGAGGTATGAGAGGCAGGCGCTGCATCCGGACTTTGCGACGAAGCTGGCGGCGTTGATGGAGATGACGGACCGGGATGGGTATGTGGCGGCAAAGGCGGATGCGCCGGCGGTGGCCTAGGAAGACAAGACAACGACTGAGATTCTGACCTGCGATTAGAATGACGGGCTCACAAAGTGTCCCTGCGGACTCCTTCCCCTAAGGCAGGCACAGGGGCAATTGCAGACGAATTGGATCTGGATTGGTAATGCTCGCGGCGCGGTAGACTAGTGGTATAGATTTCACAATGACAGGAGCAACAATGCCTCTTTCTGGCGAAGCAATACGGACGATGAATTACGTGGACGATATCTCGGTGACGCTACGGCGGATTTTGACGGTGCTACCGTCGCTGACAGATGAGGAAAAGAAACGGGTGGCGGACCACATCAAGGCAGCGGATCCTAGCTATGAGAGCGTGATCCAGGCGGTTCAGGGCAAGAAGTAACGGGTGTTGGTGGGGGCTCTACTTGTAGCCCATACCGGCAAGGACGCCGCGCATGTAGGTGAAGCTTTCGACGACGCCGGGCATGGGATCGTTGGCGTGGATCTCGTATTCGAGGTCGACATTGCCGGGGTATTTGGTGTCGATGAGGGCCTGAAAGATAGCGCGGACCGGCATCACACCTTCTCCGACAGCGACTTGAGATTCCTTGGCGGTGGCGTCGGCTAGATCCTTGATGTGGATGTCGAATAGGCGCGGACCGGCGGCGTAAATGGCGGCGACGACGTCCGCTCCGGCGCGCATAGCGTGGCCGAGGTCAATGCAAAGGCCGATGCGTGGGTCCATATTCTTGACCGCTTCGAGGACGTCGAAGGGTGACGGGAAATTCTTGTCCTCGGGGCCGTGATTGTGGATCGCGAGCTTGATGTTATATTCCTTGACGAACTTCTCCAGGCGCGGAAGGTTTTGGTGGGTGGGAGCGCAGACGGCGATGGGGATGCCGGCAGTCTTGAGGTACTCGAACTTCGGACGGATGTCGTCATCATCATCCTTGTCGAAGGTGATGTTGCCGTCGGCCGTCAGGATGAATCCCGCGGCACGGTAGGCGGCGGCCTGGGCTGCGACCTGGGCGAGCGGAATCATGGTCGGGTGAATGTCTTTGGGGTTCAGGTCCAGCGACGTCATGGGCAGGTGAACGGACTTGAGGTTGAGCAGCGGCGTCTTGAGCTGGTGCATGAAGTCGATGAGGTGGGCCGAATCGAAGCTGCGGAAGGTGTAGCTGGCGATGCCAAGGCGAATGGGCAGATCGGCGTCGGGTGTAGGCGGCTTTAGCGTGGTGGGCGCATACGAGGGTTTGGAGGGCTTCTGAGCTTCGGCAGGAAGAAGTGTGGCGGCGGCAGCAAGCGCGCTGGTGCGCAGAAGAGTGCGGCGAGTGACGGTGGTAGCGGAGTTTGTCATCGGCGCAATAGTAGACCTGAGAGTGGCTGGGAGTCTATTGGCGCATTTGCGACAGAGATGTTCCGGACGAATTAGACTGGCGTGCGACCAACAAATTAGCTCTTTCAGTGATCGGAGTTGAGCGAGCGCCATGACTATAAGCCGCAGACGATTGATGGGGTGGATGGGTGTGACCGGTGGAGCTGCATTGGGAGCGCCGTGGCTCGGCGCGGCACAGGTTGCGGCGGGAGGTCCGCTGTCTGAGGACAATGTTGCGCCCGCGGCAAATGGCGCGGCTGGGTTGACGCGTTGGGCCCGCAGTGCGCAGAAGAAGCGGGAGCAGACCAAAGGAGTGGTGTGGACGACGCATGAGCCGATCGATTTTCTGCTGCGTCGCGGCGAGCATGAGGCGGATATCGAGGAGCACTACGTTACCATGCTGTCGCCGGCAAACATTCAGCGGATGGCGGACGCAGGGGTGAAGTGGGGCCGGCTGTTTTTCTACAAGGGGTTTGGGTTGGAATACGAGCGACCCGCGATGGAACAGGGGAAGAAGGTCGCCGACCAGATGCACAAGCTGGGCATGAAGGTGAGCCTGTACATGGGCGGCACCATGTTTACCGAGACGCTGTACCGCGAGCTGCCAGAGGCGAAGGACTGGGAGCAGAGGGACCAGTGGAACCGGCCAGTCCCGTATGGCGCGCAGACGTACCGGCATTATGCATGTCCGAATGAACCGAAGTATCGGGCCTATCTGAAGCGCGCGATCAAGATCGGCGTGGAGGAGTTCCATGTCGACGAGTTTGCTTTCGATAACATCATGCTGCAGGCGGAGCCGAAGTCGTGCCACTGCCCGCGGTGTGTGACGGCGTTCCACGCGATGGTGAAGCGAATGTATCCGACGAAGGAGGCAGCGCTGCGGCGGTTTGGTCTGCCGGATACGGATTGGCTGAGCTTGCACGAGTGGGGTACCGAAGCCGAACCGGAGAGCGTGACGTCTCTGAGCGATCCAGTCCTGCAGGAATGGGTGCGGTTTCGGTGCGAGTCGCTGGCGGGGTATGCGAATGATTTGTACGACGCGGTGAAGGCGCTGGATCCGAAGGTGGCAGTGCTGTTCAACATCAAGGGCGTGTACAGCTTCAACCGGTATTGGACGAATGCGGTGTACCAGCCCCTGTATGCAGGCAAGATCGATCTGATGGCGTTCGATACGGGCGGGTACGACGAGCACATCGATGCGCAAACGGGCGCGCTGGTGTCGCAGATTAGGTCATATAAGATGGCGCGCCGACTGGAGACGGGCTGCGAGGACGCGTTTGCGAACGATGTGCGCGCAGCAGTGCATATGGCGTTTGGATACCAGAAGCCGGTTGCGGGACTGGCGCCGGCCCCGCTAGGGTCCGGCGCGTTCAATACGTTTACGCCGATGATGGAGTTCTTTCGCGAGTACAACGACCGTTACTATACCGGCGTGGATAATGTGGCCGACGTGGCCGTGCTGCGGACTTGGGCGTCGATGGCATACAGCGTGAGCGCGGCGTATGTGCCTACGACGCTGATGGAGCAGGTGCTGATCCAGTACAAAGTGCCATGGGATTTGCTGTTCGAGGAACAGATTGACCGGATTGGGAAATACAGCGCGGTGATTGTGGCGGGACAGGAGTGTTTATCCAATTCGCAGATTACGGCGCTTTTGGCGTATGCGCGGGCTGGAGGCACGCTGATCGTTGTCGGGAATTCGGGGACGTTCAACGAGTGGCGGGAGACGAGGTCGAAGCCGGCGCTGGGCACAGCGAGGAGTGAAGGCAAGGGGCGCGTGGTGGTGATTCCGGAGGTGTTGCGGGGGGACAAGCTGGCGAAGGTTGCGGGCGCGAATGAGGATCCGGAGCCGGGGGCTACGACGACGAGAGACGTGCATATGAATCCGCCACAATGGGTGCTTCCGAAGAATGCTGAAGAGATTTATAAGACTGTGGTTTCGGCGACGCCTGCGGGATTGTCGCTGACGGCAGAGGCCCCGCTGACGACCGTGATGGAGCTTCAGAAGCGCGCCGGATCGCAGGAAGTGATTGCCCACTTCATCAACTTTGAGACGAAGAAGCGGGTGGGGGCGTTTGCGGTTTCGGTGAGGAAGCAGTTCCCCGCCCCGGTGAAGTCGGTGACGTGTTTCTCGCCCGAGGGGGATGAGCCGGTGAAGCTGGAGTTTGCCGAGGCGGGCGGAGTGGTGAAGTTTAGCGTGCCGGAGATGGGGGTTTATTCGATGGTGGTGGTGGGGTGAGGCGAGAACAACGACGGGGATTCTGACCTGCGATAAGAATGACAAGCAAGAGCGGAAGTAGGATGACAAACGAAGAGCAGAAGCGGATTCCCTTCGGGAATGACAAACAAGTGGGCGGCAGCGGACAGGAGCGAGTCGGGAGCTACTCGGACTTTTTGCGGAGGTCGACGATTTGGGGGTGGAGCAGTTTGGCGGTGAGGGAGCGGGTGAGCGCGTCTACGGCGTCCTGCTGAGCTGGCGTGAGAGATGCGCCATTTGCGGTCAATTTGGCAATGATGCGGGCGAGTTCGGCCTGGCGGACGGATTCGGCTTGCTGCTGGAGGGCAACAATGGCTGGGACAGCTTCTCGCGTGTGCAGGTGCTCGCGGTATTTTTCGACTTCGGTGGCGACGATGCTCTCGGCGGCAGCGGATTCGCGGCTACGGTCGGCCAGGTGGGCGGCGGCTACCTGCTGGAGGTCGTCAATGTCGTAGACGAAGCAGCCTTCGACCTGGTTCATCTTCGGGTCGACGTCGCGGGGGACGGCGATGTCGATGAAGAACATGGGGCGGTTGCGACGCTGGGATAGGAATTGCTGGCCGTGGGATTTGGTGAAGATGTGGCCTACGGCTCCGGTGGAGGTGATGACGATATCGGCTCGGCTGGCCTGGGCGTGGAGCTGGTCGAAGGGGATAACCTCGGCGGTGCAGGCGGCTCCTGGATTATTGGCGGTCTGCACGGAGATTTGCTCGGAGATATGGCCGGCGATGAGCGCGGCCTTCTCGTGAGTGCGGTTGGTGACGAGGATCGCGGTTGCGCCCTGCTGGATTAGGTGCCGGGCGGCCAGCTCAGACATTTTTCCCGCGCCGACGAGCAGGACTGTCTTGCCGTTGAGTGAGCCGAAGATTTTGCGGGCGAGGTCGACGGCAACCGAAGCGATGGAGACAGACGAACTGCCGATCTGCGTCTCGGTGCGAACGCGCTTGGCGACGGAAAAGGCGCGCTGAAGGAGCGGCTCGAGCGTGGTGGTGACGGCGCCGACTTCTCGCGCAACAGTGTATGCCTCCTTGACCTGGCCGAGGATCTGCGGTTCGCCGATGACCATGGAGTCAAGCGAGGAGGCGACACGGAAGAGATGCCGGATGGCCTCGCGGTCGCGGAACTCGTAGAGGTGAGGTTCGACGGTGTTGGCTGGGATGGCTAAGTACTCGTGCAAGAAGCGCAGGAGGCTTTGGTCGACTGAAGCGTGGCCGGGTTCCTGGCAGGTGATGAACTCGACGCGATTGCAGGTCGAGACAATGAGCGCTTCGCGGATGCCGGGCTGCTGGGCGAGGGAGCGAACGGCGTCGGCGAGTCGCGCGGCGGGAATGGCCAGGCGTTCGCGGACCTCGATGGGCGCGGTGGTGTGATTGACGCCGACCAGAACGAGCAAGCTCTCCGATGCGTGCGCGACTTCAGGGACCGACTTCACGAGAGTCAAGCGCGCGGGTTGGGGTTGGCTTTGGGGCTTGCTCTCGGTCATGGCGTAGGGAACCTGTGGACGGCGGAAAACTGATTGGCAGCCCAGACGAACAGCACAACCAGGACGACAAAGCTGGAGAGATAGACGGCGCGGCGGCCCCGGAACCCGGACGCTCGGCGGATGAAGATCATGGCAATGTAGGCAATCCAGAGGCCGAAGGTGAGCAGAATCTTGGGGTCGCTGAAATACTTCGCTCCGTAATCCTCCTGTGCAATGACGGAGCCGATGAGCAGGCCAGCGGTCATGCAGGGGAGTCCGAAGAGAAGCATTTTGAGGGCGATTTGGTCGATCGTCTCCAGCGGCGTGTCGAGCGCCGGAAGCCAGCGACGATTGCCGGCCTTCGACTTGAGGCGACGTTCCTGGACGAGGTAGAGCAACGAAGCGAGCAGGGAGACAATCAGCGCGGCATACGCGGCGAGCAGCAAAACAATGTGAAGGAAGATCCAGCCGGTGCGAATGGGTGCGGAGAAGGTCTCTTCGCCGGGACGGAAGGCAGCGAGCATCGCCAGCATGAAGGCCATGGGCAGAACAAAGATCCCGATGGAGACGCTGCGGTACCAGGCATAGACGAGCAGAAACGCCAGAGCGAGGATAAGAGCGAGCAGCGACTGGACCTCGTGGGTCTCGATGGGCAAACGATGATGGGCGGCGTTGAGCGTTTCGGCGAGCGAGACGAAGTGGAAGAGCGCGCCAGCTACCGCGGCCGGGACGGCGAGCAGGCGCCAGCGGGGGCGGTCGTACAGCGCCACGGGCAATATAGCTAGGGCAGCCGTACCGTACAGAAGAACCGCGATTCTGAGCCAAAGGAGAGTCATGGGGCCATCACGTAGTATAACTGGCGTACAGATAAGCGCGGGCTGGATACGCGTACCGGGCATCTGCTAGCAGTGTCAGACATTGCGGGCGGGTTTGGATGTGATGGGTGTCACATCGGACATGGTTATACGGGCGAACGAATTGGTCGGGCGAGCGCAGTAGGTCGCTGCTTCCCTTTCATTTCTTCTCTTTTACCAGGACGCCGCCCTTAACGACCGTGTCGACGTGTTCGAGGACCTCGATATGCTGGAGGGGGTCGGACGTGACGGCGATGAGGTCGGCAAAGTGGCCGGGGGCGAGCGAGCCGACATCGGCGGAGCGACCGATGAGGTCGGCGGCGGAGATGGTGGCGGCCTGGATGGCCTCGGTGGGCGTCATGCCGTAGAGCACCATGTAGTGGAATTGCTTGGCGTTGTCGCCGTGGGGATAGACGCCGGCGTCGGTGCCGAAGGCCATCTTGACGCCGGCGGCGTGGGCCTTGCGGAAGTTGTTGCGCTGGACCTGGCCGACTCCGCGCTCCTTGGTGAGTTGTTCTTCGGTCATGCCGATCTTGGGGCCGGTCTGAAGAATGTAGTCGTCGTTGTAGATATCCATGACGAAGTAGGTCCCGTGCGCCTTGGCGAGCGCGATGCCCTCGTCATCGACTAGCGAGGCGTGCTCGATGGAGTCGATGCCAGCCTCGATGGCCCACTTGATGGACTGCGCGCCGTGAGCGTGGGCGGCGATCTTGCGCCCAGCCTGATGGGCAGTGTCGGCAGCAACCTTGAGTTCCTCCAGGGTGTACTGGGGCGCTCCCGGCTGATCGCCCTTGGAGAGCACGCCTCCGGAGGCCATGATCTTTATAACGTCGACACCGTATTTGACCTGTTCTCGGATGGTCTGGCGGACCTCTTCGGGGCCGTCGGCGATGCGGAAATCGCGGTGCCGTGGGAAAAGGGTGACAGTGGTCTCTGGCGAGTAATTGTTGAGGTCGCCATGGCCGCCGGTGATGGAGAGGCCAGGGCCGGAGGCAACGATGCGCGGGCCGGGAATGTATCCGGCGTCGATGTTCTTGCGCAGGTCGACCGCAGCGAAAGCTGGTGAGCCAACGTCGCGCACGGTGGTGAACCCGGCGTCGAGGGTCAGCTTGGCGTTGACTACGCCGGCGATGGCAGCGTCGAAGGGCGAGGTGGTGAAGGACAAGATTTCGTCGTAGCTGTCGGCTCGGGCAGTGAGGTGGGTGTGGCAGTCGATGAGGCCGGGTAGGACGTAATCGGCGGAGAGGTCGAGGATTTGCGCGCCGTCGGGCGGCTGGAAGCCCGCGGGCTCGATCGACTTGACGCGCTGGTTGGCGATTGTGAGGGTGACGTTGTCGAGGTAATGGCCTGAGGATGAGTCGAAGAGATGGCCGGCGCGGATGTAGGTGGTGGCCGCAGGCTGCTGGGCTGGAGCGGTACCGAGGGCGAGGGTCGAAAGGACTACGGCGGTGGCGGCAAGTATCTTACGCATGAGATGGCTCCGGCTGCGTGGTGCGGGATGAGTTCCATCTTATGACCTTTGCTTCGGCACGGGGCGCGGTGCTGTATTCTGGGCGTTCCGTGAATGACGTGATAAAGCTGGATATGGCGAGGGAAGCGGCGGAGCAAACGCCGGTGATGCGTCAGTACTTCGCGGCGAAAAAGGCGCATCCGGATTGCCTGATGTTCTGCCGGATCGGCGACTTCTACGAGCTGTTTTACGAGGACGCGATCATTGCGTCGCGCGAACTGCAACTCACGCTGACGGCACGCGACCGGGACAAGAAACAGCCGATGTGCGGGGTGCCGTATCACGCGGTGGACCAGTACATTCAGCGGCTGTTGCGGAAGGGTTACCGGATCGCGCTGTGCGAACAGATGGAAGACCCCAAGCTGACCAAGAAGATCGTGCGCCGCGAGGTGACGCGGGTACTGACTCCGGGGACGGCGGTGGACTCGGGGCTGGGGGCGGAACAGAGTAACTGGCTGGCTAGCGTGTGCGTGTTGGGATCTGGTGCGGCGAGTTGCGCGGGGCTGGCGCTGGTGGATCTGTCGACGGGTGAGTTCCGGGCGACGGAGTTTGCGGGGGCTACGGCGTGGGCGCAGCTGGTTGATGAAGTGGGGCGGCTAAGGCCGGTGGAGTTGCTGCTTGCCGAGGGCGAGTTGGCTGCGCTGAGCGGCGGAAGGCAACCCACCCTTCCCGATGAGGCCGGAAGGAATGGGCCACCCGGTTCGACGGTTGAAGGGGTGTTCGAGGGGGTGCGGACGACGACAGGAGTGGAGGATTGGGCGTTTACGGCAGAGTATGCCGTGCCTCTGCTGCGGAAGCATTTTGTGGTGCACTCGCTGGATGGAATGGGATTGGCTGGGCATGATGCGGCGGCTACGGCAGCGGGAGCGTTGGTCCACTACCTGCAGAAGACGATGCAGGGTGGGCTGGAACATGTTGACACAATTAGGCTTTATGAGCGGGCTGGATGCCTGGGGCTGGATGCGGTGAGTGTGCGTAACCTGGAGTTGGTAGAGCCTCTGTTTGCTGGTGAATCGGCCCAGACGACCCTGTTTCATACGCTGGATGCATGTTGCACACCCATGGGAAAGCGGTTGCTGAGGGCTACGCTACTGCGGCCTGCAAACGATCTGGACGAGATTGAGGCTCGGTTGGAGGCGGTGGCTGAAGCTGTTGGCGATCTGCCCCGACGGGAAGGACTGCGCCGTGCGATGGGTGGCGTGCTCGACATGGAGCGACTGCTAGGGAGGGTGGCGCTGGATTCGGCCGGACCTCGGGAGGTGCTGGCTTTGGCGGCGACACTTGCGTGCCTGCCGGGGGTGCGGGAGGCGGTTCGTGCTTTCAAAGCGAGACGGTGGCGGGAATTGGGCGGAGGCGCAGGGGCTCCCACAGAGATTTCCACAGGTTCTACAGAGGCTTTGGGGACTATTTCCACAGGATTACCCTCGGGTGAGCGCGGGTTTTCCACAGGCATGGATGCCCTGGAGGATCTGCACACTCTGATCGCCGCAACGATTGTGGAGGAGCCGCCGATAGGTCTGGCGGACGGTGGAGTGATCCGCACCGGGGTGGACGCTGAGCTGGATGAGCTGCGGGAATTGGGGCGGTCGGGGCGGCAGGCTTTGGTGGCGATTGAGGAGCGGGAGCGGCAGCGAACAGGAATTGGAAGTCTGAAGGTAAGATTCAACTCCGTGTTTGGGTATTACCTGGAAGTAACTAAGACTAATAGTAAATCGGTACCAGCAGATTACGAGCGCAAGCAGACACTGGTGAATGCGGAGAGGTTCACCACGCCAGAGTTGAAGGAGTACGAAGCGAAGATTCTGACGGCTCAGGAACGATCCGGGGAGATTGAGCGGAGGATCTTTGCGGACCTGCGGAGACGGTTGCTGGACGGGGCCGGGCGGATGCGGGCGACGGCGAAGCGGGTAGCGGAAATTGATATGCTGGCGTGTTTTGCACACCTGGCAGCGCTGAGGGGGTGGGTTCGACCGGAGGTGGAAGTATCGGGATTGCTTGAGTTTGTGGCGGGGCGGCATCCGGTGGTCGAGCGGAGGATGGAGGAGTCGGGCGGGGGGAGGTTTGTGCCGAACTCGATCTCGCTGGAGGCTTGGCTTGGCGGCAATGCTACCCACGATTCAGAAGCGCGACATGGAGCACCAGCCTCGATTGCACTGATTACCGGGCCGAATATGGGGGGCAAGAGTACGTATCTGCGGCAGGCAGCGCTGCTGGTGGTGATGGCGCAGTGCGGCTGTTTTGTGCCGGCGGAGAGGATGCGGCTGGGATTGGTGGACCGTATCTACACACGGATTGGGGCCAGTGATAACGTGGCACGGGGGCGGTCGACCTTCATGGTTGAGATGACGGAGACGGCAGCAATTCTAAACACGGCGACCGCGCACAGCCTTGTACTGTTAGATGAGATGGGTCGTGGAACTGCAACATATGATGGTCTTTCTCTTGCATGGGCAGCAGTGGAACATTTGCACGAGAAGATTGGAGCCAGGACGCTGTTTGCGACCCATTACCACGAACTGACACTGCTGGAAGAGCGCCTGACGCGGTTGAAGAACTTGCGGGTGACGGCGAAGGAGACAGCGGGCGGTATCGTGTTCCTGCACACGGTGGAGGTGGGGGCGGCGAGCAAGAGCTACGGGATTGAAGTCGCTCGGCTGGCGGGACTGCCGACAAATGTGATTGCGCGAGCGCGGGAGGTTTTGAAGCTGCATGAGCGAGCGGAGACGCAGCAGGTGGCTCGGGCGCTAGAGGCAGCTGATGCCGGTTCACCACAACCCTTGCAGATGACGATGTTTACGCCGCTTTCGCAGAAGATTGTGGATCGCCTCGCGGCCTTGGATGTGGATGGATTGACGCCGCGGGATGCGCTGAATCTGCTGGCTGAATTGCAGCGGGAGTTGGGGGCTTCATGATCGTGAAGGCTAAGTCGATAGTGGTTGCGGGGGTAATGAGTGGGACCTCGGCGGATGGGGTGGATGTGGCTCTGTGCCGGATTGGGCCGGGGGTGCGCCAAGGCGATCCTCCGCGGGTGAAGCTGATCGGGCACTTGGGGACGGCATATCCGAAAGCAGTTCGGGCGGCGGTGCTGCGGGTGATGGAGGGGGAGTCGCTGACGGCGGCGGAGATGAGTCGGCTGAACTGGCGGCTGGGTGGGATTTATGCCGACTGCGTCGCGCGGGCGGCGGAGAAGTTTGGGGTGAAAGTGGGGCTGGTCGGGTGCCACGGGCAGACGGTACACCATGAAGCTGAGGCTGCGGTGTACCTGGGAAGGCGGGTGCGGTCGACCTGGCAGACGGGGGAGGCGGCCGTGATCGCTGAGCGACTGCGATGTCCGGTAGTGAGCGACTTTCGGCCGGCGGACCTGGCGGCGGGCGGCCAAGGGGCTCCGCTGGTGCCGATGCTGGATTGGTGCCTGTTCCGGTCGGCGAAGGTTCACCGGATTCTGCTAAACCTAGGGGGCATCGCGAATCTGACGGTGATTCCTGCGGGATGCCCGCTGGAGGAGGTACTCGCCTTCGACACGGGCCCGGGCAACATGGTAATGGATGCGATTGTGCAGAAAGAGTTTGGCAAGCCATTCGATCGTGGCGGAGAGATCACGGGTAGAGGAAAGCTAGGCGGTCCTCTAGTCGATCAGATGATGCGAAACCGGTATTTCAAGCGGAAGCCGCCGAAGTCCTGCGGGCGGGAGGAGTTTGGAGCGGAGTTTGCGGCTCGGCTGACCCGGATGTGCCGCGAATCGGGGGGCAGCGCCGAGGATGCGGTTACCGCCGCCATGTGCCTGACAGTCACTTCGATTGGAAACGCGTACCTACTCTTTTGCCGGGGGCGGCTGAAATCGGGGCCGATTGAAGTCATCGTTGCGGGTGGCGGAGTCAGGAATAAGTACCTGATGTCGCATCTGCGTTTCTCCTTCAAGGTTCGTGGGGCCCGGTTGCTGACGACGGACGAGGTTGGGATTCCGGCACAGGCGAAGGAGGGGGTCGCATTTGCGCTGCTGGCGTGGCTCACATGGAATGGGATGGTGGGGAATGTTCCTGCGGCGACGGGGGCTCGCCACGCTGCAGTTCTCGGCAAGGTCAGCTATGGTTAGGCGACTAGTGGCGAGCATTCTCGTCCTCGCGTGCGGAACGTTTGTGGGCTGTCATGGAGCGGTGCGCCCGGCGAGGACGGTGGTGGTAATTATTGAAAGCAGCCCCAACAATCTTGACCCGCGGCAGGGGACAGATGCGCAGTCGGAACGCGTCGGTGGGCTGATCTTCGATGCGCTGGTTAAGAAAGATGAGCACTACAACCTGGTGCCGTGGCTGGCAACCAGTTGGGAAGAGCAGCCGGATGCGCATTCTGGTTCAGAAGATTGGGTGTTTCATCTGCGCGATGGAGTGCGGTTTCAGGATGGGCGGCCACTGGAGGCGGCGGATGTGGTGTGGACGATTGAAAGCCTGATCGACCCGAAGCTGGGAATGATTTCGGCGAAAAGCGGGAACTTTCTTCACGTAGACCGAGCGGAGGCACGTGACCGGCTGACCGTGGTGGTGCATATGAAACAGCCGGATGCCGGGCTGCTCTTCAACATGAGTGACGGGCTGTTTGGGGTGGTACCGCGGGGCGCGGGCAGTGACCTTGGGCTGCATCCAGTGGGGTCGGGGCCGTACCGGTTCGTGAGCCAAGTGCAGGACAAAGAAGTGATGCTGGAGCGGTGGCCAGGGTGCTGGAGCGCGGGTCTGGAGGTGAACGGTCAAACGCCGCATCCGGAGATTCAGAGGCTGCAGTTCAACGTGGTGCCGGACACAATTACCAGCGCGCTGGAGTTGCAGAAGGGCTCGGCGGACGCGGAGAGCAACGTGCTGACGCCGGACATGGTGTATGCGATGCGCGGCTCAGCGGGGCTGGAGACGGCGAGTGGGCCGGGATCGAATGTGTGGTATCTGAACTTCAACGTTCAGGACTCGGTGCTACGCGACCAGCGGGTGCGGCAGGCGGTGGCTCTGGCCATGGACAAGCCGGCAATTGTGGCGGCGCTGTGGCGGGGACATGCGCGGTTGGCGGATACGCTGCTCCCTCCGGGACACTGGGCACGCGCGGACGATGCGGAGTTGGCACAGTATCCGCACAATCCGGCACGCGCGGCGGCGCTGCTGGAGGCGGCGGGCTACCGGGCGGGCAAGGATGAGGTGCGGGTGCGGCTGACGCTGAAGATCAGCACGGACGAGACTACTCGGCTGCTGGCGGCAGTGCTGCAGGAGCAATTGCGCGCGGCCGGGATTGCGCTGAATATCCGTTCGGCTGAATTTGGGACTTTTTATTCGGACGTGACCCGGGGCGCGTTCCAGATGTACATCCTGAAGTGGGTGGGATCGAACGAGGACCCTGACATTTTTCATTACATGTATTCGTCGGGCAGCTTTCCGCCAAAAGGGGCGAACCGCGGGCACTACGTGAATGCGCGGGTGGACGCACTGCTGGCGAAGGCAGCCGCAGAGACGGGGCCGACGGAGGAGGTGCAGGCGAGGCGACTGGCCGAGTACGTCGAAATCCAGAAGATTCTAGCGGAGGAGATGCCGTCGGTTCCGCTGTGGTATCCGGGGAACGAGGTGGTGCATACGGAGCGGCTGCAGCGCGTGGTGTCACAGGGAGATGGGAACTTCGATTTTCTGCGGTAGATATCGGTGGATGTGCTTTCGATTGTGCCCGCGAGCGCCTATTTCTGCAGTGAGTCGATGAGCTTGCCGGCGATGTTCGTGGAGGTTACCCCGTAGGTCCCGGCTCCGATTGATTGCTGTAGGGCGGCCACTTTGTCGAAGCGTACATCGCTACCCGTGCTTGCCTGTGAGAGCATCGCCCCGGCCAGGCTTACCTTTGCCGAGTCGCTCGCAATGACGTTGACTGCGCCGCTTGGGGTCAACGTAGCCGCCTCGGTTCTTGCCGAAGCGGGGATGGCCGCTGTCGTGGCACGTGAGATCGAGGTGTCGCTTGAGGACTGTCCGCTGGTTTCAACTACGCCCGTATACGTCATGCACGCCTATCCGGTCCAATTCTCTTCAAATCGTCGCCGCTGAAGACTTTTGTACCGTTCCCTTCTCGTTTTAGGACTTCCATGAGAAGGATAGATTATTGGGACGCGAGAATCTGATGTTGGCCAAAGAAATCGTGCGGCGGAGTTGCAATTCGGGACTGCCAAGCCTGAGCGTTGGAGAGACGGCGGCTTGGGCCGGCCTTTGCCAGTAGGCGAGGGTTCGGGAGACAATCGAGCCATGGCAGAGTTTATTCCCCCGCAACACCAGGTTCCTCAACCGTTACCCGCTGCGGCGGCCCTCCACGCTGCGCCCACGGTGGCTGGCACACCGGTGGGCGCGGGCCGACCGGCGAGCAGCTACGGTGCGCAACCGCACGATCCCTCGAAGCCTCCGGCGAAGCGGCAGATTGTGTGTTTCGGCTTTTACAAAGTGATGCCGGAGTGGCGGCGGCTTCCAGCGGCAGAGAAGGCGGCCCACAAAGCCGCGTTTGCCGAGGTGCTGGAGAAGTGGAACAAGCCGGGTGAGTTTTTGTCGCTCACCTATTCAACGATTGGCACACGAGGCGATGTGGACATGTGTGTGTGGTCGATCGGGTATGGCGTGGACGAGTTGAATCAGATGCGCAGCGAGTTGCTGCGAACCCCACTGGGAGGCTATCTGAACACGCCGCATAGTTTTCTGGCGATGACCAAGCGCTCGCAGTACCAGATCGATCGGCCGGACGAGAGCGAGGGCGAAGGACGCGGTGCGATTCGCCCGGGAGGGCAGAAGTACATCTTTATTTATCCGTTCTGGAAGACGCGGCCGTGGTATCTGCTGCCGATGTCGGAACGCAAGCGGCTGATGGATGAGCATATTCGGATTGGGCTGGCATATCCGCGGGTCAAGCTGAATACTACCTACTCGTTCGGCATCGACGATCAGGAATTTGTGGTGGCGTTCGAGACTAACTTTCCGGAGGACTTTGTCGACCTGGTTCAGCAACTTCGGGAGACTGAGATTAGCATGTACACTCTGAAAGATTTCCCGATCTTCAGTTGTGTGCGGGTGCCACCAGAAGAAATGCTGGATCGACTGGGATGAATCGGGCTATTTACACATGCTGAAAGTGACCGGAGGTACTGTTGCCCCTTCGCGTGAGTTCTTCGATTGCCTTACGTTCGCTGCGACGCAATCGCCTGCAGAGCGTGCTGACCATCCTGAGCCTGATGATTGGCGTTGCGACCGTAGTGGCGATGGTTGCGGTGGGCAGCGGCGCGGAGCGGTCGATCACCAACCAGGTACACGCCGCTGGCATGAACATCCTTGTCGTCAGCAGCGGCAATTTCAACGCCCCGAGACCGTGGCTTTCGAGCCAGATAGAAGACCCACCTGCGAATCCGGTCGACAATCCCGCGTTTCGGATCGAGCGCGACGATCCGGACATCCTGCCCGGAATGGGGTCGGCGACAACGCTCTCGTCCGCGGACGCGGCGGCCATCGCGTCGCTGCCCGGGGTACAAGCTGTCTCTGCCAGCATCGCGGAGAACCTCGCAGTGAAGGCTGGCTCCTCCTCCTGGATTCCTCAGATCCGCGGGGAGCAGGCGACACTGCCGATGATTCGCCGCGCTTGGGACGTCGTTCACGGGAGGTTCTTCACGGCGCAGGAAGAAACGCAGAGCGCCTCGGTTGCCGTGTTGGGTAGTGTGGCGGCAAGGGGTTTATTCGGAGAAGTGAACCCTGTGAACGCGCAGATCACCATTCGTGGAGAGAGCTTTCGAGTGGTGGGAGTAATCGCGAGCAGCAGTTGGTTAGTGCCTGCCTCTCCCGGCGATGGACAGTTCGACGCGGTCTACCTTCCGCTGGGCGCCGCGGAGAAACTGTTGGGCCGGAGTTACCTGGACACCATCACAGTATCGACGGTCTCCGCCGGCGATGTAACCAAGCTCACGAGTGTGGTCTCCGCGGAGTTGCGAAAGCGGCATCAATTGAGTAAGGCGACGGCCTCGGATTTCACAGTAAATAGCCAGGCCGACCGCATCGTCGCCAGAGGTTTGCGCGGCGACCTGACTAAGGCAATCACCAACAATGTAGCGTCCTTGGACCAGGTGACGCTAGCCCAGTTGAGCCGTACCCTGGAGAATACTGGGCGAACGATGTCCTATCTTCTCGCGTCGATTGCGGGCGTCTCCCTGGTAGTGGGCGGGATCGGCATTATGAATGTGATGATGCTGGCGGTGACGGACCGTACCCACGAGATCGGCATACGTCGAGCGGTCGGGGCGCAGTCCTTCGAGGTTATGCAGCAGTTCCTGATCGAGGCCACGGTGCTGAGCGCGGGAGGCGGTTTGCTTGGCATTGCGCTGGGCATCGTCGCCTCTGCAGTGATCGGGCACATGGTCCATTGGGCGGTTGAGCTGACCTGGATATCGATCGCGGAGACATTTGCGATTTCGGCGGCAATTGGGATTCTTTTCGGTTTCTACCCTGCAAGGCAGGCGGCCCGTGTTGTTCCGATGACGGCGCTGCGATACGAATAATTTGTAGACACGAAGATCACACTATGACGAATGCGAAGCAAAGCACGTTCAGGAAGACGACGCTACCGGGTGCGAAGGGAACGCTGAGGAAGGCGACCGCGCGGGTGTCGATTTCGCCGACAGGAGCTAAGGCGCGAGCGATTGCGGCGACGGAGCCAGTGGCACCGAAAGTGAATCCAGGCAAAACCGCGAAGCCACTTGCACCAGAGCGGGTTGCGGCGATTCTGGATGCGCTGAAGAAGGCTTATCCCAAGGCGGTGTGTGCGCTGAATCACAAGAGCGCTTGGGAACTGTTGGTGGCGACTATCCTTTCGGCGCAGTGTACGGATGTGCGGGTGAACCTGGCGACGCCGGCGCTGTTTGCGGCGTTTCCTACACCGAAGGCGATGGCCGCCGCTTCCCTGCCCGAGCTTGAGGAGTTGATCCGGCCGACGGGCTTCTTTCGCAACAAGGCGAAGTCGATCAAAGGTGCAGGGCGGGTGGTGACTGAGGAGTTCGGCGGCGAAGTTCCGCACACCATGGAGGAGCTGCTGCGGATTCCAGGCGCGGCGCGGAAGACGGCGAACGTAGTGCTGGGGAGCTGGTTCGGGATTGCGGTGGGCGTGGTGGTGGATACGCATGTGCTGCGGATTTCACGGCGATTGGAACTGACGAAGGAGACGACTCCAGAGAAGGTGGAGCAGGACCTGACGCACGTGATTCCGCAGAAGAAGTGGATCGCATTTTCGCACGAGGTGATCTTCCATGGGCGGCAGATCTGTATTGCGCGGAAGCCGCGGTGCTCGGACTGCACGCTGGAGCGGCTGTGCAACTCAGCCGACAAGACGTGGAGCTCGCACTGAGATTTGCCGGTGAGTGAGCGCGCTTGGTAAGATTCCGCAACGATTCAGGACAGTGTGGTGTGCGATGAGATTTGGTAAAGACTGGTCGCGGCGGCGATTTCTCGCGGTATCGAGCGCGGCTGCGGCGCAGGCGGCGGCGGGACTCAAGGGGTTTGGGCAGGCTGCAGGAGTGACAGAAGCTTCGGCTGCGGCGCAAAAGGCGAATGCCCGTGAGGCTGCAGCAGCGATGCCTCCACCGGGTGTGATTACTGGGGGAATCCAGCCGCTGATGGAAGCGATGACGCGGCGACCTCTTCGCTACCGGCCGGTAGCGGGAGAATTCGTGATCCGCAATGGTAAGGAGTTCTTCAACCGGCCTATCTACGGCGTGAGTTCTCCCACGCAGTCGGGAGACTTTCGCGTGGATGCAGGAGACCTGCCGGAGTTCTCGATGTATTTGCCGGGACATGGTGGGAACTTGAAGTTGGGGATTATCGGCGTCGGGGGTGCGGGGTCGAAGTGGGGCGCAGATGCCGCTGAGGTAGTGGCGCGGTACCGGCCGGGGCGGATGATCTACGAGATTCGCGATGAGCTGCTCGGTAAGGGGACATTGCGGGCCGAGTTGCTAACGACGGGTGTGGGCGCAGGTTTTATGGTGAAGGTTGAGGGCCAGAACGTTCCTGCAGGAACGCGGCTGGCATGGGCATTTGCGGGGGTGAGCGGACGCAAAGGACAGAGGAACGGGGACATCGGATGCGAGCGGCAACCGGTGAGCGAGTTCTTCCAGGTGCGGCCGGAGGAATGTGACGGAAACAGCTATACGTTCGAGGGGACCGCGGGTACGCGGCGAATTGCTCGTCTAACCAGTAAGGCGGCGGAAATCACGCTTAGCTTTCCGGATGGCTCTCTGCTAGCCGCAGCGGGTTTTGACTCCGCGTTCGACTCGTGGAATAAGCCCCCTTACCCGGGTCAGTCCTCGAGAGCGACATTTGATAATCCGCAAATGATGCTGGTCGGATCGGTGGACGTTGGGGACGCACCACTGTTGATAACCGTCAACCGGACTGGCGAAGGTATGCCTGACGTGCCGAACGATCCGGCGAAGGCGTTTGCGGAACGCAGTGCGCAGGTCGAGGCGGTCGCCGCGACATTGAAAGTCGACACTCCGGATGAGTATGTGAACGCCGCTGCGGGAAACTTCGGGATCGCGGCGGAGACGATCTGGGATCAAAAGAACGAGTGCGTGCTGCATGGCGGCGTTGCTTGGCGAACGATGCTGGCAGGGTGGCGTGGGCCATACAACCTGGACGCGCTGGGGAACCATGATCGTGCGGTTAAGGAGATTCGGCATTGGCTGAAGCGGCAGAACGTAACGCCGGTGACGACGGGCGATCCAGCGATTGGGCCGTGGGATGCGAACATCCACCTCGCCCGCAAGGAGGGGATGCTGCACTCGAGCGGCGACCTCTCGAACAACCATTACGACATGAATATGGTGTTCATGGACATGCTGCTGCGACACCTGATGTGGACGGGCGATCTGGAGTTTGCTAAAGAAGTGTGGCCGGCGCTGCAGCGGCATCTCGCTTGGGAGCATCGGCTGTTTCGCCGAATGTACACAAGTGCGACGAGCAAAGAGCTTCCC
>Ga0302276_10001219_pt1 | contig 23210 bp, 24 predicted proteins | sample III_Bog_N2_3_FD_198768 | JGI IMG/M metagenome (GOLD analysis project Ga0302276, IMG submission 198768) | Peat permafrost microbial communities from Stordalen Mire near Abisko, Sweden - III_Bog_N2_3 | ecosystem: Environmental > Terrestrial > Soil > Wetlands > Peat | place: Sweden: Abisko...
GCCTGACAGGAATTCCCGCAGGACGAACGACTCGAAGAACCACGCTGTGTGCGCCAGGTGCCACTTCAGCGGCGAAGCCTCCGGCGTCGATTGCACCATCATGTCTTCGGCCGAGAGCGGCTCGCAGATTGAAAGCGTCCGTTGCCGCACCGCGCGAAACCGCGCTCCAATTTCAGTCTCCAAACTACATCGGGCAACCGTGCTCATCGTCCACCATCCACTTTCGCCAAAGTGTACTCCAGAATCGGTTCAATCTGCATCTCGAGCCCTTCAAAATCCGCGCCTGCCCGAATACCTTTCCCAGTTGATGCGGTTGATTCCAAAAGGGACCAGCTTCTTCAAAAAAATCGCATACATCACAAGCGGTCAGACCCGCATCCATATCGAATGAATTGAGGCAGGCAGCGCCGAAGCCATTGAATCGCCTGGAAATCTCATTCGGAGTTTGTATGGTTCACGTGCATGGAGTGATTGGACGGGCTCATCCTCACTGGCTGATCTTCCCAGCGGTTTTGTTCTTTTCAATGGCGAGCGCAGGGTTCGCGCCAGCGCAGAATTCCGACCAGCTTGCCCTTGCAACCGAGGCGCCCGACACCTTGTTTCGGTCTCAACCGGCACACGTTGAGCCGCCGCCGACTCCCGAGGAGCTTGGCGACGCACTCATGCTGCATCAGCGTTACCAGGCAGCCATCGAATCCTACAGCCGGGCAACTCCGACCTCCGACATCTGGAACAAGATGGGCATTGCCTTTCAGATGATGAACGGCAGCGAGGGGGCCTTGCACTGTTACAAGGAGTCGCTGAAGCTGAACCCCAGGAACGCCCATGCCATCAACAACCTGGGAAGCCTGCACTTCTCGCTGAGGGAATTCGCCCCAGCCGAGCGCATGTACCGAAAAGCATTGGCGCTCGAACCAGGTTCGGCGGTTGTCGAGTTGAACCTGGGCACGGACCTGATTGCGGAGCAAAAATACGACGAGGGCTGGCAGCATTACCAGGCGGCGTTGGACATGGATCCTCATGCCTTTGAAAACACAGCAAGCCTCCGCATCGGCAGTCAGGCCAGTGCGCAGAACCGCGGCGCCGTGAATTACTACATGGCAAAGGGATTGACGCAGGCCGGGGAAATGGCCACAGCCATCGATCATTTGCGCCTGGCCCTCGAACAGGGATTCGCCAGTCCCAGAAAGATTGAAGCCGATGAGAACTTTGCCGCACTCCGTGGGATTCCCGCCTACGAAGATCTGATCACCCAGACCCGCCGCCATTGACGTCCGGCGTTTTCCGCCGAAGAACCAGCCGTTTGGCCGCTGGGGTTGACTTGTGTGACGTTCAGTGTCGTGCTGCGTCTGGAAAGAGAGCATCAATGTTTGATAGGATGCAACGCATCGGGTTCCTTCGAATGGAGGGAATATGCGCAGGTTCAGTTGTCCCCGTTGTCTAATCACCGTCACTGTCTGCGCCTCCCTTGCAACTGGATGCCCTGTCCCCTTCGCCCAGACTCCAGTCTCTGCCACCGACCCAGGTTCAACTTCGCCCGCAGCGATCCAGGCATCCGCCCCTCCCGCAGCCCTTCCGCTTCAGATTCAGCCCACACCGGAACAGCTTGGCGACTCGATGCTTGCGCAAAAGCGCTACCAGGCAGCGATTGAGGCATACCGGCAGGTTACCGCGGGATCGGCGGACACCTGGAACAAGATGGGCATCTCCTACCAGATGATGTTCAACCTTGACGAAGCTTCCAGATGTTATGAACATTCTCTCAAGCTGAATCCCCGGAATGCCCGCGTTCTGAATAACCTGGCCTCTGTGTATGACGCGCAAAAGGATCTGTCCGGGGCCGAACACTATTACCGCAAGGCTCTCCGGTTGGAACCAAAAGCGCCCATGATTCTGAGGAACCTGGGCACCAACCTGCTGGCTCAGCACAAATACAAGAGAGGTTGGGAGCTTTATCAGGCCGCGCTGGCCATTGATCCCAATATTTTTGGCGAATCCGGCAGCCCGCGCGTCGACAATCCCGCATCCATTCAGGAGCGCGGGGCCATGAATTTCTACATGGCCAAGGGCTGCATCCGCGCCGGCCAGAACGATCGCGCCATTGAGTATCTGCGCATGGCCCTCAACGAGGGCTATACGAACCCCAAAAAAATTCAGGCAGACGGCGAGTTCGCGGTCCTCCGTGGCAATCCCGCATTTGAACAGCTTCTGGCCGCGCAAAGCGAGCCCAAGTCGGCCGGAAAGCTCTGAACGTAAAGCGCTACAGGCTGGAGCGTCGTCCCCGCTTCGGGCTTCAACTGCAATCTGTAACCTGTCATCTGTAATCTGTAACCTGCGCCAACGTCTATCTCAATGGGATGCCCGCACGCGCTCCCAGAGGTTTCAAATGAAAGTCCGCCTTCTGCCCCTCGTTCTTGTTGCCCTCACCATCACTGCCTCCGCCCAGGACCCGCAAACCGCACCGCCCACTCAGCCGGCCTCCCAATCCGGGGGCCAAGGAGAGAGTCAAACCCGGGGCGGCGGCCGTGGAGGCTGGGGCGCCGGTGGCGGCATGGGCCGCGGGGTGCTGGGCACCGTGACGGAGGTTGCGGCGGACCACTACACGATAAAGACCGATGCCGGCCTGACCTACACGATTCACTACAGCGCGAACACCCGTATCGTGAAACAGCCCCCTGCACCCCAGGGCTCCGGTCAAGGACGCGGCGCCGGTGGAGCAGGAGGCCAGGGCGGTGCCCAATGGCGCGGAGGCGAGGGCGGCGGTGGCAATCCCCCGCAGGCCATCAAACCCACGGACATCAAGGTAGGCGACGCGATTACCGCCATGGGCGAAGTGGATGCAAATGCCAAGTCCGTCGGCGCTGTTGCTGTGATCCAGCTTGATCCTGAGCGCGCCAAACAGATGCGCGAGATGCAGGCCAACTACGGCAAGACCTGGATCATGGGCAAGGTCACCGCCATTGACGGCGTCAAGGTAACGCTGATGGGCGCAATCGATAACGCGGCCCACAGCTTTGTGGCCGACGAAAACACCACCTTCCGCAAGCGTCGCGACCCCATCACGCTGGGCGACATTCAGGTTGGCGACACGGTCCGTGTGGAGGGTGCGCTGAAGGATGGGACGTTCCTGGCAACTACAGTGAGCGCCATGGGTGCGCCTCCCGCAGGGGGACCGCCGGCGGGAGGCGCGGGTGCCCCGCCGCTGTAGCGTTTACCGGGGTCAACCGATCGGTTCGTCCTTGGTCTCCCGAATCATTAACAGGCCCACAAACGAAAGCACGGCCGACGCCGACAGATAGTACCCCACATATGGCAGCCCATAGTGCGTGGCCAGCCAGGTAGCAATATACGGTGCCAGCGACGCCCCAAAAATGCCTGCGAAGTTGAACGCAAGCGAGCTGCCCGAGTACCGCACGGGCGTGGGAAACAGCTCGGAAACTACGGTTCCCAGCGGGCCGTAGGTCAGGCCCATCAGCGACAGGCCCAGGGTCATCATGCCCAGCGCGCCCCCCGCTCCATCGCTGAACATGGGCGCCAGGATCAGCCCGAACAGGAAAATAGCCATGGTGATCCACAGCATCGCGCGCCGCCTTCCCTGCTCCGCCAGCATCGCGGAAATGGGGATCATGACCGCGAAAAACAACGTGGCGAACAACTGCATCAGCAGGAACTTTTCCCGCCCTATTCCGAGCGCGGTGGTTCCCCACGACAGCGCGAACACAATCATCAGGTAGAAGAGAACGAAGGTCGCCAGGCACAGCAGAATCCCGGCGACGAGCGGCTTGAGGTGGTCGCGGAAAACCGTCAGCACGGGAAGCCTCTCCTGCTCTCCGCGCTGGAGCGAGGCGGCAAAAACCGGCGTCTCGGTGATCGTCAGGCGCACCCACAGTCCCATAAACACCAGCACCGAGCTGGCCAGAAAGGGCAGTCGCCAGCCAAAGGCGAAAAACTGCGCATCGGTCAGAAAGCGCGACAACACCAGGAACACCCCGCCGGACAGGAAGAACCCTACCGGCGCGCCAAGTTGCGGAAACATGCCGTACCAGGCACGCTTGTGGGCGGGCGCATTCTCAATGGCCAGCAGCACCGCGCCGCCCCACTCGCCGCCCAGCCCCAGGCCCTGGCCAAAGCGGCAAAGCGCCAGCAGTAGGGGCGCGGCCAGGCCGATGGAAGCGTAGGTGGGCAACACGCCAATGGAGACCGTGGAAATGCCCATGGTGGCCAACGCCAGCACCAGCGTGGTCTTGCGGCCAATCCTGTCGCCAAAGTGGCCGAAGAGTGCCGACCCAATGGGCCGCGCCAGAAACGCAATGCCGAAGGTAGCCAGCGAAGCCAGAGTCGCGGTTGCCGGGTCGCTGCGAGGAAAAAACAGCTTGGGAAACACCAGGACCGCCGCTGTGGCGTAAATGTAAAAATCGAAAAACTCAATCGCCGTGCCCACCAGGCTCGCAAACAGAACCTGGCGCGGCGAATTCACCGGACCTCTCGCGCTCATTCATTTTCCAGATTGACTAGAGTCTGAGGGCCACAAAGGGGTGCGTGCCCTCACTCTGGTTATATCGTTCTGGCCGCGCAATCGGAAATGGGCGGCCATGCGGCGGATCGGGCGGCGGGGTCAGGTCCGGGGCGTGGGGCGTAAAATCGTCTGGTCATGCATGAGCTTTCGATTGTTTCGAGCGTGGTGGAGACGGTCCAGGAGTCGCTGGAGAGCTACCCCGGCGCGCGGGTGGTGGAAGTGCGTCTGAAAGTGGGAGCGCTGGCCTCGGTCGTGGTGGATTCGCTCGAGTTCTGCTGGGGGATTGCCACCGAGGGCACGGCGCTGGCGGGTTCGCAGCTGGTGGTCACGACGCTTCCTGTGGTGATGCACTGCGCCTCATGCGATGCGGACGTGGAGTTGGAGGGCGTGCAGAGCTTCCGATGTCCCCGATGCGGTGAGCCTTGCGGCGATTTGCGGCAGGGACGGGAGCTGGACATTGAGTCGTTTGAGATTGAAGAGGCGGACGAGGTCGAAAAGGCCCGCAAGGATGGGATCGGGGTGAAGGCATGACGACGCGCATTGTGGAATTGCGACGCGGGATTCTGAAAAAGAACGACGAGCTGGCGGCCGGGCTACGGGAGCGGTATACGGCTGGCGGGGTGCTGGTGTTGAACCTGGTGTCGAGCCCTGGGACGGGGAAGACGGCGTTTCTGGAGCGGACGCTCCGAGAACTGAAGGGCCGTGGCGCAAGGGTGGCGGCGCTGGTGGGCGATTTGGAGACGGATAACGATGCAAAACGGCTGGCGGCCAGCGGAGCGCCGGTGCGGCAGATCAATACCCATGGAATCTGCCACCTGGACGCGGAGATGATTTCAAAGCATCTGGACGGGTGGGAGTTAGCGAACCTGGATTACCTTTTCATTGAGAATGTGGGGAACCTGGTTTGCCCGTCGAGCTACGACCTTGGGGAAAAGATCCGCGTGGCGCTGCTTTCGGTGACCGAGGGCGAAGACAAGCCGTTGAAGTACCCCACGCTGTTTAATTCGGCGGATGCGGCGGTAATTACGAAGATGGATATTGCCGAGCCGTGCGGGTTTGACCGGGAACTGGCGCTGAAGAACATCAACGAGATCCGGCCGGGGATGCGGATATTCGAGACATCGGCGAAGACGGGGGTGGGGATGGGGGAGTGGCTCGCGTATCTTGAGGAGGAACGCGCGGGGCGAATCGGCTGATTTAAGGATGGTGTTTGTGAAGAGAGAAGTGATGCCTGAAGAATTCAGGGCTGATGCGTTGGCTGCATGGGCTGAATATCAAAGAACCGGCTTGCATGTGACGGCCGAAGAAGCCGACGAATGGCTGGCAAAACTCGAAGCCGATGAGGACGCCCAGCCGCCAGAATGCCACGTAGCGCGTAGCCTTTCATAGGGGGGGGTGCAATGGCTGTGAATAAGAGCGCTGAAAGTGGCACCGCCGCGGTAAATGCCTACCTGGCGCGGGTACCGGAACCGGCGCGGACCACTCTCGAAAAGATGCGAGCACTAATCCGGGCCGCCGCGCCTAAGGACGCGACCGAGGCCATCAGTTACGGGATTCCATCATTCCAGTACAAAGGGGCGCTGGTTTGGTACGCGGCGTTCAAAAAGCACTGCAGCTTTTTCCCCATGGACCACTCGCTGGAAGAGGAGTTTGCCGAGGATCTGAAGAAGTACAAGACCTCGAAGGGGACGATTCAGTTTCCGGTGGACGAGCCGCTGTCGAAGAAGCTGGTGACGCGGATTGTGAAGGCGCGGGTGACGCTGAACAAGGTAAAAGCTGAGGAGTAAGAAGGTGGCGAAGCTCGGAACGGTTCGCGCGGCGAAGGATTATCTGGCGGGCCAGATTGTCGACGAGGCTAGACGCCAAGGCTTGGTGCTGACCGAAGTTGAGCGAAAGATGCTCTATTTCTCAGAAACCGGTTCCACTCTGCCGGACATGATGAAGGTGAGCGAAGAGTTTGACCGGGACTACGACCAGGACGAGTACGAAGCCAAGGTTGGCGGGTTGGTCCGGGGAATTGAAGCCCGCGACGAGACCCGTAGCGAGCAGGAAAAGGATGACTGGTACGGAGCGGTGCTGAAGCTGTGCGATGGGGACCACTACCTGCTGACCCTGATTGATGCTGGCGATTCGGAAAACAAGGCCATTCCTTCGTTCTCCGGGAAGCTGGGGCGTTGGATGCCAACCTGGGATGTCAGCGCAAGAAGAGAGCCCGGAGATCGAAAGAGGCTCGTCTTATTGGCGTTTGGGATAACGATTGCTCTGCTGATCGTTGCGCTGATTGTCGACCGTTTTCGATGAGGGTTCAAAGCATCCAGGTGATTTAGATCACATTCGGTGGTGTGCGTCCGGGGTATAAGGTAGTTGCTATGTGCCTTGCGATTCCGGGAAAAGTGGAAGAGATTACCGAAGAGAACGGCCTACGCATCGGTCGGGTGAACTTTGGCGGCGTGGTCAAGCGGGTTTGCCTGGACTACGTGCCGGAAGTTGTTGTCGGCGACTACACCATTGTCCATGTGGGCTTTGCGCTTTCGAAGATTGACGAGGAAACGGCGGAACAGACGCTGGCCGAGTTCAAGAAAATGGGCATTCTGGACCAGGAACTGGAGAGTGAGGCAGAGGCATTTGCACGGGCTGCGACGGCGCCGCAGATGGCTTGTCCCGATGGGAGTTGCGCGGTCAAGCCGACGTGAGTCGCAGAAACTTCCCGGCAGACTGCACCGTCCTGTTCTACTGCGCGGCGGCTTGCAACAGATCGCGTGGGGCCGTGCGAAATTCAAGACGAGGTAGTGGAATGAAGAGAGTTTTGTGTTTATGCGCCGCGCTGATCATGGCATTCACAGCAGCGCACGCCTTTGCAGCAACCGACGTAACGGGCACCTGGTCTGGCGATATGGCAGGCCCGAACGGGGATGCCTTCCACCTTTCTTTCACTTTCAAACAGGACGGCGCCAAGCTTACCGGTTCTGTGCTGGGGCCGCAGGGTGACCCGCTTCCGATCTCCGACGGCGTCGTCACTAGCGATAAGATTTCATTCACTGTCAGCTTCAACGGCATGACCATCAAGCATGAAGGCGTGGTCACCGGCGACGAGATCAAGCTGACGACCAAAGCCGATGGGGGCGACTTTCCGCCTTCTGAAATAAAGCTCACGCGGGCAAAATCGACCACGCCGTAATAGGGCCACGCATCCCTTCGGACTGGTTTTTCTCCCGCGGAGATGCAGTTTCTTTGACTCGGTCGCTGCGGTGACCTTTGTTCAGGATGACAGGGAGCTTTCAGCCTTGATATTCGCACTGCCAGGGAGTTGCAGCGACCAATGAAGTACCTGACCGAGTTTCGGAATGGCGAGATTGCGCAGCGGATGGCGCGGGAGATTGCCGCCATCACCACGCGGCCGTGGAAGATTATGGAGGTTTGCGGGGGGCAGACGCACTCCATCATCAAGAACGGAATCGACCAGATGTTGCCCGCCGCAATCGAAATGATCCACGGGCCGGGCTGCCCGGTCTGCGTGACCCCCCTCGAACTGATTGACAAGGCGCTGGCAATTGCAGCGCAGCCGGGCGTCATCTTCTGCTCGTTTGGAGACATGCTGCGGGTGCCCGGCACCGATATGGACCTGTTCCAGGTGAAGGGGGCAGGCGGCGATGTGCGTGTGGTCTATTCGCCGCTGGACGCGGTGGAACTGGCGGCCAAAAACCCGGATAAGCAAGTGGTATTTTTCGGCGTGGGCTTTGAGACCACGGCCCCCGCGAATGCGATGAGCGTGCATGTGGCCAAGCGGCGGGGGCTGAAGAATTTTTCGTTGCTGGTATCGCATGTGCTGGTACCGCCGGCCATTGAGGCCATCATGTCGTCGCCGGGGAACAAGGTGCAGGCGTTTCTGCTGGCGGGGCACGTGTGCAGCGTGATGGGGTACTGGGAGTATCCGCCGGTTGCGGAGAAATATGGGATTCCGCTGGTGGTGACCGGCTTTGAGCCGCTTGATCTGCTGGACGGAATTCGACGCGCGGTGGTGCAACTGGAGGCCGGTAAGCACGAAGTTGAAAATGCCTACGAGCGCATTGTGACCTATGACGGTAATCGCGCGGCGCAGAAGATGCTGGCCGAAGTATTTGAAGTGACGGATCGTGCCTGGCGCGGGATCGGCGTGATTCCGAAGAGCGGCTGGCGGCTGAGCGAGGCGTATCGCGAGTTCGACGCGGAAGAGCGGTTCCACATTTCCGGAATTCATACCGAGGAGTCGCCGCTATGCCGTGCGGGCGATGTGCTGCGCGGGGCAATCAAGCCGGCCGAGTGCGCGGCGTTTGGCAAGGAGTGCACGCCGCGGCATCCGCTGGGAGCGACCATGGTTTCAAGCGAAGGGGCTTGCGCGGCGTATTTCAACTATGGTCGGTTCCTGTCGGCGGAAGAACTGGCGACTGCAGGAAGTGGGTTGACCCATGCCTGAGAATGCGAAGGTCGACGAGCCCGTGGCGAACAACGATGTGCCGGATTTTTCCAACTGGTCCTGCCCGCTGCCGCTGGTGGGTTACCCCACAATCGTGATGGGCCACGGCGGAGGCGGCAAGCTGGGCAATGAGCTGGTGGAACACCTGTTTCTGCCGGCGTTCCGCAACGCGGCTCTTGAAAACCTGGGCGACGCGGCGGTGCTGAATGTGGGAACCGGCCGCATCGCCATGAGCACCGATTCCTTCGTCGTGCAGCCGCTGTTCTTCCCTGGCGGATCAATTGGCGAGCTTGCGGTGAATGGCACGGTCAACGACCTGGCCGTCTCCGGCGCGATTCCCAAATACCTGAGCGCGAGCTTCATCCTGGAAGAAGGCTTTCCGCTGGCCCAACTGGCCGCGATTGTGGATTCGATGGCAAAGGCCGCCGCCACTGCAGGCGTGCAGATTGTTACCGGCGACACCAAAGTCGTCGAACGTGGGCACGGGGACGGATGCTACATCAACACGGCGGGGATTGGCGTACTTCGCAACGGAATACAAGTGGGACCGCATCGCGCGCAGGTGGGAGACGCGGTGCTGGTCTCCGGCACCATCGGCGACCACGGCATGGCAATCATGAGTGTGCGCGAGGGGCTGGAGTTCGAAAGCCAAATCCGCTCCGATTGCGCGGCCCTGAACGGGATGATCTCCGATGTGCTGGATGGGGCGGGTTTGGACGTCCACGCCATGCGCGATCCCACGCGCGGCGGCCTCTCCTCCACGCTGACTGAGATTGCGCTGGCTTCCGGCGTGGGCATTGCGATTGACGAGGCGAAACTGCCGGTACGGATGGAAGTGCAGTCGGCGTGCGAACTGCTGGGGCTGGACCCGGTGTACGTGGCCAATGAGGGTAAGGTGGTGTTCTTTGTCTCGGCCGAAGTAGCGGAGAAGGTGCTGACGGTCCTCAAGGCTCATCCGCTCGGACGCGATGCCGCCATCATCGGCCGGGTTACTGCCGAGCATCCGCGCATGCTGGTGGCACGGACCGCGATGGGCGCGAACCGCGTGATTGCGCAGCAGATCGGCGAGCAGTTGCCACGCATTTGCTAGGCCCCGTCATCAAAGTTCAGCGCATGTGTTCCGAAGCGCAACAGCAGGTCATTCGACTCCGTTTGGCGCAAAAAGCGCGCCAAACTCCGCTCAGGATGACAGCTCGTTTCTTATGCGAACTGTTGAGACAACCCACCGCAGGCGTTGCGCTTTAGACCGGATAGCCGCCCGTGATGTATCCCTGCAGCGCCTGAATCGTCTCCTCATGGCCGCTGATTACCCACTTCACCAGGTCGCCGATGGAGATGACTCCTACAACCTCTTCGCCTTCCAGCACCGGAAGATGACGAATGTGGTGCTCGGTCATCATGGACATGCATTCATCCACCGTGTGGCGCGGGCTCACAAACACCACCTGGCCGGTCATGATCTGGCCCACCTGGGTTTCCCGCGAGGGATGGCCCATCAGGATGCCTTTGCGCGTGTAATCGCGCTCTGACAGGATGCCCACCAGCCGATGGTTGGAAAGCACCAGCAGGGCGCCCACATCGTACTCAGCCATCTTCTCGATCGCTTCGTAGACCGAGTCTTCAGGCGCAATCGACAGGACTTCCTTTCCCGATTTGCTCTTCAGTATTGATCCAATCGTGTCGGAAGTTCTCATGGGTCCCTCCTCATTCCTGTCTTCCCCTCCCGGCATGAACGAAGTACCGGTTCGGGGGTACTCAAAGTGAAACAAAGAGCCCTTCCGATGGAGGCTTCATTTGCCGTATCGGCTTCCAAAGCGGAATGATGGGCTTGCGCAGCGCGTGCCAGGGTTCTGAAAATGGGGAACTGTACCTTCCCCGAACCTCGCAGATTGCCAATATAGTCCATTCAGGCCGCGACAGAACAGGGCAAAATGAAACAGAAAGTAAATGATTGCTCTCGAGCCAATTACCGAAGCCAGCGTGGCCCAGTTCAAGGCCATCCGCCTGCGCGCCCTTTTGGATTCGCCTGGCGCCTTCGGATCGACCTATGCGTGGGAGTCCCAGCTCACTTATGCCGGTTGGATGGAACGCATTGGCCGCTGGAACGGAGTCACGGGAATTGGCTACCTGGCGATGGACGAGGGAGCTTCCTGCGGCATTGCCGGCTGCCTTCTACACGAGGACAACCCGACCGGGGCGCAACTGATTTCCATGTGGATAGCTCCATCGCACCGGCAACTTGGCGTGGGCCGATTGCTGGTGGAAGAGGTCATCAGCTGGGCCGGGTCACGCGGTGCGAAGCACCTGCAGTTGACGGTGACCGGCAGAAACGAATCCGCAATTCGCTTCTACAAGCGGCTGGGGTTTGCCTTTACGGGCAACACCATACCCTACCCCAACGATCCAACAGAGATTGAGCGCGAGATGGAACTCACCTTTCCCTGACCGGCCACAAATGCTCCATACCCCATTCTTTCTGTCATCCTGAGCGAAAGGGGCCCCGAACGCTTTTCAGTTTGGGGGTGGTGAGTCGAAGGATCTGCTTCTCGTCTCTCTCTTCTCAATCTCGGACTTCATCCCACCAGATGCTTCTTCAGAAATTCGAGTGAGCGCTCGCGAGCTAACTTTGCCGCTTCGGCGTTGTAGCTGGCGCGGGCATCGCAGTTGAAGCCGTGGCCGGCGTCGTACCAGTAGATCTCCACTTCAGGGTGGGCGGCTTGAATCTTCTCCACGTCGGCAGCGGGAATGTGGTTATCCTGCTTGCCGAAGTGCAGCATCACGGGGACGGCCGGTTCTTCATCGATGTGCTTCGCAATCTGGCCGCCATAGTAGCCGACTGCAGCCTCCGGATGAAGCCGCGTAGCGGCCAACCAGGCCATGGTGCCGCCGTAGCAGTAACCAACGATGCCGACTTTCTTGCCCGTGGAACTGCAGGCGAAATCGCTTGCGGCAGCAATATCGGATAGGGACTGATCGAGAACGAGCTTCTGAACAATGCCCATGCCGGTCTTCAGGTCTTCGCCCTCGTATTTGAGCTCGACGTCTGGCTGGACGCGATCGAAAAGGGCCGGAGCGATGGCTAGAAATCCGTCTTTCGCGTAGCCGTCGGCCACGGAACGGATGTGCGCATTCACTCCGAAGATTTCCTGAACCACCACTAATCCGGCAATCGGATCGCCTTCAGGCCGCGCAACATAGGCGTTGAGATTGTGGCCGTCCAACGCCGTCAGAGTTACATACTCGCTCATGCAGACACCCCCCGCTGCTTAGAGTAGCTGCGCAACGGGGGAGTTGTACACTGAGGCCGTCGAGGCTGCCTATGCTCGGATGCATGCCCTAGTTGATGCTGGAGGGCAGCATCAGGGGCTTGCGCGGACCCAGTTCTTCGCGTACCAGTGTCAGGCCCAGGATGCAGCGCTCGAAGCGATCGGAGAGGCGCGCAAACAACGGCGCTTCCTGTTCGTACTCGAAGAGGTTGAACTGGCTCACGATGAAGTAGCTTTGCTTACCCGCGTGGATGAGCTCCCCGAGGCTGGGCTGATGGCGGCGCAACCGGCGCGACGAGCCGGTCGCCTCGGGATACATGCCTGCGACAAACAACGAGTAGTCGCCAATGTGCTTGCGCACCGCGCGCTCGGCATCGAACGAAGACGCCGAACCATGAATCGGGTCGGCCGCAAGCATCATGTCCGTAAGCTCCGCGACTGGACGGCCTTCTTCATCGCGCACCTTGTAGAGATTGTCTGTATCGGAAAACTCGCAAAGCAGGCGCGCAACATACGTGGTCACATCTGGATCGTTCAGGCCCAGCTTGCCTTCGTAGCTGTTGCGGACCATCTGTTGGAAGAACGGTTCAAGCGGATGAGACTGAGTCTGCATACACACCTCCCGCGACTGCTCGCGCAGCCATTCCGGTGAATGAGGCTTGAGCTAGTCGCCAACGAGGGAAGCGACCGCCGGTGCCTGTTTATCTTCCTGTAACACTGAGAGTAACGGAAGGGTTGCGAAGTTTTCTAGGTGTCGCAGAAATTTGTTGGCAGACGAGTGTGCCGATTGCAAATAGGCAATCAACATGGAACAGCGCGGCAATAGGCCTGAATCGGCATAGGGCAGCCGCGAAGGCTGCCCTCTGACTCATCAACTATGAACTTCGAACTCCGAACTGTGAACTGCCTACACAGTTGCCGGCTGACGCTGTTCGAGCTGCGCCAGCCGATTGGCCAACAGCGTTTCCAGCTTGACCAGCGCGGCGGAGAAGCCTTCAATGCCTTCCTTCAGCTTGTCGGTCGCCATGCGGTCCGCGGCATGCATGGCGTCAAATGTCGCCTTGTCCACATCGATCTTCATGATTGTCAGTGTCTTGGCGGCTTCCGGATCAAGCTTGAGCGGCAGGTCGCCTTCAGTGGATTCGAGCTCAGCCAGCAATTGCGGAGAGATGGTGAGCAGGTCGCAGCCTGCCAGCTCCTCAATCTCGCCAATGTTGCGGAAGCTGGCGCCCATGACCAGCGTCTTGTAGCCGAACTTCTTGTAGTAGTTGTAAACCTTGGTTACCGATTGCACGCCCGGATCATCGGCGCCCTTGTAGTCCTTGCCGGTGTCCTTCTTGTACCAGTCAAGAATGCGGCCCACAAAGGGCGAGACCAGTGTGACGCCGGCATCGGCCGCGGCAACCGCCTGGTGCAGGCCGAACAACAATGTGAGATTGCAGTGGATGCCCTCCTTCTCCAGCACTTCCGCAGCGCGTATTCCTTCCCATGTGGAAGCTATCTTGATGAGGATGCGCTCGCGGCCAATGCCGGCGTGGTCGTATTCGGCAATAATCTTGCGGCCCTGCGCAATGGTGGCCTCGGTGTCGTAGGAGAGGCGCGCGTCCACCTCAGTGGAGACGCGGCCGGGAACAATGGCCAGAATCTTTTTGCCGAAGGCGATGGCCAGGCGCTGGAAGGCCAGGTTCGCGACGTCCTTGTCGGTTGCGCCTTCTCCAAGCTCGTTGCGGGCATCCTTCAGCACGTCGTCCACAATGGACTGGTACTGAGGCATCTGCGCCGCGGCGGTGATCAGCGACGGGTTGGTGGTGGAGTCCTGGGGGCGAAACTTCTCAATGGACTCGATATCGCCGGTGTCGGCAACGATCTTGGTGTAGTTGCGTAATTGCTCGAGCAGGTTCGGCATGATTTCCTCCTGGGGAAGGGCGCTTTGGTCATCGAGCGCGTTCGCCCCTAGTGTACCGCTGTTTGGATGCGGGAGGATGTACAGTAGTTCCATTCTGTGAAGGAGAGCACCGCTTTTCGCTCGGGGTCGGCTAGAATAGCGCGATGCAATTTCTCGGCGATTTGGATGGGATCACGGTCCTGATGACGGGGGTGAGCGTCGCTCTCGTCTTCGTGATCCTTGCGTTGCTGTGGGTTAGCTACGATGGCAGGTGGCCGAAGGACGGTGGAGTACTCGGGCTCCTGCTGCTGGTTGTATTGTTTGGTTCTATTCACGCTTACACAGCGTACTGCCCGGATGCGGACCAGCCGCATATCCGTAAAACGGGCACGCTGACTCCGTTCAAGCGCTATAGGTACCCCATCGGCAGGCATTCGCACGGCGAAGGAATTCTGGAATGTGTGGGTCCGTGCGGCAAGGGCGTTCCATTGATGGAGTTCAACCAACACGCCACTGCCCTGGTTGCGGGCAGAGATCCGTCGGCCCCTTTGACGGTGACCTACCTGGGAAGGAAGGAGATGGCGGATATTTGGAATGGCTATGTGATCGCGGCTCATCCTGTCGTCGAAATCGATGAGACCACCACCGGCGAACGCATTTTTTACGTGGACACCACGCGCCACTGGCCAAGGGTGATGGTGCTGCTGATGGATGGCTTGCTTTGCATATCCACCTTTGTCTTCTGCCTGATGCGCCTCGAATCCGGGTCTTCTGAAGACACTGGATCAAGTGATGAGTCCTAGCTGAAGCTGATTCCTACTCCGGCCGAAAAGTGTTCGAGAGCACCCCGAGGCCGGGGATTGAAACGTCCACGCGGTCGCCAGGGGCGAGCGGGCCTACGCCGGCCGGGGTTCCAGTCTGAATCAAATCGCCCGCTTCAAGCGTGATGGCAGCGGTGATGTAGACGAGCAATTCCGGGATGCCAAAGATGAAATCGAGCGTGGAGCCGTGCTGGCGCAGCTCGCCATTGACGCGGGTTTCAATGATGATGCCCGACGCGGGATCGATTTCATCGCTGACGAAAGGGCCAACCGGGCAAAAGGTATCGAACCCCTTGGCGCGTGTCCACTGGCCGTCTTTCTTTTGCAGGTCGCGCGCGGTTACGTCGTTGGCCAGCGTGTAGCCGCGCACGACGGAACGCCAATCCGCTCCTGCCGCAAATTTCGTCACGCGCTTCCCGATCACCAGCGCCAGCTCGCCCTCAAAGTCCACGCGGCTGGATGCGGCAGGCATGCGGACAACACCACCGGGAGCGAGCAGAGAGGAAGGCGGCTTGAAAAACAGCAGCGGCTCCTTGGGTACCTCGTTGCCCAGCTCTTTGGCGTGGTCGCGGTAATTGCGGCCCACGCAGATGATCTTGGACGGCGTAACCGGAGGCAGCAGTTGCGCGGCGCTCAGCGGTACAGGCTCAAACGCGAGCGATTCGAAATCGAGACCGGGAGCGGCAGCATGGGAATGCGCGAGACGGAAGGCAAGGTCTTCTTCCGGCGCGTGAGCCAGGTCCGTGATCCACGCTTCGCCGTTTCGGTCTTCCACGGTGCCGTAGTGAGGTTGGTCGTCGAGCAGAAAGCGGCAATACTTCATGGGAAACCTCCTCGCGGTTTCAATGGTCGTCAGGGGGTGGGCACCGTCTCTTCGGTTTCAGTAGACCGCGCGCTTTCATGGCCGCCCTGATCAATCGCAGTTACGGCATAGTGGTACGTGTGGCCGGTCTCGACGTGCGCATCATGAAATCCAGGCGCGACAACCGGCTTCTCGGTGCTGATGCGCTGCCAGGCCCCGTCGCCCTCGCGCCGGTAGACCGCATAGCCGGCAAGGTCGGCATCGGTGACCGGCTGCCAGCTCAGGTCGATCGCGGTTTCAACGCTGGCCTGGCCAAGCGTTGCCACGGCGGCGAGGCCAGTGGGCACATTCGGGGGAAACACATCCTTGGCCTCGACACGCACCGGCTCGGAAAACGGCCCATCCAACTCCAGCGCATTGTCCGGGCTCACGCGGGCAATGCGCTGGGCGCGATATTCATAGACCTGGCCGAAGTGAATCTCCTGATCCAATGCGCGATCGGGGGCCGCTCCGGTTTGCGGGCCGGCATCCACCAGCAGATTCTGCTCCACTGGCTCCGGCGGAGGAGCCAGCGGGCCTTGCTGTGCTTTCGGCTTGCCTTCAGGCTGCGGCGTCAGCAGCTTGCGGTGCAGCCGGATTGCTTCGCCGGGATGGTCCGGAGTCCAGCGCAGAACCACGCCGGCCTTGATCATGTTTGCTGATAAATTGGCGACCGCCGGTGGCGCCTCGCCGGCAAGCACCGTCGCGGCATTCGAAAGCCCCGCGGAGCGTCCGTTGCGGTTGACCAGTTCCACGAAATAGCTGACGGAGCGTGGTTCCCCGGCTGCCAGCGGCTGCGGCAAAGTCTCTTTAAAACTGCCCGCGGCCTCGGGCGCAAACGCTAGATTGCCGGGAACCGGAACGCACGGCCCTGAGCGTTCCTTCCGGCAAACGCGTACAGGAAGAGCGCCCTTCAGCAGCAGCTTGTCAGTATTCTTTTTGGGCATCTTCCAGGTGAGCAAAACCTCGTTGCCAGTGCGGACTGCGCCCAGGTCGTTCACCGGATCGGGCAGGTTGAGCGAGGGCGGCATGGGAGCTCCGGGGGTGCCGCAACCGGTGAAAACAAAGCAGACTGCCAGGCAAGCCGTGAACGCGGCCGCTTGCACGCAACTGCTGATTTTGTGCGCTTGATGCATTGCCCTTCCAGTCTACTGGAGCGGGGCGAGTGAGCAGCCTGCGGTTCATTGTCGAAACCGCATTGGTCGGGCCAAGGCGTGGGGCGCTACAATGGCCCGTCGAACCCAAAGAACCTTTGAGTCAAGGGAGTTCCGCCCCATGTTGATCTTTGCTGCCATCCTCGCGATCTTTGTTTACGGAATGATTGCCGCCATGCTGGGCACCATCCTTCCCGATCTTTCCGAACGGTTCCAACTGACACCGGCGCAGAATGGCACCATCGCCTTTGCACAGGCTCTTGGACTGATGATTGCCTCTCTTGCCGTGGGGCCGCTGCTTGATACCCAGGGCGACAAGATTGGCCTGATCCTTGGACTGGCCTTTATCGTGGTCGCGCTGTTCTTGCTTCCGCGGTCCAAGGGGTTCGGCAGCGTCGTCTTTCTGCTGTTTCTGCTGGGAGTGGGCGGCGGAATCGTGGTCACCGGCGCGAATGCATTGGTGAGCGGGGTAAGCGAAGCGCATCGGGCTACAGCGTTGAACCTGGTGAATCTCTTCTTTGGGCTCGGCGGGCTGGCCACGCCATTCATCTCCGCAAATTTGTTCAAGAAGAATTGGGTTCGCCTCTGCTACACCGTTGCGTCCCTGACTGTGGTGGCACTCGCGATCCAGGCCGCGACGCCCATGCCCGCGCCAAGCGGCGCCGCGGGTTTTGTGCTCGCGGATGCAGGTCCTATTCTTGGCCGCCCGCTGCTCTTTCTGCTCGGTTTGCTGCTGTTTCTTTATATTTCCTGCGAGGTGGGAGTATGGAACTGGCTGCCGCGCCACCTGATCGCACAGGGGATTCCGGAATCGAAGGCGCTGAACATTCTCTCGCTCGGCTTTGCGTTGGGTTTGCTGGTAGGCCGCGTGGGAGTGTCGCCGATTTTGATTCATGTGCCCGCGGTGACTGTGACGCTGGCGGCTTCAATCGCCATGGCGATAACAACGTTTCTGATGCTGAAAACCAGTAAGCCAGGGATGGCGGCCGCGCTGGTGTTCATTGCCGGATTGGCCATGGCGCCGGTATTTCCCACCACGCTGGCTATGGTTGGCAATGCCTTTCCGCGCATGAGCGGGACGGCCATTGGTTTTGTGATTACCTGTGGATGGGCCGGCCTGGCGGTGAGTTCGCGCTTGATCGGCGCGATTGCGGGCGGGGATCCGCTACGGCTGAAGAAAGCGCTCCTGCTCATTCCCGGAGCGGCGGTGGTGATGGTGGGAGTGAATCTGGCAATCTGGGCTATGGTGCAGTAGGGGTTTCGCAGCGCTCGGTAGATGAGGCAACGAGCGACTGCGAAAGGCATCAGAGTTTGCGCAGCCGCGCGCAGGCGTCGTCCAGGTCTGCGTCCTTCTTGGCGAAGCAGAATCGCAGCAGATTCTCGCCGCGTCCAGGGCGGAAGAATGCGCTCCCGGCCACGGCGGCCACCCCGGTAGCCGCCAGCAGATTCCTGGCCTTTTCCGCGCCATTCTTGCCCGGCAGGTTGCTCGAGTCGGCCAGAACGTAATAAGCGCCGGCTGGCGTCGTCGGCGCGAGCCCGGCATCGTTGAGCGCGCTCAGGATGCGGGTGCGCTTGTCCTGGTGGTCGGCAGCTAACTGCGTGTAGAAGCTGGGCGGAAGTTGCTCCAGGCCCGCCGCCGCGCCATGCTGCAGGGCGCTGGGCGCACAGACATAGGTCAGGTCGTGGAAGTAATTCATCGCCGGGAGCCAGCGCGCGTCGGCGGTCACGTATCCAAGGCGCCAGCCGGTGACGCTGAACGTCTTCGAGAAACCCGACAGCACAATCGTCCGCTCCCGCATGCCGGGCAACGTGGCGGGGCTGATGTGCCGCTGCCCGTCGTAGACAAAGTACTCGTAGATTTCATCGGTGAAGACAAACAGGTCGTGCGCCAGAACTGCTGCGGCAATCACTTCGAGTTCAGCACGGGAGAAGATTTTGCCGCTGGGGTTCGACGGGGTATTGATGACGATGGCGCGTGTCTTCGGCGTGATGGCGGCGCGGAGAGCTTCGGTGTCGAGAGCAAAATCCGGCTCGGCCAGTGGGACGAAGACCGGGTTCACCCGCAGCGATCGCAGAGTGGACACATGGTAGCCGTAGAAGGGCTCGAACAGCAGGACTTCGTCGCCGGGGTTCAGCAGCGCCATGCAGGCCGCGTGAAATCCCCCGGTTGCTCCGGAGGCGACCAGGACTTCCGTCTCCGGGTTGTAATCGAGTGCGTAGTCGCGCTGCTGCTTGGCGGCGATGGCGTTGCGCAGCCGAGCAATGCCATCGAGGCGCGTGTAGATGTTGTGGCCGTCGCGGATGGCCTGAATGGCCGCGTCCTCCACTACCTGCGGGACCGGCGTATCGCACACACCCTGGGCAAGATTGATGCCGCCCATCTGATCGCAGGCTACGGACATGGCGCGAATCTCAGACTGAAGCGCGCCGGGGGCAAGATGGCTCAGGGTGAGCCGTGAAGTGATGGGGGCGGTCGCCATGGGGAAGTCCTTTTTCTTTTCTGTCCTGTTCTGTCCAGCTCTCAGCCGTTCTGTTCCATGTTACATTTACGCCCGTCCGCCGGTCGCGGAACCGATTCTTTTTGAGAACAAAGGCCGGGTGCCCCATCCATTGTGCGTTTCTGCGCACAATGGGTGGGAACAAGTCCGCTGATACTCAACGACCCGGTTGAATCGCCCCGCCATACGGCCTGCGGCTCGCGAGTTGCGTCAAACCTCGTAGTGAATCTGTTTGCCCCAGCTCCCGCGGCTCGCCGCTCGTTCCTTCCCCACTGGCTCATACGCCTGGGCCCGCTCGGCCTGTTTGCTGTTGCCATAGTCGACTCCTCCATCGTTCCCCTGCCCATCCCAGGGAGCACAGACCTGCTTCTGCTCCTGCTCGTCTCGCACAGTGGAAATCCCTGGCTGCTGACTTTCAGCGCCGTCGCTGGAAGCATCATCGGTGGGTACTCCACCTGGCAGCTTGGCAAAAAAGGCGGGGAAGCAGCCATGAAACGCTGGATCTCGGCACGCATGCTGAAGCGCGTCAACGCATGGGTTGGAAGCCATCCGGTCCTCGCGGTTTTCCTTCCGGCTTTACTTCCTCCGCCCATTCCGCTTTCGCCGTTCATCCTGGCCTCGGGGGCTCTCGGCGTCTCGCGCGGGCGCTTTCTGGCCGCGTACTCAGCGGCGCGCATCCTGCGCTACTCGCTCGTGAGCTGGCTGGCTGTGAGGTACGGACGCCATGTGGTTCGTCTCTGGAACCAGGAACTCGGAAAATGGTCTGCCCCGCTGCTCTGGACGTTTCTGGCAGTGGTTGTGGCCGGCCTGGGTTATGGCATCTGGAAATTCCGCCGCATGCGTAGTTCCGGCGCCGGCCGCGCCTTCAATCTGAAATCGGAACCCGCGCAGTAGGCTCGCACACCAAAGTTGTATTTGCTTCTCTTTGCAGAAAAAGAATAACGGCCCGGGCCTAAAGGCCGCGTTATTTTGCTCTATTTCAGGGGGTTAAAACCCCAGCTCCCTCCGAAATTTCCTCTCCACAACTGTATTACTAGATTCGCCCGCTGCTCATCCCGCGGAGACCGCTTCCGCATCGGTCTCCGATGCGTCTCCCACCGCGGCGCCGCTCGTCTCCGGTGCACCCTGAAATGGAAGAAAAACGGAGAACGCGGTGCCGCTGCGCCCTGGGCGCTGCGTGCTCCAAACCCGCACCTCGCCATGGTGCCGTTCCACCAGTTGCGCCACAACCCACATCCCCAGGCCGGTGCCCGTCTCCGTTTTGGTGGTGAAAAACGGCTCAAACGTGCGCCGCAAGGTTGCACGGTTCATCCCCACACCCGAATCCACAAACGTCACCCGCACACCTGCAATCGCAGGGTCGCGCCAGGCACGCGAGGGTCTGAGGCGTATCACCAAGCGGCCGCTCTGTGGCATTGCATCAATTGCGTTCGCTACCAGGTTTGCAAAGATCTGCTGCGTCTCGCTTGGCATACAGTCCACGCTCAACTCGCGCTCCGCCCGCACCTCGACCGCAATATCCGCTGCCACCAGCTTGCTGCGGAACAGCACCAGCACCGATTCCAGCACCTCGGAAAGGAGGGTGCTCTTGGGCGAGCCCGTCTGGCGATGGAACTTGAGCGTCTGCTGCGTAATCAGCGAAACCCGCATCAGTTGCTCCAATGCGCGGTGCGCGTGTGCCTGTGCGGTTTCCGCCGTCTCCGCCAGCGTCACCAGAAACAGGAGATTTGAAACCGCTTCAAGCGGATTATTGATTTCATGCGCGATGGAGGCTGCAAGGCGTCCCGCGATGGCCAGCTTTTCCGTGCGCATCAGCGCCTCTTCGGTTCGCTTGCGCCGCGTCACGTCCGCCACCACGCCCACAATGCGCTCCACCTTCCCGGCATCGTCGCGCTCGCATTTTCCCTGCGACTCCAGCCAGTGCACAGAGCCATCCGGCCACACCACTCGATATTGGTTGTGGTAATCCGCGGCGCCGCCATTCCTCGTCGCCATCACGGATTTCCGCACCGCGTCCGCGTCCTCCGGGTGAACCGCCGCCAGCCAGACTTCCGTCGAGGGCTGCACCGCCCCCGGCTCAAGCCCGATCATCCTGTACTTCTCCTCCGACCAGTGAATGGCGCCCTTCTTTACATCCCACACCCACAAAGCCATGCCATTGGATTCGAGCGCAATCTGCAGCATCGCGTCCCGATCGCGCAGCGCATCGCTCGCCGTGGCGCGCTCCTCCGCCAGTTGCCGCTCCGCGTTGGCCCGCATCAATCTCTGTTCCAACTCCTGCGTACTCAGTAAAGCCCGTTCCCGCGATAACCGCCGAATCCCCCAACCCAGGCCGAGCGTGATCCCGACAAAAACCGCAAGCCGCCATTCCTCGGTTGCATTTCCAATCGAAAACCGGAACTGCGCCTTGGTCAGGAACGAATCCACCAGGAGGATTTCCGTCAGCGCGCAGAACGCACCGCCCCACATTCCCAGGAACCAGCAACTCAATATCACCGTCGGGAAGGCCAGAAGCAGCGGAAAGGCTCGGAACGGCTCTATCCCGTAAGCCACCCCGGCCCCCAGGCACGCCGCGAAGCACCCCAGCAGGGCGCGCACCGGCCAGGGCAGGCGCTCGACCATTGCGGATGCGGGAAGTCTGGATGGCTTCATCCGGAGTTTGCTCTCGAGGGGAATCAATCGCGACCTGCGGCCGATCGGCAAGTCCTTTTGCCTTTTGAAGATACTAAGATTTTGCTGAAATTGGAAGACGTTACCCGACATACGCACCAGAAACGGGGTCCGGCCACCCTCCTCGCCGGTATTGCCGAATCCATGAACCCCAAAGCGGTCCAACCGAATCTAGATAAAAGTACATCGAATTCGTTGAGCACCTGAACGCTTCCCCGGCCACACAGCCACCCGGAACGTGAATACAAGAACACCACGAAACACAGGAGAGCCCTTTGTCCGAATTGCAACCCGCAGTGCCAGGCCAGACCGGCGCCGCACCAGCCACCAAACAGGTTGACAATCCGAACCCATCCCTCCAGACCCCCTGGAAGCCGAGGGTCAACCCCTGGCTGATCGCCATGACGGTTGCCCTTGCCGCCTTCATGGAGGTCCTGGATACCTCCATCGCCAACGTCGCTCTGCCCCACATCGCCGGCAACCTGGGCGCCAGCACCGACGAGGGCACCTGGGTCCTCACCAGTTATCTCGTATCCAACGCCATCGTCCTTCCCATAGGTGGATGGGCTTCCAGCGTCCTGGGCCGCCGCAATTTCTTCGTTCTCTGCATCATCATCTTTACCGTCTCAAGCTTCCTCTGCGGCGCGGCCCCGACACTGCCCATCCTGCTGATCTGCCGCGTGCTGCAGGGCGCAGGCGGAGGCGGCATGCAGCCCATGGCCCAGGCCATCATGGCCGACAGCTTTGAGCCCCAGAAGCGCGGGCAGGCCTTTGCGCTCTACGGCCTCGTCGCCGTCCTTGCTCCCTCCATCGGTCCCACCCTGGGCGGCTGGATCACCGACAACTACTCGTGGCGCTGGATATTCTTTATCAACATTCCGGTGGGTATTCTCGCGTTCATCCTGGTTACCAGGCTGGTCGACGATCCACCGTGGATCAAGGCCGACCGATCCCTGCTGGGGAAAATGGACTACCTGGGCCTTAGCTTCCTCACCATCGCCATGGGCGGCATGCAGATCATGCTGGACAAGGGCGAAGAGAATGACTGGTTCAATTCCCCCTTTATCTGCTTCTTCGCATTTCTATTTGTCGCCGGCATGGCCAGC
>Ga0302276_10001276_pt1 | contig 22679 bp, 20 predicted proteins | sample III_Bog_N2_3_FD_198768 | JGI IMG/M metagenome (GOLD analysis project Ga0302276, IMG submission 198768) | Peat permafrost microbial communities from Stordalen Mire near Abisko, Sweden - III_Bog_N2_3 | ecosystem: Environmental > Terrestrial > Soil > Wetlands > Peat | place: Sweden: Abisko...
ATCCAGCCGGCCCGGCGGTAGCCGAGCGCCATGGCGACCTGCGTAGAGCCTGGGCCGGGCAACAAGTTGCATGCGCCAACGAGATCGAGGAATTGCGGCCGAGTCAGCCATCCCCGCCGGGATACGGCCTCGCGCTCCATGAGGCCGATGTGTGCCGCGGGGCCTCCAAAGGAGGTCAGGCCCAGGCGAAGAAACAGCCGGGCAATCTCGACGAGTACATGCCTGTCTTGGCAATCGGACATAGGCTAGCGTTCCGCGGAAGACTCATACCAGCGTCTCCTGTGCCCAAGCCGCAAGCCGGAGTCGATGAGCACGGCAACTGTTCCAAACAACATGCACAGGTCCACCCGCGCCTCATGCATGAATCCCATGACTCCGTAGTGTTGCGCCTTCATCAGGGCAAAAGGGCCGATTGGCCGCCCCGCCAGGATGGGTAATTTGGTGGTGATCAGCGCGGATACGATCACCGCCAGCAACGCAAGCGCTGCATCGCCGGCGTAGAAATTCAAGAGCAATGCGACGCCGCCGGCAACTTCTACGCCGCCCACCAGAGGACCGAGAAGATCCGGCAAGGGCAGGCCGATCGCTGCGAATCTGCCAGCGCCCAACTCGTCCGCGTATGCAAACTTGAGGATGCCTTCGGTCACGAACACCACGCCCACAATCACCCGGATCAGGATCATGGGAATATCTCGGCGCATCATTGCCTCCCGGCGCATCACGATTCTGAGGATGCCTGTCCACCTTCCGAGAGAAGGCGGGCAAACGAGCCATTTCATCAGAGAGCATACCTCAGGCGCCTGCAAGGATGCCAAGGGAGGAGCCGCGCGCAACCTCCAGATTCACACCCGGCGCTCCAGCAGCCCTTCGATCGCCCCAGTCAGGCTCTTTGGCTTGGTCGAGGGAGCATAGCGCTGTACCACGTATCCGTCTCGGTCAATCAGGAACTTGGTGAAGTTCCACTTGATGCTGCCCGCTCCCAGGAAGCCGAAGATTCCGGGCTTGCTGCGCTTGAGAAAGAGGTAGAGCGGTTGGGCATGGGGGCCGTTGACGTCGATCTTTGCAAACAGGGGGAAGCTGACGCCATAATTCCGCTCGCAGAAAGCGCCGATTTCGGCTTCCGTGCCCGGCTCCTGCGCGCCAAATTGATTGCATGGGAAGCCCAGGACTGAGAAGCCGCGGTCCTTGAATGCCTTGTGGATTTCCTCGAGGCCAGCCAGTTGCGGGGTGAAGCCGCACTTGCTTGCGGTATTCACGATGAGCAGGACCCTGCCCGCAAAATCGGAGAGGCTCAGGCTGCGTCCATCCAGCAGTGGAGCGGAGAAGCCATAGACCGTTTCCTTTGACTCTTGAGTCACGCGAATATCTCCTTTGAGAGCGGATGCCATGTCCGCCCAGCCTGCGTCTAAGAAGGATGCCGCAAGGCGGGGCATCGATGCAAAGTCGTCTGAACCCAAGTCGTTCCGGTAGACTGTGGGTTGGAATCCAAATATCGGGGTTCCGGCTCCGGGTAGTGGTGGCCGGGATGGTAAAATCAGTCTTTCCTCGATGCAGCATCAGAATTTCAGCAGTGAGGGTGTCGATATTCTTCCCGTGAAGCCGATCTTGATGGCGAACTATGGCCCGAACCAGTACTTTTGCTCGCCGCATGGCTCCAGCCCGGTGAAGACAAAGCGCATTTGTATCGCCCGCGCGCTGCGCGCCGTGAGCCGGGTGGCAAGAGCGCCCCGTTTGGTGGGTGTGTCATTACTGTTGGCGCTTGCGCTTGGTGCCTGCGCAGCCATGGCTCAGCAGTCGCAGACCATCGATCAGATTCGCGTGATTGGCAACCGGCGCATCCCCAAAGAGACCGTGCTGGCGCGCCTTTTTTCCCATAACGGGGATATCTACGACCCAATTTCGATTGAGCGGGACTTCAACTCGCTTTGGAACACCGGGTATTTCGAGAATCTGCGCATCGAGCGCGAGGACTCTGAAAAAGGCATCATTCTTGACATTTTCGTCAAGGAAAAGCCGACCATCCGCGAGATCAACTACAAGGGTCTCAATGTCGTGTCGCAGTCGGACGTGCTGGACAGGTTCAAGAAGGAAAAAGTTGGGATGAGCGTCGAGAGCCAGTACGACGCAGCCCGGATTTTGCATGCCACGACGGTGCTGAAGCAGATTTTGTCGGAGCATGGGCACCAGTTCGCGGTCATCAAGCTGGACATCAAGGATGTTCCTCCGGCCTCGGTGCAGGTTAACTTCAACATCAAGGAAGGCCCGACGGTGAGGGTGGGCCAGATCAAGTTCACCGGCAACCAGCACATCGGCAGCCTGGCGCTGCGCCGCTCGATGAAGAATTTGAAGCCGATCGGGATTCCGCACTCGATCATCTTCGAGGATCTGTTTGCGCAGACCTTCGATTCCTCCAAGCTGGAGGAAGACACGGAGCGAGTGCGCCACGCCTACACTGACAAGGGCTACTACAACGCCGCTGTCGAGGAGCCGAGAACCCAGATTCGGGACCAGGGCGGCCTGAACCTGCTTACATTTCGGCCGAACAAGGGCAAGCGCATCGACATCCTGATGCCGATCGAAGAGGGAGACCGCTACCGGCTGGGCAGCATCACCTTCACCGGAAACAAGGCGGTGAACAACGTGAGGGCGCTGCGCAGCACTTTTGCCGTGAAAGATGGCGAATGGTTCAATGCCACGCTGATCGGCAAGGGCCTTGAGAACCTGAAGAAGGCATACGGGCAGTTGGGCTACATCAACTTCGGCGCCATCCCCAAGCCCAGTTTCGACGACCAGAAGAAGACTGTCTCGCTGGACATCGATATCGACGAGGGCAAGCCGTTTTACGTTTCGCGCATCGAGTTTCAGGGCAACACCATCACCCGCGATCGGGTCATCCGGCGCGAGCTGATGCTGGACGAAGGCAATGTCTACAACTCGCAGCTTTGGGAGTACAGCCTGCTGCGCCTGAACCAGTTGGAGTACTTCGAGCCTCTGAAGGTGGATCAGGATTCCGAGGCCCACCAGGATGCGGAAGCGGGCACTGTGGACCTGCTGCTGAAGGTGAAGGAAAAGGGCAAGAACTCGATCGGCATGAACGGTGGCGTGAGTGGACTCTCGGGCGCTTTTCTGGGCGTCAACTACCAGACCAACAACTTTCTAGGCTTGGGCGAGACGCTTAGCCTGCAAGGCAATCTGGGCAACGTGAGCCGCCAGTTCATGTTCGGCTTCTCGCAGCCTTACCTGCACAATCGGCCGCTCAACCTGGGCTTCCAGCTCTTCAACACCAAGCAGGATTTCAATGCGGCCAAGAATTACCAGACGACCACCGGCCAGTCGGTGAACCTGTCGTCGGCGCAGCAATCGCTCACGCAGAACTACAACCAGGCCTCGACCGGCCTGACGTTCTCGGTGAGCTACCCGCTGAAGCGGCATGCCTTCCAACGGGTAGGCATGACCTATTCGCTGAACAAGTCGACCATTACCGCGTTCAGCACCGCCTCCCAGACGTTTTTCCAGACCATCAGCTTCCGGTCCGGGATTCAGGGGTCGAATTCGCTGGCGGGCATCGTGAACAGCTCGGCTTCGTTCACCTATCAATACAACACGGTGAACAATCCGATGCGCCCCCGCAACGGCAAGGAATACACAGTGGCCTTCCAGGTGGCGGGCATCGGCGGCAACGTTCGCTACATTACGCCTGAGGTGGCATACAAGGAGTTCAAGCCGATGCACATCCTGCGACCGTCGGCGAGCGGACGCAACGTACTGGGCCTGCGTGCCCAGTTGGGCTATGTGCAAGGCTTTGGCGGCGACGTGGCGCCACCCAACAACCGCTTCTACTCGGGCGGCGAGGCCGAGTTGAGAGGCTTCGATATTCGCGGAGCGACGCCGTATGGTTATGTCCCGAACCGCGTTAGCGTCCAACTGACCAATCCGGACGGCAGTTGCGTTCCGCGCGACCCGACCCAGGCGCAACTGGGGCAATGCATTCAGGTGCCGCTGCCGGTATACGGCGTGGCCTCGATCGGCGGCGATACCCACCTGACAACGAATGCGGAGTACCGGATTCCGATTGCTGGTCCAGTTACCTTCGCTTTCTTCAACGATTTTGGCATCGACGCGGCCCTCAACAAGGGGCAGTTGAAGCAGAGCCCCGAGGGGTTTGCTTCGCTGACGGCGCCGCTTTATGGCTGCCCGGTATACAACAACGGCTCCTGCCAGGGCGGCATTCCAGGTTCGATGGTCGGCTTCACTCCGGACATCCGTCCCATCTCGGGCACTAACTTCGTGCCGCGCATGTCCACCGGCGCCGAGCTTTCGGTGATCATGCCGATCATCAATGCGCCCTTCCGCCTCTACTACGCTTACAATCCGCTCCGGCTGTATGAGCGGCCGTACTGCAACAACCTGGATCTCGGAGGCAACAAGCAGAGCTGCACAGCCGCGCTGATTACGCGCGACCTGTTTCCGCCGGGCGGCGCGGGCGACTACACCTATGCGGAGGCGTTGGCCGGCTATGGCGCCCGGTATCTGTTCAGGGAGCCGCGCAAAACCTTCCGCCTTACTGTCTCAACAACCTTCTAACCGCCAGTCCTCGGCGGAAAAAGTAAAGGGCCGCTCCTTGCGAGCGGCCCTTTTGCGCGCGCGCCAGCCGGCAAAGCTTTTTATCCCTTCGATTGCTTGTGACGAAGCCCCTTGACGCGAAGCCGGTCGTCCGGCAAGCATGGATGCCATGCAAACACTGGGACTGTCTGGAGAGGTCAAACGCTCCGATGGAAGGCTGAAGAGCATTTTCTGGCCCACCGTTGAGAATGCCTGGGACGTGGATTACCTGGGGCGTCAGGGATTCTGGATCTGCTGGATCGTCGCGGTTGTTCAGCTTCTGGTTGCTTTGGCCACGGGAAGCCCATTTACGATGGTTGCGGGCGTGGCGGCGGGGCTGGTGTTCCTGTTGGGTGGCATGGGTGTGCGAGAAGGCAGTTGGCCGGCAGCGGCGCTGATTTTCAGCATCTATTTTGTTGGCCTGCTCTACAACATGGCCAGCGGGCAGTTCCCCGGCATTCTGGCGATCTTCGTTTGCGGAATCCTGCTGTCGAATCTCCGCGCGGCCTTTCTGGCCTCGGAGTGGCGGCCCGCGGAAGAGGATGACGACAAGCCGACCCGGTTCAAGGAAACATTCGGCGACAAGCTGGTTGACCAGTTGCCTGCAAAGGCCTGGCCGGTACTCCAGATCCCCTTCTTCGGGCTCGCCGCGCTCCTCCTGCTCTTGAGTCTGGCCGGACTGGGGTTCGCCCTGCTACAGCGCTTCGGAGTTATCCCCCAGGCTGGCGCCTTGCAGCCTTGATACCGGCTTCATAAGGCGGGAGATGGCGGGCAAGGAGGAGAAATTCACGCCCCGCCGGTTTGACGCTCCTACCCAGCCCTCCTATAATCCATGAAGTTCCTGCTGACGTCTCCTCTCGCGTCTTTTTGCGGTTTCCGCTCCCCCGGAGTGGGCCGTTAAAGAAAATCGGTATGGTTTCTCAGGAGGCACAGGCCCGGTTTCGCGCTGAAGCGCGAACGGCCACACAGGAATACCGAAGGAGTTTTAACCTCAAATGAAGCGTTCGCTTGCATTGATTGTTTCGCTGGCCTCGGGCTTGGTCCTGAGCGCAGCCGCTCAAACATCGCCCGCCGCGCCGGCCGGTCCCGCCAAGGTTGCCGTCATCGCTTTCCAGGCGGCCGTGGGCCAAACCAACGAATTTCAGCGCAACTTTGCCGACTTGCAGAAGAAGTATGAACCCAAGCGCGCCCAACTGAAGACCGATGCCGAAGAGATCGACACGCTGGAGAAGCAGTTGCAGGCACAGGGCGACAAGCTCAGCGATGCCGAACGCGCCAGCCGAGCCAAGACGATCGACGACAAGAAGAAGCAGGCGCAGCGCCTGGCCGAAGACGCGCAGAACGACCTCACGCAAGAGATGCAAGAGGTTTACAACGGCGTGGCGTCGAAGGTCTACGATGTGTTGTCGACCTACGCGCAGCAGCAGGGCTTCACGCTGGTGGTGGATGCCAGTACGAATCAGCAGCAAGCTCCGGTTGTGCTCTATGCGAGCGCCTCCACCGACATCACCAAAGCGGTCACAGATGCTTATAACCTGAAGTCCGGCGTACCTGCTCCGCCGCCGCAGCCTGCCGCCACGGCGCCGAAGCCGGCTGCCAAGCCGGCCCCCGCGACGCACTGATGCAGGCGCAGTTCCAGTAGAAATGAAGTTTCGGCGGAGGCCTCGCTTTGCGGGGCCTTTGTCCGGTTAAGTATCCTCTGTGGTAAACGACAAGAGCTAGCACCGATCATGGCGGGTTTCATCGCCTTCTGGAGTGGCGCTGGTAGACATGAAGGAGTTTTCCATTCAAATGAAGCGTTCGCTTGCATTCGTTTTCTTGCTGTCTTCGGGCATTGCCCTGAGCGCAGCCGCCCAAACGCCCTCTGCTCCCGCATCGGCTTCCGAGCCGGCGAAGATTGCCGTGATAGCCTTCCAGGCGGCGGTAGGCCAAACCAACGAGGGCCAGCGCAACTTTGCCGACATCCAGAAGAAGTACGAGCCCAAGCGCCAGCAACTCAAGGCCCTCAGCGACGAGATCGACAGCCTGACAAAGCAGTTGCAGACGCAGGGCGACAGTCTGAGCGATGCCGCGCGCGCCAGCCGGGCCAAGACCATCGACGACAAGAAGAAGCAGTTGGATCGTTCCGGCGAAGACGCCAAGAATGACTATCAGGGAGAGATTCAGGAACTGTACAACAGCCTTGCCTCAAAGGTATTCGACGTTCTGGCAGGGTATGCCCAGCAGCAACGCATTACGCTGGTTCTGGATATCGGTCAGCAGCAGACTCCGGTTCTCTTCGCCAACCCGGCAATCGACATTACAAAGCCAGTCATCGAGGCCTACAACCTGAAGTCGGGTGTGCCCGCCCCCGCGGGGCAACCGGCCGCTTCGACGCCCAAGCCTCCCGCATCGCATTAGATCCCGGTATTGACGTTCGCAGAGGCCCCGGAAACGGAGCCTTTGCGAGGCATTTGGGCTGCCAAAGCACTGACGACCGCGGATTGCCGGGCTAAGAAAATAAACTTTCGCGTCAAGATGTACTTCTGTGGAAAAAACTGTGCAATACTTCCGACAATCGCGCGCAAGAAACTTGATTTTCCCTCTTGTCAACGGCAACTGTGTTCTGATAGAAGAGATAACTCCTTATTAATCAATATAGACACGAGCAGCTCTTCGGCCCTTTCGCGAGTTTGCCTGTTAGCAACCGTGAATGCCGGTTCGGTGAGGTTTCCACAGATGCACATAAAAGCCGTGTGACTAAAGTATCTAGCTAGTAACGGCATTGCGGCTATTTCTGCTGGTCTTCGCCAACTCGCAGCACCGCCAGGAAGGCCTCCTGGGGGATATCGACTTTGCCGATCCGCTTCATGCGCTTTTTGCCTTCCTTCTGCTTTTCCAATAACTTGCGCTTGCGGGAGATGTCGCCGCCGTAGCACTTGGCCAGCACGTTCTTGCGCAGGGCGGCTACGGTTTCACGGGAGATGACCTTGGCGCCGATGGCAGCCTGGATGGCCACCTCGAACTGCTGGCGGGGGATGAGTTCGCGCATCTTTGAGACCAGCGCCCTGCCGCGCTCATAGGCAAAGTCGCGATGCACGATGATGGAGAGCGCATCCACGGGCTCGCCGGAGACCAGGATGTCGAGCTTGACCATCGGCGATTCCCACTCGCCTGCCAGTTGATAGTCCAGCGAGGCATAGCCGCGCGAGATGGACTTGAGGCGATCGTAGAAGTCGAGCACGATTTCGTTCAGCGGCAATTCGTATGTGAGCAGGACGCGGCTTGATGTGACGTATTCAAAGTTCAACTGGCGGCCGCGCTTTTCCTCCACGAGCTTGAAGATACCGCCGACGTATTCCTCATTGGTAAGGATCTTGGCGGTGATGACCGGTTCGCGAATGGAGTCGATGTTGGTGGGATCGGGCCAGCGCGAGGGATTGTCCACCTCAAGCACGCTGCCATCGGTGAGCGTGATGTGGTAACGCACGCCGGGCGCAGTGGTGATGAGGTCGAGCTCATACTCGCGCTCGAGCCGCTCCTGGATGATTTCCATATGAAGCAGGCCGAGAAAGCCGCAGCGGAATCCAAAGCCGAGCGCGACGGAACTTTCCGGTTCAAAGAAGAACGACGAGTCGTTGAGGCGGAGCTTCTCCAGCGCGTCGCGCAAGAGCGTGTGTTCGTGCGAGTCCACGGTGTAGAGGCCGGCGAAGACCATCGGCTTGATGTCTTCAAAACCCGGCAACTGGGCGGCGGCGGGGCGCGCGTCCTCGGTGACGGTGTCGCCGATCTTGGTGTCGCCGACGTTCTTGATGGTGGCCGCAAAAAAGCCCACTTCGCCGGCGAGGAGTTCGCCGATCTCAACCGGCTTGGGCATGAGTACGCCCATGGACTCGACCTCAAAAGACTTCGAGTTGGACATGAAGCGGATGCGCTGGCCCTTGCGCATGGTGCCCTGCATCACGCGCACCAGCACGATGACGCCACGATAGGCATCGAACCAGGAGTCAAAGATGAGCGCTTGGAGAGGCGCGTTGGGATCGCCGGTTGGTGGGGGGAGCCGGTGGACGATCGCCTCAAGAACTTCGTCCACGCCCTGGCCGGTTTTGGCGCTCACCGGGATGGCGTCTGTCGCGTCCAGGCCCACGGCCTTCTCGATGGCCTCCTGGGTGCGGACGATGTCGGCCGAGGGCAGGTCGATCTTGTTGATGACGGGGATGATTTCGAGTCCGTGGTTAATGGCCAGGTAGGCGTTGGCGAGAGTCTGGGCCTCGACGCCCTGGCTGGCGTCCACCACCAGCAGCGCGCCCTCGCAGGAGGCCAGCGACCGCGAGACCTCGTAGCTGAAGTCCACGTGACCGGGCGTGTCGATGAGGTTGAGCTGGTAGGTGTTGCCGTCTTGCGCCTTATACATCATGCGGACCGCATGGGCCTTGATGGTGATGCCGCGCTCGCGCTCCAGGTCCATGTCGTCGAGGATCTGCGCCTGCATCTCGCGTCCGGTCACGGAGCCGGTAAACTCCAGCAGACGGTCGCTCAGCGTCGACTTGCCGTGGTCGATGTGGGCGATGATAGCGAAGTTGCGAAGGAAGCGAATGTCCATGAGGGGATTGGTTCAGGGCAATAAGGCCGGCTCGGCGCGCATTGCCTCCATGGCATAGCTTATCATCGGCATAGCGCCTTTCGCGGGCTGATCCTGACCGTGGCGGCCGCATCCTCTCATGCGCATCTGTAGGAACTGGTTTCGTTTGCTTTCATCAGCCATGCTGGCGTTGTCGCTGGCAGGGTGCGATCCCTCGCAGCCCGCCGGCTCTCCCCAGAGAAAGCCAGCACAGGCTACTGCGCCCGCGCTGGCCGCGCCACCTCCGCAACCCGCACAACCCGCCGCGCCCGCACCGCCGCCGCTGACGCGCGAGGAGCAGCGAGTGCGCCTGCTGATCCAGCAGGTGGAGCAGGCATATGCGTATGGCGAGGCTGCCTATCGCAAAGGGAATCTGGCCGAGGCCAAGGTGGAGTTCGATCGCGCCGTGGACCTGATGCTTTCCAGCGGCATCGACATCAAGGCCGACGCGCAGTTGCAGGATGAGTTTGACCGCGTGGTGGATGGCGTAAATGCGATGGAGATGGAGGCGCTGAAGCAGGGCGACGGGTTTGTGCCCAAGGCTGAGCCCTCGCCCGCCGAAGTGGCCAGCGATGTCACCTTCGAGGTGGACCCCAACATCGTCGCCAAGGCCAAGACGCAGTTGGCCACGACCAAGTCCGATCTGCCGCTGGTGGTGAACGATTATGTGGCCGCATACATCAACTTTTTCGCCAACACGCAAAAGGGCCACAACACGCTGTTGCACTCATTCCAGCGCGCCGGCCGTTACAAGGCGATGATCCAGCGGGTGATGGCCGAAGAGGGCGTGCCGCAGGATCTTATTTATCTGGCCGTGGCCGAGTCGGGCTTCAATCCCAGGGCCATCGGTCCCAGAACCAGATCCGGCGGCAGGGCCGGCGGCATGTGGCAGTTTATGCCGGTAGGCAACTACGGGTTGACGCGCAATGCCTATGTGGACGAGCGCTTCGATCCGGAAAAATCGACGCGCGCCTATGCCCGCTACATGAAGTTCATCTACGACCAGTTGGGCGACTGGTATCTCTCAATGGCGGGCTACGACTGGGGTGCCGGCAATGTGCAGCGCGCCGTGCAAAAGACGGGCTACGCCGATTTCTGGGAACTCTACAAGCGCAACAACCTGCCTGCGGAGACCAAGAACTACGTGCCGGAAATTCTCGCGGCTATCATCATCGCCAATCACCCCACGCAGTATGGGTTCGACGATGTTACGCTCGATCCGCCGGTGCTCACCGATACGGTGACCATCAACTACTCGGTGGATCTCAGACTCGTGTCCGACGTTGTGGGCGCGCCGACCGACGAGTTGTTGGCGCTGAACCCCAGCGTGCTGCGCATGACCACCCCGCCCGACGCACCATTCGATCTGCATTTGCCCGCGGGCACAGCTACGCTGTTTGGCGAGCGCATTGCGGCGATTCCCGCAGCCAAGCGCAATGCGTGGCGCTACCATCGCGTAGCGGCCGAGGACACGATGGCCACGGTGGCGCGCGAGTATCGCATTTCCGAAGCGGAACTTGCCGAGGCCAATCAACTGCGCTTCAGCGATAGCATCCAGGGCATTGAGGCGCTGGCGATTCCGCTGGCGCCAGTCGCCGCGCCGCCGGCAAACATGCTGCTCTACACTGTGCGCAGAGGCGATACGCTGGTGACCATTGCAGATCGTTTCGGCGTCTCACTGAACCAGTTGCGGCGCTGGAACAACATCGCCGGCATCAAGGTTGAGCCCGGCCGCCGGCTGCATGTTGCCGAGCCTGCCCATGCGTCGCGCGCTTCTCGCGGCCATCGCGCGGCCAGCGGAGAGAACGGCGCAAAGGCGCATGAAACGGCCTTGCCGCAGGGATCCGCCGCAAAGCGGAACGCATTGCCGGATGCGAAAAATCCGCTTGCATTGAAAGCAGCGGCAGCAGCGAAGAAAGCGGGCGCAAGAAATGGCGAGGCGTCGAGCGCGAAGAGAAGCCGCACACAAATGCCCGCGACAAAAAGCAAGCCGCCGGCGCGCAAGCGAAAAAAATCGACCAGGTAACTCATTACGTACTTGTATATCTATGGCGTTTGCGTTCATGCTATTGCTACAATGGCTTCCGCGAGCGGAGTAGATGCATCCGCTCCGCGAAGAGGGAAACGAAAACAACGGCAGCGGCGAGCCGCTGGAGGCAATCGGATGGAAGAAGTGTTCAAGATGTTTGCGATGAGTGACGGCAACCCCGATCAGGAGCCGAAGCAATTGGACTCCAATTTCGATGAAGACTTTGACGATGAAGAGGTCGAAACATCCAGCGTGCTGACCTCCTCAGACGACGATGAGGCGGCTGACGATGTCGTGATCGTAGTCGTGGAAGAACCCGCAAAGAAGCCGGCCGCGAAGAAGGCCGCGAAGAAGAAGGCTGTAGCCAAGAAGGCTGCCAAAAAAGCTCCGGCTGAGATGGCCGTAGCGGTCGAGGCTCCAATCGGGAAGGCTCCGGCAAAGAAGGAAGTGGTTAAGAAGGCTGCCGCGGCAGACGACCCCGGGGACGACAGCTCAGGCACGACGGGCGGAAAGTCCACGGTGAAGGCTCCGGCCAAGCAGGTTCCGGCAAAGAAGGCCGCTGCGACAGATGACGACTCCGGGGATGACAGCTCAGGCACGACGGGCGGAAAGTCCACGGTGAAGGCTCCGGCGAAGAAAGCCGCTGTGAAAAAAGCTTCAGCAAAGAAGATCGCGGCGAAGAAGGCTCCGGCCAAAAAAGCGGCCGCGAAAAAGGTTGTGGCCAAGAAGGCCGCCAAGAAATCCCCCGTAAAGAAGAAAAGCACTGGCGCAACGGGCGGAAAGGCCAAGGCGAAGAAAGCCGTGGCCGGCAAGCGCGTCAGCAAACCCACCAAAAGAGGCAAACCATTGGCAGTTAAGAAAGCAGCAAAGAAGGCGCCCGCCAAGAAGGCAGCAGTGAAGAAAGCAGTTGCCAAGAAGGCTCCGGCGAAGAAGGCCCCTGCAAAGAAGGCAGTGGCGAAGAAAGCTCCCGCGAAGAAGGCAGTGGCGAAGAAGGCCCCTGCAAAGAAGGCTCCTGCGAAGAAGGCAACCAAGTAGGAGCGGCAACAGGCAATTCAAGGCAAGCAAAAGAGCCCGGCTTAGCGCCGGGCTTTTTTGCGTGTGGACTCAGGCGAGGCGTCTACTGGATGGCGACTGCGGCTTGAAGCTGCGCGAGATGCCAGCGTTGATGCGTGGTGTAGTCCTCAACCAGAAATCGGAGGGTGACAGGCGCGTCGTGGCCGACCACGCAGCATGATTCCAGCCTTTCTTCGGGGATACGATCCACAACGGCGGCGAGAATCTCGTGCTCCACTTCCCACCAGAGCAGCAGCGTTTCCCATGGTCGCCTTGCGTAGCCGTGCGCGGCTACCCACGCGTCCTGCTCGTAGTTTGGCCCGTCAAAGCGGCCGTCGATAGCGGCGCGGACAAAGCGCTGGCGGTTGTTGGCCGCTGAATCGAGCAGGTGTCCGACAATCTGCTTGCGCGTCCAGCCGCCACTGCGCCAAGGAACATCGGCAAGCTCGGGCGGAAGAGCGAGCAGGGCGGAATGGATCGCATCCAATTCGGCGCGAAACTGCGCGGCAAGCTGAGAATTCATTGCATTCTCCTCTGCATAAGCGAGGCCTGGGCTCGGATCTGATCAGACCGCGATAAAGCGCGCGGCATCGCAGGCAATGCGCATGAAAGTTACCTCTTCAGCTCGTCGATCGCCGCCAGCACCTCTTCTGAGTGATGCTGCACCTCAACCTTGGTCCACACCTTCACGATCTTGCCGTGGGGATCGATCAGGAACGTGTTGCGGCTGGCGATGGTCATGGGACCAAAGTGGCCCAGCGAGCCGTAGGCGTCCACGACCTTGTGTTCCGGGTCGGCAAGCAGGCGGAAGGTCAGGCCCTCCTTGGTGCAGAACTGCTTGTGGCTGTCGGGCGTGTCAACGCTCACGCCCAGAATGACCGCATTATCGGCGTCGAACTTGGCCTGATCGCGCTGGAAGTTATGAGCCTCGATGGTGCAGCCGGTGGTCATGTCCTTGGGGTAGAAGTAGAGCACCACCCACTTGCCGCGAAAGCTGTCGAGCGCAATCTGGGAGCCATCCTGGGACGGAAGGCTGAAGGTGGGCGCTACCTGCCCAACGGTTGGAAGAGTCTGATCTGCCGCATGGACAGTAACGAATGCAACCGCGAGCACAAAGGCTGCGGCTAGAGCGAAGAGAATGGGTTTTCTCACGAGGAACCTCCTAAAAACAGGGAATGGGGACTAGAGAACAGGGATCAGGGAACAGTAGCCGGGGATGCCTGCTGGCAATCAGTATAGCCGCTGGGCTTCCAATCCTCGATCTCTGTCCCCTGATCCCTGATCTCTGACCCCTGATCCCTCTCGGCAATCAGTATCCGCGCGGAGAGGCAACGATGGCAATGCCGGCCTCGTCGGCGCGCTTGAGCAGGGCCTCGCGATCGAAGAGCAGCGTGCGGCCGGTCTCGACAGAGAGGCAACTGGCATTGGAGCGGATCATGGTCTCGACCGTCGCCATGCCGATGACCGGCACGTCGAAGCGCATATCCTGGTTCGGCTTGGCGACCTTCACCACCGTCAGGCGACGTTCAAGCGTGGATGCGTCGTCGTCCAGCGAGAGCATCAGTTGCCCGGCGCGCTCGATGGCCGCGTCCGTGCCCTCCATGGCCTCGACGGCTACGCAGGCCTGTGCGGCCACCACCACTGTCTGGCCGATGTCAAAGCCGGCCACGGCGCGCGCTACGCCCAGGCCGTACTCAATGTTCTTGCGCTCGTCTTCGCTGGGCGCGCGCGCCGTGAGTACGCCCTCCTGGGCCAGCAGCGGCTCAAGGAACGCCGTGGAGCCGATCAGCTCAATGCCTTCGTCGCCAAGCACCTTGGCCACCGCGCCCAGCAGCATATCGGTATTGCGCGTGCGCAGATTCAGCAGCAGCTTGGCCAGCCGCCAGTCGGGGCGGATGCTGGAAAAGATCTGCTTGTGCTTCACCTGGCCGGCCATCACGGCCTTGGTTACGCCCTCCTTGTGGAAGTGCTCGATCAGCCGCGAGAGTTCTCCCAGCGAGAGCCATTCGACGGTGATGCCCTCATCCGCGGCCGCGCGCAGGTCGATCTCCGCGTCGGTCTCTTCGCGAATGGCCGCAACCACGACGGCCAGACCCTGCGCCCGCGCCGCATCAAGCAGCAGGAAGGGAAAGCGGCCGTTGCCGGCAATGAGGCCGAGTTTCATGGCTACTTGATGACTCCGCGCTCGCTGCGTTCGATGAACCCTACCAGCAGCGCCACGTCCTCGCCCTCCAACTCGCGCATTCTTTCCAGAGCCTGGGTGGTGTTGAGCTTTGAAACCAGCAGCAGCCGGAAGGCCTTTTGCAGCGCCCTGATCCGGTCCGGGCTGAATCCCCGCCGCTCCAGGCCCATGCTGTTGACCCCGAACGCCTTGTTCTCGCGCCGCGCCGAAGTCTTCGAAAATGGAAGCACGTCCTGGGTGACGATGGTGCCGCCGCCGATGAAGGCATACTTGCCGACCGTGCAGTGCTGATGCACCGGGCAGAATGCGCCGACGGTGGCGTAGTCCTCGATGACTACATGGCCGGCCAGCGTGGCCGCGTTGGCCAGGATGCAGTGGCTACCCACCTGGCTGTCATGGCCGATATGCACGCAGGCCATAAGCAGGCAGTGGGAGCCGATGCGCGTGACGCCGCCGCCGCCTGTTGTGCCTCGGCTCACCGTCACGCTTTCGCGGATGGTGTTGCCGTCACCGAGAAAGGTCTCAGTGGGTTCGCCGCCATACTTCAGATCCTGCGGCGACACTCCAACAGCGCAAAAAGGATGAAATGTGTTGTTCGCCCCGATGCGGGTGCGGCCGTCCAGAACGACATGGGAGATGAGCGTGCAATACTCGCCCAGCACCACGTCGGGGCCGATGGTGCAGAACGGGCCGACGTTGCAGGAAGCCGGAACCACGGCTCCCTGAGCAACGACGGAACTGGGATGGATGCTCACTCGCCAGTACCTGGCGCTTCTTGCGCTGTGCCTTCACCGGCCTCTGCTGGCGCTGGCGGGCCGTCAGAGGCGGCCGGAGCGGTCTCGCGCACCTTGGGGACTATCTGGCAGGTGAGCGTGGCCTGGCAGGCTAGCTTCCCATCAACAAAAGCTTTCGCTTCCATGCGGCCCAGGCGGCTCTTGAAAGCCAGTACGTCCACCTCGAAGCGCAACTGGTCGCCGGGAACCACCGGGCGCCGAAACTTGGCCCGCTCAATGCCGGTAAAGACCGCCAGCTTCTTGTCGCGGTCGGGAATCTCCGAGAGAAGGAGGATGGCGCCGGCCTGGGCCATGGCCTCGATCACCAGCACACCGGGCATGATGGGATAACCGGGGAAGTGGCCCTGAAAGAAGGGCTCGTTGATGGTTACGTTCTTGATGGCTACCAGGCGCTTGGCGCGCTCGAATTCAACCACTCTGTCGATCAGCAGAAACGGGTAGCGGTGGGGAAGCAACCCCATGATCTCCTGGATGTCAAACGTCATTCAATGGCTCCAAAGAGCGGGGTGGGCTTAGCCGCTCCATTGGATTATAACCAGTTCTTCCGCATCCCGGCCTGGGTCGGGCGGGCTACTTTTTGATGCGGCGCCCGGCTGCGTCCGCGCTCCAGAAATCGGGCGGTAACTGCTGGTTATAGGTCACGTGAACCAGAAAATACTGCCGGACAATCTCCTGGTTCTTGAAGCGGGTGATGGTGAATGGCGTGGGGATGCCATCGAACGTGTGGTAGTCGTCGTACTCTTCGGCGTCGAGGTTCTTGTCTTTGAAGACCGGGTCGCGCCACTCGAAGCTGCGGCGCAGCGGCAAGTGGGTCTGCGTATCCATCGAGATGGTGACCGCCTCGTTCTGTGCGGAGATCAGCGTCACCTGATCGGCGAGATGACGTTCCGTCAGTCGCTGGCCTTCGTACACCAGAATGGTCCTTGGATCGTTGAGCCAGGTCTTTATCACCGTCTCGATGGAGTGGTCGCGGCGGCGCATCCAATCGTCCACCTGCTCCTGAGGCAGCGCCCTCTTGCCGCGATAAGTCACTTCCCAGCCCTCGCGCCCCAGGTAGAACTGAAGCACATCGCGGTGTTTGGTGTATTCGATCCGATCCTGGTCCGGCCAGGCGTGAGTCTCCCAGTAGTCGGTGGTACCCTCTTCCGGCGAACCATGATCGAAGCCGGCGACGTGTCCCTGCCGCATCTGATTCTTCATGTTGAGCCATGCCGGGCCGCCCATGGCCTGCACCATGGAGTCCAGGGCAGCGCGGGCCTTCTGGGCGTTTTTCGCGCCCGCATCGTCCGAGTTCTGCGTATGCGTTGTAAGCGGAGCGGCCAGCATCAACAAGGCAAGCCCCAACGGCAAGATTCCGCGCATCGATCGTCTCCCCACTACCATTGGACGCAAATCGGCAAGCAACGCCACAGTCCCAAGGCTGACGCTACCCCAGGGAGCCGCATGGCCGCAAGCGGAGAGCGACTGCGGCTGGGACCGCGAGCGGCGATCCGTTGCGGCCGAGGATGCCACGCTGGATCGTTTCAAGGCCCGCAATCCCGCTCTTCAGATCGCCCGCTGGCGGCATGGCCAGCATCGCTCTGCGACCATCCCCTTATACTCAAGGCAGAGCATGGCTACTGACCGTTCCACTCATCTTGACACGATTCTGGCCACGACCAGGGCAAGTGTGGCCGCAGCGAAGGCGCGTGTGCCGGCGAGCGAACTGGAGCAGCTGGCGGCAGCGCACCAGCCTCGCGGCTGGGCTGCGGCTTTGCGGCGCCAGGCGGGTATGGTGCCGGCGGTGATTGCGGAGATCAAGAAGGCTTCTCCCTCCAAGGGACTGATTCGCGAAGATTTCTGCGTGGAATGGCTGGCCAGCCGCTATCAGGCGGGCGGCGCAGCGGCGCTATCGGTGCTCACCGATGAGCCGTATTTCGAAGGCAGCCTGCTCAATCTGGAGCTGGCTTCCGGGGCTGTCCAACTGCCATGCCTGCGCAAGGATTTCATGGTGGACGAATACCAATTCGCGGAAGCTCGCGCCCATCGGGCAGACGCGATTCTGCTGATTGCCGCCGCGCTCACCGACGCTGAGCTCAGGCGCTTTGCGCGGACCGCACGCGGTTTTGAACTCGATGTGCTCGTTGAGGTGCATACCGCGGAAGAGCTTGACCGCGTACTCAGCGCGCTGGGCGAGACCGGCGCGGACGCGATCGGCGTGAACAACCGCAATCTCAAGACCTTTGAGGTGAGCTTGGAAACCTCTCTTGAGTTGGTGGGGCGAATGCCGGCTAGCGTGGTTCGGGTGACGGAGAGCGGCATCTCGAATGCTGAAGACCTGGCCCGCCTGTGGGCGGCGGGATTTGGCGCCTTCTTGATCGGCGAAAGCCTGATGCGCCAGCCCGACCCCGGCGCGGCGCTGGCGGAGTTGGTGGCGGGCGCCGCTGTGGGGCGTTGAGCGGGATGAGACTTTGGATCAAAATTTGTGGCAACACTTCGCTTGCGGATGCGCAATTGGCCGTTGAGGCCGGCGCCGATGCTGTGGGGTTCGTGTTTGCCCCCAGCCCGCGCCGGATGACGCCGATCGATGTTGCCGGGATTGTGCCGCATCTGGCGGCAGAGGTGGAGAAGATCGGCATCTTTGTGGATGCCGATCCGCAAGAGATTTGCTCCACGGTATTGGCCTGTGGATTGACCGGCGTGCAATTGCACTTCGAGGCCGCGCCGGACCTGCCGTTGAAGTTGCGCGAGCGCCTGGGGCCATCGGTTCGCATCCTGCGCGTGGTGCATTTTGGGATTGAGTCCGCCGGGCAGATTGCGGATCGAATAGCCGAGCACACCCGCAATCCGCACGTGGACGCGGTTCTCGTGGACTCGCGAACAGCCGGGGTGGTGGGGGGCACAGGGGTTGCATTCGACTGGGCCGCCGCTCGTGAAACTCTCTTCCGAGGCCGGGAAGAGGCGAAGCTGATTGCCGCGGGCGGATTGCATCCCGGCAACGTAGGTGAGGCGATCGCCACGTTGCGGCCCTGGGGCGTTGACGCTGTAAGCGGCGTGGAAGCTGCGCCGGGGCGCAAAGACCCTGTCAAGGTGCGGGAGTTTGTGGCGCGGGCGCGGGCGGCGGAACGGGAGTCGAAGGAGTAACCAGATTGCCTGGAACGATTCCAGTGGACGATGCGCTGCCCGGGCGTTGGCGGCTCTCTTCTTACTGCTTGTTGATCTGGGTCTTGTGGTCGGTATTGAAGGTGAAGGCGTCGGCGGGGATGGACTTAGGAACGTTGACCTTGATGTTGGTGTACACGCAGATTCGGGTGCTGGTCGCGCCGAAGTGGAGCTCCTGCCTCAGATTAACGGCACGGTCCAGGTCGACCCAAATCGTCGCCATGGTCAGGTTTCTGCGGAACTCGGGGTCCTTGGCTACCAGTTCCAGCTTCTCCGTCTTGACGGTGGTTTTGCCATCCGGCAAATTCTCTGGGCCGAGGTCCTTGATATCCCACTTGGCTTGCAAGTCCTTGCCACTGGCGCCGAAGCCGAGCATGACATAACTCTCGAACTTGTTAGCCTTGGTTAAGATCGTCACCTGGTTGATGCCCGGTTCAAAGAGCTGGAAGACGCCATTACTGTATGTGTAGATCTTGGGCGACGGCTTCTTGTTGTGTTTGTCAAAATGCGCGCCCATTTGAAATTTGTTGCCCTGGCGCTCGTAGTAGATGACGCCTGTCTGCTCGTCGTCGTCGTAGACGGGGTCAGTTTCAATGGTGTCGAATTTGAAGTCGGCAGAAGTGGTGTGGAAAATGGACGCTGCTTCGTCAAGCTTGCGCAGCACCTTGTCTAGGTCGTCGGCCGCGAACGCGCCTCTCGCCGGCAGCAGAACGACGGCGAGGGCCGCGGCAAGAGCGAGTTTCATTCCCAGTGGCATAAGTTCCTTTTCTTGTTGAACGCCAGTTTGCAGCGGATGGAGCGATAAACGGCAAGCTACCGGTGCGCCCAAACCTTCCAGGCCAGGTTGCCCTGGGCGTCGGTGACGGTTTCCCAATGCTCGACAAAGACTGCGTCGCCGGTAACCGGCTCGATGGCCTTGCGTAGGGCCTTCTTCACTGTCGCGTCTGGCGCGCCTGCGGGCACGCCGGCATCGGACGCCTGTACGGTGACTATCAGCCCGTGATCGTCATTGCCTATGACCTGGATAGGGTGAAGAGGCCCTGCGCCGCTGGACGGCTTGTCGCCGTAGCTCCATCCGGGGATTTGCGGGGTCACGAAGATGATGATGAGGATCAGCGTCACCATGACGTCGTAATGAAAGCACCCGCGCGGATAGGTCCAATAAAAGTAACTGAGCAGGACTTGCCTGACTGTGCGCCGAGGTTGCATCTGGGGTGTGGCTGGGGTCGATGGTTCCATCAGGATTCCTTCACAATTCTTTCCAGCCCGCCCATGTAGGGGCGGAGGGCTTGAGGGATAAGCACGGAGCCGTCTGCTTGCTGGTAGTTTTCAAGGATCGCCAGCCAGGTGCGGCCCACGGCCAATCCGCTGCCGTTGATGGTGTGGACAAACTCGGGTTTTGCCTTCGCGCCCTGCCCTGCCGGCCGGTAGCGGATATTGGCGCGCCGGGCCTGGAAGGCTTCGAAGTTGGAGCAGGAGGAGATTTCGCGGTAAAGCTGCTGGCCGGGGAGCCAGACTTCGAGGTCAAAGGTCTTGGCAGACGAGAAGCCGGTGTCGCCAGTGCAGAGCAGGACGCGGCGATAAGGCAGGCCAAGCGTCTCAAGAATCTCCTCGGCATCGCGGGTGAGGCGCTCGTGCTCGGTGTCGGAGTCCTCCGGGCGGGTGAACTTGACCAGCTCAACCTTTTGAAACTGATGTTGGCGGATGATGCCGCGCGTGTCCTTGCCCGCGGCTCCCGCTTCCGCGCGGAAGCATGGCGTGTAAGCCGTGAAGCGAATGGGGAGGCGGGCTTCGTCGAGAATCTCGTCGCGATAGAGATTGGTGACGGGAACCTCGGCAGTGGGGATGAGCCAGTGGTCGTTGTCCTTGAACTCGCCGCGGGCAACGGCTTCAGCGTCGGCGTCGGAGCAGCGGAAGAGGTCCTCGGCAAACTTGGGCAACTGGCCGGTGCCATAGAGCGACTTGGAGTTGACCATGAAGGGCGGCAGCACTTCGGTGTAGCCGTGCTTCTGGGTGTGAAGGTCGAGCATGAAGCTGATGAGGGCCCGCTCCAGCCGCGCGCCTGCTCCCATGTAGACGGCAAAGCGCGCGCCAGAGAGCTTGGCGGCTCGTTCCAGGTCGAGAATGCCGAGCGCCTCGCCAAGCTCCCAGTGGGGCTTGGGGATGAAGCCCTCCGTGAAAGCAGGCTTCTCGCCCCAGCTCTTCACGGTAATGTTGTCGGCCTCTGATGTCCCAATTGGGACTTCGTCGCGGGTCAAATTGGGGATACGCGCGAGTGAGAGGCGCAATTGCTCGTCAAGCTGAACGGCGGTCTGGTCAAGCTGGTCGAGTTTGTCTTTGAGGACGCGGGTCTCTTCCATGAGGGCAGCCGCGTTGAGGCCCAACTTTTTCAGTGCGCCGACCTGCTGGCTCAGCTCATTGCGGCGGGCTTTGGCCTGCTCAGACAGTGTGATGGCGTCGCGCCTGCTCTTGTCGAGGGCGCGAAAATCGCCTAGCAGCGCGGAGGGATCGGCTCCGCGGGCGCGTAGTCTCTCTTCCACATGTTCCAGGTTGCCACGGACAAAAACCAAGTCGAGCATCGCTCTACCAGTTTAACTGACGAAGCTCCGCCGCCTACGGATGCTGCTCGACGGCGACGCTGACGGCGGCGGTGTCGCCAGCAGCGGCCAAACCTACCAGATTGGTGGCTACGCCGGGGAGCGACGCGGGCGTGAAGGCAACAGTGCCGTCGATTGCAGAGGTGGCTGTGGCGGATTGAGTAGCCATCAGCTCACCCTGTGCGCAGACCTCATGCGTGGCGCAGGGTGGGCTCCAGGCGTAAAGAGCCTGAAAGAGGGCTACCGAGCCGCCGGCCATGGGGTTGCCGTCGGTGTCGAGCAGGCGCAGGGTGATCTGGCTCGGGGTTGCGGCGAGCGAGAGGCTCTGGGCGGTTCCCGAGACTGCTTCCAAAATTGAGTACTCAGGGCGCGACCCGAAGGCGTTGAACGCGATGCATTGGTTCGTGCCGTTGAGGCAGGCTGTCGCGGAGACCTGCTGGCCTTCGGTGAGCGGGCCGACGGTGAGAATCTCGGTGGCAATGCCGGTTTGATCGGTGATGGCGGCGGTGCTGCCCAGGGAAACGATGCCGCTGCCGGGCATTTGCCACGCCACGGACTGGCCGGTCAGGGGAACGCCGCTCTTGAGCACCAGTGCCTGGATGGTCCAACTGAAGGTGGCCCCGGCAGCAAGGGAAAGCTGGGGCGTGAGGGAGGCTAGGAGGGGAGGTGTGCCGCCGGCAAACTGCGCCTGCAAGCTTGAGCCGTTGGTGAGCGACGCGGTGACGATGGACCAGGTGGCATCTACGGCGGTCACGTTGATGGTGGCGCGCCCGTCGCCGGTTGCTGTGACGGAGCAGACGGGCTTGCCGCAGGCGAGGGAGGCGGTTCCGCTGGTGACGGTGTAGATGACGGTGACGCCACCAGCCGGGGATAAATCGGGTTCCAGCGCGGTTACTGTGAAGGGAATCGGTGTGCCGATGGACACTGTGTTACTGGGCGCGGTGAGCAGGGTGAGCGCGTCGCCTGTGCCGGAGTCGTAACTGACGCCGGCGGAGACGATGGCCGCTGCATAAAAGAGAGGCAGGTCGTCTACTTCCACATCGACGGAGCCGGTGACGCCGGTAGCGGCTGGCGGCGCAATGGCGGTAATTTCGTTCGGCGAGATGCTGGTAACCACGGCTGGCTGGCCGCCGACCAGCACTGTGTCCGCCAGGCGAAAACCCATTCCGTGAATGACGATAGGGCCGCCGGACGCGGGCATATGGGTGGGCTGGACGGTGTCGGCGTAGAGTACCCAGCCGTTGTAGGTGTAGTCAGGGCGGCCATCGCCCCGCTGATCGGCGATGCCGATGCGCACCATGTCGTCGGCGATGGAGCTGACGCGCAGCCAGGTTTCGCCTGTGGCGAAGCCGTTCATTCCGGGGCCTGCACCGATGGCGGTTGCGCCGGCGGGATCGAAGGCGTCCCAGACGCCGATGGCCGGCATGGCCTTGCTTTCAGTGGGCGCGCCTGTCTCGTCCAGGGCTTGTGTGACCACGGTGAAGGTGCGGCTGCCGCGAACCGGGAAGCTGAACCAGTCGCTCTGGCCCACCTGGCTCAAGCGACCGCACCAGAGCCCGCTCGAGGGCATCGGGCGCGGTGAGGCTTGGGTTCCGATGGCGTCCTGATAGCCGCCGGTCGCCGAGTCGGCAACGGTGACGGTGAGGGTTTGCGAGCTGCCTGCCGACATTCCGGGCACCGA
>Ga0302276_10001288_pt1 | contig 22544 bp, 19 predicted proteins | sample III_Bog_N2_3_FD_198768 | JGI IMG/M metagenome (GOLD analysis project Ga0302276, IMG submission 198768) | Peat permafrost microbial communities from Stordalen Mire near Abisko, Sweden - III_Bog_N2_3 | ecosystem: Environmental > Terrestrial > Soil > Wetlands > Peat | place: Sweden: Abisko...
GATCCGGGTGGACGGTGCACCGATCCAGGCCAACCGGTCGCGCCAGACCAATCGCCCGCGCGCGTCGCCCGCCCGCCGTTTGGCAAGCACCACGTCCAGTTCGCCGGCATCCAGGCGTTCATACAGCAGGGCACTCAAGGAGACCGTCAGCTCCAGATCCACCAGCGGATGCGTGGCCACGAACGCGCGCAGCAGTTCGGGCAATCCAGTGCTGACGAAATCCTCCGAGGTGCCGAACCGCACCCGGCCGCGCACCTGCGAACCGGCAAACCATCGCCGCGCCCGGTCGTTGGCATCCAGGATGGACTGGGCGAAACCGGTCATCGCCTCGCCATCCGCGGTCAAAACCACCGAGTGGGTGTCGCGCACGAACAGCCGCCGCCCGGCAGCCTGTTCCAGTTTGCGGATGTGCTGGCTGACGGTGGATTGCTGCAAGCCGAGACGCCGGCCGGCCTCGGTGAAGTTCCGGGTCTGTGCGACCGCGAGGAAGCTTTCAAGTTGCACGGGATCGAGCATGGGATGCGCCTGGTGATCACAGTTCATGATCACAGTAACAGTGGTCAAGCTGGTTCACAATGTCAGCACGCAATGGCACGTTAGCGACCGTCGCCCAACGCGAGGACCCCGCCGATGACATTCAAACCGCTGCTGGACCGGCTACCAGTCGATCCCTACATCGCCTGCATTGCCGGCATGGTGGGGCTGGCGACCGTGCTGCCGGTGCACGGCACAGGTGCGGTGGCGGCCGGCTATGCCACCACCGGCGCGATCGCTTTGTTGTTCTTCCTGCACGGTGCGCGGCTGGCACCGAAAGCGGCGCTGGCCGGTGCCCGTCATTGGCGGCTGCACATTGTGGTGCTGACTTCGACCTTCGTCCTGTTCCCGGTCCTCGGCCTGGCAGCCAGAGCAGCCTGGCCGGGGCTACTGTCACCGGCGCTGTGGACGGGGCTGATCCTGTTATGCGTGCTGCCATCGACCGTGCAGTCCTCGATCGCCTTCACCTCGATCGCCCGCGGCAACGTGCCGGCGGCGCTCTGTGCGGCGACCGCGTCGAACCTGCTGGGCATGCTGCTGACGCCCCTGCTGGCCGGGCTTCTGCTGAGCGCGCATGGCGGGTTCTCGGTGCGGGGCGCGGGCGACATCGTGCTGCAACTGCTGCTGCCCTTCGCCGCGGGCCAGCTCGCGCGCCCGCTGATCGGCGCCTGGGCGGCACGCAACAAGACCCTGCTGGGGCTGGTGGACCGCGGTTCGATCCTGCTCGTGGTTTACGCGGCCTTCAGCGAGGGCGTGACGCAGGGCCTCTGGCACCAGGTGGATGCAGGCCAGCTTGCCACCTTGCTGGGGGTTGACCTGCTGCTGCTGATCTCCGTCCTGGGTTTGACCACCCTGGCGGCTCGACTGCTGGGCTTTTCCAGAGCCGACGAGATCACCATCGTGTTCTGCGGGTCGAAGAAGAGTCTCGCGAGCGGCCTGCCAATGGCGAGCGTGCTGCTGGCCGGGCAACCGGTGGGGCTGATCGTGTTGCCGTTGATGCTGTTCCACCAGATCCAGTTGATGGCCTGCGCCGCACTGGCGCGCCGCTACGCGACCGGTCTCGCGATCAGCGAGGCCGGCATGGTCAAGGCGTGACGCGCACCACCAGCTTGCCGGTGTTCTCCCCCCGGAACAGCATCCCAAGCGCGTTGGGTGCCTGATCCAGCGCCTCCACGATGTGCAGCTTCTGTTGCAACCGCCCGGCGCGAAGCTGGGTCCGCAGCCAGGCGCGCGCCTCCGGGTAGCGGTCGTGATATTCGAACACGATGAACCCCTGCATGCGCCCGCGCGCCGCACTCAGCGCGGCGAGGTTGCGGATCGCGTAGGGTTCTGCCGCCACGGTCTGGGAAATCCGGCCGCACAGCACGACGCGGGCGCCGTGACGCAGATGCAGCAGGGCAGCATCCAGGGTGGGGCCGCCGACATTGTCGAAATACACGTCCACCCCGTCCGGGCAGGCGCGTCCGATCGCGGCGGACAGATCGGTCTCGGCCTTGTAGTCGATCGCCGCCTGCGCGCCCAACACCGCCGTCACGTAGTGGCGTTTCGCCGCCCCGCCGGCGATGCCGACGACGGAGCAACCCTCCAGCAGGCCGATCTGCACGGCGATCTGCCCCACCCCCCCGGCCGCACCGGACACCAGAAGCCTGTCGCCTGGCCGTAATCCGCCCGCATCGCGCAGCCCGAAATAAGCCGTCAGTGCGCTGGTCCCCAGCGGACCGATCCAGTCCTCCGGCGAGCCGGCGGTGAGGTCCAGCTTCTGCGCCTGCGCCCCGCGCAGCACCGGGTGAGACTGCCAATCGACCCGCCCCTGCACGATGTCGCCGGGTGCAAAACCCTCCGCCCGGCTTTCCAGCACGCGGGCGATTCCGCCGGCGCGCATGACGGCGCCAATGGGGACGGGGCGGGCGTAGCCGGTGCCGGCGGTGATCCAGGACCGCATGGCGGGGTCGATCGAGATATACATCGTTTCGGTCAACAGCTCGCCGGGTTCCGGGGGCCGGATCGGCACCGTCTCGGCGGCGAAATGCGCCGGTCCCGGGATGCCATCCGGCCGAGCCCGCAGCAGCAGCCGGTGATTGTCCCCTGTCATGGGCCCGCCTCCCTTCCCCTGATCGGCCAGTGGCGGCATGCTGCCGTCCCAGCACGGGAGGCAACCATGACCGACAGCACAGCGCCAGTGGCCGAGACGACCGCGGGGCGGATCCGCGGCGCCATCATCGAGGGGGTCGCCGCCTTCAAGGGCATCCCCTACGGCGCGCCGACCGGGGGCGCCAACCGCTTCCGTGCGCCACAGCCGCCGGTACCCTGGACCGGCACGCGCGATGCGCTGGCGAATGGCGGGCGCTCGCCGCAGGACGGGCTTCGTCCCGGCAACCGGCCGGAGCTGGTGAATTTCTCGGGCAATCCCGATACGTCGCCGGATTCCGAGGACTGTCTCACCCTGCACGTCTGGACCCCTGGCACGGACGCGGCGAAGCGGCCGGTGATGGTGTGGCTGCATGGCGGGGCGTTCTCGTACGGGTCGGCGAATTCCGACCGCACGCGCGGCTCGCGCCTGGCGAAACGCGGCGACGTGGTGGTGGTGACCGTCAACCACCGGCTGAACATTTTCGGCCATCTGGATCTGTCGGCGATCGCCTCGCCCGAGTTCGCGACGTCGGGCAATGCCGGCGTGCTGGACATGATCGCAGCCCTGCAATGGGTGCGCGACAATATTGCCCGGTTTGGCGGCGACCCCGGCAATGTCACGATTTTTGGCGAATCCGGCGGCGGCGGGAAGGTCAGCACCTTGCTGGCGATGCAAGCCGCGCGTGGTTTGTTTCATCGCGCGATCATCCAGAGCGGTGCCGGCATCCGCCTGCGCACCCCCGAACGCGCGGCGAAACTGACGGACTGCGTGCTGGGTGTGCTGGGATTGAAGGCGGGGGATATCGGCGCCTTGCAGGCGCTGCCGGTGTCGCGTTTGCTGGGCGCGGTCGATCCGGCGATCAAGGCGCTGGGGCCGTCGCCCTCGCCGCTGTTCGATCGTTATCCGTTTGGCCCGGTCGTCGACGGCACGCTGCTGCCCGCCCATCCCTTCGATCCCGAGGCGCCCGATGTCTCCGCCGATATTCCCCTGCTGATCGGTGACATGAAGGACGAGACCGCGAGTTTCCTGGCACCCGACGACCGGGTCTGGAACCGCACTTTGACCGAGGACCAGATGCGCGAAAGCCTGGTCCGGCTGACCGGGCCGCACCTTGACCGGGTGATCGAAACCTATCGCCGGCTTTATCCCGGTGCGTCGCCGGCGGACCGGCTGATCGCGACGACGACCGATTGCAACTTCCGCATCCGGTCGCTGGTGCTGGCGCAGCGGAGGGCCGCGAAAGGTCCCGCGCCGGTCTGGATGTATTCCTTCGCGTGGGAAACGCCCGTGCTGGGCGGGAAGATGAAAGCGCCGCACGCCCTGGACGTGCCGTTCACATTCGATACGATTGATCTGACGAACGCCACGGATATGGGGCCGGACGCGCGCGGCCTCGCCGCCACCATGTCCGGACTGTGGGCCAGCTTTGCAGCCCGCGGCGTGCCGGCGCATCCCGCGGTACCGCACTGGCCACCCTACACCGTGCCGGAACGCGCCACGTTGATGCTGGATGCCGTGTGCCGGGTCGAGAACGATCCGCGTGGAGAACAGCGGCTTCTGTGGCAGGGTATCACAGGGACCATCTCGTAACGCAATCTGAGTGCCAGTATCGGAACCGTCCATGCAAGTCCAAACCGTCACCGGCCCGATCCCCAACAGCGCCCTCGGCCGCACCCTGATGCACGAGCATCTGTTCATCGCCTTCCCCGGCGCGGAATTCGACCCCTCTGCCACCTGTGACCGCGCCGGCTTCGTGTCCGAGGCCGTCAAACGCCTGCGCCAATTGCGCCAGGAACACGGGGTGCGCAGCTTTGTCGATCCCTGTCCGATCGAACTCGGTCGCGACGCGGCGATGATGCGGGAGATCGCCGAGAAATCGGAAATGAACGTGATCTGCACCACCGGCTTCTACTTCGAGGCGATGGGCCTGCCGGTTTACTGGCGGGCCCGTAGCACCGAGGAGATCGCCGAACTTTACATCCGCGAGATCACCCGCGGCATCGGCTCCACAGGCGTGCGCGCCGGCGCGATCAAGGTGGCGACCGGCGCACCCGTGATCACCCCGCTGGAAATGAAATTCCTGGAGGCCGCCTGCATCGCGCAGCGGGCGACCGGTGTGCCGATCATCACCCACACGCAGGACGGCTGCGCCGGGCCAGACCAGCAGGCCGCGTTCGCCAAAGGCGGCGTGGCGCCGCACCAGTGCCTGATCGGTCATTGCTGCGGCAATGCCGACCCGGCGTACCACAAGCGGGTGGTGGATGGCGGGTCCTATATCGGTTTCGACCGCATCGGTTTGCAGCGTTACCAGCCCGACGAGGTGCGCGCCGACAATCTGGTGAAACTGGTCCGCGCCGGCCACCGCGCGCAGATCATGATGTCGCAGGACCGCCATTGCGGCTGGCTCGGCAAGCTCATCCGCCAGGTCCCGCCCGAGGAGCAGGCGCGCATCGATGCGCTGAACGCCGCGGGGCGATGGCCGCCGCCCTATACGTATCTATTCACCGATTTCGTACCGATGCTGCGGGCGCGGGGGCTGGGCGAGACGGAAATCCTCTCGATCCTCGATGACAATCCGCGCCGGTTCTTCGCCGGCGAAGCCTTGCCGAAGACCTGACACAGGAGACTCCCGGATGCTCGCGCTGGTAACCACGCCCGACGGCAAAACCCCGGTCGAAATCCGCGAGGTGCCCGAACCGCAACCCGCTCCGAACCAGGCGCTGATCGCGGTGCACGCCTTCTCGCTCAACCGCGGCGAACTGCGGTCGATCGTCAACAACGGCGAGGGCTGGATCCCCGGTCAGGACATCAGCGGCGTGGTGCTGCAAGCGGCCGCGGACGGCAGCGGCCCGCCCGCCGGCACGCGGGTCGTGGCCCTGATGGATGAATTCGGCTGGGCCGAACGCGCGGCCGCCTGGACGCACCGGATCGCCGAGCTGCCGGACAATGTCAGCTTTGCGCAAGCGGCAACGCTTCCCGTCGCCGGCCTGACGGCGTTGCGCGCGCTGCGCCACGGCGGCGCGCTGGTGGGACGGCGGGTGCTGATCACCGGCGCCGCCGGCGGCGTCGGCAATCTCGCGGTGCAAATCGCGGTTCGGTCCGGCGCCCGGGTGACCGCCGTGGTCGGACGCGCCGAACGGGGGGCGGGTCTGCGCGCGCTGGGCGCCACCGAGGTGGTGGAGGGGATCGAAAACGCGCAAGGCCGCTTCTGGTTGATCCTGGAATCCGGCGGTGGGGCCTCACTCACACAGGCCGTGCGGCTGGTCGAGGCGCGGGGCACGGTTGTTGTGTACGGCAACTCGGCGGCGGAGCCATCAACCCTCGGTTTCGCCGACTTCCGCGGCGCCCAGAATGCCCGCATCCAGAGCTTTTTCTATTTCACCTCCGGCCCCGAGGCGGAGTTCGCGCCGGATCTGGCACTGCTGGTGTCGTTGATCGCCGATGGCAGTCTGCGCCCGACGATTGGGGCGGAGCGGGGCTGGGCGGATTTTGCCGAAATCGCCGACGGGCTGCGCGCCCGCCGGATTGCGGGGAAGGCCGTCTTCCGGTCGGGCGCCTGAGTCGGGACGCGCTGTCCCAAACCGGCACGCCCCCCCTTGTCAGCCACCCCGAATAGACCGATGTAACGCCTACCAGGACTCCACCGGTCCCCTTTCCAGCCCAGGAGCGAGCAGAGATGTTCATCGAGACCGAAGGCACGCCGAACCCCGCCACCCTCAAGTTCCTGCCGGGCCGCGAGGTCATGGGCTTGTCAACCGCTGATTTCGCCGCCGCGGCGACCGCGGCCCGCAGCCCGCTCGCCACCGCCCTGTTCGCCCTGCCCGGCGTCGCCCGCGTCTTCCTTGGCGGCGACTTCGTCACCGTCACCAAGACCGACGAGGTCGCCTGGCAGACCTTGAAGCCGCAGGTCCTCGGCGTGGTGATGGAGCATTTCGTCGCCGGCCGCCCGGTTGTCGAGGGCACGGCGGACGATGACCTGTTCGACGAGGAAGACACCGATCCCGCCGACCGGGAGATCGTTGACCAGATCAAGGAACTGCTCGACACCCGCGTCCGTCCCGCGGTCGCGGGCGATGGCGGTGACATCGTGTTCCGTGGCTATCGCGATGGCGTCGTTCGCCTGCACATGCAGGGATCCTGTTCGGGGTGCCCGTCGTCCAGCGCGACCTTGAAGCACGGCATCGAGAACATGTTGCGCCACTACGTCCCTGAGGTCACCACTGTCGAGCAAGTGGCCTTCTAACGGGTTGACGGGCGGCCCCGCGCCTCTCACGCTGCGCCGCACCATCGACCCGGAGACCGCTATGACGCTCGACCCCGCCGCGCACGACGCTCTGTTTCGCGAAGCCCGCAGCCACAACAAATGGAACGACGAGCCGGTCTCCGACGAGACGCTGCACGCGCTCTACGACCTGCTGAAGTTCGGCCCGACCTCCGCCAACTGCTCGCCCGCTCGGTTCCTGTTCCTGCGGACCAAGGAAGCGAAGGAGCGACTGGCCCCGGCCCTGTCGTCAGGCAATCTGGCCAAGACGATGGCCGCGCCGGTCACGGCGATCGTCGCCTATGACCCGAAATTCTTCGAGAAGCTGCCGAAACTGTTTCCGCACAATCCGGACGCCGTGTCCTGGTTCACCAGCAACGACTCGCTTGCCGCGACCACGGCCTTTCGCAACGGTACCTTGCAGGGCGCGTATCTGATCATGGCTGCTCGGTCGCTGGGATTGGACACCGGCGCGATGTCGGGCTTCGACAACGCGAAGGTGGATGCGGAATTCCTGTCCGGCTACGGCTGGCGGTCGAATTTCCTGGTCAATATCGGCCACGGCGATCCGGAAGGCCTGTTCAATCGCTCGCCGCGGCTCGACTTCGACGAAGCCTGCCGGCTGCTTTAGAACGCCGGCGCCTCGTCATTGATGGGTTGGCATGCCAGGCCACCCATGACGACCGGGGAACGGTCCGCCAATGCTCTACCGTCCGGTTGATTGCCCTTTCCGGACCACCTGCCGAATCCGATCGGCGGTGATCTCGTCCTGGGCCGTCTTGCCCTTTGCCGCGCTCGCCACCGCCAGCTTCCGGGTCCCATCCGCCATATCCACCACCGCGGCCTTCAGCAGCGTGGCCTCCGTCATGAGCCGCAATGACACCGCGGCCGCGTCATCGGCGATACTGCGCAGCGCATAGTGAAGGTCCATCCCGGTCCGCCCCGCGACGCGCATACCCGCTGGTGTCGTCATCGTCTGCGCACGTTCTGCCAGCTTTGTTGCGCGATCAGCGAGGGTGGCGGAATCATTGGCCACCAGCATATCGTTTTGCTGATGCGTCGCCAAGGTGGTCAGGCTGGCAGCGAGCGGCCGAAGCTGCAGCAGGGTATCCGACATCCCACCAGCCGCGTCCGCTGCCCGCCCCAACTTCAACAACGCGTTGGCCTGCACCACCATCGCGGCCGCGATGCTCTGACCAGACGCGATGTCCTCGGCAACGCGTTCCGCCAACTCGGTAAAGCTTTTTGAAAATCCAACGAGCTGATCAACCAGTTCCATGGCCGCCCGCTCCACGTCCCGGCCTTTCTTCGCGTTCAGGTCCCAGGCCTGGGCGGCGATCGTCTCCGCCCGAGCTGCCAGCAGAAAGATCATCCGTTTGATCGTCTCCTGGGTCTGCAGCCGCTGGGCAAGGGTGCTCAGGGCGTCCGAGAGGCCACGCAGCAGGTCCCGCTTCGCGGGTTGATCGGTCAGGCTGGGCGCAATCATGGCAGAACTGGCTCCCTCGACCCGCCAGCGCCTCGCTCTCTGTGCCGGGTCATTGCGCTTCCTCGAGCAGCGCCATGGCGGCCTCGGAGCCGGCCAGGATCTCCACCAGCCGAGCCGCCCGCAGGACGCTCAGTGCGCTTGGATCCACCGACCGTACAGTGGTTGTGGCCTGCCGCAGCAACCCGTCATAAACCATTGCGTTGCCAATTTGACGGGCGGTGGTCTCCAGCGAACGCAGTTGGCGCGCGGCCGTCTCCAGTTGCATCTGCATCGGCCGGTCAACAGCGGTGACCAGGTTCTGCAGGGGACCCAGCAGTTCCTCGTTCAGGCCGCCGATGAAGCGAGCGCGACAGCTTGCATCCAGCCGCGCGCGGAGGATCTTCAATCGGGACCGCCGCTCCTGCGATCCCGATCGGCTCTCCAACTCGTCCAGCAGCATGACCAGCCGGCGCGTCTCGACACCTGCATCGGCCAGGCTGGCATTGACGATCTGGGACTCGGCGCCACCGTCACGCTCCAGCCGTTCCAGCAACACATCGGCGGCCTGATCGCTGGCCCGCCGCAGCATGACACGCTCCTGCTGGCTTCTACTCGAAGACTCGATGCGCTGAAGCAAGGGCCCGACCCGGGGCAGCCGCGTCATCAGCAAGCCGATCACCATCGCCTGGGTCAAATGCGGCTCACCCGCCAACCCCGCGACGATCAATTCGATGGCGTCCTCGCGCGGCGCGATCATGCCGCCGCTGGCGTCCTGGAACAGGGGCATGAGAATCGGCAGCCGACCGAGAACGGCGGCGACGGAGCGCGCCAACGGCTCATAGGTTACCGGCTTCAGCCCGGCTTCGACCCAGCCGAGGGGCAAGGGTGCCATCGCAAGGACACGCGCGGCGATGGGCCAGAGCAGCTCGCCGGCCTGCATCGCGGCGTCGGTATCGAGTGTGGTCTTGCCGGCGATCAGCGCGCCGATCGGCCGGATATCGCGGCCCAGCGCGATCCGCACGGTCGCGGCAATGGGGGTCACCGCATTGCGTGGAATCGTCGGGTCCTGCGGCCGCCAGTCACGCGCGGGCACGATCAGAGGATCCAGCGGCGTGAACAGCAGGCGTTCCAGGCGCAGTTTCCGGGCGGGACGCAGTTGGGCCAGCCGCCCACGCAGCGGCTGGATCAGGCCGTCGGCGGGGCCCCGGTCAGCCATGTCATCCACCATCGCGACGACCTGCAGAACCTTGGCATCATTCGCCGCGGTCAGGCTGCGCCGTACGGCTCTGAGTTCTGTGGGTGAGGCCGTGGGCGTATCTGCGGGCATACGTCTCAGACTCCCAGCGCGCGCAAGTGCTCGTTGCGGGCGAGCAGTTCGTAAACGATCGCGCCGGTTCGCCAATCCTCATTAAGCGGCACGACGCGGCGCAAACGCGTCAACCTCTCACTGTCGAGCATGATGCCGGCCCAATCGGTCGCTTCCCGCGGCAACACGGGCACGAGTTGCGCGATCTCGGCCAAAGCGGAGCGCCGGGTGGCGGCGTGCGTGGCCTCCCGCCACAGCAGGCAGATCTGGTCCCAGCCATCCAGCAGCCATTCCGGCCGGCCCGCGAGCCGGGTCACCAGATCTGGATCGATGGCCCAGCTCCGCAGCAGGCCAATCGGATCGGCGGTCAGCGCGTGCACCGCGTCGAACATCACCTTTGCCAGCGACAAGGTCACATCGGCCACCTCGCAAACCATGTCCGCGTAGCAGGCAAGTCCGTCGTCAGCGTTGCCGTGGCTCCAAGCGGCGATGTCGGTCCGGACCTCGTTCAGGACGACGAGGAGGCGCCGGACCCGCGCCCCGGTAGCCTTGGGGTTGACCCCGATGTGGTGCAGGACCTCGGCCAGAGCCTCCAGACTGGTGGCCACCCAGGCGGTCGGTTTGCCGATGCGCGGGGCAATCCGAGCGACGGCATTATGGGCGCGTTGTTCCAGGTCTGGAGCGGCTGTCTCCAGCACGCCTGGATTCGTGTTGGCATCGACCTGCGCGATCAAGGCCATCAGCAGCATATAGTTGGCCGCCACCAGATCATCCCGGCTGGCGTCCATCTTTGCCCGGGCGGCCTCCATCGCTTCTTCCCCGGCCATGCCCTCGGCCGCGACCTCGTGCGCCAGGCGCCGGATCGCGATCGGCGTGATGGCCGGCAGTGCGGTGATCCTCAGGATCAGTTGCCGGTCATGCACGGTTGGCCGGCAAAACTCGCGCACGCTTTCCCAGGCCAGGACGTAGACACCGCGGCCGCCGGTGGGATTGGGCAGGATGAGTTCGACATGGCCTCGCAGGGCTGGACGGGCTCGGGAGCCGAAGAGGAGCGGAGTCGTGAAAGGGACCGCCACGCCCCGCTCGAGGAATGTCGTCGGAAAGTACGGTTGGATCGGTGGCAGGCGCAATTCGGACATCGACGAGCTCGCTTCAGCGAGGCAGTCTGTGTCAAAGAGATTAAGAAATCGTTAGCAAGACGGCCGGAGAATGGCCCCGAAAAGGCGGCCGGTCACGGCCGGCGGCGATCATTAACCCCCAACAACCCGCCAGTGCACCAAGGTGAAGGGCGGACTGGCCTGGTCGTGTGGTTCGAACACGGCCTCCACCGGCGCGCCTATCGTCACCGTCTGCGCCGCATCGCCCAGCAGGTTGCCGATCATGCGGATGTTGCCGTAGTCGGGCAACTCCACCAGCACCGCGATGTAGGGGCCACGCTTGGCCAGGGCCGCATGCACGGGATGGTGCGGCTTTTCGTAGCTGTAGATCCTTCCGATTCCTTGGACCTCCTCCCAGGCGAGATCGAAGGAATGGCAGCGGTGGCAGATCCATTCCGGTCCCCATTGCCAGGACCCGCAGCCGCCGCATTTTTGCACCCGCAATTGACCCGCCCGCGTCCCCTCCCAGTAGGGTTCGGCCAGTCCGTCCGGGGCGGAGCTCGGGGTCGGAAGACCTTCCGGCAGATAAAATTCGGTCACAGCGCGGCCTCCGAACCCAGGATGATGGAACTGACCGGCGTGACCATGGGGCCGCCGATGATGATCGCAGTGTCGTTGCGGGGAACCTGGTTGATCGCGGTGCCGCGGATCTGGCGCACCGCTTCGATCACCAGTTCGAGCCCGTGCATGTAGCACTCGGCCAGGTTGCCGCCGCTGGTGTTCAACGGCATGCGGCCGCCCGGGGCGAGCAGATTCTCCGGGATCAGGACGTCGTTGGCCTCTTCCGCCTTGACCAGGCCGTGCTCCACCAGGCTCATGAGCACACCGCCGGTGAAGTTTTCATAGCATTGGACGATCCCGATATCCGCTGGCGTCAGCTTCGCCATGTCATACAGCCGGGGCGCGATCTGGGTAAAATGAGAGCTGGGATAGTTCGGCATGTTGTGCACCGGCGCGGCGCTGCGGTGATCGCAGCCCTGGCCGCAGGCCAGCAAATACGACGGTTTGTGCTTGTGGTCCGTCGCTTTGTCCGCTGGCACGACGATCACCGCGGCGGCGCCGTCGTTTTCCTGGCAGCAATCGTACAAGTGAAAGAACGGCTCGATGATCCAGCGGGAGGCATCATATTTCGCCTCATCCAACGTGCGTCCGCGCATCACCGCGTTGGGATTGTTCTGCGCGTGGTGATAGCAGGCGATCGAGATCGCCCGCAGCGCCTCCTGGTGGATGCCGTGGTCGTGCATGAATCGCGTCACCTTCATGGCGAAGCGCTGCGCCGGGGACATCACGCCGTAGGGGATGATGAAGGAGTCGTCGCCGCCCACCAGCGGTGCGCCGGTGCCTCGGCCGTAGCGGGCATACTGGCCCTGTGCCAGCGACCGGAAGGCGACCACACAATCGGCCATGCCGGTGGCAACCGCTGCCGCGGCATTGCCGACCGCGCCGCAGACCCCGCCGCCGCCGCCGCCCCAGAACATGTTGGAAAAGCGCAGTTCCTTGATCCCTAGCGCCGCGGCGAGGCGGCCGGCCTCGCTGCGGTCGTTGCCGTAACTGGCGAACCCGTCGATGTCGTGCGGGCTGATACCCGCGTCCTCGCAGGCCGTCACGATGGCCTGCAGTGCGAGCTTGAACTCGCTGTCGGGGGATTGCCCGTGCTTGTAATAGGTCGTCTCGCCGATGCCGGCGATCGCGGTTTTGCCGCGGAGGGTTCTGTCGGCCATGTTTCCTGCCCAATCGCTTTGCCGCCATCCTACCCGGCCCGCGGCGAAAAACCAGGGCTGCCGGCGGGATGCGGTCACAGACCAGCTATGCTATTCGCGACAGCCCAGCAGCGATCCCTGATCGGATGTGGCGATAACGTTGGAGCGAGACTGATGCGTGGCCTGTTCCATTTGCTGCTGCTGCCGCTGCTCGCTGCCTGCGCGCAGACCGGGATCGACTGCAACCTGACCAAGGTCGTGCAACTGCCGATCGAGGTGCAGGCGCATCTGCTGACCGTGCCGGTGGGCATCAACGGCAAATGGACCCGGCTGATCGTCGATAGCGGCGCCGAACGGACGACCTTGTCCGAGGCGGCGGCAAAACGGCTGGACCTGACGCAGGACCCGCACAGCGTTTCCCACATGACGGGGATCGGCGGAAGTTATGCCCACCCTGATGTGCTGATCGACAGCATGGTGATCGGCGGCGTACGCTTCCCCATCTCGCGCGTGCCCGTCAGTACTCTGAACTTCGACCGCAACGCCGGCCTGACCGCGGACGGGTTGCTGGGCGCGGACATCCTGCTCGCCTTCGAAATGGACATCGACGTGCCGCACAACACGCTGACCCTGTACCGGGCCCGCCATTGTCCCGGCATGCGCCCGAACTGGCCCGAACCCGCCGTGGAAGTGCAGGGCATCACCTCGCGCAAGGACCGGATGCTGATCCCCTTCACCTTGGATGGGTTGAGCGGGCTGGCGGTCCTGGATACGGGTGCACAGGGTACCGTCGTCGGCATCGACATGGCGCGTCGGCTGGGTCTGACCGAGGCCGCCATGGCCGCCGACCCCGTGACGCGCCATCGCGGCGCCGGTCCCGCGATCATCCAGACCCACGTCCATCAGTTCCAGGACCTGCGCATCGGCCCGGCGGTGGTCACCGGGCCCGCGTTATCGGTGATGCCCAATCCGGCGGGCATGGGCGATGCGCTGGTCGGTGAGGACTTCCTGCAAGGCCGCCGCGTCTGGCTGTCGTTTCCCACGCGCCAGTTGTTTGTTTCGCCAGTGCAGCAGGACATGCCGCGCTGATGCCAGGCGGTTTGTTTGGAAAAATTGCTGGCCGATTTGAGTGCCAGGGCGGCCTGAGGGTCGGGTCTGATACCGAATGTATCGGACCTGCTACCGAGTCGGTTCAGTCTTTTTTTAGAGCCGATAAAGGGAATAGCGTCGCGATGCATCGGGGGCTTGTTATCGCACGGCGGATTTCCATTCTTCAGTCTCCGGACTTTATCGGCGTGCCCGTGACGCTGCCGCCGGCGTGGCATCTGCTTTATCGAAATTCACCCCTTCCTCTGCTGTCAAAAAACATGGCACTTATCGCGTTCAATACTGGCCATGCCTGTCAAACCGTCACCAGACATCTGCTTGCATCGTCAGGGATGCTCACAAGTCCGCAATTTTAGGCCGGCGTTAGCCAGCGGCCGGGGCAGCACCGCCATTGGTGAAAATGGCCGCGTGGTATGGCCCGCGTGACGACTGGCCCGACCTATGGCATGCTACCCTTGCGATCGCTTAGAGGTCGTATCATTCCACGGTGGTGCTATGACCCCGCATGGTAGTTCGATCCGCGCCGCCTCAACGCATTGCCTTTTGTCGCCCCCGCCAATGGGGAGCACGCATAGAAGCGACTCACTTCATCGCGCGGCCTAAGCGATTGCATCGTTTGAAGGAAGTGCTCAATGCCATGGCAACCCCAATATCCGCGACCGCCTCCTACTCCCCTATTTTCATAGGAGGAAGCATGGAGGCCATGACGCGCCATGGAGGCCTCTTCGATGTCAGGCAGTCGGAGATTCGGTCCGAACGTGCCGCTGGATCAGTTGAGCACGCCGTCCCCGGGGTTCGGTTGCCGTCCGGTGGGATCGACCTCCGTGGCTTTCAGTGGCCTTCATACTTCCTCTCCGTACTAAAAAATGCGGACTTGCGGTTGCCTCAGGCGAGGCCAAACGGGCTTCTCTGACCAAGCCAACCGGCAACACCGACAACGACCTTGACATAAACCAAAAACATTGGGTCGCGGATTCCGTGTCGGATCCGCATCTGGCCGAGCATCGAGACACAAGCTCCGGCTGGCGCCGCGCCCTGACGACGGGGTCGGTGCAGCAGGCCGCGGTCGTACCGCGTCAGCAGATCGCCCGTCTGCCAGGGCACAACAATACAGAAGTCGTTACTGACCTGCGGGATCAGCCAAGATTTCCAGCCAAGCGCGGCCTTTATCCGTCGGTTCGATTTCGACATAAGCGGCGTGCCCGCCGATGAACGCCGCCTTGCGTCCGATTGCCGGGATGACCCGCACCAACGGGCGGACCCGAGGCGGATCGAGGGACACGGACGGCGCATGCGGGTGCGGCTCGGTTTGGCTCTGAGCCTGCGCCCATCACCGCCGGTCGGGAACGGCCACGCCCAACACAGGCGCGGCAAGTCCCCTTCCCGCATCAGGCGGTCATGTTGACATTGCCGTCGGCTCCGCCCACGGGCGGCACGGCCGGCGGTGGCGCGGCACTGCCGGCCGGTTTGGGCAGCGTGACCGTGGTGCCAAGCGATTTCGCGGTGGCGGTGATCTGATGAGCCAGCGAGGTGAGGACCGTCGCTTCCGCATGGTTCGACAGATCGGACCGGTATTGCCGCATCAGGTGATTGAGTTGCGATTGGTCGCGGGCGTTGGCGGGTGCGGCAGGCGCCGCAGCAGCCGGTTGAATGGCCTGAGACATGTCGTGTCCGTTCAAAGAAGGATTGATGGACCGCCAGTTTTGTGCCGGTCCGCCAAGCTGCGCACGGAATGGTTAAGCAATCGCTAACAACGCACCGAAAACTTCTACTCCGGCTCCAGGTCCCAGGCGCGAATGCCCTCCTGCATACGCATGTGGAACACCAGCCCCTTGCGCAGCGCCCAGACGTTCACCTGGTGATGGATCGGAATGATCGGGTAGTCCGGCAGCGCCAGCCGTTCGGCTTGCCGGTAAAGGTCCTCGCGCTGCGCCGGGTCGATCACCGTCAGGGCGTGCTCGATGACCGCGTCAATCGCCGCATTGGCGTAGTGTTCCGGATCGAGCACTGCCCCACGGCCCTTGTCCGGGTTCGAGGAGGCCACCAGTTCGGTCAGGTTGCTGCTCGCCTCGCCGGTGTCGCTCGCCCAGCCGGTCAAGCGGATGCTGAATTCGGATCGGATGGCTCTGCTGAAAAACGTGGCGGCGGGCATCGTATCGACCTCGGTGCGGATTCCGACCCGGGTCCACATCTGGGCGATCGCCTCGACGATCTTGCTGTCGTTGACGTAGCGGTTGTTCGGACCGTGCAGGGTCAGCCCGAAGCCGGCTGGAAAGCCCGCCTCTGCCAGCAGCCGCTTTGCCTGGTCGGGGTCGTAAGCGTCGGGCTTGATGCCGGGGTCGTAGCCGCTCGCGCCCTCCGGCATCAGTTGGCCGGTGGGGGAGGCGAACCCGTCCATGATGCGGTCGCGGATGCCAGCCCGGTTGATCGCCAGCGACAGCGCCCGCCGCACCCGCACATCCTGCAACGGGTTATGCGCCAGCCGCTTGCCGTCCGCATCCACCGCCCACGGCGTCTCGGCGCGGCCGATATCCGGCGCCAGATAGATCAGCCGCTGCCCGGGCGCGGACAGGATTTGCACCTTCGGGTTCTTGCGCAAATTCGCGACATCGCGGGTCGCGACCTGGTCGATGATGTCGATCTCGCCCGACTGCAACGCCGCATTGCGCGACGCGTCGTTCGGGATCGCTCTGTAATCCACCTTGTCCCAGGCCGGCTTTTTGTCCCACCAGGATTCGTTGCGGACGAACATCGCACGCTCGCCGACGACGAAGCTGGTGATCCGGTAAGGGCCGGTCCCGACCGTGGCACTCAGGTCGTTGTAGGCGCTGGTGGCCGCGTCGGTCCCGAACTTGCGCGACACAATCCGCACGGTCGCCATATTGTAGGGCAGCAGTGGCAGCGGTGTTGCCGTGTGCAGGCGAAGGGTGTGGTCGTTCACCACCTCGATCCGCTGCACCGGCTTCACCGCGAAATTGAAGCTGGAGGGGCTGGTCAGCAAGGTCGGGATGCGCGCGAAGGTGAACACGACATCGTCCGCGGTGAAGGGCGTGCCGTCGTGGAAACGGACGCCCTCGCGCAGTTTGAACTCCCAGGTGGTATCATCCACCGCAGTCCAGGACACGGCCAGGGCCGGTTCGGGATGGTATTGCGGATCGAAACGCACCAGCGGGTCGAAGACGTAGCTGGTCAGGACGTTATTCGGTCCCATGTTGAAGTAATGCGGGTCCATCGCGGTGAAGGCGCCGCCGACCCCGATGGTCAGGGTGTTCTGTGCCGCGGCTTGGTGTGCGAACAGGCAGGCGAGCAGCAGGATCAGGCAGCGGCGCATCGGTTGGTCCCCCGAGGATAGGGTGCGACCCTGCCCGGATCGGCGCGTCGTTTCCAGCCTAAACCCGCCGCAGCTCCGGCACCGGTTCCCGCCGCCGGGCCCTCAGGCCCAGCATCACCACACTGGTCGTCGCGATTGCCGCGGTGACGCAGGTGCACAGGAAGATCTGCCGCGGCGGCCAGCCCAGCGACAGCAGCAGGCCGCCAAGCCAAGGCCCACCGATGCCGCCCAACCGCCCGATGCCTAGTGCCCAGCCCATGCCTGTCGTCCGCACCCGAGCGGGGTAGATGGCCGCGGTCATGCCGTTGATGCCGGTCATACTGCCGATGGTGCAGATCCCCATCAGGAAAATCACCGCCAGCAGCAAACCGTGCGGCAGGTCGGCCAGGCCGACCAGCGCGATCACCACGATGCCCGCCGGCAGCATCACCGCCAGCACCGCCTGCGCACTGAACCGCCGGGCCAGAGGCGCCATCGCAAAGACGCTCAGCATCGGTCCCGCCGACATCAGGCTGGCGGCGAAGACCGAATCGGCCGGCGACAGCCCGGACAGGTTCAGCACCGTCGGCAGCCAGTAGCTGATCATGTAGATGCTGAGCAGGTTGGCGAAATACAGGATCCAGACCAGAACGGTGGTGGGCCCCAGGCCATCGCGGAACAAGCCGGCGACCGGATTGCCGGTCGCGACATCGACGGGGTGCACCGCATCCGCCGGCTCGATGTTCAGCCGTTGCAGCAGCCGTTCGGTGCGCGTGGTCAGCCGTCCGCGCGCCAGCAGGATGCGCGGGGATTCCGGAAGCCAGAGCAGCATCACCGGGATCAGCGCCAGCGGCAGCAGCCCACCCAAAAGGAAGATCACCGTCCAGCCGAACTGCGGCAGCATCTGCGCGATCAACTGCCCGCCCAGGAATCCGCCCAGCGGATTGCCGGTGAAGATCACCATGATCACCGCGGCCCGCAGCCGTTCGGGCACGTAATCCGAGGTCAGCGCGACGGTCACCGGCATGACGCCGCCGATGCCGATGCCGGTGATAAAGCGCAGCACGACCAGTTGCGGGATGCTGGTCGCGAAAACGCAGCCAAGTGAGGATACCGCCAGGAACACGAGGCTCGCGACCAGCACGGGCTTGCGGCCCAGGCGGTCGCCGGCCGGTCCGGACAGCAGGGCGCCGACCATGATGCCGACGCTGGACATAACGAAGGTGTTGGCGAAGGCAGCCGCGGGCATGTGCCAGGCCTCCCGCAACGCCGGGGCCGCCATGCCGATCGCGCTGATATCGTAGCCGTCGAACATCTGCGCCAGGGTGCACAGAAAGGCCACCCGCAGTTGCAAGGATCCGAGTCGCTGGGTCTCCAGCCTGGTTTCAGCCGCGGACGGATGCATGCGCTGGTCTCCTCCCCGGGGCGGCCGGTTGCTCCGGCGCCCGTTGGGTGGCTTATATCAGATCGGGTGGACTGACGCAGCGGGCAATTTTCCCGGTTTGGGGATGGAACGTCATCGTTGCGTGATAGCCAAGCCCCGGCGGCTGATCAAGGAAGGCGGCGCCCACGGATTGAGGATGAGAGTGATGCGAAGCCTGTGTTTGACCCTGCTTGCCACCGCTCTGGCGGCGCCCGCCCTCGCCGATGCGCCGGCCGCGACGCCGATCCGGCACCTGGTGATCATTTATAACGAGAACGTCTCGTTCGACCACTACTTCGCCACCTATCCGGTCGCGGCCAATCCGCCGGGCGAGCCGGCCTTCAGCGCGACCCCGGACTCGCCGGCGTTGGACAACCTGGCCAGCGTGCATCTGTTGAGCGGCAACCCCAACGCGACAAACCCCGCGAATGGCGCTGATGTTACCGAACCGTTCCGGCTGGACCGCACACAGGCCGCGACCGCCAGCCAGAACCATGCCTACACCGCGGAGCAGCAGGCCTATGACGGCGGCAAAGCGGACCTGTTTCCCCGATACACCGGCAAAGGCACGCCTGGCGGTGCGGGCGCATTCGGTAGCAAGGGCCTGGTGATGGGCTATTACGATGGCAATACCGTGACCGCGCTGTGGCACTACGCCCGGCACTTCGCCATGAGCGACAATGCCTTCACCGATACCTACGGCCCATCGACACCGGGCGCATTGGAGGTGGTATCGGGGCAAACCAACGGCATGCGCCTGATCGCGACGACAAGGAAACCATCAACCCTGGCGAAGGTCAGCTATTACATCAACGATGGCCAGGGCGGCCTGACCATGATCAACGACGTCGATCCCGGCTATGACACTTGCTCGGTCCCCGGTGACCAGGCGGTGATGACCGGCCGGAACATCGGCGACCTGCTGAGCGAAGCCGGCATTTCCTGGGGCGGATTCATGGGCGGATTCGACCTGGCGACCGTCAATCCGAACGGCACCACGGGGTGCCAGCGCAGTTCGATTCCGACCGCGATCGGCAAGCCGGTGGCGGATTACGTCGCGCATCACAACTGGTTCCAATACTACGCATCCACCGCGAACCCGACGCACGCGCGTCCGTCGTCGGTGCAGGCGATCGGGCGCAGCGATATCGCGGATCCCGCGAACCACCAGTACGACCTGGATGATTTCTACGCCGCGGTGAAGGCCGGCAATTTCCCCGCCGTGTCGTATATCAAGGCGCCGGCTTATCAGGACGGCCATGCCGGCTATTCGGACCCGCTGGATGAACAGATGGCGACTGTCTCGCTGATCAATTTCCTCCAGCAACAGCCAGACTGGCAGGACACCGCGGTGATCGTTGCCTGGGACGATTCGGATGGCTGGTACGACCATGCCTTCGCCACGCCAACCAATCCCTCGGCCGACGCCGAGGCGGACCAACTCGACGGACCCGGCCGCTGCGGGGCCGGAACGCCGTTGGGGGGTGTGAACGGCCGTTGCGGTCCCGGCACGCGGATTCCGTTCCTGGTTGTGTCGCCCTGGGCCAAGCCGAACGCGGTCAGCCACACGCGGATCACGCAAGCCTCCGTGGTGCGCTTCATTGAAGATAACTGGCTTGGCGGCAAGCGCCTGGGCGGCGGGTCCTTCGACGCCGAGGCCGGGCCGATCCTGGACCTGTTCGATTTCACCGCGGACCATCGGGTCCCACCGCTGTTCCTGGATCCGGTGACGGGTACACCGGTCGCCAAGCCCTGATCGCGCGGGGTTTCATCCTGGCGGCATGTCTGGTTGCTGTGGTGCTGCCGGGATCGTTGCCGCGTGCCGGTGAGGCGACGGGTTTGGGGGAGAACCCCTATCCCGTGCATCTGCGCCGCCCGCCGATGGCGCCATTGTCGGCGATGGCGCTGCTCGGGCGCCAGGTGTTCTTTGATACCAGCCTGTCATCGTCAGGCCGGATGTCCTGCGCGTCCTGCCACAGCCCCGCGCATGCCTATGGTTCGCCGAACGATGGGCCGGCAATATCGAGTCCGGGGATGCGGGCGGTGCCGTCGTTGAGGTATCTGGAGCGGCAGCCGAATTTCAGTATCGGGCCGGACCGGGACGAAGACGAGCCAGCGCCACTGTCGCGGATGGCCGCTGAGGGTCTTGCGCAACCGCGGACGCGGAAAACCGCAAGCCGAGTTTCGGACGGCCTGGTACCGCAGGGGGGTCTGTTCTGGGACGGGCGTGCCGATACGCTGCAGCAACAGGCGATGGGTCCGCTGCTCAATCCCCTGGAAATGGATGGCGACACGATCGACCGGGTGGCGGGCCGGCTGCGTCAGGCACGCTATGCGGATCAGTTCGTTCCGCTGTTTGGAAGTTCGGTTTTCGACAATCCCCGCGTCCTGGTGGACGAGGCGTTGTTCGCCGTGGCGCGTTACCAGATCGAGGATCCGAGCTTTCATCCTTACAGCAGCAAGTTCGATGCCTGGCTTGAGGGGCAGGCGCGTTTCACGCCGGCCGAGATGCGCGGTTACCGGTTGTTCAACGACCCTGTCCGGGCGAATTGCGCGGGTTGCCATGTCGATCGGCCCAGCGCTGATGGCCTGCCACCGCTGTTCACCGATGCGCAGTACGAGGCGTTGGGGGTGCCGCGCAATCCGGCGCTGTCCGTCAACCGAGATCCGGCTTACTTCGATCTGGGCGTGTGCGGTCCGCTACGGTCCGATCTGGCGACGGAAACGCAATATTGCGGCCTGTTCCGGACACCGACCCTGCGCAATGTGGCAACGCGGCACGCGTTCTTTCACAACGGCGTGTATCGATCGCTGCGCGCGGTGATGGATTTTTACAATTTGCGCGATACGAATCCGGGTGCGGTCTATCCCAAAGGCCGGGACGGGCGGGTGGTGAAATTCGACGACATTCCTGTAAGGTATCGAGAAAACGCCGATACGGTCGATCCGCCATTCGATCGGAAGGCGGGAGACAAGCCGGCGATGAGTGTCCGGGATGAATTGGATATCGTCGCGTTTCTGGGGACGCTGACGGATGGATATGAAGCGACCGCAAACTCCCCCTCCCCTCGTGGGATTGGGTTGGGGGGAGAAGGATTTCCTTCACACCCGCCGTAGCACCGGCCCGGGCTCTCGCCGCCGGCGCAGCACCCCCAGCAGCACCGCACACACCGTGGCGATGAACGCGGTGCCGCAGGCAACCAGGAATATCTGCCGGGGCGGCCAACCCGCCGTCAGCAACGCGCCGCCCAGCCACGGCCCGACGATCGCGCCCAGCCGTCCGACTCCCAGCGCCCAACCCATCCCCGTGGTGCGCACGCGCGCGGGGTAGAGTGCAGCGGTCATGCCATTGACGCCGGTCATGCTGCCGACGGTGCAGGCGCCCACCAGCAGAATGACCGCCAGCAATGCAAAATGCGGTAAGGCCAGCAGGCCGATCGCGGCGATCGCCAGGATACCGCAAGCCAGGCTGACCGCCAGCACATTCGGCGGGCCAAACCGGGTGCTCAACGGAACGATCAGGAAGACGCTGACCAAAGGACCGGCCTCCCGCAAGCTGGCGGCGAAGACCGCATCGGCGGGGGCGAGGCCCGACATCGACAGCACGGTCGGCATCCAATAGCCGATCATGAACATGCTGAGCAGGTTGGCGAAGTACAAGATCCAGACCAGCACGGTAACCGGTGCGAGACCATCGCGGAACAGCCCGGCCACGGGGTTGCCGGTCGCAACATCGACCGGCTGCGCGGGTGCGGCCAGATCGATGCCAAGGCGGTCCATCAACCGCCGGCTACCGGTGGTCAACCGTCCGCGCGCCAGCAGGAATCGCGGCGATTCCGGCAGCAGCCACATCACCACCGGCAACAGCAGCAGCGGCAGCACGCCGCCCAGCACGAAGACCGACGGCCAGTCGAACAGCGGCAGCAGGCGCGACACCGCGACTCCGCCCAGGAACCCGCCCAGCGGCGCGCCGGTGAACACGATCATGATGCCGACCGCGCGCCGCCGTTCAGGCAGATAGTCCGAGGCCAGCGCGACCGTTGCCGGAAACAGCGCACCCACCCCCATGCCGGTGAACACGCGCAAGCCGGCCAGCATCGGGATCGTTGTGGCATAGACACAGGCGAGCGAGGATACGCCCAGCACCACC
>Ga0302276_10001303_pt1 | contig 22452 bp, 19 predicted proteins | sample III_Bog_N2_3_FD_198768 | JGI IMG/M metagenome (GOLD analysis project Ga0302276, IMG submission 198768) | Peat permafrost microbial communities from Stordalen Mire near Abisko, Sweden - III_Bog_N2_3 | ecosystem: Environmental > Terrestrial > Soil > Wetlands > Peat | place: Sweden: Abisko...
GCCAACGCGGCCGATTGGGCTTCCTGGCGCAGGGCGCGGGCGGTCAGGGGTGAGCTGGCGGCGCCCACGAAGTCCAGGCGCGCCAGGCGCAAGCCGGCGAGCGCAGCCAGCTCGGCCGTTTCGGCGGCGCGGGCGCGGGCGACGGCGCATCCCAAGGCGGCGCGGGCCAGGCGCTGGTTGCCCTGGCTGGCGCCCCGGTTGACGGCGTCACGGCAGGCGTCGTCGGTGGCGGCGGCGTCCGATTGCGAGGTCTCGCCGGCCACATCCACCTTGAGAGCGCCGCGCGCGCCGCTGACATCGCCCGAGGCGCTGTCGGTCACCGAGGCCAGACCCAGGCGATAGGCGGCACGCGCCTCGAGGCCCGCATCGTCGGCCGCTTCGGCATCGCGGATCGCCGCCAGCAGCCAGGTCTGCGCCAGGGGCTGGCTGCCGGACGAGCCGAGACGCGCCGCCTCGCCGGCCGCCGAGCAATAGGCCGCGGCGGTGCGGGCGTCGGCGCCGGCCAGTGCGGCGGCCGGCACATCGAGGACGGCCAGGGCCTGGTCGGCGGCGGCCGGATCGGCGCCCGCCATCAGCGCCTCGGCGGCGTTCGTGGCGGCGACCAGGGCGGGGGCGCCGGCGCCGCTGGGACGCGCCGTCGCACGACAGAGTTGCAGAGGTGACTGGATCAGGGCGGCGGGCTGAGCCAAGCTCGCGGACGGAGCGAAAACGGCGCACAGGACCCCGCCAACGGCCAATCCGACCGCCGACACACGCGCCGTCTTGAAACCCCACATGGCCCACCCAGCCGTACGCAACTGGCAGACCCTAACATGAGCCAGCGCTGGCTCGTAAAGCGCGTCGAAGCGACGCCCCGCGGTCCTAGTGGGTGCTGAGCATCACCCGCGCGCCTTGGGCGCTCGAACCGGCGGTTTCGGGGGTCGCCGACTGGGCGAGGATGACGAAGTCGTTGAAGCAGGCGCGGGACGTCGTGCCGAGTTCCCAGCCGCCGTAGGTCCCGAGCGGCTCCGGCGGCGCGTCGGGCGGCGTCGGAGCCCAGTCGCCGCCTGGCTTGCGCCAAAACAGCCAGCGGCGGAACGGTATGCCTTTCAGACTGTCGCGTGGGGTCCGCTCCCGCTCGGTCTCCGAGGCCTCTTGGTAGAGCTTGCAGCCGATCGAGTCGCCGTTCTCGATCACCACCAGCGCCTCGCGCCACTTGGGGATCTGGCCCGCGCCATAACCCGGCGGGCAGACGGCCTCGGGCTTGGCCCCGGGGTCGGCGGCCTTCGAAGCTTCAGCGGCGTCGGCGCCGGTCGGCGCCGGAACAGTGCTCGATGGGGACTGAAGGCCGTAGCATTCGGACGCCGCGCGTAGGTCGGGGTGGCGGGTGAAATAGGCCTGAAGGGCATCGTACTGCGCGTCGGTCGAGACGATCAGGACGTAGAGATTGCGCAGTCGCCGAAGATCGTCGGCGTTGGTGACCGGTGAGACCTGCCATTGGGCCGTCCAGGTGTCGTCGCCGGTCACGTCGAGTTCGCCGGCCGACTGGAATAGCCGAAAATGCGGCGCTGTGAGGCTGGGCGACACGCCGGTCGAGACGCTGGCCTGGCCGGTGCTGAGCAGGATTTGCGTCGGGACCATGTCGTGGTCGTTGATCGCCGCGGCGATGTTGCGCAGCACCTGCACGTCGCGGATGCGCGAGACGCTGTCGACCATATTGAGGGTGTTCATTCGCGCCTGGGTCGCCACGCAGCCCGAGAGGATCGCGGCGGCTAGTGTGACGGCAACCGCGCCGGCCGTACGACGCCACATGAATCAAACCCCCTGAGACCACTGAGCCCAAAGTGGCCGCCGGACACTGATTGTCAAACCGGCGCTGGCGCCATGCGCTCCGAGCACGGCCTGGCCAGCCCGAGTGGAGGCACTGGTCTGCTCCGTGAACGTCCAGCCAAACAGCGCCCCGAAGTAGGCGGCGGCGCGCGGTCCGTCGCCGACGCGCAAATGCACGCTCGACAGTTGGCCCTCGATCGGGTCGGTCATGACGGTTTCTCGTGTGAGGTTGATGAGGTCGTCGACCGACAAGGCCTCACCGAGGCCAACCGCCGCCGCACGGCCAGGTCAAGCGCCTTTTTTCCGGGTCGTTGCCGGCCGGGGCGCAAGACCGATACCAAAGCACCGACGACAAACCACCCTCGGTCCGCCCCATGAGACCTGGACCGCGGCGGTCGCCAGGGTCGATGCTGGCGGCGGCCAGGAGGATGCGACGATGCCCGACAAGGTGCTGGTCTTCTACGGTTCCTACCGCTCGACCCGGGTCGGCATCCGCCTGGCGACCTTCGTCACCGCGGAGCTTTGCGCCCGCGGCGCGCTGGCCGAGCTGATCGACGCCAAGCAGGTCGACCTGCCGATGCTGGACCGGATGTACAAGGAATACCCCAAGGGCTCGGCGCCACCGGCGATGGAGGCGCTCGCCGGCAAGATCCGCGCCGCGGACGCCTTCGTGTTCGTCATCGGCGAATACAATTGGGGGCCGCAGCCGGGCCTGAAGAACCTCACCGACCATTTCCTGGAGGAGTGGTACTGGCGCCCGGCAGCGCTGGTCAGCTACTCGCCGGGGCGACTGTCCGGCGCCCGCGCCAGTTCGGCCTGGCATCCGATCCTTTCCGAAATGGGCATCGTGGTGACCTCCGCGACCCTGGCCGTGGGACCGATCGAGCAAACCTTCGACGCGCAGGGCCAGCCGATCGGCGAGCCGGGTCGCCTGACAAAACACGCCTTCGCCAAGGTCGCCGACGATCTCGCCTGGTGGACCTCGGCCGCCAGGCTGCAACGCCAGCAAGAGGCCCCGCCGTACTAAGGCCGATCGGAAGGCAAAAAAGGCGGCGGCCCGCAGTTCGCGGTGAACAGCTCAGGCTGCTCCCTGGCGGCGAGGTGACCGCCCTTCGGGAGCCGGTTGTAGCCGCCGCCAACACCTTGGTATCGCGCCTCTTTTTCGTTCATTTGGCCTTGGGCCTGGTCCCGCGGCGCCCTGGCATTGGTGAGGGGTGGTCGCGGATGTGCGAAGCAAGCTAGCTTCGGGCCGGGCCAATGGGGCGGTGCATGCACGCCAATCAGCGTGACGCGGAAATACTCGGGCTGCTGCAGCGGGAGGGGTTCGTCTCCTTCCGGCAGCTTTGCCAGACGCTGGACGCCTCCTCTGCCACGATCCGCCGGGACCTGGAGCGGCTGGAGGCGGACGGGCGGCTGGCGCGGGTGCGGGGCGGCGCCAAGCTGACCGCCGAAGCGGTGGCCGCCGCGGCGGCGGCCGAGCGGTTGGTCGGCGCGCCCTTCGAATTGAACCGCACCCGCCATGCTCGCGAGAAGGCCGCTATCGGCCGCGCCGCCGCCGCCCTCTGCCAGCCCGGCGAGGCGCTGATCATCGACGGCGGCACCACCACCTTTCAGATGTGCGCCCACCTTGAGCCGCTGCAGTCGCAGGTGCTGACCAACTCCTTGCATATCGTCGGCGAACTCCTGGGCCAGCCCGCCACCCGGGTCTCGGTGCCCGGCGGGGCGATCTTCCGCGAGCAGAACATCATCCTCTCGCCGTTCGAGGACGACGGCCTGGCCCGCTACCATGCCTCCAAGCTGTTCATGGGCGCCGCCGCCGTCGGTCCGCGCGGGCTGATGCAGGCCGACGTGGTGCTGGTGCAGGCCGAGCAGAAGCTGATGGACAAGGCCGACACCCTGATCGTGCTCGCCGACGCCTCGAAGTTCCGCGCCTCGGCCAGCTTCCTGGTCTGCGACCTCGACGCCATCGACGTGCTGGTCACCGATGCCGGGATCACCGACGCGGAGTCGGCGATGCTCCGAGGCCACGGTGTCGAGGTGATCGTCGCCGAGTGATCTTGACTTGATCTGAGCGTTGGTGAGGCTAAGCGATCATGGCTGAACCGATCCCCCCCGCGCCTATCAATGGCGTCTGCCCCCCGAAGTTCCAAGCGGTCCGCGAGGCCTTCGCGGCCAATTTCGCCACCCATGGAGACGTCGGCGCCTCGGTGGCGATCACCATCGACGGCGCGCTGGTGGTCGATCTCTGGGGCGGCTTCAAGGACCTAGGGAGGACCACGCCCTGGGCGCGCGACACCATCGTCGGCGTCGCCTCGACCACCAAGACCATGACCGCCCTTTGCGCCCTGCTGCTGGCGGATCGGGGCGAGCTGGACCTGGACGCGCCGGTGGCCCGCTACTGGCCGCAGTTCGCCGCCGCGGGAAAGGAGGGCGTGCTGGTGCGCCACTGCCTCGGCCACACCGCCGGACTGCCAGGCTTCACCGCGCCGATGGTGTTCGCGGACTTCTATGACTGGGAGAAGGTCACCGGCCTGCTGGCCGCTCAGGCGCCCTGGTGGACGCCCGGGACGGCGTCGGCCTACCACGCGGTGACTCAAGGCTTCCTGGTCGGCGAGGTGATCCGGCGGATCACCGGCCAGTCGCTGGGAACCTTCTTCCGCCGCGAACTCGCCGAGCCCCTCGGCGGCGACTTTCTGATCGGCGTCGAGGCCAAGGACGACCACCGCATCGCCGGCACCATCCCCAACCCCGTGCCGGAGCCCGATCAGGGCGACATCACCACCATGTGGGGCCGCATCGCCCTCAACCCGCGCATCCCCGCCGACCGAGAGCCGGACGTCCGCTGGCTGCGTTCGGAGATCCCCGCCGCCAACGGCTATTCCAACGCCCGGGGTGTCGCGACGATCCAGTCGCTGCTGGCTTGCGGCGGCGAGGTGGGCGGCCGGCGTCTGATGTCGGAGGCGGGATGCCGGGCGGCGCTGCGGCAGCAGTCGGACTTCGTCGACCTCGGCTGGCTGTTCCCGGTTCGCTGGGCGATGGGCTATGCGCTCAACCTCGGCGGCCTCAGCTTCGGGCCGGACACCTGCTTCTGGGGCGGCAACGGCGGCTCGCTGATCGTGGTCGACTTCGGGCGGCGGATGACCTTCGCCTATACGATGAACCAGGCCGTCGGCGCGCCCTTCGGCGATCCGCGCAACGCCACTCTGGTGGCGGCGACCTACGCGGCGCTGAGCCAGGCATAACTGACCTTCGAATCGAGCCGATCGCGACGGCTCGCATTTTCGCTCATCCGCCGTCTCAGTGGATGGGCCGATCCCGCCCGGCGTCAGCATGGGTCCGGCTAAAGAGCGGGCAACGCGCTCGGAAAATCGATATTGATCAAATTAGCTCATTTCAGAGCACGAGCGCGTTGACCCCCGCGCACTTCCGTGCGACCTTTTGACACAACAAGAACGATACCGCGCATTCGTACGCGCCGGGGGGAAACGATGACCAAGCTCGCGCTGCGCCTTGCCGTGTCGGCCTCCGCCCTCGCCGCTTCACTCGCCGCCGCCTCGCTCGCGTGCGCCGACGACAGCGCGCCGGTGGCCACGGCGCCCGCCGATCAGAGCGTCGCGCCGGTGACGGTCACCGCGGAACGGCGGACGATCAATCTGCAAAGCGCGCCGCTGGCGGCCAGCGTCATCAGCGGCGCTCAGCTGCAGGCGAACGGCATCGAAGGGCTGGACGACCTGCAGTTCCACACCCCGTCGCTGACGGTGACCGACTTCGGCCAGGGCAACCTGTTCAACATCCGCGGCATCGGCAAGGATCTGACCAACATCCAGACCCCGTCCGGGGTGGTCACCTACTGGGACGGGGTCGCGTCATTCCCCGGCTTCTTCCAGGACGCGCCCTACTACGACATCGCCAATGTCGAGATCCTGCGCGGGCCGCAGGGCGCCTTCGCCGGCCAGAACGCCACCGGCGGGGCGGTGTTCATCACCACCAACGACCCGCACCTCGGCTCATTCGACGGCGACGTCGAGGGACAATACGGCGCCTACAACGACGCTCTGGTCCGCGGCTACATGAACCTGCCGATCAACGACACCCTGGCCCTCCGCGTCGCCGTCAACGGCGAGCAGCGGGACAGTTTCTACCATGTGACCGGCCCCTGGACGACGCCGAACGGCGCGACGCCCGGCAGCCTGAAGGAAGGCAGTTTCCGCGTCGGCCTGCTCTGGCAGCCGACCGACGCCATCCGGGTGGTGGCCAAGGCCGACTACAACTACGTCGACCACGACGGCTATCCCGCCGACGCCTCGACCAATCCGCTCTCCAGCCTGTTCAACGTCACCAACAACGCCGACAACTACGCCGTCGACAAGTTCTACCGGCTGTCGCTGAACGCCAGCTACACCTTCGGCGACGGCGTCCTGCTCCGCTCGATCACGGCCTATCAGTTCGGCATCACCACCCAGGGCGTCGACCTCGACGGCTCGGACCTCGGCACGGAGACCTTCACCGACTACGGCCGCGAGCGGGTCGTCTCCGAGGAGCTGAACCTCGTCTCGCCGGACAAGGGCCCGCTGCGCTGGGTCGCCGGCCTCTATTACCAGAGCGACGTGGTCGACATTCCCGAAGGCGGCTTCGATATCGGCCTGCCCGCCGGCGGCTTCGACATTAACCTGATCTATCACACCCCGAAAACCACCGAGGCGGTGTTCGGCCAGGTGAGCTACGACATCACCAGCGCCCTGCAGGTGGAGCTCGGCGGTCGCTACACCTATTCGACCTTCGGCCTCGACGACCTCAACTACATCGACAACGATACGGCCCTGGGCGCAACGCAACACGTGAAGACCACTGACGGCGCGCCGACCGGCAAGCTCGCCCTCACCTACAAACTGGACGAGGCGAACACGCTCTACGCCTTCGTCGCCGAGGGCCACAAACAGAACGGCATCAACACCAATCCCATGGGCGCCCAGACCGTCTCGGCCCCGTTCGGCCCGGAAGAGGCCACCGACTTCGAGGCCGGCTGGAAGCCCACCTTCTTCGACGGCCACATGCGGGTGCAGCTGGGCGGTTTCTACACGCTCTACCGGGACTTCCAGCTGCAGTTCCAGGCGCCCGGCGAGGCGCCCGGTTTCAGCCCGATCCGCAACGCCAGCGGCACCACGGTGATCTATGGCTTCGAAGGCGAGGCGCAGGCGGTGTTCGGCCAGCTCAGCTTCGACGTCGGCCTCTCCTACGATCACAGCCAGCTGGGCACGGTGGCGGCGGTCGACCCGGTGAGCGGGCTACCCACCAACCTCGGCGGACGGCCGTTGCCGCTGTCGCCGGAATGGACCTTCAACATCGGCGGCCAGTACGCCTTCGAGCTGCCCAACAACGCTACCCTGACGCCACGGATCGACTACGCCTACGCCGCCAGCCAGTGGGCGACGCCCTACGAAGACACCGGCGACCTGCTGCTGGCCCGCAACCTGGTCAACGCCGAGCTGGCCTACGCCCAGGACCGCTGGCGGATCACGCTCTACGGCACCAATGTCCTCAATCTGCACTATGTGCTGGCGACCAACGTCGGGCTTCGCTATGCGGGCGCGCCGGCCCAGTACGGAATTCGGGTCGAGCGCTCGTTCTGAGCCTAGCTTGCAGCCGCGCCTGACTTTTCAAGTCTCGCCATGGCCCTTGCTCGGGCGGCCTTGGCTTCGGCGGGCAGGCCCAGGGCGTCGCAGGCGCGGGCCAGCATCCGGTTAAGCGGCGCGCCGTCCGGGTCGAACGCCCGGCGCGCGTCCAGACACTGCTTTGCCTCACTCCAGCGCCCATCGGCGATCAGCGCGCCCAGCCAGATCTGCTCGAACAGGTCGCGCTGCGCATGGCTGCCGCCGATCCCGCCCAGGTGTGGCAGCGCCCGCCCGAGCTCGCGGATAGCGGCCGGTGCGTCGCCGGCGAGAGCGGCGGCGATGCCCTCGGCGGCCGGCAACGCCGCTTCGGTCCAGGCCGGCCGGGCGAACGCCGGCGCCGACGCCGCGCGCCTGCGGATCGCCGCCAGCAACGCCGGCGCCTCGGCCCGGCCGGCGCGGATCAGCGCGTAGAGGTACTGCAGGGTCAGGAAAGGCTGCTCGACGTCCAGGCCCCGCGCCGCGATCCGCTCGGCCACCTCGCCCCAGCGATCGCCGACGTCGATCCCGGCCAGCTCGGCCCGGGCCAGCAGCGAGACGGCGCCGACCTGGTCCTGCGAATAGTCCTGGTCGCCCGCCCAGCAGTGAGCGTCGAAGGCCCGCAGCACCGCCTGACCGCGTCCCTGGCTCAGGTAGAACAGGCACAGGTGCCACCAGTTGTGGGTGACCATGAATGAGTTGAGCCCGTCCCAGCCCTCGGTCGCCGCCTCCAGGAACCGCGCGCCTTCATCGATCCGGCCCTCGGTCAGCATCACATGCGCCAGAGCGTGCTGGGCCCAGGGCTCATGGCGCCGCATTTCCAGCGCCCGGCGGGCGGCCCGCTCGGCCTCAGCCAGCTGGTGGCGTTCCTCGTAACCGAAGGCGACCATGCCATGCATCTGCGGCACGTCCTCGGCCTCCGGCAGCGCCGCCAGCCCGATCCGCAGCATCCGCTCCGCGTCGCCGCCATTGAAGGCCAGGTACTGGACGAGCTTCACCATTGCCAGGTCGCGGGGCCAGTCGCCGACGATGGCCTCGCCGATCGCCATCGCCGCCGGGATGTCGCCGCCGATCCAGGCCGCCAAAAACGCCGCTGTCCGCCGCTCGCGCTCGTTCAGATCGGCGGCCCGCGCCCGGTCCAGGAACGGCCGCGCCCGCGTTGGACCTTCGGGGGACTCCAGCAACATGAAGAGCGTGCCGGCGTAGAGGTTGAGTAGGCCGTGGTCCGGCCGCGCGGCGGCGTCCTTGACGACATGGGCGGCGCGCGCCTCATAGCCGATGAAGCCCGCGATGAACGCGTCGACGGCGTCCCGCGCGCCGGCGTCGTTGTTGGAAACCGGATTGCCCAGGCAGTCGGCATCCAGCCGCGCGGTCATGGCCGGCCGACTCCTTCGACCTCGTCCCGGTGCGGACTCAGCACGACCGACCCGAGTCCCGGGAACACCCTTCCCACCTTGGTCAGCAGATAGTCTCGATAGGTCCCCGAGACCGCGTGCACGTTCGCCCCGTCCCAGCGCTCGCCGGCGACCTTGGGCGGGTGGGCGCCGGGCACGGGCGTCATCTGCGCGGTGAAGTCCGGGTCGTAGAAGAACGGAAACGACAGCCGCGGCCGGCCGCTGCGGTTGACCACCCGGTGCGGGGTCGAGACGAACCGCCCCCCGGTCAGGCGCTCGAGCATGTCGCCGATGTTGCAGATCAGCGCGCCGGGGATCGGCGGCGCGGTCCGCCAGCCGTCGCGGGCGCGCACTTCCAGCCCGCCGGCGTCGTCCTGGGCCAGCAGGGTCAGCAGCCCGTAGTCGGTGTGCTCGCCCACGCCCCACGCCTCCGGTGGCGTCGGCGGATAGGTGAAGATGCGGAACAGCTTGGTGGGCCGGCGCAGGTACTGGCGGGCGAAATACTGATCGTCGAGGCCCAGCGCCAGCGAGACCCCTTGCATCAGCGCCTCGGCGGCGGCCGACGCGCCGTCGAAGAACGCCTCCACCGCGGGCTTAAGCCCCGGCGCGGCGGCGGGCCAGAGATTGGCGCCATGCAGGGGCCAGCCGGCCACGACCCTGGGGTCGTCAGCGCCCAGCGCCTCGCCCAGGTAGAGCCCTTCTTTGTTATCGGGCCGCCCGGAGGTCAGCTCGCCGCCCAGCGGAAACCAGCCTCGCCAGGCGGCCCCGCCGCGCGCCATGGCGATGGTCTGCTTGTCCGCTGTCGGCAGGTCGAAGAACGCCCGCGCCTCGGTCTCCAGTCGCTTCAGCGTCTCGGGCGCAATGCCGTGCCCGACTACATAGAAGAACCCGTCGTCCTCGCAGGCCTCGGCGATCGCCGAGGCAACCGCCGCGCGGGCAGTCCGATCGCGGCCAAACAAGGCCGACATGTCGATGATCGGCAGGCTCATGCGAACGAGTTAGCGCGAATGGCCGGGCGTGGGTACCCGGCCGCCGCTACAGAAACACCAGCGCCCGGATCTCGATGCTCTCCCGCGGCAGGGCGTCGGCCGGCGTGGTCGGATCGTCGAACGCCGTGTGGGCGGTGAACCGGCCGGGGCTGGTGAGGTCGGAGTCGAAGCACTTGATCAACACCGCTTCGTCGCGCCGCAGCTTCGGGAAATAGAACCAGCGGTGGGCGGGGCTGTAGCTCAGCGCATAGGTCTCGCCGACCTTGTCGCGATAGATCAGGTCGCTGGCGATCAGGTCGTCCGCGGCGATGGTGCGGGCGTCGCAGAGCGCAAGCGGCGCGTCCTGCAGCGGGCCGGCGATCGGCCGCCAGACGTTGACCTCCAGGAAGCGGCGAGCGAGGCGCTGCTCCGCCTCCTCCGGGCTCAGGTGATCGCGCACACGGCGGATTCCGGAGGTGGCGGTGTAGTCGTTGTGCACCCGGCGCACCGGCTCACGCATGTTCGGGACGCCGGCGTTGAACTTCGGCACCGAGCGGATGGTGTGGTCGAAGATCACCACCTTGTCTGACCCGGTCTCGGCCTTCAGCAGCGCCTCGACCTCGGGATAGTAGACCGCCTTCAACTGTTCTTCGTCGTAGAAATCGGCCACGGCGGTTGGGTGCGGCCGCAGCACGAAGCCCTGCTCGTCGAGGGATAGTTGGTCCGCCAGCGGCCGGGCGTCGCGGACCGCCACGCCGGCCACGGCGTCGACCTGGCCATATCGCGGCGGCACGCCCGGGGGTGGCTCGAAGGTGTAGGAATAGGGCTTCTGGTCGGTGCGGACCAGATAGTTGAGGGTCGTGCGCACGCTCTGCAGCGTGTCGATCACCGTCGCGTCCATGGCCGATGGCCTCCGTGAACCACCAATTCCTACTTGATTAATAGGTAATCGGAATGGAGACCTTGGCAAGCCAGCGGCGGGGCGAAGATTTCAGGTCCGGGCCTTAGCTTTTCTCACCCGCCGCGCACATCCGGGCGCGGATCAGGGCGGCCTAGGCGCGACGGGCGTCAGCAGGCCGGTCGATCAGTTGTCCGCCCAGCCGGACCGCCAGGTCGGCGACCTGGTTGCGGATATCGGGTACGGCGACGATCTCCCAGAACGAGCCCTTGGTGATCGGACCGACCGCGAACAGCCGCGGGTTCGGGCTGCCGTCGGCCTGGATCGCCCGACCGTGCGCATCCACCTCCAGACCGATCCGCAAGGGATCGACCCGCGCCTCGCCGCGCTCGATCAGCCCGCGGATCAGTGGGCTGGCAACGCCGCTCGGGTCCCCCGCCGGGCCGGTGCAATTGATGATCCGACCGACCGTCAGGCTCTGCGCATGCTCGCCTCCCCGGGGACGCCAGGTGACCTTCGCGCCATCGCCGTCGGGCTCGACCTTGAGAATCCGGCCGGCGGCGACGGTCAGTCGCCACTCCCGCCGCATCGCCTCGATCCGCTCGGCCACCGCAGGGGCCATCCGGTGACGGTGGACATCCCACCAGGGGCGCAAGTGCCTCAAAAACCGCCGGCGCTCGGCCAGGCTGGCGCGCCGCCAGATCGCCTGGGTCGCCGGACGCAGGGCGTCGACCGCTTCGCGCCAGCCGACCGCCGCCGACTGGCGGCGCACGCGATGCAGCAGTTGCGAAAGAGACCCCTGCGGCACGCCGGCGCCGCTACTGGTGATCGGCGCGGCGCCGCCGTGCCGGCGCGGCGTCAGCCCCCGGCGCGAGATGGCGACGATCGGGCCCCGGTGACCGCGCGCCTCCAACGACGTGGCGACATCGACCATGGTCAGCCCCGTGCCGAGCAACAACACGCCGGCGGCGGGGTCCAGATTGTCCAAGGCGGCGGGCGCCCAGGGATCGGCTGCATAGAGGTCGGTAGCGAGGTTCTCGAATCCGATCCCCGGCAACGGTGCAGGCGCCGGATTGCCTACGGCCAGCACCGCCGCGTCGATGTCGAATACCTGGCCCATGGCCACGGTCAGCCGCAGTCGGCCGGCGATGCGTTCCAGGCTGACCGCTTCGTCAGGCACCAGCATCAGCCGCTGGGCGCCGTCCGACCCTTCGATCACGCGGCGGAGCATCGAGGTCAGGTAACGGCCGTAGGTCTCGCGGGTAATGAAGGCCGCCGGATCGACCGGGCCGCCGCCATGGCCCGCCAGCCAATCCAGCAGGTGCCGCGGCCGGCCTGGATAGGCCGACATGTTGCCCACCCGAACGTTGAGCAGATGTTCCGGATCGCGACCGCCGAAGGCCAGGCCCGGGCCGAAGCCCGGCGTCCGCTCGATCAGCAGGATGCGCAGGTCCGGCGGGCCGGTCTCCAGCAGGTGCAGCGCCAGCAGCGAGCCGCTGAACCCGGCGCCGATGATCGCGACCGAGCGGCGACCCGGTGTGCAGGTCGGCGCGGCCGCCGCGGGCGCGTCCCCGGAATCGTTGGTAAGGGACTCTGGAGACAGCGTCAGCACGTCAATTCATATCTCACGAATAGGCATTAAGGCCATCATGCAGGAAAAGGCCACTGCATCATGGCAAGATTTTTCCTACTGGACTCATATGTTTTGAAGGCTATCGCAGTTTTTCTGGCTTCTCCCGCGCGGCGGGTGCGGGCAGAGCGACCGCCGACATTTCAAGCCAGGAGCGCATCCATGCCGAAGCTCGGAACTCTTACCGTCAGCCGCCAGGGCTTCGGGGCGATGGGTCTCTCCAACACCTACGGCCAGGCTGACGACGCTGAATCGATCCGCACCCTCCATCGGGCGATCGACCTGGGGATCACTTTCTTCGACACGGCCACCGGCTACGGCGCCGGCCACAATGAGTCTCTGCTCGGCAGGGCTGTCGCCGACCGGCGCCAGGGCCTCGTCATCGCCAGCAAGTTCACTCACCGCCAGCAAGGCGCGGGCGCCGATGTGGCCCCGATCAAGCCGCGCGACGCGGTGGAAGCCAGCCTGAAGCGGCTCGGCCTCGACCATATCGATCTCTACTACCTGCACCGGGTCGATCCCGGCATTCCGATCGAGGAGTCGGTGGGCGAGCTCGGTCGGCTGCAGGACGAGGGCAAGATCGGCGGGGTCGGCGTTTCGGAGGCGACGGCGGATGGAATCCGCCGGGCGCACGCCGTGCATCCGTTGACCGCCCTGCAGAGCGAATATTCGCTGTGGACCCGGGACGTCGAAGTCGAGATCCTGCCCACCGTCCGCAGCCTGGGCATCGGCTTCGTCTCTTACAGCCCCCTCGGCCGCGGCTTCCTGGCCGGCGCCGAGGTCACCGACCCCAACGACCGGCGCCATCAGCACCCTCGGTTCCAGCCCGACGCCATCGCCGCCAACAGCCGCCGCCGCGAGGTCATCGAGCGGGTCGCCTCGCGCCTCGGCGTCAGCGTCGCCCAGGTCAGTCTGGCCTGGGTGCTGGCCAAGGACGTCGTCCCGATCCCCGGCACCCGGTTCGTCACGCACCTGGAAGCCAACTGGGCCGCCAACGCCCTGATCCTGACCCCGGAGGTCCAGGCCGAGCTGGAGTCGGTGTTCAAGCTCGGCTCCACTGTCGGCGCCCGCTACCCGGCCGAGGGGCTGAAGCTGGTGCCGCCGGAGCCGGTCGTCGTCGTTTGAATGCGTCAATCAGCGCCTGACCGCGGGAGACAAGCAGCATGACCGCCGCCCTGAGAGCCGTCCGCACGGACGGCGAGGAAGCCGCCGCCGATCCGCGAGACCTGGTGCGCGCCCGCTATCGCCGCGACGACGTCCCGGCGCCGGCCGCCTGGTCGCCGACCCTGGACGTGCTGCTGAACCACCGCTCCGTCCGCGCCTATCTGCCCGACGCCCTACCGGAGGGTACGGTGGAGACGCTCGTCGCCGCCGCCCAGTCGGCTGCGTCGTCGTCGAACCTGCAGATCTGGAGCGTGGTCGCGGTGGCGGACCCCGCCCGTAAGGCGCGGCTGGCCGTGCTGGCCGGCAACCAGAAGCACATCGTCGAAGCGCCGCTGCTGCTGGTCTGGCTGATCGACTTCGACCGGCTGACCCGACTGAGCCAAGTCGACGGCGTCCGCAGTGAGGCGCTCGACTACACCGAGACCTTCCTGCTGGGCGCGGTCGACACCTCCCTGGCCGCCCAGAGCGCGGTCACGGCGCTGGAATCCCTCGGCCTCGGCTCGGTCTATATCGGCGGCATCCGAAACCATCCGGCGGAGGTCGCCGCCGAGCTCGGCCTGCCGCCGCACGTCTTCGCGCTGTTCGGCCTGGTGGTCGGCCGACCCGATCCCGATAGGCCCGCAGCGGTTAAGCCACGCCTGCCGCAAGCTTCGGTGCTGTTCCGCGAACAATACCGTTGGACCGACGCCCAGGCGCAGGCGGCTGAGAGTTACAACCCGCTGATCCGCGCCTTCCAGCGCGAGCAGGGCATGGCGGAGAAGGACTGGACCCAGCAAGCGCGCGAACGCACCCGCGGCCCTTCGTCGATGGCCGGCCGTCACGTGCTGCGCGACGTGCTCGCCAGGCTCGGGTTCGAGCTGCGGTAGCGATCCAACCAATCTGGGAGGCAAGCATGCACGCCAATATCAAGCGTCCGCTGATCGCGATGATCGCGGCGGCCCTCATGATCGGCGCCGCCGGCGTCCGGGCCCAGGAAGTGCCGCCGGAGCAACGTCCCTATCAGGTCGAATGGGTCTACCGCATCCAGTACGGCCACCAGGACGAGTGGTGGGCGATCTTCCAGAAGTACCAGATCGCCATCCTCGATCGCGAAAAGCAGCTCGGCTACGTCACCGATTACATCGTCCAGCGCCCGGGGCTGCACACCACCGAGGACTCCCGTTGGGACTACCGGGTGATCATCACCTACGCCAACTGGGCCGGCTCGACCCATGAGGACGAGGTGACGCGGCAGCTGTTCCCTGACCGCACCGCCCTGAAGGCCGACGAACAGCACCGCTGGGAGCTGACCCTCAACCACTGGGATCTGCCGATCCACCAGATCGATCCGCACAAGGCGCCCGACTAGGCCGACCCCGACCCACCGCATTTCCAGGTAGCGCATGAGCCTCCCCTCCGAATTCCTCTGGTACATCCCCAACGAAGTGCGGCCGGGACACCGGGGCGACCCCGCGCTCGCCCCCAACAGCCTGGAGACGCTGACCAGCCACGCGACGGCGCTGGAGCAGCATGGGTGGCGCGGCGCGCTGATCGGCAGCGGCTGGGGCCGGCCGGACACCTTCACGGTCGCGGCGGCGCTGACCGCGCGGACCACCACCTTCGAGCCGCTGATCGCCATCCGCCCGGGCTACTGGCGGCCGGCGAACTTCGCCTCCGCCGCCGCCACCCTCGACGAGCTCACCGGCGGCCGGGTGCGGATCAACATCGTCTCGGGCCAGGACAACCTGGCGGCCTACGGCGACAGCGAGGGCGATCAGGCGCAGCGCTATGGCCGGACGCGGGAGTTCATGCGGCTGGTGCGCCGGCTGTGGACCGAAGAGGACGTCACCTTCGCCGGCGAGCATTTCCAGGTGACGGGGTCCACGGTCATGCCGCGGCTCACCGTCCGCGGCGAGCGCAAGCATCCCCGGCTCTATTTCGGCGGCGCCTCCGAGGCGGCCGAGCGGGTCTCGGCGACCGAGGCGGACGTGCAACTGTTCTGGGGCGAGCCCCGCGACGGAGTCGGCGAACGCATCGAGCGGCTGAAGGCGCTGAGCAAGAGCCTGGACCGCGACCTGCCGCCGCTGGAGTTCGGCCTCAGGATCACCACCCTGGTCCGCGACACCACCGAGGAGGCCTGGGCCGACGCCGAGGCCAAGGTCGCGGAAATGGCCAAGACCAGGGGCGAGCGCTGGCGCGACCACCGCCGGTCCTTCGTCGCCGTCGGACAGCAACGGCTGCTCGATCTGGCGGAACAGGGCGATGTGCTGGACGACAACCTCTACACCGCGCCCGGCAAGTTCGGCGGCGGCGGGGCCGGCACGACCTGGCTGGTCGGCTCGGCGGCGGATGTCGCCGCCTCGCTGCGCAAGTACGAGGCGCTGGGGATCACCCATTTCGTGCTCTCGGACACCCCCTACCTGAACGAGATCAAGCGGCAGGGCGATCAGCTGCTGCCGTTGCTGCGCGGCTGATCCCTGTCGGTCGCCGGGCCGGCCATCCTCAACCCTGCCGCCGTCGGCCGCGTTGGCGCGCTCGGCCCGGCGCGCAAGTCGCTTGACCCTTCGCCGATCCAGGACCCTGATCACCTGATCTCTGGGGGCGCGCATGCAGGTGATCGATCGCGACGAGGTCGCTCGGCGGCTGACCTATGAGGTCTGCATTCCGATCGTGCGCCAGGCGATGATCGCCTTTTCCAAGGGCGAGACGCGCCAGCTCCTGCGCTCAATCATCCCGCTGGGCCAGGGCCGGGCATTCGGGATCATGCCGGGCGCGATGGGCGAGACGGCGCCCTTCGGCGCGAAGCTGATCAGCGTCTATCCGGAGAACTTCGCCAAAGGCCGCCAGTCGCACCAGGGCGTCGTGGTGCTGTTCGACCCCGAGACGGGCGAGCCGGTCTGCGTCGTCCACGCCGGCGAGATCACCGCCATCCGCACCGCGGCCGCCAGCGCCGTGGCCACCGACGCCCTGGCCCGGCCGGACGCCGCGCGGCTGGCCATCCTCGGCTACGGCGAGCAGGCCGCCACCCACGCCCGGGCCATCGCCAAGGTGCGCCCACTGCGGTCGATCACCGTCTGGGGCCGCTCGCCCGAACGCGCCGCGGCGTTCAGCGCCCGGATGAGCGCCGAGCTGGGCTTGCCCGCGAGCGCCGCGGCCGACGCCGAGGCGGCGGTGGCCGAGGCCGACATCGTCTGCACCGTCACTGCCGCCCGCGAGCCGATCCTGATGGGCGCATGGGTACGGCCGGGAACCCACGTCAACCTGGTCGGCTCCAGCGTCGCCGGACCGGTGGAGGTCGACAACGACCTGGTGGTCCGCGCCCGCTACTTCGTCGACAGCCGCGAGGGTGTGCTGGCCCAGGGCGCGGAGTTCCTCAGCGCCAAGGCCGCCGGGCTGGTCGGCGACGACCACATCCTGGGGGAGCTCGGCCAGGTGCTGGCCGGCGACGTCCCCGGCCGGCTCACCGCTGACGACATCACCGTCTACAAGTCCCTCGGCCACGTGGTCCAAGACCTGGCCAGCGCCTGGGCGCTCTATGCCGGGCGCGAGAACGCCTGAGGCGCCACCGGTCAGCGGAACGCCAGGCCCTCGAACTCCCCGGAATTGCGCCAGCCGTCGATGTATTTGAAGAACGCCGTTGCGCCGGCCGGATAGCCGACGTTCAGTTTCGCCGCCGGCCCGGGGGTCTGTCCCTCGTTGTTGTAGTAGCCGGGGGTGCAGTCGGGCGCGCCCATCATCCGGCCCATACCGGTGAGCAGCAGCGCCACCCAGGCGTCCTGGGCCTCCTCAGTCACCTCGACCTCCTGGTGGCCGCCGTCCAGGGTCCGCTTGACCACGTGGGCGATGGTGCGGCCGGATTCAGTCAGGTTGTGCGGCACGTTGGAGATCAGGTTGGCGCCCTGGGTCGGCTGCACGAAGAAGGCGTTCGGGAAGCCGTGCACGTGGATGCCATGCTTGGACTTCATCCCCTCGGCCCACGCCTCGGACAGCTTCAGCCCGTCGCGGCCGGTGAGGTCGAAGCCAGCCCGACGCTTGTACTCTGTGCCGACCTCGAAGCCGGAGGCGTAGATGATGCAGTCGACCCCGTATTCCACGCCGGCGACCACAAAGCCCTTTTCGGTGATCCGCTCGACGCCCTTGCCGTCGGTGTCGATCAGCCGGACGCCCGGTTCGTTGAACGCCTGCAGGTACTCGTCATGGAAGCACGGCCGCTTGCACAGCTGCCGGTACCAGGCCTTCAGCTTTTCGGCGGTTTCCCGGTGCTGCACCACCGTCTCGGCCCGGGCGCGGATCTCTTCCATCTTCTCGAAGTCGCTGTCCTCGTAGGCGGCCAGCATCTTCAGCGGCACCCGGTCCTCGGGCGGCAGCTGCATGATCTTCGAGCGGATGCGGCGGGAGAGGTCGGTCCAGCCGTCCTGCACCCAGTCCTCGTCGGCCTGACCGCCGGCCTGGTTGGCGGTGAAATTCTCCAGCCATCGCTGCTGCCAGCCGGGCGTGGCGATGCCTTCGAACCAGTCCGGATCAATCGGCTGGTTGGCGCGCACGTCCACCGACGACGGCGTCCGCTGAACCACGTAAAGGCGCTGACAGGCGGTCGCCAGGTGCGGCACGGCCTGCACCGAGGTCGCGCCGGTGCCGATGATCGCCACGCGCTTGTCGCCGAGCTTGTCCAGGGGCGCGCCCTTCGGATCGCCGCCGGTGTAGGCGTAGTCCCAGCGGCTGGTGTGAAACGAGTGGCCCTTGAAGGTCTCGATGCCGGGAATCCCCGGCAGCTTGGGCACGTGCAGCGGCCCGGTGCCGAGCCCTATGAAACTGGCGGTGAATTTGTCGCCGCGATTGGTCGAGATCACCCAGCGTTTATTTGCTTCATCCCAGCTGAGGTCCTCGACCTCGGTGTGGAACAGCGCCTTGTCGTAGAGCCCGTATTTCTCGCCGATCCGCTGGCACTGGGCGAGGATTTCCGGGGCGTGGGCGTATTTCTCGGTCGGCCGGTGGCCGGTCTCTTCCAGCAGCGGCATGTAGATCATCGAGGCGGTGTCGCACTGGGCGCCCGGATAGCGGTTCCAGTACCAGGTGCCGCCGAAGTCGCCGCCCTTCTCGACGATGCGCACGTCGGTGATCCCAGCCTCCACCAGCCGCGCGCCGGTCACCAGGCCGGCAAAGCCGCCGCCGACGAAGGCGAAAGTGACGTGGTCGGTCAGCGGCTCGCGTTCGACCCGAGGGGTGTAGGGATCGTCGAGATAGTGGGCCAGCGTGCCGGCCACCCGCAGGTACTGGGCGTTGCCGTCGGCGCGCAGGCGCTTGTCGCGTTCGGCGACGTATTTCGCCAGCAGCGCCTGCTTGTCGATCGCCGGTTTCGTGGCCGGCTTGTCGTCAATCATCGTCATGGCAATGCCTCGGTCGGAAATCGGGTCAGAATGCGTGTGAAATTCACGCGGGCTCGGGAGCCTTATCGCGCTCGTCGAGCGGAATGGAGTCGTAGATGCTTGCCGGCGCGATGTTCAGCCGCCGGCGCGCGGCCTCCAGCGGCTCGCTCATCAGCGCGACGAAATCCTCGCCCGGCAGCCACTTGGCCGCCTTGCCGCGCCGGTAGCCCTGCCAGATCGCCGCCCGCTGCTTCGACCCGCGCCGGGTCTTCAGCGCCGCGCCCATGGCGATCAGCGCCCAGCCCAGGCTGCCGGTCTGCGCATAGCTGAACGCCACCAGGCAGGCTTCGCCGAGGCCGTCCCGGTGATAGCCGGACAGGATGTGCCAGATGTCGTGGCTGTCGCGGATGCGCCGGCCGAACCAGGCGTAGGGATGCGGCTGGTCGACCGGACCGCGCCGCTCGCGGCTGATATCGGCCAGCCCCTCGGCGGAGATGTTCTCGCTGCGGATGAAATGGCGATAGGCGGCGCCGACGGTGCCCGGCTCGAAGCTGTCCAGCCAGGCGTCGTCCATCAGCCGCGGCGCCAGCTCGACATGCTCATAGGCCAGCCGCCCGCCGTTCGGCGTCGCCAGCAGCCGCCGATAGTTCTTCAGGGTGGAGTCGCCGTTCAGCGCCCCCATGATCTCGAACACCTGGCCAGTGTCCTCCTTGTCGGTGAGCAGCCGGCGCAGCGCCCTAAGCGCGGTCAGCCACTGGCGCCGGGGCCGCGGCATCGGCGTATCGCCCTGCACCGGGCGAGCTTCAGTGGTCATCGTCTGGGTCATGGTCATGGCAGGGTCTCTTCTTCGGTCTCGGGTTCCGGCGCGACGGCCGGCAGCGATTGCAGTCCCTTGGTGGTGAGCAGGCCGGCGATCATGCCGCGGATGATCGGACCACAGGCGGCCAGGTCCAGCGGCTCGCCCCAGGCGGCCTGCAGCACCATGCCGTGGAACATGGCGACCAGGGTGCGGGCGACGGCCTCCGGGTTGACCTCCGGGCGCACCTGGCCGTTCGCCCGCCCGCGCTCGATCAGGCGCTCGATGGTGGCGATGATGGCGGTCAGGCCCTCGACGACGCTGTCGTGGATGCGCGGATTGCGCAGCGCCTCGGCCCAGCCTTGCACGCCGACCCGGCGGCCTTCCAGCCGGCCGGGATCGCCGAGGCCGCGGCCATGCAGTTCGATCAGCGCCAGCAGCCCGAGGACCGGGTCCTGCTCGCTCTGGGCCACCGCGGTCAGAAACGCCTCACGCTGGTGCCGGTCGTCTGCCAGGGCGACGACGATGTCGTCCTTGCCCGCGAAATAGAGATAGAGGCTGCCCTGGCTCACCCCGGACTCGCGGACGATGTCGGCGGTGGTGGTGTTGTGGAAGCCGTCCCGCGAGAAACACACCAGGGCCGCGTCCAGGATCTGCTGGCGGCGGCTCTCTCGCTGGGTTTCGGTGATCTTCGGCATGGTCCACAAATAAAAACTGACTGGTCAGTCATTATTAGCGAGCCGTCAGGCGATCGTCAAGCCGCCGTCGCCGCTCAGGCGTGGATGCGGAAGGTCGGCCACCAGGCGCTGATCGCCTCGCCGTCGAACACCGCGATGTCGCCGAACTGCAGAAAGACGCCCTCGCTCTCGGTGGGGCGCAGGAAGACGAAATCGTCCTGCGCCAACGCGACCTTGGCCGAGCCGGCCAGCATCGACCGACCACCATAGATGGCGCTGAACCGCAGGCCCGGCGGCGAGACCGGCCGCGCATCGCCGTAGCCGCCGTAGAGAAAGAAGCCCCGCCGGCTGTTGGGGTCGAGGGCGTGAAAGGCGTCGGTGAGGTGCTCGCGCCGGGGAAACACTGCCGGATCCATCACCTTCAGCACCGGCTGGGCGATGAAGGCCGCGGGACGGTGACCGCTTAAGGTCGGCAGATCGAAATGGGTCGGCATGACGAAGGCCGAGCCGATCGACACCTCGTTGGCGAAGGGATCGGCCAGGTGCAGGGCGTAGGTCGGGCTGCCGGCGGTGTTGAGCGTCATGCCGGCGAGGTCGCTGAAGCGCTCGCCGAGCAGCTTCACCGCCGCGCCGTAACGGGCCAGCACCTTGGCCATCTCGGCCTCCGGCGAGCGGGCGCCGGGGACCTGGGCGTCGTAGCCCATCAGGCCGCTGACCGTCAGCAGCGGTTCGGCTTGGACCAGATCGAGGGCCGCCCCTAGAGCCGCCAGATCAGCCAGCCCACCGCGATGCAGCCCGATGTCGATCTCCAGATTGACCTTCATCGGCGCGTCGTTGGCCCGGGCGATCTCGGCGTATTGCTGCAGCCGCTGGACGCTGTCGGCCAGCCACTGCGGCCGCGCCGCCGGGGCCGGGTCGTTGGCATGGCGGCGGACGAAGTCGGCCACCTGCGCCGCCGGCAGCGGCCGGCCGGTCAGCACGTCGGCCTCCGGACGAAACCCGACGACCTCGTCCAGCATCACCCCGCCGAACACCATCAGCCGGGTAGAGCCGGTCCCGCTGAGCACCGCGTTCAGCAGCCCCGGCGCCGGCAGCGACTTGCTGACCAACCGCAGCGCCAGCCTGGTCGGGGCCAGCGCCGCGCGCACGACGGCGATATTGGCCTCCAGCCGCGGCAGGTCGATCACCAGGGTCGGTTGGGCGACGCCGGCGCGCTTCAAGGCCGCCTGCAGGCCGGCGAAGTAGCCGTCATGCCCGCCGGCGCCGCGATCTTTCTCCTTCAGTCCGGGCAATACCTTCGAGGCCGCCGCCGCGACCCGCAGCAGCAGCGGGTTGCGCGGCAGCTGTCTCACCGCCCTGCCCCCGTCGGAACCAGGTCGATCACCTGCTCGGCCGCCGCCTCCACGGCCGCGCGGGAGAACAGCATCGGCACGTACTCTCCGTTCGCCCACAGTGGGAAAAGGTCGTCGTAATGCGGACTGGCCGGATCGCCCGACTGCCCCGGCGAATTGATCACCCGGCTGTTGTCCCAGGCGCCCACGTCCGCCACCATCCGGAACGACGCGCCGTTGTAGGAGGAGAAATCCTCCATCCGGAACGTCGCCGCGCTGACCGTGTAGGCCGAGCCGGGAATCGGCGTCGGCCCGTGGAGCATCCGGGCCTGAAGCGCCGGGTCCGCGAGCGCGGCCGCGGCCGGTTTGAAGTGCGCGTGGTGCAGCGCGCCCCACCGCCAGGCCGCCATGTCGGGCCCCATGCGCTCGGCGCACTCGTCCAGCGCCGACCTAAGGCTGGCCAGCGCCAGCGCGGCTCGGGCCGCCAGGGGGTCGTCACCCAGCGCCGCGTCCGGCGCCCGCAGATAGCTGGTCACCGCATAGGGCGAGCCGACGCCGATGATTTCGGCGGCGGCGGCGTTGGTGGTTTGGGCGATGACCTGCGGACCCAGGTGCTTGTTCATCCACACCTCGGCGATCGCCGCCGCGGCGCTGCCGGCGCCCTCACGTCCGTCCCACGCCTGCAGCAGCCGCAGCGCCTCGGCGACTTCGGGATCGGTCGACGTCAGCCCACGGACGATCTCGACCGCGCGCAGGGCGGTTAAGGAGACCACGTCGGTCTGCAGCGCCATC
>Ga0302276_10001304_pt1 | contig 22450 bp, 19 predicted proteins | sample III_Bog_N2_3_FD_198768 | JGI IMG/M metagenome (GOLD analysis project Ga0302276, IMG submission 198768) | Peat permafrost microbial communities from Stordalen Mire near Abisko, Sweden - III_Bog_N2_3 | ecosystem: Environmental > Terrestrial > Soil > Wetlands > Peat | place: Sweden: Abisko...
GGGCTTGAGCAAATAGCGCTCCTCGAACAGCGGAATCTCCGGCTGGTGCGCGATGCCGCGCATCAGGAAACCGTTCGCGGGCCGTTGCTTGGCCAGCACCGGCAGCGCCGCCTTGTAAAAATCCGCGATGAGCTTCGCCATTTTCTTCTGCTTCAAATTTTTCCCGTCGCGCGGCTTCACGGTTGGAATGGCAAAACCTTCGCGGTTCGGATCCGCGTCGGTCAGCGGGCCTTCCAGCCCCTTGCCGCGAAATACGACGACAAACCGGTGTTCCTTGCCGGCCTTGATGATGACTTGCGTGTCGCCGATTTTTTTGATTTTGGCGGCGAGCAGCGCCACCAGCTTTTCGCACGTCTCGGTCGGAATGCGGCCGGCGCGGCGGTCGGTGACTATGCCCTTCGCGTCGAGCGTTGCGAAATTGGCGCGGGCGCAAACGTCGCCGGGCTTCAATTCCAAGCCGAGGCCCAGCGCCTCAATGACCCCGCGGCCGACTTGAAATTCCAGCGGATCATAGCCGAACAAACCGAGATGGCCCGGCCCGCTGCCGGGCGTGATGCCGGGGGCGACCGGAATCATCCGGCCCTGCGCGGAGTTCCGGGCGAGCGCGTCAAGGTTTGGGGTGTGTGCGGCTTCCAGCGGCGTCAGGTAGCCTTGTTCCTTCGTCGCAATGTCGCCGAGGCCGTCGAGGACCACCAGGACGTGTTTCGTTTTTGTCTTAAGTGTCAGCTCCGAATAAAGTGCATCTAAATTCATCCCGCCATCTTACAAAAAATCTGGTGACTGGCAATTCGATTCCGTTTTGCTGCGTGACAAAACTGTGACATTATCTTGTCCGTGACCAAACCGTAGATGCTACACGAATTTCACCAAACCCTCGGCGCCCATTTTGCAAACCTGAACGGTGCGCCGATCGTCAACGATTACGGGAACTGGCTCGCCGAGCACGCCGCGCTTCGCGAAGCCGCCGGCGTGCTGGATTTCAGTTTCCGCTCGCGCCTTTGCCTCGTCGGTGCCGACCGCGTCCGCTTTCTGCACGGGCAGGTCACGAATGATGTGAAAAAACTCCGCCCCGGCGAAGGCTGCTATGCCGCCATCACCACCGCCAAAGGCAAAATGGAAAGCGATTTGAACATTTTCGCGCTCGCGGACGAATTGCTGCTGGACTTTGAGCCGGGCTACGCGGAAAAAATTTCGCAGCGGCTGGAAAAATTCATCGTTGCCGATGAGGTGCAAATCGTGGCTGCCGCGCCGCATTATGGCTTGTTGAGCGTCCAGGGACCGAAGGCGGAAGCCGTCGTCCGCGCGCTGGATCTTTTCCCCGAGGTTCCCTCGCTGCCGCTTGCATCCGTGAAAATGACCAGCGCCACGCTCGGCGAAATATATTTGATGAACCACCCGCGGCTTGCTTTCGTGGCGGCAGGCATCCTGCCTGCCGTAGAGCCGGGCTTCCAGCCCGGCGGAAAAGTCAATGAAAGCACCGCGCGCAAGGAAAGTTCGGCCGCCATTCCGGGCGGCAGGATGCCCGCCGCTACGATCTTTGGCTTTGATTTGTTCGTCCCGCACAATTCTCTGGGCGCGGTCGCCGACAAATTGGTTGCCGCCGCGAAGGCCATCGGCGGGCGCGCCTCCGGCTGGCAGGCGTTTGAAACCGCCCGCATCGAGGCCGGCATTCCGCGCTTCGGTGCCGACATGGACGAGACCAACCTTCCGCTCGAATGTGGCATCGAAAGCCGCGCCCTGACCTACACCAAAGGCTGCTACCTCGGCCAGGAAGTCATCAACCGCATTCATAGCGTCGGTCATGTGAACCGTGAACTGCGCGGCTTGCGCCTGGCGGATGATCTGAAAGCGCTGCCGCAAAAAGGGGCCAAGCTGTTTCACGCCGGCCAGGAAGTCGGCCACGTCACCAGCGCGGTGAAATCACCGAAGTTCAATGCTAATATCGCCCTCGGCTACGTTCGCCGCGAAGTGAATCAAATCGGGAACGAACTCACATTGCAAACGGCTGCTGGCGAAAGTCTGGTTAAAATTGTGGCGCTGCCGTTTGCCTGAATCCGCCGTGGCACCGGCGTCTCGCCGGTGGGTTTCGGAATTGGCACCGAGTTTTTTTGATCGCAAAGGCAAGACGCCGGTGCCGCTAAACCTTTCCCGGTGGCCACAGGCTTTGGCCGACGTCCGTCCGGAAGTAGCTGCCGACGACGCGGAGCTTGCGGATGTTAGCGTAAGCCTTCGTCATCGCCGGCTCCAGCTTCGGCGCCAGCGCGATCACGTCCGCAATGCGCTGGCCGGTGGCCACGAGCCGCCCGTCCGCGCCGCGCGCGACTTCATTCCACCATACATCACAGTCAAATTTGCCGGCCACTTCCAGCGGCAACTGCGGGCCGCGCACCTGCGTGAACGGATAGCCGTAGCCCGCCAGCGTCAGCGAGCAGCCGAAATTGAGCTTGTCGTTGAATGCCAGCTTCAGTTTTTCATTCCGCGCCGTGCGCCAAACCGTTTCCGCCGGATTTTTCAGCATCCGCAAAATCATCGGCCCGGAGGTGACGCCGATGCGGATGTTATATTCGATGACATGCCATCGGCCGTTGCGCTTGATGGCGGTGACTTGCAGCGGCCCGTTGTATTTTGTTTCGCGCAGCCACGGCTTCAGCGGCTGGATGAGTTCCTGCGCCAAACCGTATTTGTCATTTTCATCGCGCTCCACCAGGCCGCCGAGCGGCGCCCCGGCGACGATGCCCAGGTTGCCGTTGAAGGCGTATTTGTATTCCTGGTTGGTGACCAGCGAATAAATTTCGCCGCCGCTGACCAGCGCAATGTGTCCGGCCTCGGCCCGGCCGAGATATTCCTGCAGAAAAACGCCTTCGGCATAATTCACCTGCCGCAGCCATGCCCGCGTGTCGGCGACCGTTTCGCACATGACCGTGTGCACCGGACTCGCCGGTGAGCACAGCGGATTCTTGATGACGAACGGCTGCGGATGCTGGTCCAAAATCTTTTCCGCCTCAATGCGGTTTGACGCCACGAACGATTTCGGAAACGGTATTTTGAATCGCGCGCACAGCTCGCGTGCGAAATCGCGTTCGCGCTCAATCCGCATCGCCTCGCCCACCGGGCTGAAAATGCCGACGCCCGATTTGATCAAGTCCTTTGCCCACGGCTGCGTGGCCCAGTCAATGGACTGCGGGATGACCACGTCAATTTGATTTTGTTTGAGCAGCGGCACCGGGCTGGGAAACGCGTCGTGCGAAAACACCTTGCCCGCCAGCGTCGGCGGAAAGTGGCCGTAATTGCGCGTAAGATAGGTTGAAACCTCCGCGCCCGCGTCCGCTAATGCCGTGCCGATGCTGTGCGCGAACGAGCCGACGCCCAGAATCATCGCGGCGGGTGGCGGATTTTTTGGAACTGAAATGTTACGCGGCATCGGATCGTTGCCCGCAGTGTTGCGCAAATTCGTCCGGCGCGCAACGCAAGCGTTTTGCTGGTGGTGGTATGGTTTGCAAGCACTTTGCGTGTCGCGCGAAAGCCGCGCCGAAAACCAGAATAAAAAACTTTTCCCTTCGCCGCCTTCGCGCTCTGCGCGCGACCTTCCCCCAACACCACCGCCTCGACTTCCCCGCGGCGCGCGGGCAACATCGCGGCATGGCAGACGCAAATTCCCGGCGCATTGAAAAAGTTGAGACGAACCTGGCGCACCTCGAACACCAGGTCGAGCAATTGAACTCGGTCGTCATCGAGCAGGTCAAACTGCTCGAACGCTTGAAAAAAGAGGTGCAGCGCCAGGTGCGCGCCATGGAATCGCTGGAACTGGAGCGCATCCGGTCAAACAATCCGAAGCCGCCGCATTATCAGTGAAGGTCCCGTTGCTCAGTCGCCGCAAATTTCTCGCCGCCGCCGCCGCTGCGCTGGTGGCGTCGCCGGTCGTGGTGTATGCCGACGCGCGAGGCGTCGAGCCGACCTGGCTGAAAGTCCGCCGGCTGCGCATCGGGGACGGCCCGCCGGCGCACCGGTTTGTCCATTTCTCCGACGTCCATCACAAAGGCGATCGGGCCTATCTGCAAACGGTGGTGGACACCATCAATTCCCTCGCGCCGGATTTCGTCTGCTTCACCGGCGATATCGTGGAGCGCATGGAACATCTGCCGGCCGCGCTGGAGGTTTTTTCCGGTCTCCAGTCGCCGTTGTTCGGCGTGCCGGGCAACCACGATTACTGGAGCGGCATTTCGTTTGCGCCGGTGCGGAAATGTTTTGCCGCCACCGGCGGCGCGTGGCTGCAGGGGGAACGCCGGGAAATCGCCGGCGGCAAAATTAATCTCATCGGCATCACCTGCCGCCATGACCGCCAGGCGCGGCTCCCGCTGAATCCCGCGATGACAAATCTTTTGCTCATGCACTATCCGGCCTGGGCGAAAAAACTGGGCAGCCAGAAATTCGACCTGATGCTGGCCGGCCATTCGCACGGCGGACAGGTGCGGATTCCGTTTTATGGCGCGCTCTTCGTGCCCTTCGCGGTGGATGAATACGATCTGGGACTTTTTCAGACCGCCGCCGGCCCGCTCTACGTCAACGCGGGCATCGGCTATGTTTACCATTACAACTTCCGTTTCAACTGCCGCCCGGAAATCACCGTGATTGAGATTTGAACGCCGCGTCTTTGGGGGAATATCCTTGGGTTGGAGTGAAATGTCATCGGGTGCGGGACTCGTTCCGGGAAACGGAGCCTCGTTATTTTGGAGCCATCCGTCCGACCCCCCGCGCCGGGCAAAATATCCGGGGATATTTCCCTCGTCGCCCTGGATTGGCGCGCCTGACCCCAACGCGATGTTTCGGAAATCTCTGCAATAGTCGGTGGCCACACTGTAGCGGCGGTCTGTGACCGCCGAATTACTGCACTTTTAAGATCGTGCGGCGCTCACAGAGCGCCGCTACCGGGCTTTTGCAGAGCTTTCGATGTTTCGGGGTTCAATCCTCCCCCGGCGGCATTAAAACCTTGACCGGTTGGCACCGGCAAACATCATGGGCGAACGGCGCTTGAAACCATTTTCCCACATCGCTTGATGAAAGTTTTGCTCGTGCGCGGCAATCCGCGCAAAAACGGGTTCACCCAGTTTCTGGTGAACCAGTTCGCCGCCGGCCTGCGCACGGCGGGCGCCGAGGTCACGGACGTGGACCTCACCGCCGACGAATTTTCGCTCAAGCCGTGCCTCGGCTGCTATTACTGCTGGCTCGTCAAGCCCGGCCAGTGCGTCCATCACGACCCGATGGAAGCACTCCTGCCGGTGATCCTGGAAGCCGACGTGCTGGTCTGCGCCACGCCGGTTTATTACTTCGCGATGAGCAGCTACCTGAAGAATTTTTTCGAGCGCACGTTCCCGCTCACGACCGAAGGTTTGGAGACGAGCAAAATGGGCATTCTCCGCAACCGCCTGCGCGAACCGGCGAAGTGGAACGGCAAAAAATTCATCTCCATCACCGTCGGCGCCCTGCGGGCGCGCGAAGCCTATGAGCCGGTGAACCAGACGTTCCGCCTCATCGCGGACACGCTGGATATGGAGCTCGGCGGCCAGTTGACGCGGCCGGAATCGCATCTGCTGCCCTACAAACTCTCCAAGCCGATGACCTTGAAGCGCGTCGAATCGGCCTTTCTCAAGGCCGGCCACGAGGCGGGCACCACCGGCCAACTGTCCGCGAAAACGATGGCGGATGCGGAACTCTTGCTGTCGCCGGATGAAGCTTATTTCTGCACCTACTCGAACATCTACTGGCAGCACGCCGCCGCGATGGACGCGACCAACACCAACAGTCCAAAGCTGCAAAAGCAGGTCGGCAGCGATCCGGATATTCTGATGCGCGAGATGGCGCGGAGCCTTGATCCGCAGGCCACCGCCCGGCTGCGCGCCGTGCTGCAATTCGATTTTCCCGACCGCCAGCGGCATTACCGGTTCAGCGTGGATAAGGGCCGGTGCGAACTGAAATTCGAGCCGACGGAAAAACCTGACCTGCGCGTGACCTGCAACTCGGACATCTGGGTGGCGCTCTTCATGCGCCAGCTCAACGTGGCCGCCGCGCTGCGCCAGGGCGTGATCACGCTGGCCGGCGACAAGAGTTTGTTCACCCGGCTGGACCGCTATTTCCCACCGCCGTCGGTTTGATTTGATTGGAACGAAATTTAACCTGGGCTAAGATGCACGCCACCAACTCGAATTTATGAAGACGATTGAAACGGATGTCCTGGTCATCGGCGCCGGGCCGGCGGGCGCGATTGCGGCGTCGCTGCTGCACCGCGAAAACATTCCGCTCCTGGTGGTCGAGAAACAGTTGTTCCCGCGCTTCGTCATCGGCGAAAGCATGTTGCCGAGCAGCATGAATCTGCTCCAGAACGCCGGCCTGCTGGAGGTGGTGGAGCAGCAGAACTTCATGCGCAAGCACGGCGCGGTCTTCCTGCGCGGCAGCCAGCGGTGCGACTTCGATTTTGCCCAGCAGTCCGGCACCGGCTGGAAATACACCTACCAGGTGCCGCGCGCCGACTTTGATAAGACGCTGATTGACACCGTGACTGCGCGCGGCGTGGATGTCCGTTTCCAGCACAGCGTCACGGCGGTGGAGTTTTCGCCCGCGCACGCCCGCACTACGGTGGAGCACCAAGGTGGGCAATTCGTGGTGCAGTCCAAATTTATTCTCGATTGCAGCGGCTACGGCCGCGTGCTGCCACGCCTGCTCAATCTGGAGGAACCGTCCTCGCTGCCGCCGCGCGCGGCGCTGTTCACGCACATCGCCGGCGACCAGCGGCCGCTCGAGCGTGAGGAGGGCAAAATCTGGGTGTGCGTCCATCCCGATGGCGCGTGGATCTGGATCATCCCGTTTTCCAACGGCCGCACCAGTGTCGGCGTGGTGGGGGCCCCGGAATTTTTCCAGCAATTTCCCGGCGAACCGGAGGCCCAGTTGCGCGCGATCTTGATGAGCGACGTGAACGCGTCGCAGCGGCTGGGCCGGATGGAATTCCTGTTTCCGCCGCAGCGCATCAGCGGCTATTCCTGCGCGGTTAAAAAACTGTTCGGCGACCGCTTCGCGCTGGTCGGCAACGCCTCCGAATTTCTCGATCCGGTGTTCAGCTCCGGCGTGGCGCTGGCGCTGGCGTCGTCCGAGCGCGCGACGCAACTGCTCATCCGCCAGTTGCGCGGCGAGACGATTGACTGGTCGGCGGACTACGGCGACTTTTTGATGCACGGCGTCAAGACGTTCCGCTCCTATATCAACGGCTGGTATGACGGCAAGCTGGGCACGATCTTTTTCGCCGACCAGCGTAACCCCGACATCATGCGGCAAATCTGCTCCGTGCTCGCCGGCTACGTCTGGGACAAGTCCAATCCCTATGTCATGCAGGCCGACCGCGCGCTCGCGGCGCTGGCGCATATCCTCGGTCGCCGCCCCGAACCGGCGGCGCGCTGAATTTTTCCATGGATTTTTTCCAGCACGACCCGCTCACCGCCGTTGAGGCCAAATCGCACGCGCAGTTTCTCGCCTTCGGGCCGATTGCCTTTCAGGCCGCGCGGGCCTTGGTGAATCTCGGCCTGCTCGCCGCCGTCGAAAAATCCCGCCCGCACGGAATCACCAGCGAAGCCGCCGCCGGCCAGACCGGGCTGACCGCCTACGGCGCGCGGGTTTTGCTCGAAGCCGGCCTCGGCCTCGGCCTGGTGACGTGCGTCGAAGATCGTTTCCGGCTCACGCGGGCCGGCCATTTCCTGCTGCACGACGAAATGACGCGGGTGAATTTCAATTTCGTCAATGACGTGTGCTATCAGGGCGTTTTCGACCTTGAAAAATCCGTGCGCGAAGGCCAGCCGGCGGGGCTGAAGGTTTTTGGCGGGTGGCCGACGATTTACGAGGCGCTGGCGCATCTGCCCGAACCCGTCCGCCAAAGCTGGCTGGAGTTTGACCATTTTTATTCCGATGCCGCCTTCGCCGCCGCGCTGCCGGTGGTTTTCAAGCATCCGCCGCGCCGGCTGCTGGATGTCGGCGGCAACACCGGTCGCTGGGCCCTGCGCTGCGTGAATTATTCGCCGGCTGTGCAGGTGGTCATCGCCGACTTGCCGGGTCAGTTGCAAATGGCCGCCGCCGCCACGCGCGATTTGCCCGGCGGCGACCGCATCACCGGCTTTCCCGTCAACCTGCTGGAGCCGGACTCGGTTCTGCCGGAAAATTTCGATGCGATTTGGATGAGCCAGTTTCTCGACTGTTTTTCCGAGGATCAGATTTGCGCCCTCCTCGGCAAATGCCGCCGCGCGCTGCCGCCGGCGGGCCGGCTGTTCATCCTCGAACCGCTGTGGGACCGCCAGAAATTTCCGGCCGCCGCTGCCAGCCTCCAGTTCACCTCGCTTTATTTCACCGCGCTGGCCAACGGCAACAGCCAGATGTATCACTCGCGCCGGCTGCTCGCGCTCCTCCGTGCCGCCGGCTTTGAAATCGAGGAGCAGCTCGACGGTCTCGGCGTCGGCCACTCGCTCATCGTCAGCCGGCCAGTGTGAAACCCGTCTTTCAATTTCCGGTGAAAGAATTTCGGCGTGGCTCGATTTTTTTTCTGGCGCTGATTCTTTGTGTTTCCTGCCGCACGGTGCCGCCGCTGCCGCCGGTGGATTTTTCTGCGCCCGGCTGGCGCGTGCTGCCGGGCCAGGCTGTCTGGCTGCCGGCCAAAAACCGGCCCGAATTCACCGGCGATCTTTTGTTGGCCACCAACGCGAACGGAAATTTCTTCCTCACGTTCACCAAAACCCCGTTCACCCTCGTCACCGCCCAGGCCTGCGGCGGCGACTGGCAGATTGTCTTCGGTGGGAACGAATATTTCTGGCACGGCCACGGCCGGCTGCCGGCGCGCTTCGGCTGGATTGAGCTGCCCCGCGCGCTCGCCGGCGAAAAATTGGAAAGCGGCTGGGAATTTTCGCGGCGGGCTGGCGCGGGCTGGCAGCTGGAAAATCCGGCCACTGGCGAATCGTTGGAGGGCGAATTTTTTCCATGAAATTCCGCTGGTGGTGGCTGCTGTTCCTCGTTCCGGTTGCGCTGGGCGTGGCGCGTTTGCGCTTTGACGCCGAGGTGCTCGACCTGCTGCCGGGCAATGTTCCCGCCGTCGCCGGGCTGAAAATCTACCAGCAGCATTTCACCAACGCCCGCGAACTCATCGTCACCATCCAGGCGCCGGATGCCGACGCCGCCCGGTCCGCCGCGCAGTCCGTCGCCGAAAAATTGCGCGCGGAAACCAATTTGATTGACGGCGTCACGTGGCAGCCGCCGTGGTCCGAGCATCCCGGTCAGACCGCCGAGCTGATCGCGTATCTTTGGCTGAACCAGCCGCCGGAGGTTTTCCAGCCGCTGGCGCAAACTCTTGCCGCCACCAACCTGCCGGCCATCCTGGCCGAAACCCGCGACCAGCTGGCCAGCACGCTGTCGCCGGCGGAAATCGCCCGCTGGAGCTATGATCCGTTCGGCCTGACGCGTCTGCCGGATAAGCTCGGCGGCGCCGCGCCGGCGTTCGGTTCCGGCGACCAGCTGTTCGCCTCCGCCGACGGCACGTTCCGCATCATTTTCGTCAAGTCGCGCGGCGAACTGGCCGGCTACCGCGAATGCACCGCCTGGTTTGACGCCGTTAAAAAACTGGCCAACGCCGCTTTGCCGCCAGACGAAAAAATTAAAATCGGTTTCACCGGCCGGCCCGCTTTCGTCGCCGAAATTTCCGCCAGCATGAAACATGATATCACGTTTTCCGTCGGCGGCACGGCGGTTGTCATCGCGATTCTGTTCTGGCTCGCGCACCGCCGCTGGCTGCCGATGCTCTGGCTGCTCACGTTGCTGGCGTTGATTCTGGCCGCCACCCTGGCGCTCGGCGGCCTGGTCTTCGGCACGGTCAGCGTCCTCAGCCTCGGCTTCGCGGCCATCCTGCTCGGCCTCGCCGTGGATTACGCCGTGGTGCATTATCAGGAGGCGCTCGCGCAGCCGGACTGGTCCATCCCGCAAATCCGCCGCGCCATTGCGCCGGCCATTTTCTGGGCCGCGGCCACGACCATCAGCGCCTTCCTCGTCCTGAACTTCGGCGGGCTGCCCGGTCTGGCGCAGCTGGGCTCGCTCGTCGGCATCGGCGTCGCCCTCTCGGCGGTCGTGATGATTTTTGCCTTCCTGCCCCCGCTGTTTCCGCATCGGATGAAAGCTCCGCCGGCAGCGTTGCCGCTCGGTCCGGCGGAGCGGTTGGTCCGCCCTGCCGGCCAAACTGAAACCTGGCGCCCCCAACTGGTTTATGCCGCCACCGCCGTTTTGCTGCTCGCCGGCGCGGCCGTTTTATTTTCCGGCCTTCCGAAAATGGATGCCAGCGCCGATGCCTTGCAGCCGCGCGATAGCCGCGCCTTCGCCGCGCTGGCCGACCTCCAGCAAAACCTGTCGCAGCGGCGCGAACCGCTCTGGCTCGTCGTCGCCGGCACCAACGAAACCGAGGTCGCCCGCCGGCTCGCCGCCGTGGAGCCGGTTTTGGCCAGCGCCGTTTCCAACCGCGTGCTGGCCAGCTTCACCTCGCCGCTGGCGCTGTGGCCGCAGCCGCAATTCCAAGCTGCAAACCGCGCGACCGCAAATTCGCTGGCCGCCCGCCGCGGCGAATTTCATGCCGCCGCCCGCGCCGGCGGCTTTGCCGAAAATGCGCTGGGTCTGACGGACGACATTCTTGCCACCTGGCAGCGCGCCGCGGCGACGACCAATGTTTTCTGGCCGACCAATCCGCTGTGCGCCTGGATTTTTGAAAAAGTCGCCGTGCGCGAAACCAACCGCTTTTTCGCCGCCGCTTTTTTGTTCCCGGCGGCCAACTCCGCCTCCTTCGCCAGTCTGGCCGCGCAGTTGCCGCCGGTCGGCATCTGGCTTTCTAGTTGGGAACTGCTGGGCGAAACCGTGCTGGCGGCGGTGAAACAAAACCTTTGGAAGCTCGTCGTGCCGATGGCCGCGCTGGTTTTGCTTTCGCTCGCGCTGGCGTTCCGGCGGCCGGTGGAGATTGGTTTGAGCCTCGGCGTGTTGCTGTGGAGTGGCGTCTGCCTGCTGGCCGTGATGAAGCTCTCCGGTTGGTCGTGGAATCTGCTCAATCTCATGGCGCTGCCGCTGGTCCTCGGCACCGGCGTGGATTACAGCATCTTCATGCAGCTCGCGCTGCGGCGGCACGGCGGCGACCTGCGGCTGGCCCATCGCTCCGTGGGCCGCGCGCTCCTGCTGTGCGGCGGCACAGCCATCGCGGGCTTCGGCTCGCTCGGCTTTTCCAGCAACGCCGGCATGGCCAGCCTTGGCCGCGTCTGCGCCGTCGGCATCGCGGGCAACATGCTGTTCTCCGTTTTCCTGCTGCCGGTGTGGTGGCAGAAATTCAGTCCTAAGTCCAAAGTCCTGCGGCCTAAGCCGTCGGCGTTTTACCGCAGCCAGGTCTGGCGCCTCGGGCTGTGGCTGGTGCGGCGGCTGCCGGCCGGATTTTTTGGCGTGCTGGCAAAATCCGTGGCGTTGGGATACTGGCGGCTGGCGGGCCACCGGCGGGAAATCGTGGTGGAAAATTTATTGCCGGTTTTTGCTGGCGACCGCGCGGCGGCGGCCAGCGCGGCCAAAAATATGTTTGCCGAATTCGGCCTGAAAATCGCCGACCTGTGGCGCTTCGAAAGCGGGGCGCCGGCGGCGGACTGGTTTGTGGACTGGCAGGGCTGGGAGATTTTCGCGACCGCTCAGGCGCGCGGCCGCGGCGTGCTGTTCGTCACGCCGCACCTCGGCAACTGGGAGCTCGGCGGTGCGTTCATGGCGCGGCACGGCGCCCGGCTGCTGGTGCTGACCCAGGCGGAACCCGACGCCCGCTTGACCGAAATGCGCCTGGCGGCCCGCGCCCGTTGGGGTATCGAAACGCTGGTCGTTGGGGAGGACGCCTTTGCCTTCGTGGAAATCATCCGGCGGTTGCAGGCGGGCGCGACGGTCGCGCTGCTGGTGGACCGCCCGCCCGCGCCGACCGCGGTGCCGGTGGATTTATTTGGCCGGAAATTTTCCGCCTCCATCGCCGCGGCCGAACTCGCCCGCGCCTCCGGCTGCGCCCTCGTGCCGACGATGATCGTGCGCGAGCCGGCCGGCGGCTATCGCGCTCAAATTCTGCCGGAAATCCACTACGCCCGCGCCGCCATCGGCAGCCGCGCCGCCCGCCTCCAGCTCACGCAGGAAATCCTCCGTGCGTTCGAGCCGGTCATCCGGCAATATCCCGCGCAATGGTATCATTTCGTGCCCCTCTGGCCGCCGTCGGAAAAATGAAGCGCGCCGGTTTCATTGTTTTGGCCGTCGGCTTTCTGCTCGCCGCGCCCCCGGTTTTTCCCGCCGACACCAATGCCGTGCTGGCCGGCTGGTTCGCCGCCCAAACCAATTTGCTGACCTGGTCGGCGGATTTGACGCAGACGCGCACGCTGAAAACGCTGACGCAGCCGCTCGTCGCCACCGGGCATATTTCCTTCGCCGCCCCGGGAAAATTCCGCTGGGAAATTCTGCGCCCCGGCCAGACCATTGCCGTGGGCGACGGCGAAAAAATGTTCGTGATCTATCCGCGCCTCAAGCGCGCCGAGCTCTATCCGCTGGGGGCGAACGCGCCGAGGGAATGGCGCGACGCGCTGTCGCTGCTGCAGGCGGGCTTGCCGCGCGATCGGCGGGAGTTTGTGGCGCAGTTCCAGGTTTTGTCGCTGGCCGCAACCAATGGCTGCTGGCGGTTCACGCTCCAGCCGCGCGCCGCCGCTACGCGCCAGCTGATGCCGCAGCTCGTGTTGGATCTGGCGACGAACGATTTTTCGCTGGTGGCGACGGAGCTGACTTTCGTGGACGGCTCGCGGCTGCGGAATGATTTCACCCGCGCGGTGCGGAACGCCGCGCTCGATGAAAAACTGTTCGACTGGCAGCCGCCGGCGGATTTCAAAGTCAGCGCACCATTCGCCCGCTAATATTTTTTACGGCAATGGCCGGACCGCTTGCCTGACCCCTTGCTTATTTTGGCACCAGCGCCTTCAAATCCTTTGGCAGCCACCAGCGGAGCAGCGGGCCGCACATGGCCGTGGTGAGCAGCGCCATGATGACCAGCATGGTGAACAGCGCCGGCGTGAGCAGCTTCAAATCCAGCCCGATGTTGATGGCGATGAGTCCCATCAGCGCGCGGGTGTTCATCAGCGCGGCGACGCAGCCGGCTTCGCGCACCGGCTGGCCCGTGCACCGCGCGCCGAGGAAACACCCGCCGAGTTTGCCGGCGACGGCGGCGGCCAGCACCAGCGCGCAGGCGAGCCACGCGGTCGGCGTCTGTAGCGCGCCGATCTTGGTGTTCAAGCCGGTGTTGGTGAAAAATATCGGCACGAACGCCACCAGCACCACGTCGGAAAAACGGTTCCGCCACGCCTTCACTAGGCCGGGTTCCTGATGCAGCGCCGTGCCAAACAGAAACGCGCCGAAGATGACGAAGATGCCGAGTTCATGCGTGATGAGGCTGCTGGCGAAAAGCCCGACGAGCAGCAGCGCGAGGAACGGAGCCGGCAGGTCGTCGCCGCCGGCGTTCGCCACGCTGCGCCGCCACAACCGGCGCAGGCCGGGGCCGGCCAGTTGGTGCAGCGCCAGAAAGAATACCGTGATGCCGGCCAGTTGCAGCAGCAGCTGCGTGAGGTTGAATCCCGACGTCACCAGTGCGGTCGCCACGCCGAGCAGCACCCAGCCGACTACGTCGTCAATCGCCGCCGCGCTGATGGCCAGCGCGCCGAGGACGGTGCGTTCCAGTTTCATTTCCAGCAGAATCCGGCCCATGATGGGCAGCGCGGAAATCGAGAGCGCGATGCAGAGAAATAGTTGAAAGCCGAAGCGTGGCGTGGCCGGTGCGAATTGGTCGTGCAGCCAAGGCCCGATGGCCAGCCCGCACAACCCCGGTACGAGGATGCCGAGCAGCGAAACCAGCGTGACCGTCCGCGATTTGGCGCGCACATGGCTGTAGTCGAATTCCATCCCGACCTGAAATAGCAGAAAAATCAGGCCGAGCTTGCCGAGCAGTTGCATCGAGGTCTGCGTCTCCTTGGGAAAAATCACCGGCCAGTCGGCCGGCCAGATGAGGCCAAGCGCGGACGGGCCGAGCAGAATGCCGGCGGTGATTTCGCCGACGGCCAGCGGCTGGCCGAAGCGCCGGCCCAGGCGGCCGAAAAAATGCGCCGCCGCGATGATGATCATCCATTGGATCAGAACCAGTTTGAGATGTCCTTCAATCGCGACCGGATTCATAAAGTCCGCAGATGATTCCGGCCCCGGCCGCAAAAGCAAATAAAAAGCGTCCCTCCAACTTCAGCCGGAATCCCTCCGGCCCCGCTGCCGCCGCTGGGATTTTTGCTAACCGAAGATGGATCATTATCCCTTTCTGCTTTCTGCGGCGAATACAACCCGAAGAATCGGTGTTTCTGACGACGGGTTGGAAATGAAGTCATTGCTCCAAAAAATCTGGCGCGAACCCTTATCGTTTCGTTCACCCCCCCCTTTTTGATTTATTGGCTAAAGCCACCGTCAACGCGCATCGCGCGTCCGATGTTTTTTCGCGATGTTCGAAATGGTGGTGTCTTTTGAAGTCAGCTCGAATTTTCTTTGATGAAAATCCATCGGTTTAGGGTATCCCCACACCCTTCCCCACATGGGGAGGGGTAGTGATTCCTAAATCTCCTTTGGTCACAATGGGATTGTGTGTTTTTGCCCTTGTCCGACACCCCCGACTTCGGTCGGTTTTAATCGGCTCGCGCGGCTGCTGTTTCCATTTATCAATGGTAGCCGCGCTCGCCGAAAACCTCCCTCATCGCTCACGCGAACACGAGTTCAGCGCCGGACGGGTTTAGACGGGTACATAACCATCACCAACGATTATCACGTCGCCGTCAGTCGCAGAATTCGCGACGAATTTTCAAACGGCAAAGAATATTACGCTTTAGAAGGTAAGGCGCTGCAAATCACTCCCCAGTCCGCCGCCGACCGTCCATCGAAAGAGTTTTTAGAGTGGCACCAGAACAATTGCTTCCGTAATCAATAAATCGATCGGTATTCCACCCCGGTCAGAATTGCCCCACCTTCCACCGACTCAGTCGAGTTTTCTGCGCAAATTCTTTTCGCGGGCGCTGATTTCTGCCATAAACCAGGCGTGGCAAATCTGGCCCATGGCATTTACGAGGCGCTTCTGGACGAGGATCTGTCAGCACTCCTCGCGCAGCATCCGGAATTGCGTTCGGTGTTCGCCAAGATTGACCCGGAAGAAGAGCCGGCGCGCTATGCGGCGTTTCTTGCCCGTGTCATCGAAAAGGCCCTTTCCCTTGAAAACGACCCTGTCGCCCGCCTGCGCTTGTGCAATGAAATCGTGGATCGCATCGCCGGCACCCCGAGCGCCGAGTTTCTGAGCACCCGCCGGCTGGTATCCATGGCCAAGCCGCTGCTGCTGGAAATCACACCGCCGCACTACGCCGCATCGGGTGTTCCCCGTCCCGAAACGCCGCTGGCCAAAAGCACCTTGTTCACGGGTTCACCGAGCGATCCCCAGCTCGTGCATGAATTGCTCCAGGAAATGCAGTCAGCGGATTCGATGGATGTGCTGATTTCATTTATCAAGTGGTCCGGCCTGCGGTTGCTCATGCGCGGGTTTGAAGAGTTAAGCCAGCGCGGCGGCAAAATCCGCATCATCACCACGTCCTACATGGGCGCGTCGGATGCGGAGGCGATTGAGTGGCTCGCGCGCCAGGTGAACACCACGGTGCGGGTTTCCTACGACACCGACCGGACACGCTTGCACGCAAAAGCGTATTATTTTCACCGCAACACCGGATTTTCCACGGCCTATATTGGCTCGGCCAACATGTCCCAGGCCGCGATGACCAGCGGCTTGGAGTGGAACCTCAAGGTAACGGCGCAAGATCAGCCGCACATCGTTGACAAATTCGTGGCGGAGTTCGAGACGTATTGGAACAGCCGGGAATTTCTGCCTTTCAATCCAGACGAACCCCAAGTCCTCCGGGATGCCATCAGTCACGCGCGAAGCCGGACCAGCAGTGTGCCGGTGTTCTTCGACATTCGCCCGCACGCCTTTCAGGAACGGATTCTCGATGCGCTTGAATCTGAGCGGTTGGTGCATGGCCATTGGCGCAATCTCGTCGTCGCCGCGACGGGCACCGGCAAGACCGTGGTGGCCGCTTTCGATTTTAAAAGGTTTTTTGAAAAACATCAGCGGCAGGCCAAATTGCTCTTCGTTGCCCACCGGCGCGAGATTTTGGAACAAGCCGTCGGAACCTTTCGTGCCGTTCTGCGCCTTCCCGCCTTTGGCGAACTGCTGGTCGGACCACATTCGGCCTCGCGGTTGGATCATCTGTTCTGTTCGGTGGATATGCTCCAATCCCGAAAACTTTGGGAGCAGGTCGGCGCGGAATTTTACGACTTCATCGTCGTGGACGAAGTTCACCATGGTCCGGCAGCCAGCTACCGCGCCATCTTCGACAAATTTGATCCGCGCATCCTTTTGGGCCTGACGGCCACCCCGGAACGTATGGGCGGTGAGAGCGTGGCAGCCGACTTCGGCAATCGTTTCGCAGCCGAGATTCGCTTGCCCGAGGCACTTGAGGAAAAATTACTTTGCCCGTTCCACTACTTCGCCATGGCGGATCCGGTGTCGGTCGCCGGTGATAATTTTTGGAAAAATGGCCGCTACGATGTGCAGGCGCTGGAGAATGTTTATATCGGTTCCAATCCACAGGCCCAGCAACGGGTCGAGACCGTGCTGGAGGCGCTTTCACGTTACGAGCCCGATCTGGCTCGGGTGCGCGGACTTGGCTTTTGTGTCAGTGTGAAACATGCCGAATTCATGGCGGCGGAATGCAACCAGCGTGGCATTAAGTCTGCCGTCCTAGTCGGAGACACGGAGGATCAGGCGCGCGCGCAACACATCGAAGACCTGCGCGCGGGGCGCATTACACTATTATTTACCCGCGACGTGCTCAATGAAGGTCTCGACGTGCCCGAGGTGAACACGGTGCTTTTTCTCCGGCCCACCGAAAGCCTTACCATTTTTCTTCAACAGTTGGGCCGCGGCTTGCGGCATTCGCCTGGCAAGGATTGCCTGACCGTCTTGGATTTTGTTGGCCAGGTGCACCGCCGCTACCGGATCGACCGTAAGCTCAAGGCCTTGTTGCCCAAGCGGCGATTCAACATCCAGCGCGAGGTGGAGATGGATTTTCCGCATCTGCCAGCCGGATGCAGTATCCAACTCGATCGTGTGGCCCGTGAGCATGTGCTGGCTAACATTCGCGAAAATCTGCGCAATCTGGCCGACCAAGTGCCGGACCGACTGGAATCCTTTGAGCATGAAGCCGGACAATCATTGACGTTTGGCAACTTCGTCCGTTTCCACGATTACGAGCCGGAAGCCTTGCTGTCACGCAACACCTGGACGCAATGGAAGGCCAGTGCCCGCCTGACTCCACCGCCCATCGACCCGGATATCAATCGTTTGCAAGATGCGCTGATCAGCGCCGCGCAAACGAGCGGACCACGGGAAATTGCGCGGTTACGGAAAGTCGTCACTAGTTTGAAGGCCGGGAACGCAGCGGCGGCGCTCGCCGATGCCGGCGACTCAGCCCTCGTCGCGCACTACCGCATCTGGGGGCAACCGGGGCGCAAATTGGGAATGGCCAGTCTCGAGGAATCGTTTCAGCGAGCGGCCCAAAATCCGACGGTGCTAAATGACCTTGAAGAAGTCTTGGCGTGGTCGGATGAAGAATCGCGGATTGGTGCCGCAGCGCTAAATCTGCCATTCCCATGCCCGCTGGAACTTCACGCCACCTACGGCAGCGATGAAATCAAAGCCGCACTGGGTGGTGCGACTTTTGAGTCCGCCGGTAGCACCGGGGTTGGCTGGCTGCATTTCCGGCCAATTAAAACTATCGTCGCGTTGGTCACGTTCCAGAAAACCGAAAAAGAGTTTTCTCCGAGCACGATGTATCAAGATTACCCGATAAGCCGGGACCTGCTCCATTGGGAAACTCAAGCGCAGACGACCCAATTCAGTGAACCCGGACAAAACATGATCCATCACGAGGAGCGCGGCTACACGATGCTGTTTTTTGTTCGCGCGCAGAAGAGAGTCGACGGCGTCACCGCTCCATTCACATTCCTTGGATCTGCCAAGCTCGTCAGCCACCAGTCGGAACGCCCCATTCAGATGATCTGGCGACTCGCCCATCCGATGCCCGCCGAGATGTTTGAGGAAAACCGGCGCGGTGGTTAATTACTCTTTTTACCGATTAATCCCCATCACAGTTGGTGAAACATTTGATGTTGGCCAAAATATTTTGGATTCGGCCGCAGTGTAACACTGGCTGCAAATTGCAATAGCCGACCAGCATACGGCTGAAGCCGCAGACCTTCCGGCCCGTTTTCCGTAAATCGCTGCGGTGCCAGGATCACCCGCCCATCGTCGCGCACCGCCCACAAACCTTCATCGAACATCCAGTGCGCGTTCTTACATAGCGCCAGCCCGTTATCAATATCGTCGTTCTGGTTTTCCGCGAACGGCTCAATGTGGGCCGCGTCCACGATCGCCGCACCGTCTGCCGTAAGGCAACTCAGCCCCGTCAGCGCACAGGTGAATTTGTAGCGCGACACCACTTGCACCGCAAACCGCGCGCTCCGGCCTTTCTTGCGTGCAGCTTCTTCTGCCTCCTTGTTCAGTTTCGCCCCAACCATCTCCGCATCCGCCAGGGAATAGCCCTTCTCCGCTCTGGGGAGAAGGTGGCCGGAGGCCGGATGAGGTGCAATCATTCCAAAACTTGCCAGCAATGCGACTCGCTCGCGCGGTTCAAAGTAGCGTGACACCAGCAGCAGTCGGGCCTTCAAACGGAAATCGGCGTCGGCCAGCAGATCAAAAAATTCCTCATGCAGCTCGCACACGAAGCACGATTCTGGCGATTGCGCGGTAGCCATTTCCATGGTGAACGCCTGCCAGAAGCCTTGCGTGCGCAGGTAAAAGAATGGCATCCGCATATCCAGCCGCGTCGGCCAACGCTCAGACACCAGCGCGCCATAGGATTTGAAACGCAGCACCAGACCGGCGGTTCGTGTGAACGTGTGACCAGCCAGTTCGCCGGCCTCGGCCATGTCCAGCAGGCAGAGCAGGAGCAGCGGCTTGTGCGGCGCCTTGCCGCGACACTTCCCGCTGCCCGTCGCCGCGTTCAGCTTCGTCAGCTTGCCCAGCCACTTTTTTGCCAGCTCAGCTTTCATCACGATCAGCGTAATAATTTTGCATTCTTTATTCAGCTCTATTTCGCACCATCCGCCGCTTGCTTCGCTGATTGGATTCCCTAGACTCGAATCATGCAACCGCGCCACTGTGAAATCCTGGAGCCGACGGCAGCAGAAGGGCTAAACCGTCCGTTTGCATGAGCACCAGCTTCCATCGCCACCCACGTTTCGCCGAGTTGCGTGACGAGTTTCGCGCGCATCCTGAATGGTTCACTCCGTGGACCGGCACCTTTTTCCGTTTTCAAACCGTGGATTTTCCCACCGCCAAGGACGTGCTCAGCGGTGACGGCGCACGGACCCACGGCGGTCGTTGGAATCCGCCTGGCATCGCCACTCTCTACGGCAGCACCACCGACACCACGGCGTTGGAGGAATCCAAGGCGAACGACCGGTATTATGGCGTTGAAACCCGAAGCCCGCGACTGGTGGTCGCCATTGAGGCGCGCTTGACCCGTGTGCTGGATCTGACCAATTCCGATCTTCGCCGCGAATTGGACGTGACGTTGACCGAGCTTGCGGCGGAAGACTGGCGCAAGCTGCTGGCTGCCGGAAAGGAAAGTTTTACCCAAGCCTTGGGCCGGGCCGTGGCGGCGGCCGGTGGCAGTGGCGTGCTCGCCCGTTCCGCCACCGTTCGGCGTGGCGACAACGTTGTGGTGTTTCCCGGAACCTGCCGTGGTGACCGTCTGGCGGTCGTGGAAGCCGACAAGCTGGAAAAATTGGGCGTGCGGATGAAGGCTTGACACCTGCAAAAGTGCAGGTTATTATACAGGCATAAAGTTATGGCAATTCTTGCTAAAAAGACCAAGGCCGCGCATCCGGCGCTCACCGCTTTCCGGTTCAGTCACCGGGGCGCGAAGGATTATGCCGGCTTGCTCCAGCATTACCGCACCGCTTTCAACATGCCGCAGCCTGTCGTCGTGCGGTTGACCGGTTTTTCTCCCCGTTCCGTGGCCAAGTGGAGCGAGGGCGTCCCGCCGTCGCCGAAACAGGAAAAGGCGCTGGTGGAAATGGATCGTCTGCTTGATGGTCTTGCGCGCGTGATGCAGCCGGCCCAGATTGGCCGTTGGATCAAATCCCCCAATCCCGCCTTTGACGGCTCGACACCATTGCAACTCGTGGAGCGTGGTGAACTGGACCGTGTCTGGCGGATGCTCTACGACTTGGAATCCGGCCAACCCGGCTGATCCTCGCCATACGCAGTTCCGCTTGACGGCCAGTCCTAAAAAACGCCATGGTGGGGTCAGAGTATAAACCCAGACCATGAAAGCGCGCTCCGCTATTCACGATGACCTCAAGGCCCTCCAGCGCCTCGTGCAGGCCGGGAAATTATTCGCGGTTCAAGACTGGATCAAGGCCGGCAAACCGCTGCGCCTGCCGGATGGCAACCAGCCCAAGACCTCGGCTCTCCATGCCGCCGTGGAAACCGGCTTCCACAGCCTGGTGGAGGAATTACTTCGTGCCGGCGGCTGGTCCGCCCCGGAACTCTCCGCCGCCCTTGAACTCGCCCGCGAGCGGCGCCGCTTTGACCTCGCCGAACTCCTCGGCCAACGCGGTGCCCGTCCCAAGCCGATGGATTTCGAAACCAGTTGCGACAAACTCGACCTCTTCATGATGGAACAGCAGCTCCGGGCTGGCACCAATCCCAATGACGGCAATGTTTTTGCCCAGGTTCTTGACTCCAAAAAAGCCCGTCCGCTGCTCGGTTTCTTCCGCCAGTTTCGCGCCGAGTTTCCGGCGTTGGAAGATCAGGCCGCCCTCGCGCTGGCCGAGGCGGTCAAGCACCGTCAAGTTCGTTGGGTGGCGCTGCTGGCTTGGGCCGGCGCCGATCCCTTTCGCCCGGTTCCTAACAGTCTGGATGAAACTTTTCCCGTTGATCCCGATGATTGCACCACGGCGGCCAGAGAGGCGGCTTAGATCAATAACCCGGAAATTTTCAAGGTGCTTAATTTGAAGCCGACCCCGGCCCAAGCGGTCGAACTCCTTTCCAATCTGATTTATTTGAAGGATTCCAAACTGTTGCAAGCTTGCTTGGCCAACATCCCTCGGGACCAGATCAACCACCCGCCTCGGAACTCTTCCGAGGCCTTGGAAAAATTGGTAGGCGTCAGCTCCCATCGCAACATATTCCCCAGCGATAAGGTAAGCCATGAAGAGACGGAAAATCTCCGGCGCTTGGAATTGCTCCTGGACGCCGGGGCCCGTTGGAATCCAGACCTGAAGGACCTGCGATACACCCGCCGCTATCTGTTGGATCACGACGACCGGTATATTGTCCAGCTCCTGCGCCTCCTGCTCTACACCCCGGATGCCGCCAATCTCGACACCCTGCTCGAACTGTGCCGCTCCCAAACCCTCATGGCCCGGATTGGAACTGTGGACGCCCCTTTGGTTCAGGAGCTACACACGCTGCGCAAAACCCGGCGCGCGGTCAGCGGTGGCGATGCATCAGCCAATACGGAAAAGGCTCCGGTGGCGGTGGCTGATACACCGGCGGCTTGACTTCCGGCGGCTTGGATTCCTCGGGCTCATCGCGCTCCCATTTTCTGGTTTCCGGGTAAGGCCCGCCCACCGGCACAGCCTTGTCATCAAAGCTCCCATCCCGGGACGGATCCGGGTAGCCCTTGGGGCCCATTTTCTCCGCCGCCAACCGCGCCCAAGATAACCACTCGGTCTGTTCTTTGGATAAAGTCCCGCTCGCCGCTCGCCGCCAGCACTCTTCGCAGAATTGGATGTATGCCAGTATCCCCTATATCAATGACGACATGGATCTTTGTGTCTACAAACTTTCCAAAACTTTTGATGAATTGGAAAAACATTTCCACGTCACTGAGGCCGACCGCAATGCGATTTACCAGGTAAAGCGAATTCAAAATCTTCCGGCTGGTCTGAAAAAGGAACAACCACTTGCTTGGGTGGAACGCATTTCAGGCTTCTATGAAGTCTTGGACCGGGAAGAAAAAAAGAAGCTATCCGCCAAGAAGTTAAAGCCGTATTCCGAGGCGGAACTCAAGGCACAAAATATTAAAAGTGTTTATCTCGATGATGATGGCCAGGTGAAGGTGAACCGTTTTTCAAAATCAAAGCCAATCAGTTTAAACCCCAAAGCCAAATAATAAAAAACAACCGCCCCTCACTTGGC